>Ga0187871_10003744_pt1 | contig 11668 bp, 11 predicted proteins | sample June2016WEW_16_1_FD_132988 | JGI IMG/M metagenome (GOLD analysis project Ga0187871, IMG submission 132988) | Peatland microbial communities from SPRUCE experiment site at the Marcell Experimental Forest, Minnesota, USA - June2016WEW_16_10 | ecosystem: Environmental > Terrestrial > Soil >... | reverse complement strand
CGTTCCTGATGGCGCTGCACGAAATCGGCTATCAGGACGCCCTCAGCGTGGAAGTCTTCGGCCGCGGCCTGAAGGATATGACGCCGGAGGCGGGCGCGCGGCTGGGCCTCGAAACCTCGCTGGTGGCGATGCACAGGGCCGGTGTGGCCTGAGAGAATGCCCGCGCCGCTCGAAGATCTGCTGACCGAACAGGTCAATCCCGCCTCCGAGGGAATCGATGCGCTGCCGGCTGCGCGCATCCTCGAGATTATCAATGCCGAGGATCGCCAGGTGGCGGACGCGGTAGCGCGCGAGGTTCCATCGATTGCGCGCGCCGTGGATGCCATTGTGGCGGCTATCGAACACGGCGGCCGCTTATTTTACATCGGCGCGGGCACCAGCGGGCGGCTGGGCGTGCTGGATGCGGCCGAATGCCAGCCGACTTTCAGCGTGCCGCCGGGGCTGGTCGAAAGCATCATGGCGGGTGGTGAGCGGGCTCTGGCGCACGCGACCGAGGCGACGGAAGACGATCCGGCCATCGGCGCGCGCGATCTCCGCGAACGCGGCTTCACCGCGCGCGACGTGCTGGTCGGGATCGCCGCCAGCGGCCGTACGCCATACGTTCTCGGGGCGATTGCGGAGGCCCGGCGAGCCGGGGCCATCACGGCCGGAATCAGTTGTACGCCGGATTCGGAATTGGCACGCGCCGTGCACATCGCCATCACGCCGCTGACGGGTCCGGAGATCCTGGCCGGCTCCACGCGCATGAAGGCGGGCACGGCCACCAAACTGGTGCTGAATATGCTTAGTACGGCTACATTCATCAGGCTCGGATATGTCTACGGCAATCTGATGGTGAACGTGCAGCCCAAAAACAGCAAGCTGCTGGATCGCGCCCGGCGGATCGTGGCGAAGGCCGCGGGAGTCGACGATGCGGCCGCCGCGGATTTATTAGCCGCCGCCGGCAACAGCGTGCGCACGGCCATCGTGATGGCCAAGATGGGCGCCGGCCGCGAAGCCGCCGAGCAACGCCTGGCCGAAGCTGGCGGCCGCATCTCAAAGGCGTTATGACGTGCCGGTCCCCGATGACTGAACTTTATAGTTATTTTTATGGATAAATTCGTAATCAAAGGCGGCCCTCGTTTGCAGGGCGAGATCCCCATCGGAGGATCGAAGAATTCGGCGCTGCCGGCCCTGGCAGCAGCCCTGCTGACCGACGAACCGGTCACGCTGCGGCGCATTCCCCGGGTGCGCGATATTCGCACCATGCAGCGGCTGCTGGTGGATATCGGCAGCCAGGCGGAAGTGGACGGCGAGACCATCCGGCTGCATACGCCGCGCATCGTTTCCTCGGAAGCGCCGTACGAACTGGTAAAGACCATGCGCGCCTCCAGCCTTGTGCTGGGACCGCTGGTGGCGCGCACCGGCCGCGCGCGCGTCTCATTGCCGGGCGGATGCGCCATCGGCGCGCGTCCCATCAACCTGCACCTGTTGGGGCTCGAGCAGTTAGGCGCGCGCATCCAGCAGGCCCATGGCTATATCGAAGCGGAGGCGCCCGAGGGACTGCGCGGCGCCACCATTCACTTCGACCGCATCACGGTGACCGGCACCGAGGACCTGATCATGGCGGCCGTGCTGGCGCGCGGCGAGACCATGCTGCGCAACGCCGCGCGCGAGCCGGAGGTCGCGGATCTGTGCGCCCTGCTGGTGAAGATGGGCGCGCAGATCGAGGGCGCCGGCACGTCCACGATTCACATCCGCGGAGTCGAGAGGCTACACGGCGCGGACCACACCATCATTCCCGACCGCATCGAGGCCGGCACATTTCTGATCGCCGGAGCCATCACGGGCGGCGATCTGAAGATCGTGGATTGCGTGCCGGAGCATCTGGGCGCGCTGATGGCCAAGCTGCTGCAGGCCGGCGCCGAAATCACTCAGACGGATGCGTCTTCCGTACAGATCTGCGCGCCCAAGCGGCTGCGCTCGGTGGACGTGACCACCGAAGAATACCCGGGCTTCGCCACCGACCTGCAAGCGCAGTACATGGCCCTGATGACGCAGGCGCAAGGCATCGCCATCGTGGTCGAGACCATTTTCGAGAACCGTTTCATGCATGCGCAGGAACTGGCGCGCATGGGCTCCAATATCCGGCTGGAAGGGCGCCAGGCCATCGTGGCCGGGCCATCGGATCTGACGGGCGCGGGAGTGATCGCCTCGGACCTGCGCGCCAGCGCATCGCTGGTGCTGGCGGCCTTGGCCGCGCGCGGCGAAACCGTGATCGACCGCGTTTATCATATCGATCGCGGCTATGAGAGAATCGAAGCGAAACTGGCTCGCGTGGGTGCGCAAATCAGGAGGGCGGAGTAAGCATGGTGCATAGCGAAGGATTTCTGGCGATCGTAAACGACGCGAAGTCGCGCGTGCAGCAGATCGATATCGAAGGCTATCGCAAGATGCAGGCGGCGGGCGAACCGCACCTGCTGGTGGACGTGCGCGAGGACAACGAATGGGCCGCCGGGCGCGCGGCCGGCGCGATGCACCTGGGCAAGGGAATTATCGAGCGCGACATCGAGGCGCGGGTGCCGGACAAAAGCAGCCGGCTGGTGCTGTATTGCGGCGGCGGCTACCGTTCCGCGCTGGCCGCCGATAACCTGCGAAAGATGGGCTATACGGATACCATCTCGCTCGACGGCGGGTGGAAGGCCTGGCAGCAGGCCGGTTTGCCCGTGGAGAAGTGAGCAGTCCGCGGCCTCAGTTTTGGGGCTGCTGCGGCTGTTGCGGTTGCTGAGGTTGGGGCTGGCTACCGAAGGCCGGCGAACCGAACAGGCCGGTCGAAACGTTTCCCGCCCCGCCTGCGCCGCCGGGTCCGCTAAATCCGGGGCCGCCCGCGCCTTGCTGGCCGGCATTTATACCTGGCGGCATGCTGCCCATCTGTCCCGCGGGTGTGCCGGGTAAGCCGCCGCCTTTCTGTACGCCCGCGAGCCCGCGATCCTTGCTCTGGTCGTAAACGAATTCCCACTCGTTGTACTTCTTGCGCTCGTTGTAAATCTTAATCGCAGGTCCCTTGGATTCGCTGGCGACGCCGGCGATGCCGCCGCCCATCTGGGTACCGCCCATGCCGGGCTGCCCGGGCGATTGCATATTGGACGCGCTGCCGAGGCCGAAGCCGTTCCCGAAAGCGCTGGGAGCCTGGCCCGAGCCCTGTTGTCCGAAGGCGCTTTGCGGCTGCTGCCCGAAACCATTCTGAAAAGCGGATTGCGGTTGCCCTGGCATCGCGCCTTGCTGGCCGAAGCCGCCTTGCTGGCCGAAGCCGCCTTGCTGACCAAAACCGCCTTGTTGACCGGGAAAGCCGCGGCCGGGGAATCCGCCGGGTTGGCCGAAACCACCGGGCTGGCCTGGATACCCGGCTTGGTTCGGATATCCTGGTTGTCCAGGCTGGGTCACATTGGCCGCGGGCGCCGACCCGAGGCCAGGCGCGGCATACACACCGCTGCTCGAATCCTGGCTGGAGCCCTGGTTCGTGTTCTGGCCATTGTTGCCGGCAAAACCGCCGACGCCGCCTGGCTGGTTCGGCATGCCGCCGGGCATCCCTTGTTGATTCGCCAATGCAGGGTTGAATCCCGGCTGTCCTGGAAGCATGCCCGGCTGCGGAAATCGTCCGGGCACGCCTGGCTGCTGTTGGTTGGCCGTACCGGGCAGCGCGGCGGCCCCGGGTGTGCCCGGCGCCGGCGTTTCGTCGCTGTTGTCGGCGTTGTCGCTATCGGGGGTGGGGTTGTCCGGGTCGGCGTCTTGCGCGGGCGGCGCGGCCGCTTCGGCCGCCGCCACCGGCCGGTCGTCGCTGGGGCGCCGGCGCAACGCCGGATTGATCTGTTGCTGGTTCGGATCGTTGCCGCCGCCCATGATGGGGCCTTCGCCGATAAAGGTATTCGTATTCCCCTGCTTCGTGGGATCCTGGCCCGGCTTGTTCTGCTGGATGATGGAATCGGTCAGCACGCCGCCATTGACGTGAATCAGGCGCCACTTGTCCTTGCCTGTCATGGGGTCGATGTAGCGCTTGCGCAGAAACCGCGTGTTGTTGAGGCTTTCCAGTTCCTCAATGGTGGCCGGATAGCGATTCACTTTGCGCACGAAGACCTGGATGGCGCGCTTGTATTGTTCGCCGCGTTCGATCAGCAACTGCTCCTTCGCGCGCTGGGCTTCGAAGGCGATGCGCGGCACCTCGCTATACAGCGCGATGGCGATGATGGCCGCCATCAGGAAGACCAACAGCATGGCATACCCGGATTCGCCGCGCCGGGGATTATGCATCATCCCGCGGCCTCCTCCTGCAAGGGCAGAGTCTGCTCGTGCTTGAATTGGGTATCTTCCATCACCACCGAGTTGACGCCGATGCGCACCACGCGATAGCGCTTCTTCACGGTCTCGCCCTCGGCCGCCACCAGGATGTCGTCGCCATCCAGGAAGAAGGCGCGCTTGCGATTGTCTTTGGCGCTCGAGTAGCCGTAATACTTCAGGTTGATCGGCGGAGGCGGCGGCTCGGCGGGCTTGGGCGGCGGAGGGGGCGGAAGTTGGGGACCCATCACGGCGGCGTGCTGGGCTGCCGCGGCTGCCACGGTGACTTTGGGCTCAGGCGGCAAGGGAGCCGCACCGACCTGGAAGAGGTTGCGGCGACCGCCTTCGATGTTTACGGCCTGCACTTTAGCCAGAAGATCCAGGCGAAGGGTCGGATCGATGGTCATGGGATCTACGCGATCTTCGGGCCGCTTGGGCTTGAGGGACGGCCGGAATTCGGCGCTCGACCGCGCAGATGCGGCGCGGCGCGGGGCCGGCAGGGGCTGCGCATAAGTGGGAGCCGCCGGCGTAGCGCGCCCGGGACGGCTGGGCCGGCTCGGTTCGGAGCTGGAAGGCCCCGACAGCACGTTGCTGTAGAAGAAGTAGCCACCCACCAGCAACAGGAGGCCCAAGGCGTACTTCTCGAGGCTTTTGCGGTCCGTGGCCAGTTTCATATCGGACGCCCCGTTTGCTCGCGCACGAAGGTGTCTACTTTAATGGTGACGCTCAGCAGGTCGCCGGCGTTGGATTGCTGGGGCGACGCCGTCAGGCTTTCGATAATCAGAAAGTGCGGCGATTTGTCGAGCAGGTTCACTAATTTGGTGAGGCCGATATAACTGCCTTCGTAGGCGGCGCTGATATTCAGTTGGGATAAGGTGTCGCTGCCCTCCACCTGATCCAGCTCGTACGACGCGGGACGCGGTTGCATGCCGGACTCGCTGGCCACGCGATCCAACTCCGCGGTGATGGTCGAAAAAGTGGTGCGGCGGTCGGCGGTGTATTCGGTCAGGAATCCGTCGCCTTCTTTGCGCGCGCGTTCGGCTTTCGCCACCAGGGCCTTGGTTCGATCCAGGCGGGCGTGCATGGAGGTGAGCTGCTGCTGCAGGTCGACCTGTTCACGGGCCAGGTCTTCCGCGGAGCCGCCCCACGGCTTGAAGACCAGCAGCGCGGCGGCGATGTTGGCCACTACCAGCAGGGCCAGCGCGGCGCGCACGAGCACGCGCGGGTCCTTCAGGTTCACGCGCGCGGAACCCGCCAGCAGGTTGGGTGAAACGCTAAAGCTTTTGGACATAATTCACGCTCACGCTGCAGCGGTAGAGTTTGTCGGTCTGGGTGGGCGGCAGGGTACTGTGGGAGTACACTTCACCGAAACTGGGCGAACTCTCCAGGTTCTTTAACAGATCGATGATGGCCCCGGGCGAATCCGCGCCCACGGTCATATCGAGCGAAATCTGATTTGGTCCGGCCACCGAAGGGCGGATCGCCATGATGCGTACGTTGTAGGGAACCACTTTCTCAAGGTCGGCGAAAATCCGCGTCCAACTGATGCCTTTGCGGTAGAGCAGCGCGTTCAAGAAGAGGCTGCGCTCCAGGACTTCGGCGTTTTCGGGCTTGCGCAGAATGGCATCCTGCTGCGCCTGTTGGGTCGAAAGGGATTGAATTTGCGAATTCAGCCGGGCGATTTCCTTGCGGGTTTCGGCGGCCTGTCCGCTTTCCATGCCGTTCAGGGAGATCAGGAAAACCAGCAGCACGACCAGCAGGACGGCCAAAGCGCCGGAGGCCACCAGAACGGCGCGGTCCCGGCGGAAGGGCTGGCTGGCGAGATTGATAGGGATTCTCATGCTAGAACCATTTGGCCGGCGATCGGTTAATCGTCACGGGCCACCGACCTCAAATATCCGAGTAGTCCCGCGTTATTTTCGCCGGGCGAACCCAAAGGCGAACGCACGGGCTGCACCTCCACGCCCAGTTCGCTTTGAAATTGCTGCCGCGCCGCTTCCATGTGGTCCGCGAAGCCGCACAGCAGCAAACGTTCGGCTTTGGCTCCGATGTTGTCTTCGATGTACACAAAAGTCGGGTACAGGTCGGCGGCAATTTCGGCCACATCGTTGGCGTGGACTTCGAGGCAGCGCACCAATTTCAGGCGGCCATGCTCGAGCACCATCACGGTCAGCACCCGCCCGGTGATCTTGGCGACCACGGTGATGCCGCCGTCTTCAACGAGGTTCAGCGCGGCCAGAGAGGACGTGGTCACCAGGCCGGGATTCATGCCGGCCGCGCGGAAGGGCGCTTCGTACCGGGAGATGACTTCGAGCGGCGCCACCACCACCACGACGTCGAATTTCTTGGCTGCCGCGGGCTGCACGAAATAGCTGATGGCCGCCGATTCGACGTCGAACGGAACGCTCTTGCGGATGCGAAAACGAATCAGGGAAAGCTGTTCCTTGGTATCCGAAGGGAAATTGTCGAAATCGAGGACCGCGATCCGCGTGCTGTAATCCGGCAGGATGAGAGCCACGTCGCGGCGCTTGCGATTTCCGTTTTGCGGAGCCATTTCGCGTACCGCCAGAGACAATTCGTCGGGCAGGATCACGTTGTCTTTGAGCGGCGTGATGGCCAGCACACCGGGCCGCAGAGGGCGGAAGTCGAGCTCCGTTTTGGAGGCCAGCCGCGCCAGCGAGATGCCGGCTTCCGACAGCTCGAAGACCATGGAGGGCGGCGGCTCCTGCAGGATGGCGGCAATAGGAGTGGGGAGTCTCATGGGTGATGGGTTGTGGGTGATGGGTTATGGGTGGCTGCGGACGCACGCAGCCTATCACCTATCACCCATAACCTAAGACCGCGAGTAAAACGAGTATTCATCCCTCTATAAACGTGACCTTGTTGATCTCTTTCAACGTGCTGACGCCCTTGCGGACCTTGTCTACGGCGGATTCGCGCAGGAAGGTCATGCCTTCGTCGCGCGCCATGCGCTTGATTTCCGAGGTCGGCCGCTTGTCCAGGATCTTTTCGCGAATCTTCTCGGTAAGATCGAGCAATTCGTGGATGGCGGTACGGCCGCGATAACCGGTGCCGCCGCATTCAAAGCAGCCGGCGCCTTCCATCAACTCGATATGCTCCCACTCGGCGGGGTCCAGGCCGGATTCTATCAGCGCGGCGCGGCGCGCTTCGCTGTTTTCGTACTGCATCGGCCGGCGGCAATAATCGCAGATCACGCGCACCAGGCGCTGCGCCAGGATGCAGTTGAGCGCCGAGACGAAATTGTAGGGTTCCACGCCCATGTTCAGGAAGCGCCCCAGCACATCGAGCACGTTGTTGGCGTGCACCGTGGTGAAAACCAGGTGGCCGGTAAGCGCGGAATTGATAGCGATCTGGGCGGTCTCCTGATCGCGGATTTCGCCCACCATGATCTTGTCCGGGTCATGCCGCAAAATCGAACGCAATCCGCGCGCGAAGGTCAGCCCTTTCTTTTCGTTCACCGGAATCTGGGTGATGCCTTTGACCTGATACTCGACGGGATCTTCGATGGTGATGATCTTATCCTCGTCGTTCTTGATTTCGCTGAGCGCGGCATAGAGCGTGGTGGTCTTGCCGGAGCCGGTGGGACCGGTGACCAGCACCATGCCGTACGGCTCGGAGATATAGCGCCGGAATTTGACCAGGTCGTTTTCGGAAAAGCCTACCACTTCGAGCGAGAGCTTGGCGAATTTCTCGCTCATGGACTCCTTGTCGAGGACGCGGAGCACGGCGTCTTCGCCGTGGATGGTGGGCATGATGGAAACGCGGAAGTCGATCAACCGGCCCTTGTACCGTACGCGGAAACGGCCGTCCTGCGGCACGCGGCGCTCGGCGATATCCAGCTCGCTCATGACCTTGATGCGCGAAAGGATGGTCGAATGCCAGTCTTTGGCGATGGGCGGCATGGCGTAGTGCAGCACACCATCGATGCGGTACTTGATAGCCACTTCCTGGTCGCGCGATTCGATGTGAATGTCACTGGCGCGGCGTTCGAGGGCGTTGAAGATGGTGGTGTCGACCAGCTTGATGACCGGGGCGATGTCGCTATCGACGGCGGTGAGCTTGTCGATGGAGAGAGTCTCGTCGGAGTTCTCTTCGTCGACCACCACGTCCAGCGTGAAGCCCTCGGTAACCTCCTCCAGCACGCGCTGGGACTGTTCGGTCTTCTTGAGCAGGTCGGAGATCTGGGAAAGCGTAGCGACCTTGACGCGCAGCTTCTTGTTGAGCAGCAGCGCCAGTTCGTCGATCATGTTGAGGTTGCGCGGATCGGCCAGGGCAATGTCGAGGGTGCCGTTCTGCGCGCGGATGGGTACGAAGTTGTAGCGGAACATCAGGTCCACCGGGATGGACCGGAAGAGATCGTGGTCGATGGACCCTTCGCGCAGGTCCACATACTCGCAGCGATAGCGGGCCGCCACGGCTTGCGCCTGTACGGTTTCGCCGGTGGGGTCGATCAGTCTGGGTTTATCGGTCGCCATAAGAAAACAGTGAACGGTTATGGGTTGTGGGTGATGGGTTGCCGGCCGCCCCTGCCACCTATCACCTACGACCCATCACCTGATCGTGTCCGCCAGTGAAAAGATCGGCAAATACAACGCGATCAGTACGAATGCCACAAAACATCCCATGAAAATCATGATGGCCGGCTCGATCAGAGATAGAGCGGCAGCCATGCGGGTATTCACATCCTCCTCGTAGAATTCGGCCACGCTGGTCAGCATGGCCGGCAGCGCTCCCGTGGATTCTCCTACTTCAATCATATCGATGGAAAGCGGCGGAAAGATACCGGTGGTTTTGAGCGAAGCCGACAGGGCCTGGCCTTCGCGCACCATTTTGCTGGCCTTGTCCAGAGCCCTGCGCAGCAGGGGGGTGCCCAGGGAATCGGCGGCGGTTTCGAGCCCCTGCACCAGCGGAATACCGCCTGTGAGCAAGGTTGCGAGCACGCGCGAAAACTGCGCGACCTGGTATTTCACCCAGATGTCGCCGAGCAGCGGCACGCGCAGCTTGACGCCATCGATTTTGGTGCGCGCCGACTCCTTTTTCGACCAGTAGCGATACAGGAAGATCAGCCCGACGACGGCGGCGAAGACCAGCAGAATGTAGCTGCGCGCCGTGGTTCCGATGGCGATCAGGATGACCGTCACTTTCGGAAGCTGGGCTTGCATGCTGGTGTAGAGCTGCGCGAAGTTGGGCACCACATAAGTGACCAGGAACACCATCAGGCACAAGGTAAGGAAGATCAGGACGGAAGGATACATCAACGAAACCATGACCTTCTTCCGCACCGCCAGCGAGAGCTTCTGATAGGTAATGAAACGGTCCAGGACTTCGCCCAAGCTGCCGCTTTTTTCACCCGCCATCACGGTGGTGACGTAGATCTTGGGAAAAATGCCCTGCATGCGGAAGGAGTCGGAAAGCAGCGTGCCGTTGCGGACTTCGTCGCGCACGGATTTGATGTAGGGGCCCAGCTTGGGATCGGTGAGCCGGTCGGCCAGCAGGTCCAGCGCTTTCAGGATGGGCAGGCCGGCGCGGATCAGGGTGACGAACTGCTGGTTGAAGATCAGGAACTTCTCGATGTTGAGCTTTTTCTTGCTCTTGAAGCCGATGGCCAGGCCGCCCGAAAGCGCGCCCTTGGATTTGATCGAGTAGATCAGAAAACCTTGCTGGGTGTAGCGGTCGCGCAGTTCCTTTTCCGTGCCGGCGTTGGCCACCTGCTGGTGAATCTCGCCGCGCGTGTCGGCGTATTTGAGAAGGAATTCGGCCATCTTATTGGGTGGTTTCCACCAGGGCCGCGCCGGGCGGCATACGGAATTGAAACAACTTGGCTTCGAGCGGAGGATTCAGCTTTTCCTGGTCGAAGTCGAACTCCAGGACGGATTGGTCGTAACCGGTGACCTTGACGTGGCGGATCCGACTGTCGGGACCGACTACGAATTCAACCTTGGTATAGGGCAGGCTATCGGTTTTGGGATCGGCGGTGATGCGGGTCCCGCTTGCCACCGATTGTTCCTGGACGTTGCGGAACTCCTTATCGAAGTGTAACTTACCTAGCAAGAACGCGAGCGGCGCGCGCATGTCGTCGCTCTCTTTGATCGACATCTTCTCGACTTGATTGTTGGCGGCGGTGTACAGCCACAGGTATTTGCCATCGGAGACGAACAGTTTGCCTTGGGGCGAGGTGTAGTCCCAGCGCATGCGTCCGGGCTTGCGCAGAAGCAGGGTGCCGCTTTCCGTCCGGCGAGGCTGGCCTGGGGCTGTATATGCTTCATGGAAAACCACTTGCAGCGTTTGGGCGTGATTGTAGCGGGTTTCCACGGCTTTCAGCAAGGGCGCCAGGGCAGGAGCTTCGGCAGCCAGGGACACGGGCAGCAGGCACAGTAATAGCCGAATCGGGCTCACAAAGGGTTGACGCTGCTGTAGCAGGGAACGTGGAGGACTTTGCATGAGGAGCGGGGGATGGTTTCGGCGGAGCGAATCGCGTTTTATGACAAACGAACCCAATAAGTTGATTGTTTGGCGCCCGTTGAAAAACGCACGAAGCTAATCTGCCGGACCGCTTCCATGATTTTTCGGTCTCCGTGAGGTTCGCCCGAGGTTCTCCACCGATGCAGTGCCGGGACAGGCGGGAAAATCTCAGCGGGACTTAAAAGTCCCGCCGGCACGCTAAGGCGTGTCAGGATGGCCCTGCGGGCCACCAAATGCGATGAAAACTCAATTTGGAGGGCGGCCAATCCTGGCCGCAGCCGGCTTTCCAGCCGGCTTAGCCGCCTGGAGAGGCGGCTGCGGGCATGATTGCCCGCCCCCCAATTGGGTTTTCAACGGAGTGGGGGATGGTTTCGGCGGAGCGAATCGCGTTTTATGACGAACGAACCCAATAAGTTGTTTGTTTGGCGCCCGTTGAAAAAACGGACGAAGCCAATCCGCCGGACGGCTTCCATGATTTTTCGGTCTCCGTGAGGTTCGGCCGAGGTTCTCCACCGATGCAGTGCCGGGACAGGCGGGAAAATCTCAGCGGGACTTCAAAGTCCAGCCGGCACGCTAAAGCGTGTCAGGATGGCCCTGCGGGCCACCAAATGCGATGAAAACTCGATTTGGAGGGCGGCCAATCCTGGCATGATTGCCCGCCCCCCAATTGGGTTTTCAACGGTGCGCCGCGGGGCAAGAGGCCAGTCATTACGAGAAAGTCCGAACTTCCAGTTTAAACCGTTAGAAATTGAACTTGGCGGCGAACTGGAAGGCGCGCGGACCGCCCGAACCGAAGATGTTCGAGTCGGCGCTGGTCGGCACTCCGAATCCGGCGGCGCTCGAACCCAGGTTATAACTGTAGCCGCCCAGGTTG
>Ga0187871_10003743_pt1 | contig 11669 bp, 8 predicted proteins | sample June2016WEW_16_1_FD_132988 | JGI IMG/M metagenome (GOLD analysis project Ga0187871, IMG submission 132988) | Peatland microbial communities from SPRUCE experiment site at the Marcell Experimental Forest, Minnesota, USA - June2016WEW_16_10 | ecosystem: Environmental > Terrestrial > Soil >... | reverse complement strand
GAGAGTTACTACCGACTTCTACTACGGCAACGGCAACGCCACGACTCGTGGGGAGTTCGTTCCGGATCAAGATCTCAATGTCCAAGGACTCCCCACCTCGCACGAGAGTTCGACTATCAAGTTATTGTCGGGTCACTTTCCCACTGGTGTCGATGACGCCATGGTCGGATTCTCCTTTCAACAGCAGTACGGAATCACCCTGGGCTCGATCATCACCGTTCCGCTTTACAAGTTGAGCCAGGGTCCCGCGGTGATCACCACCAATGGGTACATCATCCCGCACGGTCCCGTCATGCACTTTCGCGTAGTGGGTATCGAGGCCACGGTGAACGACTTCCCCGCGGCAGCGCCGAACTACTCCCTCTACACCAGCAGGGCCTTCGATCGAAGTATCGGACGCTCCGTGGTGCGACTGCGGATCGCTCTCGTGCGGCTGCGTCACGGTCAAGGCGACATGCCCCAGTTCCAGCCGTACATCAACCATCACCAGACGAAAAACGGATTCTTCTCCGTGCAGAATGTCGATACATCACTGGCGTCGGTCGGCCAATCGATCCAACCGCAGGCGACGGGGTGGTGGTTCTTCGTCCTCTTCGCGGCGTTGGCCGGACTCGCATTGGTCGGCCAGGCACTGTCGCGTCAGAGTCTCGTGGAGCGTGAGTCCTATCCGACGCTCTCGGCGCTCGGACTTCGACCGCGACAGTTGTGGGGCCTTGGACTGCTGCGCGCCGCCGCCATCGGCGTCGTTGGTGCGATTGGCAGCGTGGCCCTCGCCTACTCACTCTCAGACCTGACGCCCGTGGGTGAGGCGAGAGCGGCCGCGTCGAGTCTCGGTTTCGTGTTCAGTCCGTTGCTGTACGGCGTCGGGGCCGTGGTCATCGTGGCGACCGTGGTCGCGCTGTCTATCGCGCCGTCATGGCGCGCCGCCCAGAGTCGTCGTGGCCAAAGCGCGCACGAACTGCCGGCCGGTCACACCAACGCCGCCGTGACGTTGGTCGCAAGGGCCGGCCTGCCGGCCAGCGCCGTGGTCGGCGTACGCAACGCGCTCGATCGGGGGAGGGGCCGTACCAGTGTCCCGGTGGTGACCGCACTCGTGGGAGCCACGGTCGCGGTGATCGCGCTGGTGGCCACGTCGGTGTTCGGCGCCAGCCTGTCCCATCTCGTGTCGACGCCTCCGCTCTACGGCCAGAACTGGCAGTTCGACCTAGGTAACTTGACGACCCCGCAGTTGAACTCCGCCTTGACCATCGTGAAGCCCGATCCCGCGGTAAGGAAAGTCACGTGGGGGTTCACCGGCAAGTACCTCGACGTGGGTCCGGTGTCCGTCGAAGGTATCTTCACGACCGTCGCGAAGGGCCCGTTCGCGTTCGCACTCGTCAACGGTCACGCACCGCGTGGCGACGAGATCGTGCTCGGCGCGACGACCATGGCCCGAGCCAAAGTGCACGTCGGCTCCGAAGTGCTCGTCAAACTGATCAACAAGGGCGGTAAGACGCTCAGTCATAGTTTCCGGGTCGTCGGCACGGTGGTGCTGCCGCCCGACTTCAGCACCGGGGGGCTAGGGGTTGGGGCGATCATCCCTCTCCCCACGGCGCTGCACCTTGCGTGTTCGGCCAGTCCCGATCAAACCAAGTGCGAGAAGAAATTGTTCGCGATGATCTCGGGATGGGGAATGGTGATGGGCATCGAGCCCGGCAGGTCCGGCCACGCCCTAATACGTCGACTCGAACGGAAGTTCTCGGAGAACTTGGAACTGTTGTCAAAGCCGGTCAACCTCGTCAACTTCGGACAGGCCGTGGACTTCCCGCTACTGCTCGGGGTCACCCTGGCCCTCTTCGGTGCCGCCACCCTCGCCCATCTTCTCTTCGTGAGCGTGGCGCGCCGACGCCGGCAGGTGGCGCTGTTGAAGGTCCTCGGCTTCGTGCGACGACAGGTGCTGGCGTCGACGTGCTGGCAAGCGATCACGGTGGTCTCCGTCGGTCTGGTCATCGGCGTTCCGCTGGGGATCGTCGTCGGACGAGTCGTGTGGCACCTCTTCGCCACGAACCTGGGGGCCGTGCCGGTCTCGGTGATCCCGGTCGGCTTGATCTGCGGCGTCTGCGCGGTGATCGTCATCGGTGGTCTCCTCCTGGCGGCGGTGCCGGCCGTGTTCGCGATACGAGTGAGCCCGGCCGAAGCGCTTCGCGAGGCCTAGTCGCACCGTCGTACGCCCGTGTCGACGAGACGGGATCATTGACTCGTATCAGGTGTGGCGACGGCCATCAAATCGCGCGGACATGAATGGTACGTTCTGTTCGTGACTATCCGGGTGGTTCTGGCCGAGGACAACGCACTACTGCGCGAGGGAATAACCCGTCTAATCAGTAGTGACGAGGAGTTCGAACTGGTCGGGGTCGGGAGTGACTATCCCGAGCTGATCGAACTGATAACGACGCACGAGCCCGACGTCGTCGTGACCGACATTCGAATGCCGCCGACCGGCACTGACGAGGGCATCCGCGCCGCCGCGTGGCTGCGCGAGAACCGGCCAAAGGTCGGTGTCGTGGTCCTCAGTCAGTACACCGCACCGGCGTACGCGCTGGCGCTCCTCGAAGAGGGTTCGGCCGGACGGGCCTATCTGCTGAAGGAGCACGTCGCCGGGGTGAGCGAACTGGCGCGGGCCATTCGCGTCGTCGCCGATGGCGGATCGGTGATCGACCCGCTCGTCGTCGACGAACTCGTGAAGGCGCGCTCACACCGTCCTAAGAGTGACCTGGACTGGCTGACCCCGCGCGAGACCGAGATCTTGAGCGAGATGGCCCAGGGCAAGTCCAACGGGGCGATCGCCAAGAGCCTCGGTGTCTCCGAACGCGCCGTGGAGAAGCATTCGAACTCCATCTTCGCCAAATTCGGCCTGTCCGAAGAACACGATCTCAACCGCCGCGTAAAGGCCGTACTTGTCTATCTCGGAGAGAACGCGGGAGGCTAACCACACCCCCCTGTGGAAGGCACCTCACTGTCGAGGCGAATGCTGGGGTGAAATACTTTAGGCATGGAAGAGCCCCTCTCGGTCATGGTCGTCGACGACCAGGCGCCGTTTCGAATGGCGGCGCGCGCCGTCATCCGCCGGTCCGAGGGCTTCACGCTCGCTGGCGAGGCGGAGAACGGTGTGAAGGCGCTCGAGCTCGCCAACGAGATCCATCCCGACGTCGTCTTGATGGATATCAACATGCCCGAGATGGGCGGCATCGAGGCCACGCGGCGAATCGTCGCGGACCTGCCCGGCACGTTCGTGATCCTCTGCTCGACCTATGACATCAGTGACCTGCCACCGGACGCGACCGAGAGCGGCGCGCGAGCCTACGTGCACAAGGAGCAACTCGGCGCGACGACGCTACGACGCCTGTGGGATCAACGCAACGAGGTCGCGTTCGCGACCTGATCTAGTCGATCGGCAGTGAGCCGCGGACCGCGGTTCCGTGTCCGATCTCAGACTCCCATCGCACGGCGCCACCGATCGCGCCGAGACGGTCCATCATGTTGACGTAGCCGTGACCGCGCTGCGCGGTTCGAATGTCGAAGCCCGGACCATCGTCACGCACTTCGAAGAGCAGGCTGCCGGACTCCTCCCACACGCGCACGACCACGTGCGCCGAGGCGGCGTGCTTGCCCGCGTTCTGCAATGCCTCGAGGCAGCAGAAGTAGACGGCCGCTTCGACGTCGCCGCCGTAGCGACCGATGCCCTCGGTGATCAGTTCGATGTCGAGCGGCGATCGGTTGACGACCGCCTTCAGGGCCTCGCCGAGACCGCTGTCGACGAGTAGTGGCGGGTAGATGCCGTGGGCCAACTCGCGCAGTTCGCGGATGGTCTCCTGCACCGCTTCGCCGAGTTCGTCGAGCATCTGGACCGCCATCTCGGGGTCCTCGGCGACGACGTCCTTGGTGAGTCGCAGATTCACCGCGAGGGCGACGAGGTGCTGTTGTGCGCCGTCGTGGAGGTTGCGTTCGACGCGTCGTCGTTCCGCGTCGCCACTGGCGACGACGCGAGCGCGCGACGCGCGCAGTTCATCGGCCTGACAACGCAGCTCGTCCAGCGTGCTCTGCAGCGCCGTGTCGAGCTGGGCGTTGTGGAGGGCCAAGCCCACCTGTCGGGCGAGGTCCGCGAGGACCCGGTCGTCCTCTTCGCGGAAGGCGACCGCTCCTTCGATCCTCGAGACCACGATGATGCCAAGGAGTTCTCCGGCGTGGCTGATCGGTGCCACGCGCATCGGACCGACCTTGTCACTCGCCGCGATCGACGGCAGCCACACCGAGGCCCACGCGTTGCCCGAGACACCGGCCCGCGAGATCACCAGCCGCTCTTCGCGACTGACCTTCAGCGAACGCGGCGGTCGGTCGGGTACCGACACCACCAAGTCCAAGACCTCGCCGTTACCGGTGAAGATCTCGGCCGACGCGAGAGACAACGTCTTGCGCAGTGACTCGACCAATTGGAGTAGCAACTCATCCATCGGAATCGCTCGGGTCATCCGCGTGCCGAAGGAGCGAACTACCTCGTCAGGGGCCTCGCGAGCACCGTAGGTGAAGCTGGTCGCGATGCGCGAGAACCGTCCGCGCAGGGCCAGCTGGGCGAACGCCGCGACCGCGGCGGCGGCCATCGCCCACCACAGGAGGTCACGGTCCGAGTGGGTCGTCGGGGCCTTGTCGAAACCGCGCACCGCGAGCAGGTACGCGCCGGCGACGATCGTGACGGTGCCCAAGGTCGTGATGAGGTGCACGAGGATTCGGTCGGCGTGCGACGCAGCGTTCGACGCCCCGGCCGCCAGTCCGAGTGGCACGAGACACGAGAGCGCGATCAGTGGCGCGCCGACGTCGATCGGCCAGTCGACGAGCGAATGCAAGGTGATGAGGATTACGACGAAGGTGAGCGCCAACGCCGAGCCCGCGACGAGGGCCTGGACCAGTTGCCGAGAACGCGCCGACGCGTCGACGTACCTTCCGCGCAGGGCCGGCAGCGCCGATCCGATCGCGACGCACCACCCGAGGGCGAGGGGCCACGGCGTGAGCGCCTTCGCGCCGGCCATGTAGTACACGGCGAGCGCCAGGGCCACGACGTACCACGCGGCCGCGCCGAGTTGGCGCCCGCGGGTCTTGAGGACACCGTTGGGCAAGGAGAGGACGACGTGCACGACGACCGCCATGGTGAGCAGGGCGAGGACGTCAGCGATCCTCCGCGTGGCGCTGTCGACGCCGAGGCCCGTTCGGTCGCCCACGCGCATCACCAGCGTCGTGAATCCGCCACCCAGGGAGACTAAGGAACAGGTGAGACCGAGTCGCGGTGTTCGCCCGACGAGCACGATGCCCGCGAACGCCCAACAGACGACCGCCACCGCGATCACACTCCAGATCGCCACTCGACCCGCGTGCGGTGCGTCGATGAGAGCGATGACCGCCGCCAGTACGCCGAACACCGCGGCGACGAAACAGGCCAGACGATCGCGCGACGAGGTCGCGGACGTACTGGTCGTCGAACCGGCGGTTCGCAACGCGCTCACCGCGTCGCGGGTGCTCAGAGTGTGCCGATCGACGTGGCGGCGTCACCATCGCCGTCGCCGGCGACGTCCCCGTCACCCACTATCCGACCGTCGCGCATCCGCAGTACCGTGTCGGCGGCGTGGGCGACGTGGGCGTCGTGCGTCACCAAGATGATGGTCTGGCCGGCCGCGTGGAGTCGGCTCAGTAGTTCGATGACCTCCTGGCCACCAACGGAGTCGAGGGCCCCGGTCGGTTCGTCCGCGAGCAACAGCGTGGGCTCGTTCGCCAGCGCTCGCGCGATGGCGAGACGCTGGCGCTGACCACCGGAGAGGACGCCGGGCATCTCGGAGGCCTTGTCGGCGATGCCGAGGAGGTCCAGCAGGTCGCGGGCGCGTGACTCGGCCGACTTGCGGTTCCGTCCGGCGATGATCGCCGGCAGGGCGACGTTCTCGAGCACGCTCATGCCCTCTAAGAGGTTGAAGAACTGGAAGACGATGCCGATGTGCTTGCGACGAATGAGGGCGTGGTCGTCCTCGGAACCCTCGGACATCGACTCACCGGCGACGTCGATGGTGCCTTCGTCGACCTCTTCCAGACCGGCGATGAGATTCAGCAGCGTCGACTTGCCGCAGCCCGACGGGCCCATCAGGGCCACGAACGTGCCGCGCTCGACCGTGAGGTCGACACCGCGCAGGGCGCGCACGGGGGCCAGTTCCGCCTCGAAGGTCTTGCGCACCCCGCGCACCTCGAGCGCCGGCATCGATGTCGCGTCGCGCGTCGTGGCGTCAGATTCAGTGGTCGTCATTGGGTCTCTCCTTGATTGGCTGTGCTGAGGCTTTGATTCTCATCGCGATTCACCGCGAGGATCTTGTAGGCGACGACGGGGGTGTCGCGCCCTTTGACGAGCTGCGCGTCGAGTTCGACGGTGTCGATGTCGAGGACCAGGGCGCTCTTGGTCGGTCCCGAGATCACGGTCTCGCCGGCCGACGCGAGCTGCTGCAGTCGCTGGGTCAGATTCACCGTGTCACCGACGAGCGTGTACTCGAGTCGTTCGTCGGAACCGAGCAGCGCGGCCGCGACCTCGCCCGTGGAGAGGCCGATGCCGAGGCCGAAGGCCGGCAGGCCCTCGTTCGCCCAGCGGTCGTTGATCTCGTTCTGCAAGGCGTGCATGCTGGCGGCCGCGACGACGGCGCGGTCGGCGTGGTCGTCGCTCGGCACAGGGGCGCCGAAGACCGCCATCACCGCGTCGCCGACGAATTGCATGACCGTTCCCCCTTCTCCAATAATGGCGCGGTTCATCGCGGCGCGGTGGGTGTTGAGCTGTCCCGCGAGTTCGCTCGGGTCGGCGTGCTCGGCGATCGTCGAGTACGAGCGGATGTCGCTCATGATGACCGTCACGTTCAGCCGCTCGGTCTCGCCGATCCGGCGGCCCTCGTTGCGGAGCTTCTCGGCGATACCGCCCGGCAGCAGTCGCGAGAGCGTCTCGCCCTGCTCCTCGCGGTCCACGATCGCCCGGTGGAGGTTTCGCAGTCGATCGAGCGCGCCCTGATGGCCCGCGCTCACCTCGGCGGCGAGCTTGCGAAAGAGGTCCTCGACCTGGGCGTCGATGGCCTCGGGGGTCGTACGTCGCGCCGCGGCGATGGCCTTGATCGGCTTGCCCTCGGCGACGAAGGCGAGGAGCGACTCTTCGTTGTTCGAGAGCTCACTATTGGACGTGACCGGTCGCATGAGCGATTCGACGATGGAGGGGTCGAGCGCGGTGCCGCCGGTGGCGACCATGCGGATGGCGCCAATGAGCTGATCGCCCTGGGCGAGGTTGTCCTTCAACAGATAGCCGTAGCCGGCCGAGCCCTCGGCGAGCAGGGCTACGGCGTACTCGGGGTCGTCGTACTGCGAGAGGATCACGATGCCGGTGCCGGGGTGGCGCTTGCGGACCTCTTTGGCCGCGTCGATCCCTTCGCGGTTGAACGACGGCGGCATGCGGATGTCGGTGACCAAGACGTTCGGCGCGGCGGCGGTCGCGCCCGCGACCGTCTCGTCGTAGTCCGAGGCCACGCCGACGATCTGGAGGTCGCTCTGGCGGTCGATGAGTGCGCGCACGCCTTCGCGCACGAGCAGGTTGTCGTCGGCGAGAAAGACGGTGATGGTCGAAGCGCTGTCGACGCTGGGCTCACTCATGGTGACCAAAGTCTCGGTCGTCGGCCAACTCCGCAAAAGGGGGCAGGCCCCACGTTTTGAGGGGGTGTTAGACCCCCACGACGTAGTGCGGTACCACTATTTACTGTCCTTTGGGAGACCGCGACGATGGTCCCATGCGATACCAGAGCTCAATCACATCACTGTCATGGATTCCCTCCGAAGCCATTCAAGGGGGAACCCGCCTGCCCTTCGACGTCGGGATGGCGCACTACGACCAGGCGCCGCCCGATGAGGTCGAGGACCTCGACGAACTTCGCCGAAACGACCGGTTCCGTTTCGCCAATCGCCTCGCGGCGTCGATCCAGGTGAACGCGAGCGGCGAGATCATCGCGGCGAACTACAACGGTGGTGGCATGATCGGCAGCACCACCGTCAAGCTCGGTCCGGTCAGCAAGGTCTTCGAGGCGGTGGCGTTGCCGGACATCAAGGTAAAGCCCGTCTACGGCGACGGCTGGGTCCGCTTCGCCCAGACCGCCGGCGGTCGCACCGGCATGCCGGCCCCGCGACGGGTCCGCCGCGCGCCCTTCGTGCAGTGGCAGGCGCCGCTGGCGTGGACCACGTTGTCGCTCACGATGTACGCCAACGGTGAGGTCAAGGGGGCGCTCGTGGGGGCCAGTCGGTTCCCGCGCCACTGGGTCTACGACGAGAACGGCCAGCTGAGCGCGAAGTCCGGCCTCATCGACTTCAACGACTGGTACCGCAAGTCCTTCGGCAAGGAGACGCCCTGGGGCAATCAGGAGTCCGAGGCCTTCGTGACCACGGTCGAAACCGCCCTCGAACGAAATCTCTCGCACAAGCTCATGGCGGGAGCGGCCAAACCTAGGATTAGGAAGGTGAAGCGCGGAACGGTACTGGTCGCGCAGGGTGACCAGAGTTCGGATGTGTACCTGATACTCGACGGCGTCTTGCGCGTCGAGGTCGACGGCGCGCGCGTGGCCGAGTACGGGCCCGGCGCGATGCTCGGGGAACGCGCGCACCTCGAAGGCGGCGCGCGGACTTCGACCCTCGTCGCCGTGACCGACTGCCGCGTGGCGTCGGTGCCCGCGGAATCGCTCGATCGCGAGTCACTCCAAGAACTCTCCACTGGACACCGCCGAGAAGATTCGAACGCGGGCTGACCGCGTGCGGGTTACCTTCCTCGGCGTCCGAGGTTCCACACCCGCCCCGGGCGAGGAGTTCATCCGCTACGGCGGTCACACGTCCTGTGTCGCGCTGGCCCACGATGGGGAGCCACCCTCGCTCCTGCTCGACGCCGGTACGGGGATTCGCCGAACCAGCTCGCTGATGAACGGCCAGCCGTTCCGGGGTTCGATACTTCTCTCCCATCTCCACTGGGACCACGTGCACGGGCTGCCGTTCTGTGACGCCACCGACCGCCTCGACTCCCGGGTGACACTCTTCGTGCCCGACCAGCTCGACGGCTCGGACCCGCTGGAGGTGCTCTCGCGGGGAATGTCGCCACCGCACTTCCCGGTGCGCGCCGATGAACTACGCGGTGACTGGTCGTTCGTCGCCCTCTCCGGGTCCACGTTCGAAGCCGAGGGTTTCCACGTCCTCGTCGAGGAGATCCCCCACAAGGGTGGCCGAACCTACGGCTTTCGCGTCAGTGACGGTTCCTCGACCGTCGTCTACATGCCCGATCACTGTCCGACCGCACTCGGACCAGGTCCCGACGACTTGGGCGAGTACCACCGGGCGGCGCTGTCACTCTGTCAAGACGCGGACGCACTCATCCACGATGCGCAGCTCGTTCGTGAAGAGCTGGCGGCGGAGGCGTACTTCGGTCACGCCGCCGTCGAATACGCGGCGGCGTTGGCTCGCCGCGCGAACGTGCCTCGGGTCCTCCTTTTCCACCACAAGCAGAGCCGAACGGACGACGAACTCGACGCGATCGCCGCACGATTCAGCGATGATTCGGGCGTCATCGTCGCCACGCAGGCGACGGTGCTCGAACTGTGAGCTCGGGGTCGACCCTCGACGCCGTCGTCGTCGGATCGGGACCCAACGGTCTGGCCGCCGCGCTGACCCTCGCTCGGGCCGGGCTCTCGGTCGAGGTCTTCGAAGGTGCGTCGAGCCCGGGCGGCGGGTGTCGCACCGAGGAGTTGACCTTGCCGGGTTTCCGCCACGACGTCTGCTCGACGATCCAATCGATGGTGACCATCTCGCCCTTTTTCCGGACCTGTGTGGACGTGAGTGACGCCTTCACGTTGTTGAAACCCGACATCGCTCTGGCCCATCCACTCGACGACGGGCGGGTCGCGGTGGTCCAAGGGACGGTCGAGGACACGGCGGCGTCATTCGGCGCCGACGCCACGACGTATCGACGACTCTTCTCGCCGTTGGTCGACCACGCCGACGCGGTGGCTGCGTCGGTCCTCGCGCCCCTGCGATCGATGCCTCGTAGACCTTTGACGATGGCTCGATTCGGACTCAATGGCCTGCCGAACGCGTCGCACCTGGCGAAGCGGTTCTCGACGACCGAAGCGAAGGCCCTCATCGCCGGGTTGTGCTCACACTCGATGTTGCCGCTCGACGCGCCGGTGACGTCGGCGTTCGGGCTCTTCCTCAACGTGAGTGCGCACTACGGAGGCTGGCCGGTCGTCGCCGGTGGCAGTGCCGAAGTGGTGAGTGCGCTGGTGAAGGCGTTGAGCGATGCGGGGGTGCCCGTGCACGTCGATCGACCGATACGCCAGCTGGGGGATCTTCCACGATCGCGCGCGACGCTCTTCGACACCTCGGCGTGGGGACTCGTCGACGTCGCCGGGGAACGGCTCAGTGCTCGATACAAAGCCGGCGTCGCACGCTTCCAACGTGGTCCGGGCGTGTTCAAAGTGGACTGGGCGCTCTCGGGTCCTGTGCCGTGGAGCGCGGAACCGTGTCGGCGCGCGGCGACGGTCCACGTGGGCGGCACGTTCGCCGAGGTCGCCGCGTCCGAAAAGGACGTCGCGCAAGACCGTCACTCCGACTCGCCGTTCTGCATCGTCGTGCAGGCGAGCGTGGTGGACGAAACTCGCGCACCGAGTGGACAACAGACCCTGTGGGCCTACTGCCACGTGCCGAACGGTTCCGACGTCGATATGACCGATCGCATCGAAGCCCAGATCGAGCGGTTCGCCCCGGGCTTTCGTGACCTGATCCTCGCGCGCGTCACGACCTCGACGGCCGAGGGCGAGCGACACAACCCGAACTACGTGGGTGGCGACATCACCGGCGGTGCCGGCACGCTACGCCAGACGCTCTTTCGACCGACGCTGCGCTGGAACAACTACCGAACCGGGACGCCCGGGCTCTATCTCTGTTCGTCGTCGACACCACCCGGGGGTGGCGTACACGGGATGTGCGGTTACGGCGCGGCCCGCACGGTGTTGGCGGATCTGAAGGTTCGTCCCCGGACGTAGCAGTTGACGAATGTCATGGTTACTCCGAACGCAAGACCAATCCCGGCGGCGTTTTAGCGGCGCTTCGACCGGGCCACAACGCGGCGATGACCGCGACGGCGAGTGTCCCGACGCCGACGAGGACCAGGGCGATCGCGGGAACCGTGGGCTGTGGCACGGCGTTGATGTCGCGCGCGAAGAGCGTCCAGAGTTCTCGTCCGAAGAGGATGCCCAGTGGAATGCCGATGACCGCGCCGATGAGTCCGTCGATCGTCGCCTGCCACACCACCGCAGCTGCCAGCATTCGTTTCGTGAACCCCAACGTCTTCATGATCGCGATGTCGCGTCGTCGTCGGCGCACCGACGCGATGAGCGTGAGCGCCAAGGCGATGACGGCACCGGCGGCCAACCCGGTGGCGAGCAGCTCAGGAGTAGCGCCGATCGAGCGGTAGTCCACGATCTGGGCCGGTCGCTGGACGCCCAGCACCGTCACGTAGTTCCCGGTCGCTCGGGGATCCTTCTCGAAAGCCGCGTTGGCGGCGTGAGCGATCCTCTCGAGGTTCCGTTTGCCAGCTGACG
>Ga0187871_10003741_pt1 | contig 11671 bp, 11 predicted proteins | sample June2016WEW_16_1_FD_132988 | JGI IMG/M metagenome (GOLD analysis project Ga0187871, IMG submission 132988) | Peatland microbial communities from SPRUCE experiment site at the Marcell Experimental Forest, Minnesota, USA - June2016WEW_16_10 | ecosystem: Environmental > Terrestrial > Soil >... | reverse complement strand
GATCAAGCTCCGCGGCTATAGTGGCAGCTTCTCCCATCTGGAGCGGCTTCTGGCGAAGTGGCGAACTGCAATGGGCGCCAAAGCCGCCAAAGTTGTCACCCTCGTAGCTCCGCATCCGGCTCCCATGCCTGCGACGGCGACCACAATTGTGACGCTGACCCGCGCTGTCGATCCAGCGACGGGTTGGCTGATCCAATCGTCGCCGCGTCGCTTTGTATCAAGCCGCGCGGATTGCTGACGCCCGGTCAGGCGCGCAAGATCGACGCTCTCAAAAGCTCCTCGCCGGATTTCACTGCAATGCGTCAGCTCGCCATGCGATTCCGAGGCATTCTTCGGAGCAAGGACATCCAGAAATTCGACGTCTGGCTCAACGACGCGCAGCAATCCGGGATTTACGCGATCCACCGCTTCGCTCGCACGATACGGCGAGATATCGACGCCGTCAGAAACGCGCTAACCGAGGGCTGGAGCAACGGCCAAACCGAAGGGCAAATCAATCGACTGAAAACCCTCAAGCGCGCAATGTACGGTCGAGCGGGCACCAAACTCCTGCGTGCCCGGATGTTGCCTCTCCATCTGCCCATTGATCACAGAGTTTGAGGAAGACCGATATATAGTGCTCAAATGTGCTAGCTTGCACTCACATGGGCGGCGATATGGTCCTCTGAGAGCTGAGTTCATATGGGAAGGCGTCCCCTCCAACGCATTCAGGCCGCTTTGGCGGCGAGGCGCTATTTTGTCGGACAACAGACCAAGTCGAAGATCGCCGACGACATTGGCGTGTCGCGTTTCAAAGTCGCCCGGCTGATCGACGCCGCGATCAAGCAGGGCATTGTCCGCTTCGTGATCACGGAGCCGGACGATCTCAACGCGGAACTTGGCGAGCGCGTCCGTACCAAATACGGCCTCAAGGCCGTGTTGGCGCTCGATGGCCCCGACATGCCGACGAGTTCGCTGACCACCCCCCTGGGAAGCCTCGCGGCGTCTCTTCTGGGCGAAATTCTTGTCGACGGACAGAGGCTCGGCATCGCGTGGGGGCGCACGCTTGCGGCGATGGCGAAGGCGCTGAACCATCTACCGAAGGTGGACGTGATCCAGGTCGCGGGAGCGCCGCCCGGACTCGACATCTCCCAGAATCCAGTCGAACTCGTCCACCGGCTCGCAAGCCTCAGTGGCGGCGCCGCTTACCCGGTCTACGGGCCGATGTGGACCGAGGACGTCATGCTCGCGCAAAGGCTTCGAGAGGAGCCGACGGTCGCGGCCGCGATGAACACGTACGAAAGTATCGACGTGCTCGTGGTAGGCATCGGTTCATGGCGGCCGCCCGAGTCGTGCCTTTGCGCGGGCTTTCCCGCGAGATGGCGCGAGGAAGTGCTGGCCTTGGGCGTGCAGGCGGATGTCTGCGGCACCCTGATCGACCGAAACGGCGCCGAGACGAAGAGCGAGTTCGATCAGCGGGCCTTGTCGATCACGTCCGCGCAATTGCGGAAGATCCCCGAGGTCATTGGCATCGGCGGCGGCCTCGAAAAGGCGGACGCCATCGCCGCGGTCCTGCGCGGCGGCTGGGTTGACGTGCTCGTCACAGACGCTGGCGTCGCCCGGCGACTCCTGAATGGATGATTGCGCGTCGCCGCCGGCGGAGCGCAGTACCAATGCCCGGGTCGTTAACAGTCTTCGCTCGGGCGAGAGCTAACCCGTAATACATGAGTTTCCTGACCGCCCCGCCCGCCTCAGGAGCGGCGAGTTGCGTATCGCTCATTTGAGCGACCAATCGCCCTATTGACCTATTCCGAGAGCCTGCTTTACGCTGGAGCCAGCCACATCAAGGGGGAGGCGCGTCCATTGACCGCCCTTGACGACGACGAACTCGTGTCGGTTGCGCGGTCCGTGATAGAGGCCGACGCCCGCGCTATAAGCGCGACGCTGAACGCGCTGGACGGCGAGTTCATCGAGGTGGCCAACCTCCTGTCGGCGGTCACCGGCAAGGTGCTGGTGACGGGCAGCGGTACGTCCGGGACCATCGCCGCGCGGGGCGCCCATCTCCTTTCTGTATGCGGCACTCCCGCCTTCTACCTTTCTCCCGCGGACGGCCTTCACGGTGGGCTTGGCGTCCTTCAGCCGGCCGACGTACTGATCGCTCTGTCAAAGGGCGGCAGCTCCACGGAGCTCAATGAGTTCTGCGCGCGTGCGAAATCGCTGTGCCGGGCAGTCATCGCGATCACGGCCGCGGGCGGGTCCACTTTGGCCGATCTCGCCGACCATGTGATCATCATCCCGCTCGACGAGGATTCCGACCTCGGCGCCGTAGTCGCGACCGGAAGCTCGCTTGCCGCCGGCGCGGTCCTCGACGCGCTCTGCGAGATCTGCCGGATCGTCAAGGTCTACAGATGGGAGCGCGTGCTTTTCACCCATCCGTCCGGCGCGGTCGGCCGGGACGCCGAGCAGTCCCTGACGCGTCTGACGAAGCCGGAGGCGAAAGGCTGATGGCGCGCGATCTCGCCGCCGGAATCGATTCCTCGACGCAATCGTGCACCGTCGCGTTGCGGCGCCTGAGCGACGGCGCGGTCGTCGCCGAAGCTCGGGCGCCCCATCCGCCCACGACGCCGCCGGTCAGCGAGCAGCGGCCCGAGGCCTGGTGGAGTGCGCTCGAGGTCTGCTTCGCCAGACTGGGGGACCAGGTCGCGCGCATCGCGGCCATCTCGGTCGGAGGGCAGGGGCACGGGCTCGTGCTGCTCGACGCCGACGGCCGATCGGTCCGCCCGGCCAAACTTTGGAACGACACCGAATCCGCGCCGGACGCCGAGCGGCTCCTGCGCGCGCTGCCGGCCGAGCAATGGGCGGCCCTCACCGGCTCGGTTCCCGGTCCCGCGCTGACCATTTCCAAGCTCGCCTGGACGGAACGCACCCATCCGGGCCTGATCGCCCGGACGCAAAAGATCCTGCTTCCCTTCGACTATATCGTCTATCGCCTTAGCGGCCAGGCCGTGACCGAACGCGGCGGTGCGTCCGGCTCCGGCTATTTCAACCCGTTCGAGAATCGCTGGGAGCCTTGCCTCGCCGACCTCGCGGCGCCGAGCGTCGACTGGGCAGCGAAGCTGCCCGAGATCATCGCCTCCGACGCCGCTGCGGGTGTCGTCGGCGAAGGCCGCGGACCGCAAGCCTTGGCAGGCGCTGTGGTCGGCGCGGGCACGGGCGACAACATGACCGCCGCGCTTGGCCTCGACGTGCGCGAGGGCGACATGGTCATCTCGCTCGGCACGAGCGGCACAATCTATGCGCGCACGCCAGTCGGCGTCCGGGACGCGACTGGCTCGATAAACGGCTACGCGGACGCGGCCGGCTCGTTTCTGCCGATGGTCACCACACTAAACGCGGCCAAGGTGACCGACGCATTCCGCCGCCTACTCGGCGTTTCCTTCGACGATTTTGACGCGCTCGCGCTCTCTGTCCCGCCTGGCGCGGGGGGCTTGACGCTGGTCCCCTATCTTGATGGAGAGCGCACGCCCAATCGTCCGAACGCTACTGGAACGCTCTTCGGCCTTCGCTCGGACGTGACCCCCGCGGCTGTCGCGAAGGCCGCCGTCGACGGAGTTCTGTGCGGGCTTCTAGAGGGCGGCGATCTCCTCGCCCGTCACGGCGTCAAGAGCGAGGGCCGGCTCATCCTCACAGGAGGGGCTGCGCGCTCGCGGGCCTCCCGGCAGGCGCTCGCCGACCTCGCGGGGAGGCCTGTCTGGATCTCTCCCACAGCCGAGACGGCGGCGGCGGGTGCCGCAGTGCAGGCGGCGGCGGCGCTTGAGAAAACCTCGACCCACGCCGTGGCGGCTGCCTGGGCGCCCCGGCTTGAGGTCGGGGCGGAGCCCGACCCGCGCGCGCTGGAGCCGGCCCTTGCCGCGCGACGAGCCTATCGCGACTGGGCGGCGCGCGCCGGCGAGTTCGCAACTTCTTCGCCAAGAGCCTTCCGACCGGGAGTCGAGCATGTCTGACCGTGCCGGGCTAGCCGGAAAGGCGGCGGCCCGTCGGCGCCGTGTTCCTGAGGAGAGCGGAATCTTCGCCGTTCTCGTCGTCGTGGCGCTCGGCCTGAGCCTCATTTCACCGTCATTCCGGACGGTCAGCAACAGCTTCGTGCTTCTCGTCAACGGCGCGGTCATCATGTTCCTCGCGCTCGGACAGTCCTTCGTGCTGCTGACCGGAGGCATCGACCTTTCGACCGGCGCCAACATCGCGATGACCGGCGTCATCGCCGCGCTTCTGATGAAATTCGGCTTGCCGTGGCCGGTGGCCTCCGTGCTGGCGCTCGCCGCGGCGACCTTGCTCGGCGTCATCAACGGCGCCCTAACGCACTTCCTGAAGATCCCGGCCTTCATCGCAACTTTCTCGACGCAGGGGGTGGCGCTCGCGATCCCGCTCATCATCACGGGCGCGCAGTCGATATCCGTCCACGATTTCGGCTTCTCCTGGATAGGACAGGGAAAGGTCCTTGGACTCCCGGCGCCGGTCGCGCTGGTCATCGTCGCGGCGGTGGCGGCGGCGTTCTTCCTGCGCATGACGCGCCTCGGCGTCCACATCTACGCGATCGGCGGCAACCGGGCGGCGGCGCGCCTGTCCGGCGTCGACGTCGCGCGCACCACGCTATTTGTCTATGGCGTCAGCGGCTTCTGCGCGGGCGTCGGAGGCCTCATCGCGACATCGCGGCTCATGGTCGGCTTTCCCGCCACCGGGACGGGCAACGAGCTTTTCTATTCTATCGCGGCCGCCGTCGTCGGAGGCGTCTCGCTGTTCGGCGGCGTCGGCTCCATACAGGGTGCGATGATCGGCGCGGTCCTCATCGCCGTCGTAAGCAACGGCATGAACGTCATCAACGTCCAGAGCTACTGGCAGTCGCTGGTCATCGGCGTCATCATCCTCCTTGGCGTGACCTTCGACACCTATCGCCGTTCCCGCTCAGGCAAACCGTTGTTTCGGCGCAACGCGCCCGCGACGAACGCTACGCCGCAATTAAAACGGCCATTCCCGACCGGATGAGGAGCCAGCCTTTCGGCCTCGCTCGCGGGCCGTGACAGGGAACCAAAAGCGAGCTTGTCAAACGAGGAGGAAAGTATGACCCGCAGTCTCATGAATTCGGCTCTGGTGATCGGAGCGAGTCTCGCCGCGCTGGCGCTGAGCGTCTCGGGCGCGTCGGCGGAAGCGCGCAAACTTCCGGCCAATTGCAGCGAAGCCAAGCCGACGATCGGCGTCGCGCTGCCGAACACGGTCAATCCCTACTATATTGCGATGCAGGACAGCTTTAAGAAAAACGGCGCGGCGCAAGGCTTCAACGTGAATGTCGCAATCGCCAATGACAACGATTCGAACCAGCTCTCGCAGATCGAGGCCTTTATCCAGCAGGGCGTCTGCGCGGTTGTCCTCAACGCCGTGAATTCCGGACCGGGAGCGGCGAGCGTTCGCGCGCTTAATCAGGCGGGCATCCCCGTGTTCACAGTCAACGTTATTGTCTCGGCGGACGACCTGAAGGCGCAGAACGCTTCCTTCGTGGAATATGTGGGCGCCGACCAGATCGCCGGCGGCACGCAGATCGCCGAGCAGGTGCTGAAGGATCTTGGCGCCAACGCCAAGATCGTCGCCGGCATCATCGGCGACCCGGACCAGATCCCCACCAACCAGCGCGACCAAGGCTTCAGCGACGTCCTGAAGAAGGACCCGAACGCGAAGATCGTCGGCACGCTGAACGGCAAGGTCGATCCGAACGTCAGCCTTCAAGTCGCGGGCGACATGCTGCAGGCCCATCCTGACCTCAACGTAATCTGGGCCGACACAGGCCCGGCTGCGGTCGGCGCGCTTCAGGCGATCACCCAGCAGGGCAAGGCGGACTCGGTCACGCTCTACGCCTTCTGCGCGGCCGACACGGCGCTGACCTCGACCTACGCCGCCTGCGCGGCGCAGGAGCCGGCTGACTATGCGCGCATCGCGGTTGAGAACCTGAAGAAATATCTCGGCGGAGCCGACGTGCCTCCAGAAGTTCTCCAGCCGTTGAAGATTTTCATCAAGGGCCAGAAGCCCGGGCCGGGTGAAGTCGGCTGATCGCGCGCGTCTCCGGACAGAAGGAGGCGATGCGTTGAGCGCCGGCGGCGGTCTTCTTGTATCGGAAGTCTCGAAATGGTACGGGGCCACCCGCGCCCTTTCCAACGTGACTCTCGAAATCCCTCAAGGCCGCGTCGTCGCGCTTGTCGGCCACAACGGCGCGGGCAAGTCGACGCTGCTTCGGACCCTCTCCGGCGCGGAAACGCCGGACGAGGGCCGGATCAGCATTGATGGACGCAAGACCGCCTTCTCGTTCCCCGGCGAGGCGAGCGCCGCCGGGATCGCCTGCGTCTATCAGGAGCTCAGTCTTATCAACGAGCTCACGGTGGCCGAGAATCTCTTTCTCGGCGCCGAGCGCGTCTCCGGCGCCGTTCTCAATCGCCGCACGATGAACGCGGAGGCCGAAGCGGTCTGCGCCGAATACGGCGTCCAGGCTGCGGCGACGGACCCCGTCGCGCGGCTCTCCGTGGCCCAACGCCAGCTCCTCGAAGTCGCGCGGGCGATTCATCGCAACGCCCGGTTTCTGCTGCTCGACGAGCCGACCACCGCGCTGGAGCAGGGACAGATTGATCAGCTTCTACACATCATCCGTCGGTTAAGCCGCGAGCAGAACATCGGTGTTTTGCTGATCGACCATAAGCTCGACGAGGTCTATGCGGTCGCGGACCGGATTGTCGGCCTTTCGAATGGCGCGGTCGTCCTCGCCGGCGAGGCGGACGCGCTGAGTCGCGACCGGGTCGTCGAGGCCATCGTCGGGGCAGGGCAGGAGGTCGCGAGAGAGCGCGCGGCCCTCGAGGACGCGCCGCTTCGACCGCCGCGCGCGGTTCCGCTCGCCGGCGCGGCGTTTCAGGCGCGCCGGATCGTCAGCAACGGGCTCATGGGCGTGAGTCTTCACGTGGCCGCCGGCGAGATTCTGGGCGTCTACGGGCTCGTCGGTTCCGGCCGCAGCCGCTTCATGCGCACGGTCTACGGCATGGAGCCTGTGCTCGAAGGCGATATGATCCTGAAGGGCCAGCCCTTTCGGCCTTCGCGCCCGGCGGACGCCATCGCGCAGGGCGTCGCCTATCTCTCCGAGGAGCGGAAATTCGACGGCTTCATTCCGCAGATGACCTCGATCGAGAATATCGTTCTTCCCGTTCTCAGACGCTATCGCTGGGCGGCCCTGTTGCGCTGGCCGAGTCTCCGGCGCGCCGCGGCCGAGGTGCTCTCTGGAATTCCGATTCGCGGCGACGTCGAGCAGCCGATCACTGCTCTTTCAGGCGGCAATCAGCAGAAGGCGCTGTTCGCGCGCGTAGTGCTTCAGTCGGCCGACCTGCTTCTGCTCGACGAACCGACCAAGGGCGTCGACATCGGCGCCAAGTCGGAGATCTATGAAATCATCCACCGGCTCGCGGGGCAGGGGCGATCCGTGATCGTCATCTCCAGCGAGGAGGAGGAACTGCTCGAAATCGCCGATCGCGTCGTTGTGTTTCGCAACGGCGCCTGCGACGGCCAAACGGTGCCTGAAGATGAGCTGTCGATCGCGAGTCTGCGTCGGCGCGCCTGGGCGCACGCCTGATGAAGATTTCCGCCAGCCTTTACGCCGCCGATCCTTTGAGACTGGCGGAAGCAGTCGCGGCGGTCGCGCCCCATGTCGACTCGCTGCATGTCGACGTCATGGACGGGCGCTTCGCGCCGGCCTTCGGCTTCGGCGAGCGTCTGGTGGAGAGCCTAGTGGCGGATGGCGCGCTCCCCGTCGATGTCCATCTCATGGTGGAGCGGCCCGAGGTCTGGGCGGTCCGGTTCGCCGCGTTGGGCGTGCGTAGCGTCGCATTCCATCTCGAGGCGGCCCAGGACCCCGTGCAGCTGGCCGAGGCGGTGCGCAAAACGGGCGCTCTCGCCCATGTCGCATTGTCGCCCAGAACGCATCCGTCCGAGATTCCTGGCCGCTCCGACGCATTCGACGGCGTGCTCTTGCTGACGGCGCCGGCCGGAGGCGGTGATCTCGATCGCGCCGCCCTTGCTCGGGTCGGCGGCCTTTCGCCCGCGTGGTTCTCGATTGTGGACGGCCGGGTTGATGTTTCGCTGCTGGGAGCGCTTCGTGCGGCAGGCGTAGCGCTTGCAGTCATCGGGGCCGATCTCTTCACTGGACACAATTGCGCTGCGCGGGCGGAGCGCCTCGCTTTCCTCGCGAACCGGACGAGGTGCGCGTCCCCCGGTGCATCGCAAGATCCCGGGCTTCGAAACGAATCCGGAGGAGGAAGACGGCCGTGAACGCAAAGCCCTTGATCGCCATCACAGGCGCAAGCTCCGGCATCGGGGAAGCGGCGGCGAAGGCCTTTTGTGCGGCGGGCCATCCGACCCTCCTGATGGCGAGGCGGCTGGAGCGGATGAAGGCGCTCGCCCTTCCCAATTCGATCTGCCGTCAGGTCGACGTGCGCGATCGCGAACAGATCAAAGACGCGGTGCGCGAGGCGGAAGCGGCGTTCGGCCCGATCGACATGATGTTCGTAAACGCCGGCATCGCGCGACTCGCGGACATCTCCCGTCAACCTCCCGAGGAATGGGACGAGATGATCGACATCAACACGAAGGGCGTGATGAACACGGTCCACGCGGTATTGTCGGGCATGATGGAGCGGCGCTGCGGGACGCTCTTCATGATGAGCTCGATCGCAGGGAGAAAGGTTTATCCCGATCACACCGTCTATTGCGGCACAAAATTCTTCGTGCACGGTGTGTCCGAGAGTTTACGGGAATATTTGGCGCCCTATGATGTACGCGTCGTCGTGATCTCACCAGGCATCGTCGAGACCGAAGTGCTCAACGGCGTCAACGATCCGATCACGCTCGCCAATTATCGCACCAACAAGGCCGCGATCGACGGCGGCATCGGACCCGAGCATGTCGCCGACCTGATGCTACAGACCTACAATCTGCCGCAGCGCGCTCTCGTGCAGGAAATCTGCATCACCCCGACGCGCCAGAAATACTGAACAACGCGTCGGCCGGAGCCGGCACCCAGCCTTCGCATCGGTTTGACGTCACGCGGGAGGAACCCATGGAATGCGACTTGACGGACAGGGTCACGGTCGTCACGGGCGCGGCCGCCGGAATCGGACTCGCGACGGCGGAAGTCTTCGTGCGCCACGGCGCGCGGCTGGCGCTGGTCGATCGCGACCCCCGGGTCGCTGAGACGGCGGAAGTGATTGGGGGAGGGGCTCGCGCCTACGCGCTCGACGTCAGCGACGCGGTCAGCGTAACGAAGACCTTCGAAGCGATCGCGGCGGATTTCGGAACGATCCATGTCCTGGTCAACAACGCCGGCATCGGGATCCTGGGTCCTGCGGAGTCCCTCGCGGTCGCCGACTGGGACAAGACGATTAGCGTCAACCTGCGCGGGCCGTTCCTGTGCGCGCGCGCCGCCGCTCCCTTCATGCTTCGGCAGAAATGGGGCCGGGTGGTCACCATCGCGTCCCAAGCGGCCGTGATCGGTATCGAAGGCCATGTCGCCTATAGCGCGAGCAAGGCTGGCCTGATCGGGATGACGAATTGTATGGCAATTGAATGGGGACCCTTCGGCGTCACCGCGAATTGCATCTCGCCAACTGTCGTCGAAACGGAGCTCGCGCGTGTGAACTGGGCTGGAGAGAAGGGCGAGAAGGCACGGGCGGGCATTCCGACCCGCCGCTTCGCGCGGCCGGCGGAAGTGGCGGAGGCGGCGCTTTTTCTCGCGAGCGACGCCGCGGCGATGATAAACGGCGCGAACTTGATGCTGGATGGAGGCAACACGATTCAGTAGGCGAAGTCGAGAATACATGGTTCGCGATAGCGCCCTGAGCTCTCAATAGCGAACACTCTCGCGAGCGCGCAGAAAGTACTGGCGTTCTCTTCCAAAAAGAGCGTGTCTGGGAGCGGCGGCGCGCACGCCGACCTGGAACACCCTCGCCCCGACGATCCCCATTATCTTGGGCTCGCGTCAGTGGGGCGCCCGGATTGGCCGGACCCTCGACGACACGAAGTCGCTGGGCGTTCGGATTTGCTATTTTGCTGATTCGGCTGAATGGCGGACGGCGGCGAAGATGGGGCATGAGGGGCACTCGAGTGGAGCGCGTTTTGCGGAGTATGTCGATTCCTTAGCGACGGTTTTGGGCCGTGAGGATCGGGCGGGACCCTTTAAGGATTATTGCACGGGCCTTTTGATGCCGGGCAAGCGCGAGAGCGTGGAGCCGATGGCGTCGGTTGTGGCGCCGGCTCGTGTCTCGGCGAAACATCAATCGCTGCTGCATCTGGTTGGGCAGGCGGCTTGGTCGGACGAGGCCCTGATGGGCAAGGTGCGCGAGCTTGTCCTGCCGGCGATTGAAGCCCTGGGCAAGATTGAGGCTTGGATTGTCGACGACACAGGCTTCGCCAAGAAGGGTGTGCACTCGGTGGGCGTGGCGCGGCAATATTGCGGGCGGCTCGGCAAGACCGACAATTGTCAAATCGCGGTGACGTTGTCGATCGCCAATCACGCGGCGAGCCTGCCGATCGCCTATCGTCTGTATCTGACGGAGGATTGGGCGGCGGACCAAGCGCGGCGCAAGAAGGCCCATGTCCCGGACGACGTGATCTTCAAGACCAAGGCGCAGATCGCGCTCGATCAGATCAGGGCCGCGCTTGCGGCCGGCGTCTCGCCCGGGGTGTTGCTGGCCGACGCCGGTTACGGCGCTGACGGCGCGTTCCGCTCTGGCGTCACCGCCATGGGTTTGCCCTACGTGGTTGGCGTGCAATCGACACTGAGCGTCTGGCCTCCTGACACGGAGCCGCTGCCGCCCAAGCCCTGGAGTGGGCGGGGCCGCCCGCCATCGCGCGTTCGGCGCGACGGCGAACATGCGCCTGTTCCCGCCAAGACGCTGGCGATGGGGCTTCCCGAGGAGGCTTGGCGCATCGTCCGGTGGCGGGAGGGCTCCAACGAAACCTTGTCCTCGCGCTTTGCCGCGGTGCGGATACGACCAGCTTCGCGAGACTGGAAGCGGGCGGCGCCTCATCCGCTCGAATGGCTCCTCATCGAATGGCCTGAGGGCGAAAAAGAGCCGACAAAATACTGGCTTTCGACGTTGCCCGAAGACACGCCCATCCACGTCCTCACCGACACGGCCAAATTGCGCTGGCGCATTGAGCGCGACTACGAGGAATTGAAAAGCGAACTCGGCCTCGCCCATTTCGAGGGGCGAAGCTGGCGCGGCTTCCATCATCACGCAGCGCTTTGCATTGCAGCTTATGGCTTCCTGATCCGCGAACGAGCGGCGATTCCCCCCTCAGGCTCCCGGTGGCGCGAAACGTCTCGCCTATCCCCGCGTCCTAGACCCCGAGGCACCCCCGACCCGACCCGAGCGGCATATCGAAAACTCAATCGCGACCATCCGACGACAGATCACAGTCGTACTGGCCCGAACCCTCATGCGTTGCCCATGCTGCCAAACAATGCGACCAAAACAACCGTACCGGGAATCGTCGTGACGCAGTAGAATTAGAAGCAAGATCCAAGGATATCAAGCCAATCTCGAGTCCGGCAGGCCGCTAGAGCGAACCACAAGCTCTCGCATGCGTTCGGTCGTCAGCGCGTCTACGT
>Ga0187871_10003740_pt1 | contig 11671 bp, 9 predicted proteins | sample June2016WEW_16_1_FD_132988 | JGI IMG/M metagenome (GOLD analysis project Ga0187871, IMG submission 132988) | Peatland microbial communities from SPRUCE experiment site at the Marcell Experimental Forest, Minnesota, USA - June2016WEW_16_10 | ecosystem: Environmental > Terrestrial > Soil >... | reverse complement strand
CGGGCTGGCGGATTTCCCCGGCGATTCCCTCCAGGCGGTGCGTCCGCCGCGCGCCGAGCAACAGGTTGGCGCCCTCCGCCGCGAACGCGCGCGCCGCCGCCGCGCCGAATCCGCTCGAAGCGCCGGTGATCAAAACCCATTTGCCTGACAATGATGAATTCATAAGGAGACAATAGCCCATTTCCGCCGCACATCAAACGGCGATTTGGCGGAGTGGTCATCTGATAACCGATGACAAATTTTCAATGACCAATTCTCAACTGAAAGGCCCGAAATCCTAAATCGCTTCTTCGCGGACAGGAGTCACCCAAAAAATGCACCCGATGGCAGTTTAGGCGTGGCAATTCGCGCGCCGCGGAGTAGATTTGGCCACATGATTTGGATCATTGCCCTGCTCTGCATGGGTTTGACCGGGCTGGCCGGTCTTCGGCGCGGCGCGATCTGCGCGGCTTTTACCCTCCTCGGCCTGCTGGCCGGCCTTTTGCTGGCCGGGCCGCTTTCCCCGCTGGTGAGTCATCTGCTGCCGGTCCTGGGTTTTCAGCATCCGCTCTGGCAGCTTTTCATGCCCTCCGCTGTCGCCTTCCTCGGTGTCCTTGTCATTTTCAAGATCGCCGGCAACACAATCCATCAGAAGGTGAGCCTACATTACAAATATCACACGGACGAACGTGTCTATTTCAAATGGGAACGGCTTTACAACCGCCTCGGCTTCTGCGTCGGTGTGCTCAATGGCGCCTTTTATTTTTTTATCCTGATGCTCCCCGTGTATGTCGCCGGCTACTTCACGTCCGAGGCCGCCGGCGCTGACGCCGCCGGCCCGCGCCTTCTCACCACGCTCCGCGCTGAATTGCACGACGCCCGGCTGGACCGCGTCGTCGCCGCCCACGACCCGCTCCCGGCGGAAATCTATCAGGCCGCCGACATCGCCGGTCTGGTGCTGCGCAATCCGCCCCTGACAAAACGCCTGGCGCATTATCCCCCGATCCTGGCCTTGAGCCGGGAGAAGGAAATCCAGGACATCGCCTCCGACACCGGGCTGCTGGACATGATCCAAAAGCAGGCGAAAATCAGCGATCTCCTGGAACGCCCCTCCGTTCAAGCCATTGTCACCAACCCCGCGGTTTCCGGCCGGATTCGCAGCCTGCTGGACGGCGACCTGGCGGATTTGCAGGAGTTTCTCAACACCGGCAAATCGCCCAAATTCGACAGCCAGAAGATTCTCGGCGTATGGAACATTGATGTTCGCGCCACTTGGGACGGGGAGCGAAAACGGCATCCGGAGGCGACGCGCGCGCAGATCGCCGGGCTGAACACCACGCTGGTGCCGGCCATTTCCGGTTTTTCCCTGATGGCCACGCCTGACAACCAGGTTCTATTGGGAAAGTTAAATACGAAAAGCCCCCAAGCCGGGGCAGGGTCAGTCACCCAGGGAACCTGGAAGAAGGCCGACAATGGCTACGAGGTAACATTTCCCAACACCAAGCCCCCCACCGTGACAGTCGCTCCCGCCGGGGACGGCACACTGGAGCTTCCCTGGAACGACTTTATTTTGGTTTTCAACAAGGAAATGTGAAGCGAGGATTTCGGTTGCCCGCGACGGCCTGATGGGCTACGTTGCGGCCTTATGGACGAACACTTGCCATCGCCGGAGCCGGAAAGTTCCGGCTCATTCAACCCGCCGCCGCCGCCGCCGTTGCGCCCGGCTGCGCCTCCCGTCATTCCCGCCCCCATTGGATTAAGCGCGCCGCCAAAACCGCCCAAGGGCGGCGCCGGCTGGAAGATTTTGTCGTTTCTGCTGATTGGGTTGATCGTTGTGTGGGTGCTGGGCAAGGTCATGCTCCACGGCTTGGCCGGCGTCGCCTCGCACAGCCACGCCGCCGCCGACTTGAGCCGGAATCTGGAGGAGGTCGTTCTCGAACATACCAACGGCACGGATAACAAGATCGCCGTGGTCGAGATCACCGGCGTCATCGAGGGCGGCGAAATCGGCCACTCGGACATGGACTTCGTCACCTACGTCAAGGAGCAATTCAAGGAGGCGCAACGCGACAGCGACGTCAAGGCGGTGATCCTGAAAGTGGATTCACCCGGCGGGGAAGTGATGGCGTCGGATGAGGTCCATAATATCATCAAAAAATTCGAGGAGAAATCGCACAAGCCGGTCGTCGTTTCCATGGGTTCGCTGGCGGCCAGCGGCGGTTACTACGTTTCCGCCCCGTGCCGCTGGATTGTGGCCAACCCGCTCACCATCACCGCCAGCATCGGCGTCATCATGCACAACTACAATTACCGCCTCCTCTTTGACAAAATCGGCATCCGGCCCCAGGTCATCAAGAGCGGACGCTTCAAAGACATGTTGAGCGGCGAGAAGGAACCGGACGCCGAAAAGCTCACCCCGAAGGAGATCCAGGACCGCGACGAGGAGGAGAAAATGGTGCAGGCGCTCATTGATGAGACTTATGGCAGATTTACCAATGTCGTCCAATCCGGACGCGACTTGGCCGCCAAGGAAAACGGGAGCGACGGCAGGGCGTTGAAGGCGGACTGGGCGGATTACGCCGATGGCCGCATCCTCTCCGGCAAGGCCGCGCTGGAGGAGGGTTTCGTGGACGAACTGGGCGATTTCGACACCGCCGTTGCGCGCGCAAAAAGCCTGACACATATCCAGACCGCCAGCCTGGTCGAGTATCGCCTGCCCTTTGATCTCGGCTCTGTGCTCGCCCGCGTCCTCGGCAAGACCGATAGCCCCGGCCTCAAAGTGGATTTGGGATTCGATCTGCCCCGGCTCCAGCCCGGCCTGCTTTATTTCCTCACGCCGACCGTGGTGCCGCATTGAGGTTTGACTTTTTCTTTCGGAAAATTGTTGCATTCGCGACACAAAACTGGTTTCATCAAGCCCGAGCCGACAAACTCGCAACCGGGCACGCTCGTCGCATGCCTTGGTCAAGAAGAAGCAATGTCGTGAATTTGCCGCGGACCGTTCACCCTTGAGCCGGCCGCAATGTGGCCCGTTGTTATACGATTGAAATTTTACCCGGCGATCTCCTCCGGCGCCGAACGTGACTCAACTGCCAAACCTATTGATCGTGGCCGACAGCGAACCTGACGCGAACATGCTTTACGCCGTCGGGTTATTCGCGCCCGGCCCATTCATTTATTTCCGCGTCAACGGCAAAGGCTGCCTCGTGGTCAGCGATCTGGAACTGGACCGCGCCAACAAGAAGGTCCCCCATTGCCGCGTCATCTCCTACAGCCAGTGCCTGGAAAAATTGCGGCGGCTCCGCGTCAAACGGCCCGGCATGCCCGCCGTCATCAGCCTTCTCCTGCGCGAGCAGCGGTTGCGCAAGATATTTGTCCCCGCCAATTTCCCGTTCGGCCTCGCCCGCGATTTGCGCCATTACAAAATCAAAGTCCGCGTCAAAAAGGGCGGCATTTTCCCCGAACGCGAATTCAAGCACGCCGGCGAGATCAAGAAAATCAGCGCCGCCATCATCATGGCCGAAGTCGGCCTGGCCGAAGGCATCCAGGCCCTGAAAAGCTCCAAAATAGCGCGCGACGGCAAATTGATGTACCACGGCGTCCCGTTGACCTCGGAGAAACTCCGTTCGATTATTGACGTGGGCATCCTCCAGGCCGGCGGGCGGCCCGGCCACACCATCGTCGCCGGCGGCCGGCAGGCCTGCGACCCCCACGAGGAAGGCCACGGCCCCTTGCGTGGCCACCAGCCGATCATCCTGGATGTCTTCCCGCGTTCGCGCAAGACCGGCTATTTTGGCGACCTCACCCGCACCGTCGTCCGCGGCCGGGCCAGCGAACCGCTCCGGCGTCTTTACGACACCGTCTGGCGCGCGCAGGAAATGGGTTTCTTGAAAATCCGCGCCGCGACCGCCGCCGCCAAGATTCACGCCGCCGTCCAGGAATTTTTCGAGTCCCAAGGCTACAAGACCTCCCGGAAGAACGGCCGGATGACCGGTTTCTTCCACGGCGCCGGGCATGGCCTGGGCCTGGAAATCCACGAACCCCCGCGCCTGAGCGCGCACTCCGCGGACATCCTCAAACCCGGCCACGTCCTGACCATTGAGCCTGGCCTATACTACCCCGAGCTGGGCGGCGTGCGGCTGGAAGACGTGGCCTGCGTGACCGCCAACGGCCCGCGCAACCTCACCAAATTCGAGAAGGTTTTCGAGATTTGATACCAGTTCCAGTCTGCTTTTGTGCTGTACGGCGGTCTATGACCATGACCCACACGCTTGCCGAATTGCCCATTTTGTCTGGCTCCGCCGGAGCGCCGCCCTACCTTTGACACCATGAAACATATCCTTGCAGTTTTGCACTGGCCTGCCGTTGGCCTCCGCGCCGGCGTTGTCGCGGCTTCGCTCGTCGCCTGGTTTTGGACCCAGTCGCTTATCGGGCGCAAGTCCGCGCCGAAGGCCGGCATCGGGGATGCCGTCCACGATCTGACGGCGGGCTGGAACCGCTACTTCTCCACCCATGAACGCGCCGCCAACGCGGCCCTGATCACCAGTTCGATCTTTATTGACCTGTTTGGCCTCTCTCTCATTGGCGCGGCGATTTTCGGTTCCACGTTTGCGCCATTTCTGGCCATCCTCATCCTGTTCGCCATGAGGCAACTCTGCCAGGGGCTTTGCACCCTGCCGCCGCCGCCCGGCATGATCTGGAGAAACCCGGGATTCCCCGCGCTGCTGGTGACCTACTCCGTGGGCAACGACTTCTTCTTCTCCGGCCACACGGCGGTGGCCGTGCTCGGAGCCATTGAGGCGGCGCATTTCGGACCGGCGTGGCTTGGGGGCGTCGCCGCATGCATCGCGTTTGGAGAAATGGTGATGGTGCTGATATTGCGCGCGCACTACACGATGGATGTCGTGGCGGGCGCGCTGGCGGCGTTCCTCGCCGCGGCGGCGGCCGGAAAATTGTCACCTTTAGTTGATGCGTGGTTGCGTTGAATCAGGGTTTGGCGCTGGTCAGGGTGACGAAGCTGGTGTAGTCCAGGTTGAAATGGGCAATGCCATCGGACACGGGAACGGGGTCCAGCGTCTTCATGCCGCGCGCGGCGTCGGTGATGGTGGGGTAAAGCGTCGTCACCGATGTCGGCAGGCCCTTGATCGTGACGGGGCGGGTGGTGCCGATGTTGACGATGTGGATCGCGTAGCCGTGGGTGGTGTCGCCGTAGGCGGCGGTGGTGATGCGCGGGCGGTCGCTGGTGATGGCGACGGAAGGCGCTTCCGGCGGAGTCAGGTTCAACTGTTTGAGATTGTAGAAACGCTGTGTCGGTTGCAAAGGCTGCCCGTTGCGGCCGCCGGCCAGGATGGAATAGTCATCGGTGAGCTGCCAGTGCAGAATTGAAATGGGATGGGAAAGCGCCATGCAGCGCATGTAGAGGTTGATTTCGTCCAGGCCATACCACGGTTCGAGAAAGAGAAAGCGGTGGCTGTAACTGGCCGGGTCGGTGCCGCCCTCGGCGATGATCAGCGGGAGCTTGAAACGCTGGGCGACTTCGCCCCAATGGGCGATAATCTGATCGCTGCCGCCGGTCCAGCAATGGTAGGAAACCGCGCCGACATACTTCATGGCCTCGGGATCCTCAATGGCAACGTCTATGAAATTGGCCGGGCGCGCCGTCGGATTGCCGGTGTCGCCCAGGAGCGGCTTGGTGGCCAGCCCCGCCTCGGCGAATGCCTTGCCGAGTCCCTTGATGACGGTGTCCACTTCCTGGGGCGACAGTTTCACATTGATGCCCTGATCGGCTTCATTGAAGGAGAACAGCAGCGGCTCGGCGCCGTAATTCTTCTTCATATAGGCGATGTAGGACGTAATGCCTTTATACATCGCGGGCCATTTTTCGGGGGCGATGGAGCCGCGCCCGCCGCCGCCCGCGCCCGCCCAACTGGGCACCGACCAGTCGCTGATAATCATGGGAATATGCTTCTGGGCGAGAGTGCGCCCCATCTCCATCGCCTGTGTAACTTTGGAGTCTATTGGCCCGGCGGTGGGATCGCCCGTCTCGGTCTTCTGCCAGGAGCTTAACGGCATTTCCAGGCGCGCCCAGGCGACGCGCAGATTGGCGAGATTGTAGGCGATGACCGCGGTGTCGGCCGGGCTTTGCAGGCGGAAATTGCCGCCGATGCCGATGAAGCCCGGACCGGTCTTCGCGGGATCAATCGTAAGGTTGACAGGAACGGAGTCCACATCGCAAGCGGCCTTGAGCGTGAAGGCCGCATGGAAGGGCTTTGCGGGATCAAGGTTGCCATTGCCGATTGCGATCAAGAGGTTATAGGTTTTGCCGCCACCTGGCGCGCCGCCGCCGCCGCCGCCGCCGCGTCCAGCGCGTCCGCCGCGCCCGCCGCCGGCGGTTTCCTGAAGGATGACGCGAGTGGGGCTGGCGAAGGTGACTTCGACAACATGGTTGGCCGCGCCGGTCAGGCGGATGGATTCGACCTTGTCATCAACATAATTTGTGCGGCCCTCAGGAAGGCTGGCTAGGGAGAATCTGGCGGGAGCCGGGCTGTTGGGAAGGATCTCGGGAAGCAGATATGGGACAAACTCCACGCTGCCGGCGGCGAAGCTCGCGCCGCCCACGTTGAACACATAGTACAGGCCTTCCATTGGGATGGCAGTAGTGGCGGAAGCCGTCACGTCGAAGGTCGTCGTGTCGGTCGCGGTGTCATCCACTTCCACCTTAAGGCTCGCCCCGCCCGCGCCACCGCCCCGGTCGCCTCTCGCGCCACCGCCGCCAACGCCCCGTCCGGCACGTCCTCCAGCCGGCGCGCCGAAACCGATGTTGCCAGTCAATACCAATTTTGTTCTAGTCCGCCCGGTGGTTGACAAAGTCGCCTGGCCGGTTTGGGAGCCGTCGGGCGAAGTCATCCGAATGGCGGTGGTCATGTCAATTTGTTCGCCCTTGTAGCGAAAGCAGCGGAGATCGCCCGTTTGCCCCCATTCCGTTTCAGCGTTGGCGCTCAGACAGCAGAACAGGGCGGCGGCCATTAGACTCGGTATCAGCATTTTTTTCATGATGGAACTCCATTTCTTAATCTTGCTCTTACTCTTAATCTTAATCTTTCTCCTAAGTCGAATGCAGGATGGAGAAGACATTAAGATTGAGATTATGATTAAGATTAAGAAAAGGAAACCAAAAAATGCGCCCAGTTCATGGTCAAGGCAGCGCATCGGGGCGCGCCACCAGCACGACGAACTCCCCCCGGGCCGGCCGTTTTTCCATCTCCGCCAGCAATTCCGCCGGGCTGCCGGCCTTGAACTCCTCAAATTTCTTGGTCAACTCCCGCGCCAGCACCACCTTTCTGTCCGGGTACAAATCCGCCAGTTCCGCCAGCAATTTCATAATCCGATGCGGCGATTCGTATAAAACCAGCGTGCCGGGAACGTCTTTCACGCCCTCAAGCTGACGCCGTCGCCGCCCCGATTTGTGCGCCAGGAACCCCACGAAATGGAACTCGTCCGCCGGCAAACCGCTCGCGCTCAACGCCGCCACCAGCGCGCACGGCCCCGGCACCGGCTCCACCCGGCATCCTCCCGCCAGCGCCGATCTCACCACCCGCTCGCCGGGATCGCTGATCCCCGGCGTCCCGGCATCCGTCACCAGCGCGATTTTCTCACCGCGCTTGAGACGCTCCACGATTTCCCGGCTTCGCGCGGCCTCGTTGAATTGGAAATAACTCAACATCGGCTTGGAAATTCCAAAGTGTTTTAGAAGCTGGCCCGTGTAGCGCGTATCTTCCGCCGCCACCGCATCGCACTCCCGGAGCACCCGCAGCGCCCGCAGCGTCATGTCCTCCAAATTCCCAATCGGCGTCGCCACCAGGTAAAGCGTGCCGGCGCGCAACGGCGCAGGGCCGCTGGTATCGCGAAGCTCCTGCTGAGCCTCCCGCTCGGTAGGGCAGAGCTGCCGCTCTGCCCTAAATTCTCGGGCGGCGCAGCAGGACCGCCCTGCCGAAGACATGGAGATTTCTTTCCCGCCCCCCTCCATTTTGCATTTTGCACTTTGCATTTCTCCTTCGATCCTACCACAATCGCACTGTGAAACAATCCATTGTGGTTCTGGATCTGGAGGGCGTTCTCGTGCCGGAAATCTGGATTTCCGTCGCCGAAAGGACCCATATCCCCGAATTGCGCCGCACCACCCGCGACGAGCCTGACTACGACAAACTGATGCTCGGCCGGATCAAGATTCTCGATCAGCACGGCCTCAAACTCGCCGACATCCAGGACGCCATCGCCGCCTTGAAACCGCTGGACGGCGCGCTCGATTTTTTGCGCCGGCTCCGCGCCCAAACCCAGGTCATTCTCCTCTCCGACACCTTTGAACAATTCGCCAAGCCCCTCATGCGCCAATTGGAATGGCCGACCCTTTTCTGCAATCGCCTTGTCATTGAAGACGGCCGGATCGCCGGCTACCGGATGCGCCAGCCCAATCCCAAGCGCAGTTCCGTGACCGCCTTGAAAAGTCTGAATTATTTCGTCATTGCCGCCGGCGATTCCTTCAACGACACCGCGATGCTTCTCGAAGCGAACGCCGGCTTTTTCTTCCACGCCCCCGCGCGCATCCAGGCGCAATTCCCCCAGTTCCCCCCCCTCGAGACCTACCCCGATTTAATGCAAGCCATCCAGCAAGCCATCCAGCGCGCGGGCAGTGGCTTGTAAGGGCCGGGACGCATTTTTTTTGGGGGTAACTCCGGGCAAAACGGGAAGCTCAACAGATATTTCTGCTCTGCGCCACTCCCCGCTTTCACTGTGGCCTCATCCAGGCATACCGGTAGGAGTGCAGCGTCACGCCGGTGATGCCCAAACCCGAGCCCTGATTTGAGGATTATTACTGGAGGTTCTAACTTGGCTCGGTAAATTGAGTCAGGCGCAAAGCCAAGCATAGCGTGAAAAACAAGCATTCGAATAAATCCAGCATGCTGGTGGCGTTGACGTGCATGGGTATGCTGGCCGGGATGACCGGGCATGTGCGGGCGGCTACGTACGTGGTTGACCAGGCCGCCCCCGGCGCGGCCGACACTAATCCGGGAACCGAGGAAAAGCCCTTCAAGACCGTGCAGAACGCCGCCGATGCGGCCAAGCCGGGCGACACCATCTACGTCATGGCGGGCAAGTATGCTGAACGAGTCATGGTGAGGGCCGGCGGCATGGAGGGCAAGCCGGTCGCCTTCGTGGCAATGCCCCGGCGCTCGGCGACCGTGGGCGGCTTCGATCTGGAGGCCGGTTACACTCGCGTGGAGGGCTTCGAGATCACGGCCGACAAGCCGGGCACGGCCGTCCAACTGCGCGCCAGCCACTGCGAAGTCCTGGACAACTACATTCACGATATGATGGTGGGGGTCAACGGGGTGACCGGCAGGCTGAACGCCGATGGCAGCACTCGCGACTACTCCGCGGTGGCGCACAACCGCATCGCTTACAACAAGGTTTACCATAGCGACTACGGCTTCATTCTGGGCGGGGACGACTGGCTGGTGGAAAACAACGAAGTCAACCGCCTCTTCATGTATGCCCCGGGCAATCCGAACGACGACTGCGATTACTCGCGCTTCTTCGGCAAGGGCTGCATCGAGCGCTGCAACTATTATCACGGCAGCACCCAGCAGGAGATCAAGACCGCTCACGTGGATTGCGTTCAGACCTTCGCGAACAACGGCGAGATCGCGACGGACCTGCTCTTCGAGGACAACACCTGTTTTGACTTCCATCAGATGTGCATGGTGGAGAGCGCGCCGCACATCGGCAACATGCGGGGCTGGATCTTCCGGCACAACATCGCCTCGCCCAATTCCCCGGCCATGCGGGGGGGCTGGGGACCGGACATCATTCAGACGCTCGACGTGACGATCGAGAACTGTACGATCTCCACGGTGAATTGGGCCGCCATCGGCCTGCGGGGCAAGGAATCCACCGGCGGGCTGATCCGCAACAACATCCTCTGCGAGGCGGAGCGGGCCGTCATTGACGGCGACCAGGACTTCTCCGCGGCCAATCCCGTCATGGAGAACAACCTGACGTTCAAGACTGCGCCGCTGACGGGCACGGCAAATATCAACGGCAAGGACCCGCTCTTTGTGGATTCCCAGAATCGGGATTTCCGCTTGCGCAAAGGCAGCCCCGCCATCGGGGCAGGCAAGGGCGGCATGACCATCGGTGCTCTGGATTACCCCAACGTGTATTACGTGGATCCCCGTCACCCGGCCGCCGCGGATGAGCCGACGTGGGGCTATCCGGCCGTGCCGCTGGCCAGTCTGGCCAAAGCTTGTGCTATCGCCCAGCCGGGAGAGACGATCGTCCTGCGGGGCGGAGTCTATCGCGAGGTCCTGGCTCCGAAAAACGACGGCGTCACGATCCGCGCCATGAAGGGCGAAAAAGTGACCATCAGCGGGGCGGACCTGATCGGAGGCTGGCATCGCGAGCCGGACGGCAGTTGGTCGGCGCCCCTGGCCGCCGAGCCAAAAAAGGTTCTGCGCAACGGCCAACTGTGGAGCGATTTCAGCTATGACACGGCAGCCGGGCGAATCCTGGTCAAGGCCGGCGGCGACCCCCGGCTGTGCGTCTTCGAGTCCGTCCTGCGGGAGCAGGGCATTGACCTGGCCGGCAGGAAGGACGTGAAGATTGAGGAGATTGCGGTGGTTGACACACTGAAGGCGGGCGCCGTCAATCCGTGAGGGGCAGGCGGGCAGTCGAACCGGTTGAGCGGAAACGACTCTTGCTATTATTGACAGATTGGGCCGGTTAGGCCAATCAAGGCGGATTGACGGACGGCTTGACAACAGGTGGCAAAATGCTGCCATAACCCTATGAGTCAACCGGTAAAGCTTTCGGACGTCCTGGTTCTCGATGCCCGTTTGACCGGCCAGATCGCCGAACGATCCATCGCCGGACAAATCGAGTATTGGGCAAACCTGGGCCGCGCCATCGAACCATTGCTCCAGGGGGACCAAGCACTGGCCCACTGCAAAATGGCCGCGGCACGCCCTCTCTCGGAGTGCCTGACCATGGTGGATACCCCCAAAGGGCGAAGCCGGCTGGAAAAGTATCTCGACACGTTGCCGTATCCGCATTACGAACCGCCCCCGAACAAAGCGGGGTTCCTAGTGCGCATTGAAGAAAACGGGAAACGAACGGTCGGGCGTTTCGTCAACCGTCAGTTCCAGGCGGGCACGCCGAAGAAAGCGTGATTTTGCGTGATTCTGCCGCTTGACAAACGTCCGGTGATCGTGGCTTTGGCCGGTTCAATACCGGAGAGCGTGGTGATCGCAGTCATGAGTGGCATTTGACTCCGGATTGACGCCGCTGCAGAATCTCATATCAACTAATCCGAATACTTGAATTTGGGTGAAGAAAAAAAATCTCAAAATATTTTCAAATAGTAGTTGACGAAATAAACACGCCATGATAGCCTTCTTACAAGTTCAATGGAAACTTGCTTAAACATATCAACCACGAGTTGGCCGATTACGGCGGTCCCAATGACCATTGGGACACGTCATAGCCGATATAACCCGGGTAGTGTGTTTAGCCTTAGCCTATCCAGGACCGCGTCGGAGCAAAAGGTCAATTTGGATAGACTCATGGCAAGCAGGTAACGAACGAAACAAGACTTTTTCCACCCTGCTTGCCGAAATGCAAGCAGGGTTTTTTATTT
>Ga0187871_10003738_pt1 | contig 11675 bp, 11 predicted proteins | sample June2016WEW_16_1_FD_132988 | JGI IMG/M metagenome (GOLD analysis project Ga0187871, IMG submission 132988) | Peatland microbial communities from SPRUCE experiment site at the Marcell Experimental Forest, Minnesota, USA - June2016WEW_16_10 | ecosystem: Environmental > Terrestrial > Soil >... | reverse complement strand
TGCCGCGCCATCCTCATATACGTGGAAGTCCTCTTTTCGCAGACCGGAGACAAACCCGCCCTTTCTGTCCAGCACGGTCGCGTGCAGCACAACCAGGTTCACATCCACCGAGATGGTGGCGTTCTCCGGCTGAGGGCCTGTTTGGCCCGCGAGGCATTGCTCCACGATCAGGAAAAATAGCGGGAGGTAACCTAGTACGGTGGAGATATGCCCTCCCGCCGGAACCGCGTTCTCCATTGAGTGCGTCTGCCAGCCGCTTCGTTTATTTTCTCTTAGATTCAACTGGCGCCGACGCGTCGGAGTAACCTCGCAGCCCCGAACGCTAGCAACCCGATTAAGCCCACCAGAGGCAACGAACTAGCGGTCTGGGGCAAACTGTCTAGTTCGGGAGGTGGCGAGAGAAGGAAAACTTCGGCGACCTCGACCTCCTCCTCCGTCGGCTTCTGCGCCTTTAGCGGCGACTGCTTCATCGCCACTACGTGAGACTCCTGCATGGTTGTGGCGGGCATGGTGGTATTGGCGGCTAGTTCAGTCGGCATGGACGCTACCGGCTGGTTGTTCGCCTTGGCCAACTCCACGGCCTTGATTTTGGGGTACACAAAGTCGTGGCCGTAATTCTCGCCAGGATAAAACCAGGCCTTCACCGCCTCAGGAGATCCTGCCGCCCGCTCTTCGAAGGTAATGACACTTTTGCCCCTCGGCGTCAGACGATAGTCCGGAATCGTCAGGAATGTGCCGTATAAGTGATTTTCGTTCTTGTTGAACACCTGGACGATACTGCGGTCCGACTGTGAGTCCATGAGCTTGAAAACATACGTGCCCGGACTCAGGACCTGACCGGGGATTTCCACGGGCCCACTGAATGTAAAGACGGTTTTTTGGTTCCACTCGTCCGCTTTGGCCTGCGGGAGCGCTGTCCCTAGCGCGCCAAGGCATACGAACGTAATGATCTTAATGTGGTTCACTTTCGAATTCTCCTTTTGTTGAGAGCAATCCAGGCTGCCTCGTGTCCCTCTCGCTTCTTCTGGTTTCGCGAAGCGCGGCCCCACTACCCTCGCTACCCCCGTATATGTGCAATCGCGCGGCCAACAGGGTCGAGGCTGATTGTCGCCCTGTTCTCACAAAGAGTTAACGACTCGACCCGACGAAGACCATTGGTTGTTTCGCGTTTTGTGGCGGCAGAGCGACACTAGTTTCGAAGATAGGGGTGTCGGCGCCGGACGCAACGGATGGCCGGTTCACTTTCGTGACCGCATGTTGACAGTGGTGTCTTAAGGGCGACTTGCTGTTCTTCGATGCGTCGCCTCAGCGATGCCCTGAATCTCTGCCGCTAATCCCCGCGAGCGGCAATTCGAAAGTCCGTTGGAAGCTAGCCCGCACAACTAAAGGCGAGAGAGATTGCGCCGCAAGTCGACCCGCCGCCCAATTCCGGTGCGGTTCGGGTGGTGCAGGCATTCTCGCCCGCACTCGTCTCACGCTTGCGCTTCCGACTGGATCCGAGTCAATCTCGCGCGCATCTTGAGCCTCGTCTTTCGGGGCGTCCCCACATAGAGTTTGCAAGAAGTCCTTGCCATCGCCACAAGGTCTGCAGAACATTCAGCTTCAATGCTCGTGCCACACCATCGCCATAGGCAGGATCGGCTCTTCTGCAGTTCGCAATATGCCGCTCCCGGACCTCTCGAGAGGCGCGGTCGATCGCGCGAGCCATGTTGTCGAACAGAAATGCTCTTGCTCAGGGGTCATCTTCCGGAAGAGATTGCCCGGTTGCTCCTAGTGATCATGCTCAAGGCGGTGGTCATAGTGATTCGCGTAGCCTTCGAGTGTGAGCGGTTGCTCAGCGTATTCCGGCTGATTGTCCCACAATCCCTTGCTATTCGGGCACTTTGCGCATTGACAGGGGTGCGGCGGTTATTCCACGCGCATCCAGGAATCGTCGGGATCGAAGCGAGTCACCGGCGCCGGCGTCTTGCCGCCAGCGGGCTCAATATCTTTTTCATACACCGCGCCATTGTGGTTCACGATGAATGTGTGGATTCCAGTCACTCCATACTCCGCCGGCCAGGCCACCAAAGCGAACCCGCCGATCATCTTACTTCCCACCGTGTAAACGTGCGCTCCTCCAGGAGCATTTGAACCCTGCTCCCGCAGGATGCGGAAATAATATCCATGATAGGGTTTGGCCCCGGTCTTCTGGCCGTCCCAGGCCGCTTGAGCCAGACCCTCGGGAACCAGAGGCTCGCTCGTGCCCTCCCAGTACAATCCGTCATGCTGGCCGGGCGTACTCATTAGGCGGGGTGCGTATTGGAGCATGCCATCCTTGTCGCGATCTTCGGCAGCGTACTTCTGCTGTGCTTCGACGTACCCCTTGCAAATCTCGATGACGTCCATTTCATTGGCGCCGATCTTCCGCGCGCGCATCTCCACCGCAGTTTGAGCAGTGTCGAAGCTCCATTTGCCGTTCGTGCGCACGATGGGAACCGGAAAAGGCCAGTCTGCATCGCCGATCGAGAGGACGACGCGACTGGCGTCCAAGGGACAAATCTCGAGCCGATGCCTGGTGCGCGCGAGAGCCGCAAACTCGGCCTGCTCAGCACTATCCTGCGCTGCGTCGCCCGAGCTGAGAATTCCCTTCGCTTGCGGGCCGAGAATGGCCCACAAGCGGCCGGAGTCCTTGTTATTGGCGGCGTCGATCACAGCCTGCGCCGCTGCCTCCGGAGAATCGAAGCGCTCCTGCGCCAGGGAAGGCGCCGCGCTTGCAACCGCTATGGCCGCGTAAACGATACAGAGCTTGATAGTCATTGAGTTATCGCCTTCCTCCGCCATGGAATCCGCCACCGAATCCGCCCATGGTGCGCCCCGCTCCCATGCTGGAGAAGCCGTGGTCGCTTTGCATGCGCGTCATTCCGCCATCGTGATATCCGCCGAAGACGCTGTGATTGCCGGTGTAGCCGCGCTGCTCAAATCCCGGACTGCCTAAACGTTGAGCCCCGCTTGCCCCACGATTGAACCTCGGCGCCTCGCTGCCGAATCGCCCGCCACCGGCGCCAAACCTGCCAGCCACCGCCCGATTGGGATACGGCACGCCGAAACGATGTGCCGGGTCGTGCGCCCACGCCCCCCGGCCGAGTTCTCCGTGGAATTCCCCGAAGCCGTAGCGGTGAAAGAAAGAATAATCGACAAGGATACCGCCGCCGAACCAATCGGGACCCCATCCCCATCCGCCCCAACCCCATCCGCCCCAGCCACCGAAATAGAGCCCGATATCGATGCCCGGGAAGAAACCGAAACCGACCCCCACGCCGGGGTAAATGAGAGGCGGATAGACTCCCCAAACCGGCGGTCCCCAGACGTATGCCGGATTGTAATAGGGGACATACCAAACCTCCGGATTTGCCGGTTGGATAGAGATTGCGCTCTGGCCGTTCTGCTCCTGCGTGGTAACGGTTTCCTGCGGTGTAGAATGGAGCGTCCCCTTGGCCTGAGCCTGCACTCTCATGCGCTGGATAGCCTGCATCACGTCGGCTTGCTGGGCGAGAAACGCATTGCCGAGCTGCGTGGCCCAAGTCATACTCTGGGTCAACATGTTGAGCACGTCGGGGAAGGCGACCAGCGCTTTTACGCTGGGATCCCACTTCTGTTTTTTCGCCTCGTCCATGAGCTTCGCCGCCTTCCACTTGGGATGGTCCTTGAGCCATTGCTGGGCTTCGGCGATTTCGATTGGGTAAGTGGAGGCGGCCAACACCTGGGCGACCAGCGAGTCGGGATACAGGGCAATCGGCGCCACCAGATCGTCAAGCTGCTGGGAAGGCAGCCGCGCATCTGTCTGCGCACCTGCCGCCGGAGCGCTTTGCTGGGAAGAGGGCGCCACTGTGGCATGCAGAAGAAATAGAGCGGCGAAGAGCGTCGCTCCGTAACGACAATGTGAGTGTGACATCTCGCCAGTTAGATGCGGAATCTGCGATCCGGTTTCCCTGTGCGAGCCGAAAAAGTTTTGGCAAATGTTACCAGGGATACGGATATCCCTTGGCGAGCACCTTCTGTAGGGCAGCGTCGTGCCCGTAGATATCGTCGTAGAAATGTACGAGCCCATCTTCCAGCACCACAACCGTGGCATAAACGATTAAGACCGGAATCGGGTGGGCAAGATTCACCTGCTGGGCGTCAGCGCCGCTCGCCATGGCCGCGCGAATCCGGTCCGGTGTCCAACCCGGCTTGTCGCGAAGCACCCACGCCGCCATGTCGGCCGGTTTTTCCAGCCGGATGCAGCCGTGGCTGAAGTCCCGCCGTGACTGCGCAAAGAACTCCGGGGCCGGAGTATCGTGCATGTATATGGCGTAACTATTGGGAAACAGAAATACCACCAGGCCGAGTGAGTTCTTGGGACCGGGAATTTGCCGGATGAAGAGTTTCCCGGCGCGGAGCTGGTCGATCATGTCGCTGGTCACCGGCCCCGTGCTCACCGGATTTCTGCGGTTATCCACGATCTGCAACCGATCCTTCCCGAGGTAATCCGGATCTTTCTGGAGGTGCGGAATTATTTCCGCCCGGGTGATGGAAGCCGGCACATCCCAGTACGGCCGGAAGAGGAGATACTGCATGTTCTGGCTGAATACCGGGGTACTGTGGCCGTAGGCCCTACCCACCACCACGTTCATCGTCACCCCGATCTTGAAATTTTCATCGTAAGCGCGCAGGCGGAATTCGGGGATATTCACCACGATGGGAGATTTTCGATCGATGTCCGGCAGCCAGCGCCAGCGCTCCAGGGTCCATTGCATCTGTTCGACGCGGCGGCTGAGGGGAACGTTCAAGTCGGCTAGCGTTTGGGCGCCGATTCGTCCGTCCGCATCGCGGCCATGGCGGCGCTGGAAGGCCTTCACGGCGTCCACCAACGGGCCCTCGTAGGTCGTAGGATCAGCTGGGATATTGGCGTCCGCCGGAAGGTCGCCCACCAGGCGGAGAAGTCTCGTGAGCCGCGGCACGCCGGTCCAACTGTCGCCAGGCGCAATCGTTTTCTTCGGCCCATTAGGCGGTGGAAGCTGCTCCCCGTCGTCTTTCTTCGCAAGCTCGACGTAGGTCTGAAACGCTTGCAGCGTACGGCGGTAACCGGGGTATGGCGGCTCGATTTGCGCCAATGCGGCAACCACGTCGTTGGCGCCCGCGACGTTGTCCCTGAGGAACTCCGGCAGATCGTATTTCTTGGACTCATCGTCCAGTTCGAAGGCAAGGCGCTTCGGATTTACTCTGCCGATGTGCAGATCGGAGACATACCGCATTACAGAAACCGTGAGCGCGAGATCGAATTTCACGGCATCCTGCTCCGCCGGCTCGCTCGTCGTGGGTTTGAGCCTGGAGAGGCGATCGCTCCACCGCGGTCCGTCATAGTCGTCTGCCGAGAGTCCTTTCTGGCCGGCCTGGACCAGCAACGCAATCAACTGCCGCGCCTGCGGTGTTGGCTCCATTCCCTTGACCCACCACAGGGAACCGCCGTTGAAATCGTAGAATTTCTGCAGGTGCTTGCTGTAATCGCTAAAGTTGGGCCAGCGGAGATCGGAGAATGTCCCGCTACTGATAGCCGTGCGGAGCCAAGCCTGGTCCGTAGGGTTGAGCGCAACCTGAGCTTGAGCAGAGATGCAAGAGAGCGCGATCGGCGCCAGCGCCCAAGAGAGAATCCGTGGTGGTTTCATTTGATTAGAGATCCGCGCAGTAGCCGTTTCGTTGGTTCGACGTTAGATCCGGGCGATTCCGGATCTTCCCCTAAGGCCGTCACAAGGTACTCCGTGATGATTAACTCGCCACGTCCGGCGAGCCGCGTTTCAATCGTCACGTGCGTGACGCGAATGCCCGGAACTCCGTTCAGAAGCTTGATGTCGCGCACCACCTGGATGCTGCTGAAACCGCGCGGCGTCTTTACCAAGCGACCTTTCTGTAAGACCCCGGCGCCGGTACTGGAGTCGATCCAGAGTTCACCTTCAATCAGGCCGTCGCGCTTCTTCCTCGGCGTAATCCGGAATACGTATGTCGCTGCCGCTCCGCTACCGAGCTCGCCCATATAGTGAAACTTATAGTTTACCGGCGTTACCGCGACAGATGACACCGGTTGGGTCTCGATCGGATCCTCGACAGCAAGGTACGGTGCGATCACTGTATTACTATCCCTCCATATTCTTTGCACGCCGCGACGATTTCATGCCGCTCAAAAGCTGAAAGCTGACCGCTGTGAGCTTGCGCGCGGCGCATTGTGTTCGCCCTCTACTGCCAGCAACTGGTACTCGCTGCGCTCGAACCTGCCCATCTGTCGGACGGCCAGCAGGCTGCTTTCTTTGTACAGGACAGGAAGCGAAGCGTGAACTTCAACTACAACGGGCTCGGATTCGTTAAATGGGCTGGGTTGCCAAGTCGACGCGACGTAGCGGGCGAACGCAGCACTTTGGGCGGATGCGGGCGGCGCGACGGCCAGATTCGCAGCCAGAGCGTTCCAAGGAATGAGCAGGGCGAAGACACCCAGGGAAAGTGAGATGCCCCGGATCGACTCGACGAGAGCACGTCCCACTCCATCGGTTGCCGCCAAAGTACCGCCCTCCGGTTGCAATAGGAGTGGCACACTGTCGGCTGTTGTTGCCAGCATGCCACCCGGAAGGCAATTCAGCAGCCATACCGTCAGATTGACGCATCCGATTGAAAACAAGAAACCGGGCCATTTTTTGAAGGGAGCGATACGGCGTCGAATGGCGGCCAGCGGGCAAACAACTGGCACGCATTCGTCATGGCTTCGGTGTTGAGGCATAACGATCCGGCGAAAGCCAAACAGTCGAGCATCAACCGCCCATCCTCCTGGTCCTTTAAAACCAATCGCGACAGCCACGACGGCCACGGAGGCGGTCGGCAGCGCCGCATCGAACAGATTCGACATGGGTACTGACAGCCACGACAGGGCACTGCCGATCGCAGCGCAGCCTACACTCAATGGAGGCCGCCGTTGCTCTCCGTAAGATATGCCCAACCCCGAATGCCCGCCGTCAATCCGATGGCCGCGCGCAGCAAGAGGAGGCCGGCGGCAGATGAGCCGCCCGGAAGTCTCAAGAACGGCCGTAACAGCTTGTGTCTCCTTTTGCTTCTGTACGACAATGCTGAAATCATGTTAACAACTGGGTGGCGAAACACGAATCCCCAACCAGGGGGCTTCCGGAATGCCACTTTCGTAGTAGCTCGCGATGACGGATTGACTGACGAACCCCGGGATCGCATTTTCCCATCTCTGCTGGTAATTTGTAAATGCAAGGTGGGAGCCGTTGCCGAATTCCTCTAGTCCTCCATCGACCAGCCTTTGGCGGCCGTTACGGTCATCCACTTTTCGCAATTTGCTGACCGCGAACGTGGTCTCCGATATCGGCACATTTATGCAGAGCGTGGGCGCGGCCTGGTTGATGGTGTCGCTCAACGCCGGGCCGATGTACGTGGCTCTCACGCAGACGGCTTCAGCGCTACCGTTCTTCGTGCTAGCCCTGCCGGCGGGAGCGATTGGGGACATCCTCGACCGCCGCAAGATCATCCTGTCCACGGAAACATGGATGGTCGTGGTGGCATCCGTGCTTGCCGGACTGACGCTTGCCGGGATGATGTCCCCAATTCTGCTCCTCGTTTTGACCTTCGCTCTATCGTCTGGCGACGCCGTCGAATCACCCACTTGGCGCGCCGTTCTGCCGGAGCTGGTGGAGAAGGAGGATCTCCCCGCGGCGTCAGCTCTCAATGGTATCGAATTCAATTTCGCACGGGCGATCGGACCGGCGCTTGCCGGTGCGGTTGTCGCATTCGCGGGCGTGGGCGTGGCGTTCCTGACCAATGCCTTTACGTTCGTAGGCGTAATTCTGGTTGTGGCGCGCTGGAAACGGCCGGTAATCAAGCGCGCTACACCGCCTGAGACGGTTGCGGGAGCGACGCGCGCCGCCATCCGATACGTACGCCACTCGCCGGGGATGCGCAAGGTATTGCTGCGGGGAGGCGCGGGAATGTTCTTTGCGAGCGCGCTATTGGCCCTGCTGCCCTCCCTGGCTCATCGCATCAGCGGCGGTCCCATCGGGTACGGAGTGCTGCTCGGGGGCTTTGGTTGTGGCGCGGTGCTTGGCGCCCTCGTGCTACAGCGCGCTCGTGCCCGCTGGTCCGCCGACGTCATCGTATCCGCGGGGATGGCGACCTTCGGATTGGCGACAGCCGCGGCGGGGCTGTTTCACCTGATTTGGCTGCTCGGCTTGGTGATGGTGGTTGGAGGGGCGGCCTGGGTGTCCTTCATCTCGCTTTTCAATGTTCAGATACTAAACATGGCGCCCGACTGGGTGCGCGCCCGCGTGCTTGCCGTTGCCATGCTGGTGTTTCAGGGGGCCGTCGCCGCGGGAAGCGCCGCATGGGGTGCGCTTGCGGCCCGAGGTGGAATCAGCGCTGCTCTGCTGTGGGCTGGCGTGGGGGCCATCCTGACGACGCCTTTGGCACTGATTCTGCGCCTTCCGGACGCGAGTCTGGATTTGGCCCCATGGAACCACTGGCGCGCTCCGGTGCTTGGCGGAGACCTGGAGCTCGCGGGACCGATACTCGTCACTGTGGAATACGATGTGGCTCCCGAGTACGCATCGGATTTCATCATGACCATTCGCGAATATGGACGCATCCGGCGCCGCGATGGAGCGTCGCGATGGGGAATTTGCCGGGATCTGGCAGCTCCCGGCCGTTACCTGGAAACATTCATCGTAAGTTCCTGGGCGGAACACCTTCGCCAGCATGACCGCCTGACTCGATCGGATAGCCATGTGGAAGAGCGTCTGCGCCATTACGTCCGCAATGAGCCGACTGTGCGCCATCTGCTCTACCTTTGATGTTAAACGGCGTTCAATGGCGAGCCGCCAGGAACTTGTCGATTTCCGCAGCTGTCTCCTTCGCGACTGCCTGGAGATTTCGATCGAGAGATTGCACCACATCCTTGACGTTCTTGCTGCTGACAGGCTCGTCGCGCTTCACCAGATCATCCCAGACGATGCGCTTAGTCTTCGTGTCCTGCAGATCTACCTGCAGCGAGATACTGGTCTCAATGGTCTCGCGATCGACTTCGTCGAACTCGTAGAGCTTCCCACGCAAGATATAGTCGCCCGCCGCCGAGCTGCTTGATTCCAATACGCTCCGGTATTTGCCCGATGCTCTCAGCGTTTGCACCAGCGACTCGCAGACCATCATCCCCGGCCGTTCCATCCAGCGATGGAACTGGTACGCGCCCACCTCATTGGACCCAGCTCGATAGCGAATTCGCCCGTCCTGCAGTTCCGGAGGAACGGAAATATTGCCCACCAGGAGCACGAGACCGGCCGGCGCCGGCGCAGTCGCCGGGGCTGGCGGAGTTTCGATGCTGTAGTAATGAATCGGTCTTGAATCGACGCAACTCGCATTGAGCAGGCCGAAGGCCGCGATCAGGCAAATTGAAATTGTGAAACGCATAAACTCTTTATCCTTTGCGCCCGTTTACTTCCGAATCTCCCCCGGCTGGCGATCCGCTGCCTTTACACCACGGATCAGGCTGGCTGGTGAGCGCGCCACGGTTTCCGTCAAAACGCGGAGATTCTCAGCGGTCATGCGGATGTTCTCCAGCAGGCCGTCGATATTATCGGAATTCTGGTCCAGTGTCTGATTTAACTGCTCGAGCAACGCCGCGGACTTCGTCACCGTCTCCTTTAGTCCGGTTACGGAGGCTCGAATGTCCGGGCGGTTCTCCATGAGCGTCGCATCCACCTGCGACAGCGTGTCGTTGGCGCGGGCCGTTGCCGTTTTGAGGTCATCGAGCAATGGTCTGAGTTTTGCGGTAAGCTGCTGCACGTTGGACAAGCTGACGGCGACCTTGGGGCGTGCGTCGGCCAGCAGGCCGTTCAGGTTGTCGAGTGAGCCCGTCACTTTGGGCCGTGCTTCCGCGACCGTTTGTGCAATGCCGCGCAGCGAATTCGCAATATTCGCGCGGTTGCCGTCGTTCAGCAGGTCGTTGGCGCGCGTGAGGGTGACTTCGAGACCGTCCAGGTTCTCATTGAGCTTCCGCACCGCCGTTTGCACCTCCGGCATCATCGCCTGGAAGGCATCGCTCAACTGAGGCAGGCCGAATGCCTCGGTCGATTGCAGAGTCGATCCCGGAGGCGCCAGAGCGGCGCGTTCGCTCCCCGTGGAAATCTCGATGTAGTTGTCGGTCAAGGGACCGAGTGTCGCGATCTTGGCAACGCTATCGACCTTCACCGGCGCGTCGTTTTTGACAACGATCCTGATTTCGATCCTGGTTGAATTTCCCGGATCCACGCGAACCTGGGTGACCTTACCCACGGCTAGTCCGCCATAGCGCACCGGGGCGCCGGCCTGAATCCCTCCGGCGAACTTAAAGTAAGCGCGATGGGGCACGGTAGCCCTGCCTGCGCCCCCGGAAAGGGCAAGCAGCGTCCCGAATAGCAGGCCCCCGGCAATCAGAACAAACAGCCCCACCAGAGTTCGCTCGCGATTCGCTTCCATCATCTTCACCTGATTCCTTCCGTGAACATTCGCAGGTGGTCCACGGCGTCGTCCTGTGTAGAGTCGGCAACCCGGTCCAGGAACTGGCGGACCCGCGGATGCTGGCTGTTCTTTACTTCCTCGGCCGGCCCCATCGCGATGATGCTCCCGCGGTCGATCAGAATGATCCTATCGGCGATTAGGAATGCGCTGGCCAGTTCATGCGTCACTACCACGATGCTCAGCGCGTATGCCTTCTTGAGGCTTAGGATCAGATCGTCGATGCCCGCCGCGGTTATCGGGTCGAGACCAGCCGATGGCTCATCGAAGAACAGGATCTCGGGATCGAGAGCCATGGCTCGCGCAAACGCCGCGCGCTTCTTCATGCCTCCGCTCAGTTGCGCAGGATGGTAATTCTCGAACCCGCTCAGCCCTACCTGTTCCAGTTTGATGCGAACCATTACTTCGATCGTGCTGGCTTCGAGTGTCGTGTGTTCGAGCAAGGGGAGCGCGATGTTTTCGCCCACCGACAGCGAGCCGATCAGCGCGCCGCCCTGGAATGCCAGGCCGATTCTCTTGCGGATGGCGTCCATCACGCGAGTGGGAGCTGTGGTGATGTCCGTCCCTTTGATGTGTACTTGCCCGGAAGACGGTTTGTCGAGCCCTACAAGGGTACGAAGCAGCGTACTCTTCCCTGAACCGGAACCTCCGATCACCACCAGGGTCTCCTTTTGCCGGACCTCGAAGGTGAGGCCATGCAGAATCTCGCGCTCGCCGAAGCGAACGCGGAGACCGTTAGCCGCAATGATCGGGGCGGTAGCGCTGTCGGTAGACATGCTTTATCCAACCCCTCGCGCCACGTAAAACAGGATCGTAAAGAGAAGGTCGATCAGAACCAGGAGCAAGAGGGAAATTACCACCGCCCGAGTAGTGGATCGGCCGACTTCCTCCGCCCCGGCGCCGGTCGAGAAGCCCTCATGGCAGCCTACCGCGGTAATTACCATTCCGAAAACCACGCTCTTGATGCAGCCACTGGTGAGATCGCGGAATAGCAAAGCTTCGGACGTGGCAATCAGATACCCGTCGAAACTATAACCGCCGCCAATCACGCCGAATAAGCCGCCGCCCAGCACGCCCATCAGGTCCGACCATACGGCGAGGCAGGGCAT
>Ga0187871_10003736_pt1 | contig 11679 bp, 8 predicted proteins | sample June2016WEW_16_1_FD_132988 | JGI IMG/M metagenome (GOLD analysis project Ga0187871, IMG submission 132988) | Peatland microbial communities from SPRUCE experiment site at the Marcell Experimental Forest, Minnesota, USA - June2016WEW_16_10 | ecosystem: Environmental > Terrestrial > Soil >... | reverse complement strand
GCACGCCCCCGGTAACGGTCGCGGTGTATTCGGAGAGAACTCTCAGGTGCGAGGCGTCGGAGGTATCGAGGAATACGATTCCGTTCTTGCGATTGGACGCTCCCTCGCGCGTGAAGACGCCGATTTTTTCGTCGGGAGTGGTGCTGATGTCGTTGATGATGCGAGCGTCTACTTTGAGAGTATCGAGCAGTTTAGGATTCGCGGGATCGGCGATGTCGTAGACGAAAAGCTTGTCTGCAATAGTGGCAAGATAAGCGTGGTGGCCGATAATCCACTCTTCTGACATCTGGAGATCGGGCATGGGAGTGTGAGACACGACCTCCATCTCGCGCTCGACATTGCGTGGACGGACCACGACTGACGCAGTCGCGCTGTGCTGGCCGCTGCTTGCGGTGACAACGTAGGTGCCGGCTTTCTCCGCGACGAACCCGCCGTCCGGATAAACCGTCGCGCCTTCACCGCTCATCGCCCAACGCACCGGCGGATCTTTCAAGTGGCCGCCTGCGCCTTCGGCCGTCGCGCTAAAGTGGACGACATCGCCGGTGCGGGCCTCCGTGGATGCGGGTGTGACCGTTAACTTGCGAACTGCGTCGCGCACAACCCGAAGCGTAACCGTGCCGCTGGTTCCATCCGCGGTCGCCTTGATGGTGACGCTGCCGGGCGCAAGACCGGCGACCAAACCGGCCGCGTCTACAGTGGCGATCGCCGGCTTCGCCGACGTCCATGTGATGGCGGCATCCGTTCGCGGATTGCCATCGAGCGTGCGCGCAATCACCGTAAGCTTCTCCGAGCTGCCGGCAACGATCGCATAAGCCGGCGGTTCAATTTCTATCTTCGCGATTTTCGGGCTCCCCACGTTGACCGTGGCATAGCCAGCCTTGCCCGCGATCACCGCGCCTACCGTCACCACTCCCGGCCCATGGAAGGTGACTTCGCCGGCATCGTCGGCGCCTGCCAGGTCGAACGGACTGGCGAACCATACCGAAGGCTTCTCGTCGATGGGATTGCCCGCGGCATCTTTGGCAGCCGCGCTGAATTTAACTTTCTCACCGACGTGCGCGTCGAGAGTCTTGGGAGTGATCTCCACGCTCGCGGGAGCGACCGATGTGCTGGGAGGCTCTTGCTTGGCGGCGTTTGGGCCCGCGTCCTGCGAACGCGCAATGGTTCCCGCCGAAAGAATCGTGACCGCTACTGCCAATAGCAATGCACTGTGCTTAGACATTCACCCTCCGGTGTAAAACGTTCTACTGCTTGCTTGGTTCCGTTTTCCAGAAATCAATGCCCGCCGCTTGCGGTCCGACGTCGACCGTGGCAACGGTTTTCAGACTCGCGAGGTCGATTACTTCTACTGTGCCGGGTTCGGAACCAACTCCCTCGACCGAAATAAAAGCGTAGCGGTCGTCGGGCGTTACTACCGCCCCGTGAACAACCTTCCTCTGCGTGGGAATTCTAGCCAACTCGCGCCCCGTGACGGGATCGAAGATCGACACCGACTGTCCGCGTTTATTGGTTGCGATCAGCCGTCCGTCACGCGTCATCGCCAGATTGTAGACGCCGGTTCCGGCGGGAAAACGGCGCGCCAAAGTCCAGGTGTCAGTCTTGATCGCGACGATCTCGTTCGATTGATTGCAGGCCACATAAATAATCGACCCGTCATTCGAGGGCTGCGCCCACGTCGGCGTACACGTGGCGCTCTTGTGGTCGGGCATCGCATGTGGATCCGGTGCGCTGCTCATGCCCATCTCTTTGCCCTTCGACAGCATGAAATAACGGTCCACAGCGAACTTTCTGGTATCGATCTCGACCAGCATATCGTCCATCATGCAAACCGAATAATGTTTCGTGCCTTCGTGGTTGAGGCGCGAGCCGTGGGGCATGGTGCAGGTGGGAATGCGTTTCACCTCAATCATCTGATCCGTGGCTACAACCGAGATCGACGATGGAACCATGTCGCCGTGAAAATTTGCGTTGGCCACGTAAATGAAGTTGCCGTCAGGAGTAATGTCGGTAGTGGCAGGAAATAGGCCGATGCTGGTGTACTTGATCACATTGTCTGTGCCGGCGCGGTACTTCCATACGGATCCGTCGGGACGGCCGTGGCCTTCAGAAACGTAGAAATATTGTTTGTCCGGAGAAACCGCGATGCCGTGCGGCCCATTGACGTCCATGGGCATAAGACCGGTGCGCATCTGGGTTTCGATTTTCGCGCCGCCGGGGCCAAAACGAATGAGCATGATCTTGTCGGCGGATTCACAGACGACGTAAACGAGATAGTCTTGCTTGGGACTGTCTGGCGCAGGCGCAGGAGGCGTCTGCGTTCTGCCGCTGACCGCAAGGGCCAGGAAAAGCAGCAGGCGCGGAGCGATTGGACGGAGAAGACGCCGAAAACCGCCCCGATGATTTTCTTGATGAGAGACGCCGGTAGCGTTCTTCATTAGTCTCAGATGGTCGAGGAAGTATATCCAACAAACTGAGGACGTGCCAGAGGCATGGCTGCAAATACGGCCTACCAGGTCAGACGAACATCGTAGCTCTCATCCCCAGCCAGCGCCCACAAGAATGCGTGCGTGTCGAGGATGTCCTTCATTTCGGTGGAAGCGGTCCGTTATAGAACAGGTCCTCAATTTCAGGATCGGGATCATTGAAATCGTTCGGAACCGTGAACTCGCCTTTGGCGCTGCCGAAGACCCTTTTCTTGGGCGTCTTTTTCAGAGGCACCAGCTTAGCGACTGGAGTCCCCGCCTTGGCGATGACGATCTCTTCGCCTAGGGCCACGCGTTCGAGCAGGCGGGAGGGGTGGGTTTTGGTTTCGTGGATATTGACCGCCATAATCCTATTCTAGCTAAGTCATGGACTAAGTCTATAACGTGCCGTTTCAGCTCGGAACTCCCGGTGCGCGCGGTCGAGAAGGGAACGGTTAGTGAAAACCTGCGCGTATCCAAGACCGAAGCACAGCAACATCAGGGCGAGATCGAACGGGGTTGTACCTTTCCTATCTGCGATGTTCCACCACGCAGGTAAGCTCGGACGAACTGCTAGTGCCGCAGTCTGAAAAGCGAAAAGCACAACGAGAAAGCCGAGGTGACGCCCGAGCAGACGAGAAAATTGGGGCTGGACGGCAGGACAGGTGAACATATAGGGTCGGAGGTCTTTTCCGGTTCGGCCTCCAGTGCGGGCAAATGTGAAGAACACCGCGAAGATCGTATAGACGATCGCCGACGCCGCTTGCAATCCATAGGGCCTTTTCACCAGGAGGAAGAATAGCGGCAAGCTACCAACTGTCATGCAGAGGAACAGCGCCGCCATGAAGACGAAGCGTCCAAATGAAAAGGACCTGTCCCGGCAGGGATCGGAATGAGGCCACGGTTGTGCGACGCGCGATTGGGGCTGGAGTTCTGAATCCCGCATTTTCGGCAACAGCATAGCATGCAGGAAATGCCCTTATGCCCTTAGGATCGACGAACCTACCTGCCATAATTCAGCGCCTTCAATCCCAGGAACCGCGCCGAATCCCCCAACTCCTCCTGAATCCGCAGCAACTGGTTGTACTTGGCGATGCGGTCGGTGCGCGAGGCTGACCCGGTCTTGATCTGGCCCGCACCCGTAGCGACCGCAAGGTCTGCGATGAACGTGTCTTCGGTTTCACCCGAACGATGCGAGATCACCGAGGTGTAGCCGTTGCGGCGCGCCAGGTCGATCGCGTCCAGCGTCTCGCTGACCGTGCCGATCTGATTTACTTTAATCAGAATCGAGTTGGCTACACCTTTGTCGATTCCTTCCTGCAGAAATTGAATGTTGGTCACGAAGATGTCGTCGCCCACCAGTTGAATTTTGCCTCCAAGTTCCTTGGTCAAATTCTGCCAACCGTCCCAGTCGCCTTCAGACAGACCGTCTTCCAGCGAAACGATTGGATAATCGTTCACCCATTTGGCATAGAACTTCACCATGTCGTCGGAACTCTTGGCCGATTTGTCCGACTTCTTGAAGACATATTTGCCGTCCTGATAGAACTCGCTGGCCGCGGGATCGAGCGCGATCGCAATCTCTTCTCCGGGCTTGTAGCCAGCCTGCTGAATCGCTTCCAGCACCACTTCGATGGCCTCAACATTCGACTTCACCGAGGGCGCAAATCCGCCTTCGTCGCCGACCGCCGTGTTGTAGCCGCGCTTCTTCAGCACTCCCTTGAGCGTATGGAAAACTTCCACGCCCCAGCGCAGCGCCTCCGAAAACGAAGGCGCGCCCACCGGCATCACCATGAATTCCTGAAAGTCGACATTGTTGTCGGCATGCGCGCCGCCGTTGAGGATGTTCATCATGGGCGTGGGCAACGTGTTCGCGGCCGCGCCGCCGAGATAGCGATAGAGCGGCAAACCGTATTCCAGCGCGGCCGCGCGTGCTGCGGCCATGGAGACCGCCAGGATCGCATTCGCGCCCAGCCGGCTTTTATTCTCCGTGCCGTCCAGCTCAATCATCTTTTGATCGAGTCCACGCTGGTCGTATGCGTCCCAGTTAGCCAGCGCGTCGGCGATCTCGCCGTTGACGTTCTCTACCGCCTTGAGAACTCCTTTGCCGAGGAAACGCGCGTTGTCTCCGTCGCGCAGCTCGACCGCCTCATGCTCGCCGGTGGATGCGCCACTAGGCACGATGGCTCGTCCGATCGCTCCGTCGACGAGTTGCACTTCCGCTTCCACCGTAGGATTGCCGCGCGAATCCAGCACCTCGCGCCCGATGATTGCTCCGATATTTGTCATTCAGGCTACCGTCCTTATTTGATTATTTTAGTCGTGAATTGTGGTCTGCGCACGGCGCGTGCCGGCCGGCTACTTCTGCTGACCCGCCCAGTTCACGATCACCGTGATGGGAGGCTGGCTGACATTGCCGATCGGCAACAGCCATAGAAATCGCCGCCCATCGCTTTCCGGCACAATGGTGCCTTTGATTTTGAAAAGCGATTGGGGCAATCCGAAATCAAGCGTTCCTTTGCCCGCCGCGCTCACCGTGACAGCCATCAGTTGGTCGTCGGTTGTTCGGTAGTACAGCTCCTTGCCGTCGTGCCGCCAGAAAGGCGTTTGCCCGCCGCCGGTCGAAACGCGTACTGCCGGGCCTGGCCCGGGGAACGGACGTACGAAAACTTCAAAATGCCCGGTCTCATCCGATTGGTAGGCCACCCACTTGCCGTCTGGGGAGAACTTGCCATTCGCCTCCTCGGCCGCGGTCTGGGCCACGGGAAACGGTTTGCGATCGGTGGCGTCGACCGGCAGCGCCCACACGTCGCGCGCCGTGGTGGGACTCTGGCTGGAAAATAAAACGTATTTCCCGTCGGGCGACCAATCATCCAGGTTCTTGGCTTCCTTCGACGCGAACAGCACTTCATCGGGACCGCTGCTGCCCACGACCTTCGTATAAAGGTCAAGCAGGCCAACGCGGCCCGTCTGGAATGCGATCCGCGTGCCATCGGGCGACCAAATCGGATAGCCGCTGTCCTCCACGGTGAGACGGGTAAGGGTGCCGCGCGACATATCCATGAGCATAACGTCGTTGGCGCCGGCCTCGCCCCGCCCCATCGAGATCGCCAGCGTACGGCCGTCGGGCGAGAGATCTCCCGATCTCGTGTTTGCCACAGGCTCGCCCACTATTCCGGTCGGCCTGCCGGAGCGGTCAAGCCACGTGACTTGCCGCCGGGTAGTTTCATCGAGACGATATACGATAAGCCCCGTGTCCGAAACCGAGATGCGCAGAACGCTGGCCCAACCGGCCGAAAGCCTGAGGTAACCGGGAACGGCTCGCCGGCAAGCTCCATCTTCGCCGGATCGAAGCGCTGCGCATACAAAACCCGTTCGCGCACCAGCAGAAGGTGGTTGGGAGGCACGAATACCGCGGGCCCATCGGCCACGCAGATCCGGTGAAATTCTTTGCTGTCGAGCGAACCCACGTAGACGCCTCGCACATCCGGCGGACCGTGCATCCAAAACAAAAAGTGGCGCCCGTCGGGCAGAAACTGCGGAAAACGATGGCTGGCATCCTGCGCCCGCTGCTGCGTGACCTGCTCCGGTTTTCCGCCGGTCGCCGGTACGCGGTACAACGACCCGTTGCCGGCGGGAGCAAATAGAATCGTGCCTTCCCGATTCCACGATCCGCCGCGCGGCGTAGGAGCGTCGGCCAACGTTTGCACCGCCCCGCTGTCCACATCAATTCGTTTCATTGCCTGATGAGAGAAAAATCCGATTGACTTGCTGTCCGGAGACCAGAATGGTATGAAGCTCGACTCCGTGCCCGCCAGTGGCTTGGCAACTTCGGAATCGAGAGGGCGGAGCCAGAGCTGAACCCCATTGCCGTTCGCCGCAGTGGCAGAGAACGCGAAAAAACGTCCGTCAGGCGAGATCGCAAACGAGTTGGTGTCGCCCGGCATCACCATTTGTAGCCGCAACTCGCGCGCACTACCCGCGTTCGTACCTCGGCGCGAGAGGAACATGGAAATGGCGGCCACGACCGCGAATGCCGAAATCATCCACGGGAGGGCGCGCCGCCAGCCTGGGCTGTGCGCGGGCGTTGCAACATTCGCGGGCGACGGAGCGGCGCTGGAATCCGGCGCGCCGCTGATCAGTTGATCGAGCACACGCCGCGCCTCACCAATGTCGCGCAGCCGCTGTTTCGGATCGCGCGCCAGACAGTCGCGCAACAGCGTGCGCAACCGCCCGGGAGTGTCGGCGGGCAGAGCAGTCCAGTCAACCTCGCGTGTCAGCACCGCTGCCAGCGTGTCGGAAACGTCTTCGGCCTGATAGCCGCGCTCGCCTGTCAGCATCTCGAACACGACCACTCCGAACGCCCAGATATCGGCGCGGCGATCCACACTCTTCCCCTTGGCTTGTTCCGGAGACATGTACGCCGCCGTGCCCAGAATCACTCCGATCTGAGTGGCGCGGGCGGTGAGCGTCGGGGAATTCATCGCGTCCGACGATCCGCTCATATCTTCCGGTGAGAGTGCCTTGGCCAAGCCGAAGTCGAGCACCTTCACCGTTCCGTCGTTACGAATCTTGATGTTCGCCGGCTTCAGGTCGCGGTGGATGATGCCGCGCTCATGCGCAAACTCCATGGCTTCCGCGATCTGCCGCGCAATCGGCAAAGCCTCTTCCAACGGAATGGGCCCCTGCGCCAGGCGCTCGGCAAGCGTGGGTCCTTCAACCAGTTCAAGGATGAGCGCGCGATTTTCCACCCCGTAGATCGCGGCAATGTTGGGGTGGTTCAGCGACGCCAGGACCTGCGCTTCGCGAGTGAAGCGCGCCAAACGGTCAGCATCGGCGGCCAGAGAATCGGGAAGAACCTTGATGGCAACATCGCGCGCCAGCTTGGTGTCGGTGGCGCGGTAGACGGCGCCCATGCCACCCTCTCCGAGCTTGGTGGTGATTTTGTAGTGGGCGATGGTCGAGGGCGGGGTCATCGAGGGCTGGGTCATCGAGTGGGCAAGGGAAATCGTATCACCTTTGGGCACACTGGAGGCATGCGTCTGGAATCATCTCATCCCCTTGTCTTTGTTGGTTATCTTCGCTGGTTCGCCGGTCCGGTCGCATATTGTCCCAGCTATCTAACTCGTCTAAAGTCAAAGCAACAATCGACAGATTTACGGGTTGTAAGACTTCAGGAGGAAACATGAAGAAGTGGACAGTTCTACCCGGCATCCTGTTGCTAGTAGCAATGGCTGCAGCACAGACCAGTTCCCCCATACCAGCCGGCACCGCGCTGATGGTCAAGCTCGAGACAACTCTCGCGACCTTCAGCAACAAAGCAGGCGACCCTTTTCAGGGACAGCTGACGGAACCCGTGGTGCTAAATGGTAAGACGGTAATTCCCGCCGGAGCCAAGGTCGAAGGCCGCATTACGCGCGTGAGCGAACCGCGCCGCATCTCAGGCAAGCCGACCATCGGCATTATGCCCGAAGCCCTGATCCTCCCCACCGGCGAACGATTCTTCCTCGACGCGACTCTAGTCGATACCAATGCCGGACGTGACACCGACGTCAGCCAGGAAGGCGAGTTCAAGGGATCAGGTCACGACCGCCACGACCAGATAGAAACCGGCGCCGGCACTGCCGGTGGAATGCTGATCGGCGGCCTCATCGGCGGCCCTCCCGGAATCCTAATCGGCGGAGTCATCGGCGCGGGTTCAACCGGGGCTCACTGGCTCAGCAAGCACCGTTCAGCCACGCTAATGGCAGGCACCGAACTCACTTTCGAACTCAACCGCCCGCTGGCGATGTCCACCACAGTGGCCAGCGCAGGACAGTAGATAACTCGGAACTCATAAATAAAGCCGAAGGCAAACGCCTTCGGCTTTTTTCATTGACAGCAAGTCGTCCTGTTCTCACATCCCCGCTCCCAACTCCTCTTCGCTCAGCAACTGTAGTTCAATCCAACCCTCCATCGGCAGCGCGTCCACCGGCAAGCGATTCTGCCAGAGACTGAACCGCAGCTTCAGCCGAGTGGTCGCAGCCACAGGAGCAGCGCCCGCCTTGTGCTCGGCCATTGTCTGAGGACTAGCCCCGCCCGGCGCCGCCAACAGCCAACTCAGAGGCAACCGGAACTCAAAGTTGCGCCCGAGCGCCGCCTTGGCGCTCTCCTCGCTCTTAGACGAAGCGGCGGACGCTGATGCCTCCAAGCCGTCGACTTTCCATCCCGTCAGCTTGCGGTTCTCGACTTTGGCGTCGAGGCGCAGAGCCCGCCGCGGGCGCACTTCTCCGCTCGCCCACGATTCCAGGTTCACCACCAAATCAAATTCCATATCCGGAACCGGGCCGGCAAAATCCAATCGCCCGTAGACGAATGTGCTGTCGATGCCGGCATACACGGAATCCAGAATGAATTGTTTTCCGTGCATGGCGCCGGCCCGCTGGTCGGCAGTAAAAATGGCCGCGCCCATCCACTCGAAGTAACGAATCTTGTCGCCCGTGACCCGCGGATGAATGTAGTGGGTTTGCGGCGTGAAGGCCGGCCGCACTTCTCCGGCTGTGATCGGCTGTGACAGATAATCTGGAGGCGTCGCGCCCAGTGCCTGATAAATATTCGAAAGATGCTTGCGGTAAAGCTCGTCGAAATCGCGGTCGTTGGCCGAATGATGCTCCGGCCCGTACCACCAATTCCAGTCGCTGCCCTCGGCAATGAGCACTTCCTCAAAAGCCAGCTTCCGCTGCGCCTCGCTGGCGCGCGCAGCATGCTGCGCATAGAATTCGCGCGCGTGATGAAGATAATCCCAGGCACGGTTATCTTCGGGAGCGCCGATCCAGACATTGAAGTTCGCATTGATCCATGAGCCCGGCACCAGAGACTTCAGCGGAGAAAAATTACGCTGGCGGGCAATCGCCTCCGAAACCGTGACCGCTTCCAGGCCGCCTTCGCGCTGCAGCGCGTCATAGAATCGCCGCAGAAATTCTCGCCCCGACTTGGGATAATATTCCCAGGCATTTTCCCCATCGAGAATCACCGACACTACGGCATCGCGGCCTTGCGCAAGTACCGGCTGAGCCGCGTCTTTGATGTTGCCTAGCAAATGTCGCGCGGCCTCACGTGGATCCATCCCCGAGTACACAAAGCCGATCAAATCCGAAATCGTGTGGTCGCGAAACACCATGTGCATGGCCGTCTGGCCATTTTCGTAGCGGTGAATGTTGTAGAGCTGCTCGGCCAGGTGCGTAGGCAGGCGCCCGTTGCCGTCGCGCTGAAAAAACACGCCTGTGCTGCGGCCGAGCACGCCCTCGTCGGTGGCCATCCACTTAACGCCGAGACTGTGCGCAATGGCCAGCGTCTCTTCCGAAACGCTGCCCTCCGACGGCCACACCCCTTGCGGCCGCACTCCAAACACCTGCTGATGGAGATCGAGCGCTCGGACCAGTTGTTCGCGCGCGTCCTCGGGATGCCGAAACCGGTTCTGCGGCAACGGCAGCCCAGGAGACGAAACCGCTCCCGCGTTGGTGTCGCAAATCAGCGGAAGAATGGGATGATAAAAAGGCGTCGCTGAAATCTCGATCGAACCTTTCTTCGCGGCATCGGCATAGGCCGGCAAGACCTTCCCCAGAAAATCCCTTTCGCGCGCAATCACAAACTTCTGATCATCTAGGGAGTAGTTGCGCTCTTTCGCGATCAGCTCCGCAATGTCTTTGTCTTCCAGAAAGAATTCGTCAAACCACGCGATCTGCGAAAGCACTTGCAAGTCGGTGAAGTGCTGCGCATCGAAATACTTTTCCGCTTTCTCGGCTGAATACCCGTGGTCCCGGAAACGCTCGTGCAACTCCCGATAGCGCGGATACCGCCCAATCACATTCGCGTGATTGGCCTGGAAGAGATATTGCAAAGCGAATTGCCGCTCTTTCGGTGTCAGGTCGTTTGCCGCCTTGGCCGCTACCGTCAGAAACGGATCCTGCGCCGTCCCCCCGACATAATCCTGAATTTGCGTGACCAGCGACGGCACCAGATTGAAGTTCTGGTGAACATTGGGGAACTCTTCCAGCACCTTCACCATGCCGTAATAGTCTTTTAGACCGTGCAGGCGCACCCACGGCAGGCGATACTCGCCGGTCACCAGATCTTTGTAAAAAGGCTGGTGCTGGTGCCAGAGAAAGATTAGACGCAGGGCGGGCATGGCTGGAAAGTCAGTCTAGCACGGGGATTCGGACTGCTCGATGACCCAGAAGAACGCGATCCTACTTGTCCAGAGTTGCATGAGCATTCCTCCGGTGCTGACACACAATCTTCCGGTACACTAGGAACGCGCAAAATGCCGGACATCTCCACCTCCGCTTCCGACCGTGTCACGCTGCTCTCCGATCAGGATCTCTATCTCTTCAACGAAGGCAGCAACTATCGCATGCCCGAAACCATGGGCGCGCATCTGGTCTCCCGCGACGGCAAACAAGGAGCGGTCTTCAGCGTGTGGGCGCCGAACGCGCGCCTGGTTTCGGTGATCGGCAGTTTCAACTCCTGGGGCGCTCGCACCAATGTGCTGGCTCCGCGCGGCGAGTCCGGTATTTGGGAAGGCTTCGTCCCCGGAGTCACTAAAGGCGCGCTTTACAAATTTCACATCGAGTCACGCACTCACGGTTTCCAGGTCGACAAAGCCGATCCGCTGGGAATTTTGCACGAAAAGCCTCCTCGCACCGCGTCCGTTGTCTGGGATCTCGACTACCAGTGGAACGACCGCGACTGGATGAAGAACCGCGCCGCCCGGAACTCTCTGCGCGCGCCGCACTCCATTTATGAAGTTCACCTCGGCTCCTGGATGCGCGTTCCCGAGGAACATAATCGTCCGCTAACTTATCGTGAAACGGCGCCCCGACTCGCCGAGTATGTCGAACGCATGGGCTACACCCACGTGGAATTTCTGCCCGTGATGGAGCATCCCTTCTACGGGTCCTGGGGATACCAGACCACCGGCTACTTCGCGCCCACATCGCGCTACGGCACGCCACAGGATTTCATGTACCTGGTCGATTTCCTGCACCAGCATGGCATCGCCGTAATCCTCGACTGGGTGCCGTCGCACTTTCCTTCCGACGCCCACGGCCTCGCCTATTTCGATGGCACGCACTTGTATGAACACGCGGATTCGCGGCAGGGTTTCCATCCTGACTGGAAAACGCACATCTTCAACTACGGCCGCACCGAGGTTCGCAGCTTCTTGATGTCGAGCGCG
>Ga0187871_10003735_pt1 | contig 11681 bp, 6 predicted proteins | sample June2016WEW_16_1_FD_132988 | JGI IMG/M metagenome (GOLD analysis project Ga0187871, IMG submission 132988) | Peatland microbial communities from SPRUCE experiment site at the Marcell Experimental Forest, Minnesota, USA - June2016WEW_16_10 | ecosystem: Environmental > Terrestrial > Soil >... | reverse complement strand
GCATACAGCAGCGAATGGCTGAAGATGTAGTTGTTGGGCGCGAGTTGCGCCTCGATCCCCGGCACGGAAATGAATCGCCCCACCCTCAGGTTCATTCCCTGCGCCACCTGCGGAACGTAAATGTCGACGTACTCGAGCGTCGGATCAAAGCCATATTCACGATGGTCGTTCACCCACTGGGTGTTCCCGTAGCCCTTTGCCGTAGTAAAGCGATAGTCCGTGCCATAGAGCGCGGTCAGGTGATATCCCCAGTCGACACGATCACGCTGCGCGGAGTCCGGCAAGCGCTCGGCATAGAGAACGATCTGGTTCATCTGCAAACGATTCGAATAGACATCGTTCGCCTCGGGCGCGTTGCTGTGGTCGGACGTGCTGAAGTTCAACGTGGGATCGATCCATCCATAAATCTTCGTGCGGCTGTTCGCGCCATTGATGGCCGTCATCAGCGGGTAGCTGTTTGAGTCCGGCTCTCCAATCACGGGCGAACCGCCATACGACCAGTCTGAGTTCGGAAAAGGTGGCGAATCCAGCGGCGAGGGAACTCCGCGCCGCGCCGGAGCCGGCGACGATGAAGCCGGACCGAACCAGTCCTGCCGGTAAAACTCCGCCCAGCGGCTGAAGAAGCCCTTCGCGGCGATTGGCTTCGGAGCTTCAGGTAATTGAGGTTCGGCCTGCCCGGTCGCTTGCGCGGCACAGAGATCACACCCCAAGAGAGCCGCCGTCAGCAACATAAAGGAGGATAAAAGGAAGAACCATGCATCGCGACGTGGGGGACTCTTTGAGGGCATAGATTGCACGACGAACAAGAAACGGGACGACCCATCGGAAGGCTGGTGGAAACCGCTGGCTACTGCACCCGACTCAGAGAAGCTTTAAGAACTCACCGGAAAAGATTTGGAAGCGCGGGTGGAATCGAGCCAACGTATAAACGTTTATGCAGACCCCGTATTGCGCCCCCCAAGTCCTTGCCATTTTACCTCAGACTCCAACCCGTCCAGCATTCTGTCCGCCGACGCCAGGCTTGCTGACAGCTCGAGCGATTCTTACTTGGAAGTGAGAAGAGTTCGCAGTTTGCGCACAGCATCGGGTATATCCTTGACTTCCGTGCTGCCAAATCCCAGGATGAATCCATGCCGGGAAGGCTTGCCTATATAGGAAGTCGAAAGAGGCACCAGCCAAAGGTTCTCGTGGGAGGCTCGCTCAGCAACTTCTACATCACGAATCCCTTTCAGCGTCACCGAAAGATGCATGCCCGCCTCTCCGCCAGTAACGTCTGCTCCAAAACCCAGTTCTTCGCGGATGCAATCGATTAATACTTTTCGACGCTCGCTGTAGAGTAGACGCATTCTTCGAATGTGCCGCGAAAAGTGACCTTCCCTGATAAAGTCCGCCAGCACTGCCTGAAAGAAGTGTGACGGGCCAATATCCATCGCCAAGCGAACCGCCCGGAAGCGCCCGATCAGGTCGGGAGGAACAACCAGGTAACCCAGGCGTAAGGAGGGGAACAAAACCTTGCTGAAGGTTCCGATGTAAACCACTCGAGAGTTTGCATCGAGCCCTTGCAGAGACGCAATGGGCCTGCTCTCGTAGCGGTACTCACTGTCGTAATCGTCTTCAATGATCCACGATTGTGAGTTCTGCGCCCAATCCAGCAGTTGCATCCGGCGAGACGCGCTCATGGTGACGCCGAGCGGATACTGGTGAGAAGGAGTGACCAGCGCGGCTCGCGCCGTGCGACACCGCTGGATACCAACCGCCACGTCCATGCCCGAGTAATCCACTGGAACGGGCACGATCTGGCAACCATTGATGGCGAGGACCTCGCGTGCAAAGCGGTAACCAGGTTCCTCCATCCAGACGCGACTTCCCGGATCGAAGAAAACGCGAGCCGAAATGTCGAGCGCCTGCTGCGAACCGCTCACCACCATAATCTGCTGGGCTTCACAGCGCACGCCGCGCGCCGTCCTGAGATAAGCGGCAATCGCCTCCCGCAGGTCCTTGGAACCCATCGGGTCTCCGTAATCAAGGGACTTTGCATGAGCACTTCGGCAGTGACGCGTCACCAACGCGTTCCATACCTGGAATGGAAAATGACCAAAGGCTACCTGGCTTACACCGAAAGCTCCCCAGCCGCGCCGCCATGGGACATTGTCGACCGGAGAAAAGTTCGCACAGCGTTTCGACAGCCGGCGCGATCCAACTTGTACTTTCGCCGGCTGCGTGCCGCGCGTTTCCGGAAAGGTAACCTGGTCGGGCAACGACCGGGAGACAACCGTTCCCGCCCCGATCCGGCTTTCGAAATATCCTTCCCCAACAAGCTGGGCATACGCGGTCAGGATAGGAATGCGCGAGATCCCCAGTTCGAGCGCGAGTATACGAGTTGATGGAACCCGCTGCCCGGCACGTACGCTGCGCTCCACAATGGCCGTGCGAAAAGCGTCATAGACTTGGCGGTGCAACGGCTTAGAGGCCCTGCGGTCGATCGCAATGATCGGGGAAATTCCTGTCGGAGTTTTCTTCATTTCCAGCAAATCATAATGGTCATACGAAATTATCGTCAAGCGGGTATTGCCAGAAACCACTTCCTGCGTTCACCTTGTAGCGTCACAGCGATCCTGCGTCACTCTGATCTGGAGGATGGCAATGAAACGCTTCTCGCCCTCGTGCGCCGAGAGTCTTGGCTTTTCCGTCGTAAGCCGCAGCCTGTTTTTGCTCGCGATCCCTTTTTTCTTGTTGTTGGTGATGGCGTTTCTTGCGACGCCTGCCGTCGCTCAGGAAGCGACCATAGTTGGAACGGTCACCGATCCGTCGGGATCAGTGGTTCCCAACGTGACCATCACAGTGACCCAGACCAACACGGGTCAGGCACGAAGCCTGAAGACCAACGACGCCGGCCAATATGTCGCGCCCGACCTCAATATCGGCACCTATGCGGTTCGAGCCGAAGGCAGCGGCTTCAAGAAGGCCGAGAGGAAGAATGTCGTCCTGAACGTAAACGACCGCACGCGCGTTGACTTCGTGATGCAGGTTGGTTCAGTCCAGGAAAGTGTCACAGTCGAGGCCGATGCGGTGCAAGTGCAATCCGATTCGGGCGACGTCAGCAGCGTCATCACCGGTCAGCAGGTCACCGAACTCGCCACCAACGGACGCAGCTTATACAACTTGTACGCCCTCACACCGGGCGCATCCAGCATTCAGGGGATGGGCATGATTGCTACCCCGGTGAGCGGAGATAACAATGTCAGCATCAACGGCATGCGAGCTGGCAATAACCTGCAAACCCTGGATGGTGGAGAAAACCTGGATCGCGGCGGAAGTCAAGCCGCCGTCATGCCGTCGCTCGATGCCATCGCGGAGTTCCGCAGCCTGAATTCGAATTACAGTGCCGAGTATGGGCTCACCGGTTCGGCGACCATCACGACGGTGGTCAAGTCCGGAACCAAACAATTCCACGCTTCCGCCTGGGAGTTCGACCGCAACGACGCTTTTGATGCGCGCAATTATTTCAACCCTTCACCGAATAAAGTTGCCGAACTGCGGCTCAACGTTTATGGCTTCAATGCCGGCGGGCAGGTTCCTCTGTGGAAGGAGCATCCAACTTTCTTCTTCTACAACATGGAATGGCGCAGCATCATTCAAGGTGGACTGATTAACCAAACCGTTCCGCTGTTGAGTGAGTATCCGGATGCCGGTGGCTCGGGAACTGGCGCCGTGCTTCCCACCACCCTTCCTAACGGGAACTCGAACATCATCTCGGATCCAAGCCTGACCACAGTTCCGGCCTCAATCCAGTTTGCGAACTGCCCGGGAGGTACTGCACCCGCTGGGGTCGTGCCGGGGTCGCCATTTCCCAGCAACACGATTCCTGATTGCATGATTAACAGCAACGCGACAGCGTTGCTTACCGCAGGCGGCAAATACGGCGGCATCTTCCCGGCTCCGACGAGCGGCGCCCAATTCATCGGTGGAAACAATTCTCCAACGAATCTGCGCGAAGAAATTGCCCGGATCGACCACCAATTCAGCAACAAATTCTCGGTGTTCGGGCACTGGGTTTCCGAGCAGGTTGCACAAACGTACGGAACGACGCAGTGGGTCGCCGATAATGTGCCCTCAGTCTTCAATACTTTCGGAAACCCCTCCTATAGCGCCGTGATTCACACCACCTACGTGATTAGTCCGACGCTGCTCAACGAAACGGCGTTTAACTATGACGGCAACCGGATCAATATCATCCCGCAGGGATTGGTCTCGGCGCCCTCGGGCTTCGCCTTCAACCGGTTGTTCACCGGGCCCAACGTTGACGATCGCATCCCCTCGATCGACCTGAACGGGACGACTGGAACGGACTACACTTCGGGTTGGGAGCCGTGGATAAACTCGGCGAACGATTACCAGTTGCGCGACGACCTTTCCTGGACGAAAGGCGCACACCAGCTCAAGTTCGGTTTCAGTTGGGCGCTCTACAAAAAAGTCCAGGACTATTTTGCTCTTACTCAGGGAAACTTTGACTTCAACGGCAGCTTCACAGCTTCTACGGCGAATTCCAAGGGGAACGACTTCGCCGATTTCCTGCTGGGCGATGCCCAAAGTTATGAAGAAGATGCCGTCCATTCCAGCGGCCACTGGAATAACGTTTCCTATGCTGCCTACATTCAGGATAACTGGCGAGTAAATCACCGCTTGACCTTAAACCTGGGCTTGCGATGGGACGGAGCACCGCACACCTACGAGGCCAACCAGCAATCGGCAAACTTCTATCCCAACCTATATAACCCAGCGTTAGCAGCTACCTTCGACTCGAGCGGAAATATCTGCAGCGCGGTTTCTAACCCTCCGTGCGCAGGCGGCCCCAGTCCCGGCTTAGGCACCAGCCCTAATCCGATCTTAGCTGGCCTCCAGTTCTACGAGAACGGTATCGGCATCGGCGGCGTCAATGGGATTCCCAAAGGCCTCACCAATAACTACTGGCCCGCATTCGGCCCACGCATCGGTTTCGCTTATGACCTCACAGGCCAGGCCAAAACCGTACTCCGGGGCGGCTTTGGCATGATGTATAGCCGCATCCAAGGCAATGATATGTACAACGGGGCAACCAACACTCCGTTCGATGCCAGCCCCACATTGCACAATGTCTCCCTCTCTAACCCAGGGCTCCAGCTCGGGACCGGTGGCATCATCAGCTCTGCAGACTTGCCGGTTCTTCCCGTTGGCATTAGCGGGATCGCTCTGAATTACAAGCCTCCGACAAGCTTCCAATACAGCATTGGGGTTCAGCAGACATTGTCACGTAGGTCCGTTCTGGGCATATCTTATGTTGGGAGCCAGGGTCGCCACGAGAACGACTACAGGGAAATCAATCTCCCCCCAGAAAGCGATCTGCCAGGCTTGCTCAAGTCCGGCGGGGTCGGCATTAATCAGGACTTCCAATACTTAGGCTACGGTGCGATCCGAACCTCGGAAGATGAGGCTAACTCGCATTACAATTCGCTGCAGGTCGACCTGCACGGCAATGTAACCAGCGACTTACAACTCCAGTTCGGGTACACGCTTTCGCGAGCCATTGATTCATCTGTCAGTGTCGGGAGTGGCGGCGACCTTCAAGCTGTGACCAATCCTTACCTGGGGCCGAGTTACGACGTGGGCCCATCTCTTTACGACCGGAGGAACATCGCCTTCGTCAATTTCGTCTACCAGATCCCCTGGCTGAAGGGCAGTGCCAACCGCGTTCTGAAAGCAACCGCGGGTGGATGGGCAGTGTCCGGGATCGTAACCGCGGAATCAGGAGCGCCCATCAACCTTGGCGTGAGCGGTAGCAATGTCTCGAACTTGTTTCCCGGCGGCTTTTCCGGAAACCGACCGGACGCGACCGGGAGCATCTCTTACCCGAAGAACGTCAACCAATGGTTCAATCCGGCAGTTTTTTCCGCCCCGGTTTGTACCGCGGGCGGCTCGGGCGCAGATTGCTACGGAAATCTGGGGTTCGACGCGCTGCGCGGTCCGGGCCGCGACGACTGGAATCTGTCGCTCTTCAAGAATTTCGTCATCAGCGAAGCGCGTGGCAGCCGGATCGAGCTTCGCATCGAGACCTTCAACACCTGGAACCATACTCAGTTCCAGGGCGATGCCAACAACGGAGGTATCAGCGTAAACCAGGGCGCCAGTAACTTTGGCGCTGTCACGTCAGCATTCGACCCGAGGGAATTTCAATTTGGTTTGAAGTTGTTCTTCTAGCGTTTGAACAGCGCGCACCCCGTTCATACCCCACTCATACGGGTCCTCCGGCTGAGTGGGGTTCTTTTCTTTCTCGATCCGGATGGGAAATATGTCGGTGAGCGCGGAGCCCTGCCCACGCCTCAAAATAGGCATCCCAAGAAAGCGATTCGATACGAGGGCGATACCTGATCCCAGAATCGATTAGTATGCCGTCACCGAGGATGGAAACTGCTGGAATTGGAGACACAGATGGGCTAGCCTGAGACCTACTCTGTTGTTCTGGACTGGCCTGGAGCGTTGAAGCAGCAGCCGACAAATGTCATGCTGAAGCAGAAAAAGCTTCTAGATTACGAGCTGTGCAGGAAAGAAAAAAACCGAGGCGCCGATTTCCCGTGACTGCGTCTATTGGCCCAGCTCCCTATCTACTAAGATGGAAGAGAGTCGACTAACAGCTGGCGCACCGGCTGAAACGAGAACACCCCGATGAAACTGAAAAGTTTTCTCACCACCGTGATGAGTCTCCTGAGCATCCTTGTCGTCGGTCTTGGTGGCATCAGGAAAAATGCGTTCTGGCTGTGGGTAGGATTTATCTGTTGCCTTATTTCGGGAGTCTTCGTCCAACTGTTTATCAATCGCATCAAGAATGACGTTGCCTCGGGTCGCAGGTAACAAGGCCCTTGCCAAAGATCGTCCAAGCCGGGGCGCTTAACGACCACCCCAATTTCGCGATCCCAGCGGATGAACTCAACCGCAAACCAGACCGGCAACGGCAGAAAAAGATTGGAGGCGCGGGTCGGAATCGAACCGACGCATAAAGGTTTTGCAGACCTCTCCCTTACCACTTGGGTACCGCGCCTCTGCCCATACGCTAGCGTTCCGGCCGGAAAAAGTCCATCGGCGGAGAGCAGGCTGGGAATATAAGGAATCTGGAGCGGGAGACGGGGGTCGAACCCGCGACATCGACCTTGGCAAGGTCGCGCTCTACCACTGAGCTACTCCCGCTCGACAAGCGATATTGTACCATTTTCCGCCCCGAGCTCCGGCAACGACCGACCTAGGCGATGCCTCGGTTTTCGCCTTTTCATCATCCGCGGCTAAGCGAACTCCAATTCAATCTTCTTCGCGGCCCGGTCCAGTTTCGCAATGCGAAAGCTGCGAACCTGCCCCGCTCGCGCCGGCTCTGGCTTGGGCGTCGCGCTGGCCCCGCTCTTCCACCGCGCCTGCAGCATGGAACTCAATGAAGAAAGATCGGCCTTCGATTCCCTCACCGTCTCGCTTTTCACCGGAGCCGCCGCGGCCGGCGTCATTTTGCAAGTGGCATGAATGCCTTCGCCAAGTTCCACTCGCGCCTGACTGCCAGATTCGTCCATGAGCCGGCCGGTAACCACGTCGCCTTCATTGTGTTCGGCGATATATTCGTCGAGGCCGGTCGGAACGAGCTGTTTCATGCCCAGCCGCATCTGCCGCTTCTCAAGATCAATGGCCAGCACCTGCGCCTTGACCACTTGCCCGACTCGCAGCACATCCGCCGGCTGATTGATTCTCTTTTCCGCGCTGATGTCGCTCACGTGAACCATGCCTTCGATGCCTTCGGAAAGCTGCACGAACGCGCCGAACTTGGTCAAGTTGGTGACCGGTCCTTCGACCGCCGAACCGACCTGAAAACGCTGCGCCACCTCGGCCCAGGGATCGCCCAAGGCTTGCTTGAGTCCCAGCGACAGGCGATGCTCGGCCGCGTTGACTTGCAGAATCACGACCTCGACGGTCTCGCCCGGCTTGACCACGTCGCTGGCCTTTCTGATTTTGCCCTTCGACCACGACATCTCCGAAATATGAATCAGGCCTTCGATGCCCGGCTCCAGTTCGACAAATGCCCCGAACTCCATCAGTCGCGTGACGGTGCCACGCACGCGGTCGCCCGCCTTGAACTTTTCCGCAACCGCGTCCCAGGGATGCGGTTGCAGCTGCTTCAGCCCCACGGAAATGCGCTTCTTGTCGCCTTCCGCCCCAACCTTGAGCACTTTCACTTCGACTGCCTGCCCCACCGTGAGCACATCTGCAGGCTTGTTGACGCGCCCCCACGCGATGTCGCTCACATGCAGCAGCGCATCCACTCCACCCAGATCGACGAATGCTCCGTAATCGGTCAGGCTGCGCACGGTACCGCTCACCGTTTCGCCTTCTCTGATCTGCGAATAGAACTTGTTCTTGGCGGTGCGTTCTTCTTCCTCCGCCACCGCACGGCGATCCACCACCACATCCTCATCCGTAACGTCGAGCTTGATGATGCGGCAACGAATCTCCTGCCCCACCAACTTCTCCATGTCAGCCGCTTCGCGAACTCCACTGCGCGAGGCCGGCATAAACGCCCGCACCCCCACGTCGACGCTGAACCCGCCCTTGATCACACCCGTCACCGTGCCCAGCACAGTCGTTTTGTCGGCAAACGCTTTTTCCAGCGCCGACCAATCCATCGGCCGCTCGACTTTGAAAAGTGAAAGCTCGTAGTAGCCGTCGAGATCGCGACCCTTCACCGTGACCAGCGCCTTGTCGCCAGGCTTTAAGGTCTCGCCCTGCAGCGCCGCCAGCGGCAGAATGCCCTCCGACTTGTATCCAATGTCGAAGAACACAGCCTCGGCGTTAACTGCAATCACCGTGCCCTGCAACTGCTTGCTGCCTTCCGTCTTACGGGAATGGCTCTTCTGATACTGCGAGAGTATGTCGCCGAACGACTCGGTGCTCTCGACGGCAGGTTGGATTTCTGGAGTTTCCGGGTTGGAAATCAGTGGATTGGACGTAAGAGGATCAGCCATGAAGGGTTACAGCCCTCGTCGCGGGATAGATTCAACTAGAATAACACCGCTCCCGCGTATTCGGCTTTAATGCCGCGCCCACTGCGGATCATCCTCAGCCCTGACGATCTCGCCGTCACGCATGTGGATGATGCGATCGCCGTACTCCGCCGCCGCCGGATTGTGCGTGATCATCAGCACGGTCTGGCCCAACTCCTGGTTCGACTTCCGCAACATGCTGAGCACAACGTCAGAGTTTTTGGAATCCAGGTTGCCCGTGGGTTCGTCGGCCAGCACAACCGCAGGCTTGTTGATGAGCGCCCGCGCCAGCGCTACGCGCTGCTGTTCGCCTCCGGAGAGTTCGGACGGGCGATGCCCCAGCCGTTTGGTCAGCCCCAGCAAGTCGGTAATGCGGTTGAAGTGCGCCGGATCGCCCCCGCCGTTGCCGGAAATTTCCTGCGCCATCAGGATGTTCGAGCGAGCGTCCAGCGTGGGCAGCAAGTTGAACTTTTGGAATACAAATCCAATCTTGCGCTTGCGCATGCGCGTGCGCTCCGAGTCAGAGAGCGTGGCCAGATCATCGCCGTCGAGCACAACGCTGCCGCCGTCTGCTTTTGTGAGCCCGCCTAGTAGATAGAAGAGCGTCGACTTTCCGCTGCCCGACGGCCCCACCACGCTGACAAATTCGCCCTTCCGCACGCTGAAAGAAATGCCGCGCAGCGCCTCGACCTCAATTTTGCCCACGTGGTAGGTCTTGCGCAGGTCTTTTGCTTCGATGAATGCCGCTTCGATGAGTCCCGCCTCGATAGATGCTCCGCCCATGCCTGCTTTGAATCTTACACGAAGGCACGCGCCGGGTGCGGACCCGCGCTGTGTCACTAATCAAACTGTCCGGGAGCCAGCTTCAGGCGGCGCCGACCTGGCGGGAGATTGGCGCTGGCCGCTGCAACATTCGCTTGGGCCCGCGCTTGCGCACCAGCAACAGCCGCACGCGCTCCAGCAGATCGACGGGCGCGTACATCCCCTTGGTGAGGAAAACGTCCGCCTGCGAGTCGTGATCGTAAATGCGGACTTTGCTTGAAATGAGAATTGCGGGCGTGTGCGGCGACGATTCTTTAATCTTGGCGATCAATTGCGGACCGTCCAGGCCCGGCATCGCCATGTCGGCGATCACCAGGTCGACTCCGCCTTCCAGGAAGCGCGCCAGCGCTTCTTCTCCGCGCGTAAAGCTGGCCACGCGGTAGCCGCGGGTTTCCAGCATGATTTTACGGTGGGAAAGAGATTGTTCGTTGTCATCTACACACAGGATAGTGCGCTTTGGTTTCATCAGCCTTCCGCAATCTGTCGGGCGCCATCGCTATCGCGAGTCGCAAAACCGACAGAGGCTTTTCTCTATATGAAGAATGTCAGAGCGAGATGAATGCTAACGGGAAGCCCGCTCACTGTAAAGTAGCGCCGATGCTAATGGGACTTTCTGGCCATTGATTTTTTTTCGCGGCAGTGCGCAGCTGTGTTTGCCGCAGCTTGCACAAGCTGTGCTAGAGAAAAACTTCGCCGCGCATCACTTCGATGGCGTTGCCGCCAACGCGCACGTTAACTACCCGGTTATCGCCACGGTCGTTTGGGAGCTTGACCTCACGGAGGTTGACCTGGCGCTGATCATGGCGGTTATTCTGAAATGCCGCACGCACAAAAATCCGGCTCGGCCGCTGCATTTCAATGCCCTGCTCGATCAGCACGCGCTCGTCGGGTTCGGCCACCCCATGCGCCACCATCCACGCGGCCGTGCAGCCCGCGGCTGAGCCCGTGGCCGGGTCCTCGCCGTTGTAGAACAGCATACGGGCGTGCAAACGGGCCGCCGGATCGACCGTTTCACGCGCAACGAAGTACAGGAATTTCCCGCCCGTTTTCGCCAGGTACTCGTTAGCGCGATTCAAATCCACTCGCAACGTCTGGATCACCGCCAGAGATTTCAGCGGCGCGATCGTGTAGGCGAGACCCGTCGACACTGTCTCTATCGGCAATGACGGATCGAAATCTTCCACGCGCAATCCCGTCGCCCGCGCCACCACCTCGCGATCATGCTGCATGCCGAACACCGGATCGACCTGCGTCATCTCTCCGAACGCTGCCTCGCCATCCGTCTTCTCAAATCTGGCATCCTCGAATCGAACCGGAACTTTTCCCACGTTCAATTCGAGCGCGATCTCGTTAGCCCCAGTCTCGCCACGCAACGCAAACGCGGTCCCCAGCGTAGGATGGCCCGCAAACGGCAACTCTTCCTGCACCGTAAAAATTCGCACCCGCACCCCGCGCTGGCGTTCAATCGTGGCATCCCGTGGCAGAATAAACGTGGTCTCCGACAGGTTCATCTCTTTCGCGATCGACTGCATCTCCCCATCGCTCAGCCCGCGCCCGTCGAAAAATACCGCCAGCGAATTTCCTTCCAGCGCTCTCGATGAGAACACATCCCACTGCGCCATGCTCAGTCGCCGCTTGTCATTCATAAGTTCCCCGTTAGGAAACCCCGCCAGACAGCCTCGCCACACAATCCCCGTCACACAAAAGATGACAACCGCCGCCCTTGCGATGCAGAAAGAGTCTTCGCAGTTCCGGCTCCGCTCGGAGGGGGCCCGTGGCACAATTTCAAAATTGTTTCGACGGGATGTCATC
>Ga0187871_10003734_pt1 | contig 11686 bp, 6 predicted proteins | sample June2016WEW_16_1_FD_132988 | JGI IMG/M metagenome (GOLD analysis project Ga0187871, IMG submission 132988) | Peatland microbial communities from SPRUCE experiment site at the Marcell Experimental Forest, Minnesota, USA - June2016WEW_16_10 | ecosystem: Environmental > Terrestrial > Soil >... | reverse complement strand
GCTCCGCCGCGAGGTGATGGCATGAGCGAGCGTGAGCGAAAGCCCCCGAGTGCTGGGCCGCAAGAGAAACTGGAACTCTTGTTTGAAGTCGGCTGCGAAGAGATTCCTGCCGGTATGTTGCCGCGCGCCGAAGAGGAACTAAAAGTAAATCTTGAGAAATTGCTAACGACGGAGAACCTGATCGAAGGGATCACGGTTGGAGCCTTCAGCGGTCCGCGACGTCTCACCGTCCACGCGAAAGGGTTTCCAGTCAAGCAATCCGACGCAGTGAACGAGATTACTGGCCCGCCGAAATCCGTAGGCTACGATCAAGTCGGCGAGCCAACACGCGCCGCGGTCAGCTTCGCGGAGAAGCAGGGAATTCGCCTAGTCGACATCTTAATCGTCCAAACGCCGAAAGGCGAGTATCTGGCCGCCAAGCAGATCAAACGGGGACGCACCTCGGAACAGATCCTGAGCGAGATACTTCCGCGAGTCATCCACGATCTTTCGTGGCCTCGCTCCATGACGTGGACCGGCCTCGACGGCGCTCGCTTCATTCGGCCGATCCGCTGGATCGTTGCCCTCCTGGGCGGCAAACCTCTCAAGTTTGCCTTCGGCGGCGTCGAGGCGGGGGACGCCACGCGGGGTCACCGCTTTCTGGGCGCCCCCGAAATCCGTGTCCGCGGTTTCGCCGACTATGAGAAGAAACTCAGAGCCAACGGTGTGATCCTGCGTCCTTCGGACCGCCGCGAAAAGATCGACCGCGAGCTCACTGCGCTCGCCAAAAAGGGTGGCTATCGCGTCCACCCGGATTCTGCGCTACTAAACCTCGTCGTCTATCTGAACGAATACCCCACCGTAATCGAGGGTGCCTTCGACGAGAAGTTCCTGAGTCTACCGGACGAAATCCTGATCACGGTGATGCGCGGCCACCAGAAGTATTTCGCCGTCGAGAAACGCAACGAAGAACTTGCCCCTCACTTTCTCGCGGTGATCAACCTCGCGAAGGATCCCAAAGGCTTGGTTCGCGCGGGACACGAAAGCGTCCTGCGCGCCAGGTTCGCCGATGCGCAATTCTTCTGGATCGCCGATCAGAAATGTCGGCTCGCCGACTATCTTCCTAAACTGGCCAAGATCACCTACGAATCACGGCTTGGTAGTTACGCCGACAAGGTCGAGCGCATTCGCTCCATCGCTCGTTGGTTGATGGAGCAGTGGTTCAACCTCGGCGTTCCGCACGCTCACGTTGCTGACGCCGACCGCGCTGCGGAGCTTTCCAAGTGCGACCTCGCCACTGAAATGGTCCGCGAGTTCCCAGAACTTCAGGGCATCGTCGGCGGCTTGTACGCCCGCGCTCAAGGCGAAGCAGATGACGTCGCCGACGCCATTTATGATCACTACCGCCCCGTCGGTCTCGACGATCCCAGCCCTCGCAACCTGATCGGATGCGGCGTCGCTCTGGCGGATAAGTTGGACTCCATCGTTGGGTGCTTTGCCGTCGGTATCATTCCCACGGGTTCAAGTGATGCTTACGCTTTACGGCGATCCGCGCTGGGAATAGTCAAGGTTTTACTTGATGAGAAATTACCACTCTCTTTAGCGCAGGCCGTCGGCTCTGCCTCCAAGGCGCTTCACACCTACGCTCCGAAACGAACCGTCACATCTGCTCAGGAATCTCAAGTATTAGATTTCATTCTTGATCGCGCCAAGTTTGTCTTCCGCGAGCGTGCCGGCTTCAGCTACGACGAAGTCAACGCCGTGTTCCGCGCAGGTGCCGACGATCTTCTCGATGCCCAGAAGCGGCTCATCGCTTTGCGCGCCATCCGCAAATCAAAAAACTTCGAGCCTCTGACGGTCTCCTTCAAGCGCATTCGCAAGATCATCGAAAAGGCCAACCTCAAGAATGGCATCGCCGTGAACCCCGAGCTTTTCGAGAACGACGCCGAGAGGGAACTGTTCGCGGCGGGCCGCGAGGCGGCTGTGAAGGTGCAGGCCGACAAGAGAGCGGGTCACTACGAGCAAGCCCTCGATCGCATCGCCGGTCTGCGTAAGTCCGTCGACCGGTTCTTTGAAGAGGTAATGGTTATGGCCGACAACGAAGCGGTGCGGAACAACCGGCTATCGCTATTGCTTGAACTCTTGCGCGAATTCACGACCGTCGCGGATTTCTCGGAGATCGGCGCGGATGAGCGGCGCTAGATGTGAAGCCCTAATTGAGGTCCGGAAGATGTTTTGTCGGATGATTCGTCGACACGCCGACAACTCAAATCCCACTTTAAGTGTCGGCGCAACGAAAGTTCTTAGTTGTCGCTTCACCAGTTTCGTTTCACCACAAATCAAATGCGAGGGATACAGTGACTAAATGGGTTTATTTTTTCGGAGCGGGAAAAGCGGAAGGCGACGGCACTTGGCGCGACGTTCTGGGCGGTAAAGGCGCCGGACTTGCGGAGATGACGAGGATTGGTCTTCCGGTTCCCGCCGGCTTCACCATCTCCACCCAAGCCTGCGACTATTTCTACAAGAATGGCAAGAAGTACCCCGCCGAACTGAAAAAACAAGTCACCGAGAACGTGGCCAAGCTCGAGAAGGTGACCAAAAAAAAGCTGGGCGACCCCAAAAACCCCCTGCTCGTCAGCGTACGTTCGGGATCCGCTCGCTCCATGCCCGGCATGATGGAGACGATTCTCAACCTCGGCCTGAACGATCGCTCCGTCCAGGGCCTCGCCGCCAGCGTCAAGAATGAGCGGTTCGCCTACGATGCCTACCGCCGCTTCGTTCAAATGTATTCCAGCGTCGTCATGGAGCTCCCCAAAGAAGACCTCGAGCATCGCCTCCGCGCCATGAAACAAAAGTTGGGCGTAAAGGACGACACTGCCGTCCCCTCCAGCGGATGGAAAGACCTCGTTGCCGAGTACAAAGCCTTTTTCCGAGAGAAGACTGGCAAGGATTTCCCCGAAGATCCCATCGAGCAGCTCTGGGGCGCGGTTGGAGCCGTATTCGGTTCATGGATGGCCGAGAAGGCGGTCACTTATCGGCGGGTGGAAAAAATCACCGGCCTCCTGGGCACGGCCGTCAACGTCGTACAGATGGTCTTCGGCAATACTGGCGACAATTCGGGCACGGGCGTCTGCTTCACACGCAACCCCAGTTCCGGCGAAAAAGTGTTCTACGGCGATTACCTCGTCAACGCCCAAGGCGAAGACGTCGTGGCCGGCATCCGCACCCCGATGCACCTCACCGAAATGAAAAAGATCATGCCCAAGGTGTATGGGCAGCTCGAAAAAGTTCGAGAAAAACTTGAGCATCATTACCATGACATGCAGGACATGGAGTTCACCGTCGAAGACGGCACCCTCTACATGCTCCAGACTCGCACCGGCAAGCGCACTCCCTCCGCAGCCTTCCGCATGGCCGTCGATATGGTGAACGAAAAGCTGATCGACGAGGAAGAAGCGATCATGCGCATCAAGCCGGAAGACATCGAGCGCCTCTTCTATCCGGTCATCGACACCAAGCTCGACAAGAAGTCGCTCGAATCCAGGATTCTGGGAAACGGCATCAACGCCGTTCCCGGAGCCGCGGTTGGGAAGGTCGTATTCAGCGCACAGGAAGCCGAAGACTGGGCCAAGAAAGGCGAGAAGGTCATCCTCGTTCGCCGCGAAACCAGCCCCGAAGACGTCGGCGGCATGGCGGTAGCGCAGGGGATTCTGACCGCCACGGGTGGCAAGACCAGCCATGCAGCCGTCGTCGCCCGCGGCTGGGGCAAATGCTGCATCGTCGGCGCGGAAAAATTCAACATCGAATACAAATCCAAGACCATGACCGTCGGCGGCAAAACCGTGAAAGAGGGCGAATGGATCACTCTCGACGGCGGAGAGGGCATCGTCTACTCCGGCCAGATGGATCTCGTCACACCGAAGTTTCCGCCGTCCTATGAAACCTTGATGAAGTGGGGCGATGGTATGCGCCGTCTTGGCATCCGCACCAATGCCGACACGCCGCAGGACGCCCGCAGAGCGCGCGAGTTCGGCGCCCAAGGTATCGGTCTCTGCCGCACCGAGCACATGTTCTTCACGGACTTCGAGTTTCCGGAGAAGGGACAGGAGCGCCAGCGCGCCATTCAAGAGATGATTCTAGCCGACAACAAGGAGGCAAGAGTTGAAGCTTTAGATAAGCTCTTGCCGTTTCAACGCCGCGACTTCATCGGTATCTTCAAAGCCATGGACGGCTTCCCGGTCACCATCCGCCTCATCGACCCTCCGCTCCACGAGTTCGTTCCGCACGATCGCAAGAAGCAGGAAGAACTGGCCAAGGAACTCGGGCTCAGTCCTGACGTTGTCGCCCGACGCGTCGAGCAACTTCATGAATCGAATCCGATGCTTGGCCATCGGGGCTGCCGCTTGTGTATCACCTACCCGGAAATTCTCGAGATGCAAGTTCGTGCCATTATCGAAGCGGCGATTGAGTGCAAGAAAGCCGGCATTAAAGTTTTACCTGAGATCATGCATCCGCTTGTTCTCGACAAAAAGGAGTTCTCCATCCTGGAGCAAAGCACACGCCGAGTCGCCGATGACCTGATCAAGAAATCGGGGGTAAAACTTGAATATCTGGTCGGCACCATGATCGAGCTTCCGCGTGCCGCCTTGCTCGCGAACGAGATTGCAGAACTCGCTGAGTTCTTCTCCTTCGGCACCAACGACCTGACCCAAACCACCATGGGCCTCTCGCGCGACGACGCCGGCCGTTTCCTTCCCGACTACGTGGATGAGAAAAAGGCGGGAGTCTTCGCGTCCGATCCGTTCCAATCGCTCGACACCAAGGGCGTCGGTATGCTAATTCGATGGGGAATCGAGAAGGGACGCGAAAGTCGAGCAAAACTAAAAGTCGGCATCTGTGGCGAGCACGGCGGCGACCTCGACAGCGTGAAGTTCTGCCACGCCGTTGGCATGGATTACGTTAGCGCTTCGCCGTACCGCGTGCCGATCTCGCGCCTCGGCGCAGCTCAAGCTGTGGTTGAAGAAAAAAGAAGCGCAAAGAAGAAGCGCAAGTAGCCAGTCCAGTAGCACAGGCACTCTTGTCTGTGCTAGCTGTGACTTCAATCGCCAGAGAATTCAACCGCCACATGAACTGTCGGCGCGGCGACAAACTCCGCGCCGACAAAATTCATGCCAAGAAAATCCCAGGCCGGAGAAATTTTATCGCGCTATATAACGGCGCTTGTCAGCGAATCTTTTATTCCGAAGCCTTGGACATCGTGTGGGGAACAATTTTGCGGAACAACCGCTCTACGTAGCCTGCCTTTTCGCCCAAAACTCGGCGGACGGCACGACGGGAACGATTTCAAAGTCGACCAGATCTTCCCAGTGCTGCGTCCACTCCCCCAACAATTCCGGACTCTCCGCTTCCATCAGTTGAAAACACCGAGCGCCGGCCAGGTCGACCCAGCTTGCTAGATACATGACCCCATCCGGCATCATCCGGCCGCTGGCACGAAATCGTTTTTCAATGGGTCCGGCATCGTTCCCCTTGAACCGTTCCACGACCACAAAGAGCATAAATCACTCCTCGCCAACTCCCATAGCCCGCCACAGAGGCCCTACGTCGGCATCTTGAAGAAGAAATAGAGCCCCAGGAAAAAGAAAATAATGTCAGGCGCCCAGCCGGCGAGTAGAGGCGGTAATTGGCCGACTCCACCCATGGCCGTCAATAATTCGGCTCCGAGCCAATACAAAATTCCTATGGCCACACCGACCGCCACTCCGCCAATCGCGCCTCGTGTCCCAACCAGGAAAGCGAAGGGAAACGCAAGAAGCATGCTGATCGGCGCAATCAGCGGAAACGCCAGCTTCCGGTGCAACTGCACTGTCAGCGTTGCAACGTCAAAGCCCGCGCGGTGCAGCCCGTCGATGTACCGCCGCAGTTCGCTCCAGTTCATCTGGAACGCTTGACGCACTTCGCGATGGAAATAAGACGGAGGCTCTGTAAGTTCAGGTAAATCTTTAACATTAAAGCGGTCGTATCGGGTGATTACGCCCTCGGAGAAATCCCGCACCCACCCCGATTCCAGCACCCACAGGTTCTGCGTCTCCGACCATTGCGCCCTCGCCGCAAATACGCGTCGCCGCACCTGAAAGGTGTTCGGATCGATCTCCAGGACGCTGAGCCCGCCGAACAGGCTTTGGTTCGGATCGAACAAATCATAATTGTAGATCTTCGCATTCTCGCCGAAGATCCACCGCTCCGGCTGTGTGTAGGTCTGCGGCGGACGGCCCTTGATTTGGTTTCGCAGGGCGTCCTGCCGCTGGTTCGCATACGGTAAGTAAGTGTCGTCCAACAGAATCATCGCGGAAGCCAGCACGATGCCAGCCAGGAGCAAGGGCGCCGCAAGGCGGTAGAGGCTGATTCCACTGGCTTTGCACGCCACGATCTCATTGTTCTTGCTCATGACGCCGACGGTGACCAACGTAGCCACCATCGCGGCCAATGGTGCGAGCTGATATAGAAGGTAGGGCGTAAGGTTGCGGAAGTAATCGACCACAATGAAAAAGGGCACGCGGTGCCGCGCGATGTCGTCCAGCAGCTCGAAGAATGTGAACGCCTCAAACAGGAAAACGAACGAGACCATCAGCAGTCCGAAATACGAGAAAAAACGGCGTAACAGATAAAGATCCATCAATCGCGGAAAGCTTCCACTCGACTGTGCGGGTGCTTCGCTGACCGGGCGTCCTCCGTTTGCCGCTCGCGCCGCAGCCGCTCGCGCACGGGCCCGCCGCAGCTGCCGCAGGCGAAACCAGAGGCGGAAACGGGTCAGCCAGTGAAACCATCGCATCTCGCCACGAAATTGCTCCATTCGCGGGAGCAGCGCCAGCCCGCACATCACCAGCAGCGCATTCCCCATCCACAAACCGACCGCCGGCGGAAGAGTTCCTTCGCGCGCCAGGCCGCTGCCAAAGATCAGTAGCAGATAGTAGGCCGCGATCAACAATACGGCGATCAGGGATCCCGCGGCGCGGCCGCCACGTCGAGGTTGCGAACCTATGGGAACGGCAATCAGCGCGAAAGCAAAACACGCGGCAGGGAAAGCGAACCGCCGCTGCAACTCTACGCGGGCCTCGCGCCAATTCGGGCCCGCGTCCGCGGCCAGCTCTCGAACGGAGCGCTCATCGTTCTTGACTTGCCGCTCCTGTTGCGGAGCCACGCCAGTCACTTCGATGGGCCAGTCGCTTTGGCCGAACGCGGTCACCGAATAGTGGTCCGGATCGGTGCGATCGAATTCGTGCGTCGTGCCGCCACGCAAATGCAGCTCCAGCTTGCCCTGCTCTGGCGCTGCGATTACAATTGCGCTCTCCGCGAGGGTCAGGCGCGCGCCGTTTTCTCCGCCGGTGTCCGCTAGAAACACGCCGCGCCATTGCGTGCCGCTGGCGGAAATATCGTTTACGTAAAGCACCTCATGCGGGAAGCGTTCGTCGAAGACGCGCGGTTGCACGGCGAAGTTGACTTGCGAGGAAAGCAGATCGGTTTCCAGACTTCGAAAGGTGTGCAGCGCGAGCGGCGCAAGCCAGAGGGTCATGACCAGCGTCGCGATCGCACCGGTCGTAGCCAATACGCCGACCGGCAGCAACATTCGCCTGCGGCCGATGCCCAGGGCAGTCATCGCGATGATTTCGCTGTCCGCCGACATGCGCCCCAAACCGAGGAGCACGCCGATTAGGATGGCCATCGGAAGCGTGAACGCGAAAACGCCGGGGAAGATGCACAGAAACAGTTCCGCGATTTGAGCGCCCGACCCCGTATGCCGCACGAACAATGCCGTCAGGCGAACGAGTTGGGGCACGAAGAAAACAAAAGTGAAAACGATGAGTCCAAGGAACGCATGACGGAAAATTTCGCGGACAATGTAGCGGTCCAGGATGCGCATGACAAGAACGGTGAGTGTAGCACGAGCGCCGCTCCGGCGTGGCGAAGGTGCGCGCGATGAACCGCATTCATCTGGTGGTCTTGTGGCACATGCACCAGCCGCAATATCGCGATCCGGAAAGCGGCCGCTACGTGCTTCCCTGGACGCGCCTTCACGCCGTAAAAGACTACTGGGGCATGGTGCGCGTGCTTCAGGAAACACCCGGGTTCCACGCCACCTTCAATGTGGTGCCTTCGCTCGGCATGCAGATCGAGGAGTATGCCAGCGGAAAATTCGACGAGCCCTGGTTCGCGCTGGCCTTCAAGAAAACCGACGAGCTCACACGGGAAGATAAAGCGGAAATTCTCGCGCGAGCATTTCAGCTCAATCACGAAAGACTATTGGCCCGCTGGCCTCGCTTTATAGAACTCCTGGAATGGTCGCGGCCTGCGGGAGGCGCTCAAGCACTGGTCACTTTCACGACGCGCGATTGGCGCGACCTTCAAGTACTTTCTCAACTTGCCTGGATGGACGAAGAGTGGTTCACGATGGATGACGTCACCAGCAGGCTGGCGAGCAAGGGGAAGGACTTCACCGAGCTCGATAAAATTGCGCTGCAAGCGAAGCAGATGGAATTGTTGAATCTGGTTCTTCCCATCTATCGCGACGCGGCGCGAAGCGGCCAGATCGAAATCAGCACCACGCCCTTCTACCATCCAATCCTCCCTCTCGTTTGCGATTCCGACATTGCGCGTGTCGCAAATCCCGGCACGCCGTTGCCTCGGCGCGCGTACCGCTATCCGGAAGATGCGCGCGAGCAACTTCGCCGTGCGCGCCTGTATCACGAGCGCGTCATAGGTTCCAAGCCTGCGGGGCTGTGGCCATCAGAAGGATCCGTTTCCGATCAAACCCTTACGATTGCAATGGAAGAAGGATTTCAGTGGTTCGGTACCGACGAAGGAGTGCTCGGCCGGACGCTCAACGTGGGCTTCTTTCGCGATTCGAACGGAATCCCGGCGAGCGCCGAGCGCTTGTATAGACCTTGGCGCGTGCAGATCGCCGGAAATAGCATTACCGGATTGTTTCGCGATCATCAACTTTCCGATCTGATCGGCTTTGTCTATAGCCGCATGGACGCCACTGCCGCGGCGCAGGATTTGCACGGCCGTCTGCGAAACATCGGCGAACGTGTGCAGAGCGCGGACCCGCTGACGGTTTGCATTTTTCTCGACGGCGAGAATGCGTGGGAGTATTACGCTGGGAACGGCCGCGAATTCCTGCGTCAGTTCTATAAGCGGATCGCCAGCGATCAGGACTTTCGCGCGCTCACCGCCAGCGAAGCGATCGCCGCCGCCAGGAACATTCCCACGACCGGCGGGATTTTCCCGGCTTCGTGGATCAACGCAAATTTCGACGTTTGGATCGGCCACGGCGAAGATGTAGCAGCATGGGAGCTGCTGTGGGACGCGCGCCAGACCTATGCGCGCGCGGTGGAAGCCCGGGCGCAATCGCGGAGCGATGCGCCGACCGAAGAGGCACTGAAAGAGGCGTTCGAGTCTTTGCTCGCGGCCGAGGGCAGCGACTGGTGTTGGTGGTTCGGCCCGGAACACAGCACCGCGAACGATGCGGAGTTCGATGCACTGTTCCGGAAGCACCTGACGGGGATTTACTTGGCGCTTGGTCAAGTCGCGCCGTCGGATCTGGCAAAGCCCATCAAGCGGCAACCGGAGCACGCCCTGCAAGTGGCGCCAACGGCCTTTTTGAAAACGACGGTGGATGGGCGCGAGACCTCTTATTTCGAGTGGCTGGGCGCCGGCCTGTATTCTCCGGAGCGCCGCGGCGGTGCGATGCACGGGCGCGTATTTTATTTGCGCGAGCTGCGTTATGGCTTTGAAGACGATCGCATCAGCGTGTGTGTCGAGCCGTTTTTGGCGGCGCTCGCGGAAATGGATGATCCCGAATTTCGCATCACCATCGGCGCCGCGGAAGACTTGACCGTGGTGGTGAACCTGGAACGCGGGAGGCTCAAAGAATTCGCCGTAGAGAAGGGCCGCGTATGCCTGCTCAATCCGAACAATGTAGCCAGCGCGGCGTTCGACCGTATGCTCGAAGTTTCCGTACGGCGCAGCGAACTCAATTTGAAAGGGCAGAAGGCGCTGCGGCTTGGCATTGCTCTTTGGCACGGCGGCTTGCCGGTGGATGTGCTGCCCGCCGAAGGATTTTTGGAAATTGCGCTGGGCGACGAACAGGCCTCCTGGCCCGTCGAAAACGTATAGTTGAACTTGGATACGCTGAATTCCATCGCTTGATGATCCTCGCGTGCAGTTACAGAATCCGTTGGCATCTGCACTTGACGCAATCACACTCAGAACAATTTGACTGCTAGCTCCTGGGGATGATCGCCTACCGGGATCATCGTGAGCAGGCTTTGATTCTCGAGGCGAGCGCGAATCACGGAGAGGTCGCCGGAGCCGCGATTCACTACCAGTATCAGGTTCTCGGCGGGGTCGAAACGAATTGCGTCGGGAGACTGGCCGACTGAAATCAACAGTTCGCGGCCGTTGACGGTGCGGATGACGCGGCGGTTGTTGATGTCCACGGCGGTGACGCGGCTGGCGGAGGCATCGGTGACGTAGAGCAGGCTGGCGTCGGCGCTGAGAATCCCACGCGTGGGCGCATATCCGAGCATTACGTAGTCGCCGACCTCATGAGTCCATGTGTTGATGGCCTGCAAGCCGTGCGAATCCGGAGAGATGACGTAGAGTTCGCCGCCATCGGGTTTCAGCAACATGTCCGACGGAGTTCCCGCGAGTTGCAGATTTGCCAGCAGCACACCACGGTGAAGATCGACAACTGAGAGACGCGGCTGGCTGCGGCTGAGAACAAAAGCGACGGAGCTGTCAGGAAGTATGGCGACGTCATCGGGTTGCGAGACGATGGGAATCGTGACGCGTTGTGCCAGCGTGGAGGCGTCGTGAACGCCCAGCGTCGCGTCGCCACGATTAATGACGAGAATGCTTTTCCCATCGGGCGTGACGCGGGCAAGAACTGGTTCGCGTCCGGTGTGAGCGCGGCCAAGAAAGGCGTGGGATTGGCAGTCGATGGCGAGGAGTGTATTGCTGCCGGACGACGTGGTGTAAATGCGGCTGCCGTCGGCGGAAAATTCCAGCGCATAGGGAAGCGGCCCCACGGGAATGCGCGCGGAGATTTGATTCGAGTGGGCGTCGAGGACAAAGACGTAGCCGCCTTGGGTGCTGACGCCCCAGACTTCCGGCCGAGTAGGATGTTCGCGCAGGCCGGAAAGGGCCGGCCCGACGGGGATGCGCGCGATGGCGCGGAGTTTCACGAGGTCGACGACGCTGACGTTGCCGTCCAGCGTGGTGACGTATGCGCTCAGGCGTACGCCTGGGCGTAGGAAAGAAGGGCGATGTTCGCGCGCGACCAGAGCGATTGCACCGATTAGCAGGGCGATGGTGAGGATGATTACGCGCGGGTTTTTGCGGCGGGTCACGCTAGTTGACATGGCGGTGGAGCACGGTGGCGATTTGGCGGACTTCTTCGCTTAGTTGGGCGAACTCTTCGGGGAGGATGGACTGAACGCCGTCGGAGAGGGCTTTTTCGGGTTCATGATGTACTTCAACTAGCAGGCCGTCGGCACCGACGGCTACCGCGGCGAGCGAGAGAGGAAGAACCTTGTGGCGCTTGCCAGTGCCGTGCGACGGGTCGACCAGGATAGGAAGATGGCTGCGTTTCTTGACGGCGGGTACTACGGCCAAATCTAAAGTGTTTCTTGAGAAGTCGGAAAAG
>Ga0187871_10003726_pt1 | contig 11703 bp, 8 predicted proteins | sample June2016WEW_16_1_FD_132988 | JGI IMG/M metagenome (GOLD analysis project Ga0187871, IMG submission 132988) | Peatland microbial communities from SPRUCE experiment site at the Marcell Experimental Forest, Minnesota, USA - June2016WEW_16_10 | ecosystem: Environmental > Terrestrial > Soil >... | reverse complement strand
CGTTGATAGTCTCGAAGCAGCGCGTCGCGATCACCACCAATTTAAGGGCGTTGGCATCGATGATGGCAGTCGAAGCAGCGCAGGTTCCCGACACTGGCCCCAATCGCGGAACTTCTCAGAATGCGTGGAACACGGATCAGATCGGAGGCGAAGTCGTCTACCGCGGCGGCGGACCTGTTGCCGATGGACTTCGCTCTGTCGGAGAGCCAATCTATGGCGGTGTGCTGGTTCACGTGTCCGCTAAGCCCGGTACTCCCTGCCGGGGCGAGATCGAAGGTAACGATCGGCTACAAGCGCTGTGGGTATTTTCGTCCGACGCCTGCGGGGTTTACGGTTTTCCGGACCTGACGATCATCCATGCGGGACGAACCACTCCAATAGGCCAGTTCACGCTCGCGTCAGACCACGGCAACGTGAACGTGAGGGCCGGCAGCGGAATGTTATTGCGAGTGAACAAGATGCCAATGCCCTAACCGATCGAGAGCGAGGCACAAAGATGATCTACACGTATGGAGCTGTGACATCTTCAAGGCGAAGCATCCCAGCCATGTTTACCAAGTCGGCAAGAGATCCCGCTTTCATCTTTTGCATCACTTGTCCTCGATGTACCTTCACCGTCTTCTCACTGATGCCGAGTTCCCCACCGGCTTGTTTATTCAGCAGCCCGGACACCACCAATGCCATTACCTGCCGTTCTCGACGGGTAAGCGATGCGTAACGGTCCCACATCGGCTTCATCTGCTGCTGCCGATCAAGAGCTGCGCGACTGCGTTCGAGGGCTTGCCGGATGGCGCTGAGCAGCGCTTCATTATTGAGTGGTTTTGTCAGGAATTCGGCAGCCCCGGCCTTCATGGCCTGGACGGCCATATGCACATCACGAAGGCCAGTGATAAAGATGATCGGCATGTCGGTGCGTTCATCGGCGATACGCATCTGCAGGTCCAGACCATTGAGGCCTGGAAGAGAAACATCAAGTACGAGGCAGCTGGGAATAAGAGCTCGCGGGCAGTCGAGAAATTCCTGTGCGGACGCCAACGTCACCGGCTGCCATCCTTCCCCGCCGATCAGCAGCTCCAGCGATTCTCGAATCGAGATGTCGTCGTCGACAATGAACACAACCGGCGTTGCGGGCGAGTTCGATCGCGATTCCAATTTCTGGTTAAGTACGTGCGCGAAGCTGTTGGCGTTCACCCCAGGAATTTCCATGATTGCTGCTGATCTCATATCTCCCTCATTAATTTGTGCTCGTTGATCTTCTGACAAAGAACTGTGCCAAGCCAATAACGGTGTGCTGTGCGGCTTCTTCAGCGGAAATACATGCAGCGAAGACTCCCTTATCACCCTCGGCAGCCTCATTCAGCAGCAGTTCAATGAAAGTTTGGACGCACGGGCTAAGAACAACACCTGGCAATTGATAATTTTGCATGATGACTCCTGTCCATCTGACTGTCCCCAACTGTCCTCGGCCTGTGTCACCACTCTCGGGCATTACGAAATTGTCTGCATCACGAGATGCAGTGTTTTTTTGCTACCACGGAAGGCGGGTAGAGGGATTCCCCGTTCGTGGTATAGAACGATCGGAATTCAAAGCGAACGGCGCCCGCGATACCAAACATTGCCGACCGAGAGTAAAATCGCACCGGTCTCAGAATTTCGAGGGAGACCCGCTATCCGGAATGATGATCTCGCGGCGGCCGAACAAGCGAGCATCGAGTGAAAAGGCTCCGGGACCAAGACAAACGAGAGCAATCGAAATCACAGTCACGAAAGCGGCTGTTGTCCTGGCCCCAAACAAGTCCGGGTTGGGACTCGGGAACCACGAAAATGACCCAGCCACGATCAACAAAGCGCCCGCGATCCCGACCAATGGAGTCAGGTAGCCAGCCAGTAGGAAGGCTCCAATCGCGATGCAGAGAGAGGCTACGGCCAGGGACAGGGATCTTAACTCGTGCCAACCCACAAAGTAGACCAAACCTTGGGCGACGAGCGCAGACCCAGTTGCCGCCCGCAATAGTAGTAGCCCAGCCCCAGGCCACCCATCAGGAAATGTAGAGAATATTCTGAGCAGCTGCGACTCCTTAACAACAGGCTCAGAATAGAATCATCGCCCGCAGAATGAATCCCTAATGCTCGGAATCTTTCCGTACCACTTTCGAGGTACCGCATTGGATCTGGGGAGTGTGCTCTAGAGCTCGATAATTCCTCTTCGCACTCCGATGGCGACCGCCTGGGTGCGATCGCTAGCGCCAAGCTTCTCCATGATGTGCTTGATGTGCACCTTCACAGTCTCTTCCGTGATAAAGAGTTTTTCAGCAATATCCCGGTTACGATTTCCGCCAGCGATCTGACGAAGAACCTCGACTTCGCGACCAGTCAGAGATTCATCGCTATAGTGCTCTGCCAGATGATGCGCAATCTCTGGCGGGATACGTTTCTTGCCTCCATGGACCTGGCGGATGGTGTCGACCATGTCTTTGGGGGGCATGCTCTTGAGCATGTAGGCGCGAGCCCCGGCTTCGAGAGCATGCTGAATTTCTACGTCGCCTTCAAACGTTGTCAGAATGATAATGCGAGCTTCAGGAAACTCCGTCCGGATGGCGATCATCGTATCGATCCCACTCATGTCGGGGAGTCGGAGATCCATAAGGGTCACGTCTGGTTTATGCTTGCGAAACTGTTCGATGGCTTCGTGAGCATTCGACGCCTCGGCCACCAGCAGCATATCCGGCTGGTTGTTGATCACGGTGCCGATCCCCTCGCGCAGAAGAGGATGATCATCGACGCAAAGGACCCGAATACGAGGATGTTCGTTCATTTGTCTCGTTGTTCTCCCTGCTTGCGGAGGTGCTGAGCCCATTTCCGCAATCGTGCGAGCCACCCCGCTAGCCCACCGCCCGATGGCGAATGTTGAAAAGCAACACGGCTGGGGACAGATAGGTCGACTTCTGTTCCGCCTTCGGTGCGACTCCAAACTTTGAGGGTGGCTCCAATTCTTGCGGCCCGCTCTCGCATACCCGATAAGCCCCAATGGCCGTCGCGCCCGGCGCGCAACACTTGCGGATCAATCCCACAGCCATTGTCTCGGACAAGAACCCGCAATTGATTGTCCGCATATTCTAGCTCGACTTCGATCCCGCTCGCCCGCGAGTGATGGAATGCATTGACCAGCGCTTCGTGGCCGATACGATAGATCTCATCGCGAACGGCTGGATGTACGGGCCGCGCCCGGCCTTCGACAATCACGCGAAAATCGATCGGCTGGGGGGCGCCGAGTTCTCGTGGAATCCGGGAGAATGCCTGTTCAAGATTATCCGAGTCCCTGGTCGATGATCGCAGGCCGCGAAGCGTATTCCTGCCATCGTCAATCACTTGTCCCATGACTTCGAGAACGCGGGTTACTGTGGGTTTCGCGGGCGAATCCGAGGACAACTGATCATCTGCCACGTGAAGCTGCATCGAGGCGCTGAGTACACCCTGCAAGAGCGTATCGTGCAAATCCTGAGCGATGCGTGTCCGTTCGCCAATCCGCTCTTCCAGGCGGATATTGTATTGCCGAGCCAACCGGTTCAACCTCGAACGATAGAAGGCCAGAATCACGACCCCGCCTATAAGGAGAACTGAGATACGAAACCACCATGTTTGCCACCACAGAGGGTAGACTACGAGGGGCAACGTCGCTTCGGCACTATTCCAGACGCCGTCGCTGTTGCTGGCCACCACCCGGAAGTGGTATGAGCCCGGGCTGAGATTAGTGTAGATGGCGGTTCGAGTTGTAACTGGATCGCTCCAGTCGCGGTCGAACCCATCCAGCCGATACCGGTATCGGACCCGCTCGGAATTGGAGAGACTCAACCCTGTGTAACTGAATGTGATTCTCTGCCGAGCCGACGAAATGCGTATTGGGCCGCGTGCGCCGATTAGATTACCGTCCGCGGAAACGGCCTCAAGGTGAACCAGCGCTGGCGCGGAGTTGTTGGTGGTGCGACTTGGGTCCACGACGGAAAGGCCACGATTCATTGAAAACCAAATCTTGCCCCCGAGGTCGGCAAAAACGGACGGATCTCGCTTTACGCCTTCGATCCCTTTCAGTCCGTCGGCGAGCCCGTATTCACGTACATCGGTATCGCTCGTTCCCATACCGAGCAATTTGTCCCGGTTCACGCGAAGCACGTGATTGGAGGTCGCGATCCAGATGCCGCCACTTCTGTCTTCTGCAATTCCGAATACCTGTTCCCGTAGTGCCTCGGGCGCGTCGCGTGGGATGTGAACACGATCAGAGACAACGTAGGCGAGACCGGCGGCGCTGCCGATCCAGACTACTCCTTCCGAATCGGCCAGTAAGCAGTTCAAATTCGCGGACGGTAGGCCGTCACTGACCGTGAGAATGCGCCAGTCACCCTTCGACAGCCGGTTCAGGCCGTTTGGCGTGGCAAACCACATCGTCTCGTCAGGACTTTCCGCAATTGAAGTCACTGCGTCGGATGAGATGCCATTGGCAGTGGTGTAATTCGTGAAGTGACCACCTTTGAATTCACTCACTCCCCCACTAAGGGTCCCCGCCCAGACCGTTCCGTCACGACTCTGATGAACGGCATACACGCTGTTCTGAGCAAGTCCTTCTGCTTGCGTATAAGTCCTGGACGTGAAGGAGCGACCTTTGTCGCTCAGCACCGTCAGCCCACCTCGTTGTCTGCCGATCCACAGTTCGTGTTCGCGGCCCGAGATCGAATAGACCACGTCCCGGGCGAACCCGGCATCGGTCACGCTTCTGCTTTTCCCATCTTTCAGCCAGTACAGTCCTCCGTCCAAGGGAGCGAACCACGTGCGCCCTTCTGAGTCGACGTACACCGGGCCATTTCTGTCAGAAGGAAGGCCGTCGACCGTCGTAAACGTAACGAAGGCACTATCACGCAGACGCTCAACGCCGGCGGCACCGCCCGTCCACAGGTTTCCCTCCCGATCTTCAAGAAGTGCTGCCACGCCCGCGTGGGACTGGAGCGGGCGCTCTTCAGTTGAAACTCCGTTGGTGTTGTAGCGAAAGAGCCCTACATCTGTGCCCAGCCAGATGTTCGAGTCCCGATCTCGTATCATCGCAAGGACCTGGACATGTTTGAGCGACGAGGGTACACCCGTCTGGGTCACCTCCTTTCCATTCCAGCGCGCAACTCCTCTGTCGGTCCCTATCCACAGCTCCTGATTTTCCAGGGCCAGCAGACAGTTAATCTTCTTGGCGGGTAGTCCGTTCGCCGCTGCCGAAATCCGACCTTTATCGAGATAGAAGAGGCCTCGATCCTGCGTACCCAGCCACACTTTGCCGTCGGCTGTTTCTGCCATCGAAATCACTGCAGAGTCAGGTTCGGCAAAGCGGTGGGGTGTAACGCCCGTTGCCCAACTGAGACGGCTGGAAAGCTCGTCGACGGTCATAGTCTGGGCAGAATTTGAGCGTTCGGTTTGAGAATCCAGGGTCTCAAACTTGCCGGCACGATATGTGAGCGTGCCTAAAGCAAGCGACGACAAAAGAACCGAGCCGTCCCTCCGCCTGAGAACAGAAGTGATGCCAACCTCGGCTTCGTCCCGACCGAGTTCAAATTCTCCGTCGTGGTAACGCAAGATCTTCGTACTCTGCAGGAGTATCCACAGATTTCCTTGAGCGTCCGTTAGGAGTCCACGGACCGGGCCGATCTGAAACGACGTGGGGCTTGCTTGCTGGAAGGTGCGAAAGCTGAGTCCATCGAAACGAATCAGACCTTTCTCTGTCCCGATCCACAGATAGCCGTCTGCGGTCTGTGCAATCGCGCTGACTGATCCGCCTGTAAATCCTTTCTCGCTTCCCCAGCGGTCCTGCATATACTGCGAAATCGCTCTATTCGGGTCAATCGCGCGGGCCGAATACGCGGAGCACACCAACGCGAGCCCAACCAAAACGTTCTTAAGACGCGAATGCCGTTTAAGGTCCATCACGGAAGATATTCGAACTTCTCGATAACAACCTCATTCTCCTTTTGCATTGGGCTCTTGTCGCTGGCTACAACGTAGAACAAGAATTGGAAGGTCTCCTTGCCGGGTGTAGGAACGCCGGAGGTGAAGACGTGTTCGGCAACAACCGGTCCATTACCACCGGCAGAGGCGCCACGAACGGTTTTAAAACTAGCGCGCCCAGATTCCCAATGCAGCGACTCAGTTAGCGTTCCCGAAGGCGGAGTGAAGGGCGATGTATTGCCGGGAACGTAGAAAGGCTGAATCCCATATTGCGAATTGTTCTTACTCGCAGCGTCGCCCCATTTGCTGTGTTCAATGTCCATTTCGCGGTAATGCTGGTCACCCCCCCAATCGTCGAAGGTTGTCATACTTAGAACCGCAGCCGGCTCCAAATGAGAGGTGTCATGTACTACGGTGATGTAAGTACCGTACCCGAGACTGCGGGTGAGGACCACTTCGGCACAGGACCACCTGCCTTCCGGCGTTTTCTTAATGCGAAGATGTAAGGCTCCCTTCTCGTCCGTCCACGCACTGTCGCCCCCGTACGGATTGTTCAGCCCCCCGCGATCGCTCGCAATTGTGCGGACTTTCCAATCGTACCCGCTGAACTGAAGCGGCTTCGTCGGCGCAAGTTCGGTTGTTCCGGTGCCCTTAACGATCAGGACGGAGACCACAGAACCGCCAGGCGTCGGAGCAACATCCATCGTAGGTGGCGGATGATAGCCAGGGTCGACTAATAGCGCGGCGTACTCAAACCCCAAGTGCGTTGGAGTGGTCCACGTAGAGTCCGATTGAATCGGAATGAGCGCGTTGTCAGGCCACGGCTGTACCCACCATGGTCCACTCCTCGCATAGACAACCATCTGTTGCCCAGCGCGAGCCCCAACCACGCGCCCCGCGACGGTATCAACTCTCTCGCGGCCACCTTGCGCCGCAGGCGGGATCTTCGTGAACTCGATAGCGACGGTCGCCCTGTCTCGCCGCGCTTGGCAACCACCTATCACGGCACATAGGATCAGGAGAAGAACCTGGTCCCAGTTCGGAGTGATACGCTTCCTTAAACTCATCGAGAGTATCCTGCGGATCGGCGCGTATGCCTGAAACACTGCCACACTTAGCCCGGTCAGCGCCAACCGGGAGCGAGAATCGTCAACACGCCGACTGTGGGCGTTAGTGTCGAAGGTGACTACCGGAATTTCGCCAATCATACGTCGTCTATCTTGCACCTAAACTCAGATCCGTCGCAAATTCTGGAAACTGCGCTTTGACATCGCAAAGGACGCATCGATGCCGAGGTCCGCGATATGAAAGTGGCCTGGCAGCAAGGACGCGCTATCGGCTGTTTGCGAAATAACAAAGTGTGCTATCCACGCTGATGCGGACTGCGCATGAGAAGGCGCACTCGTGGCGCCAACTAATCCGAAGGTATCGATCGATACCATGGTCCAATAGATTCGTTTCCCCACTTCTGGCTTAATCACAATCGTGGATCCGATCCGAATGAATCGCCTCCGCAATGCTCAAGGTAATCAGGACCTTGAGACACAAACCAAATGAGGTGCAACATGACGTCAGTCGAGCCAGTCAGCAAAAGCTTCGATGTGAACGCCTGTCAATCCGCACTCGTCGAACTCGCAGAACAAAGACTTCTGGCTTGCGCACGGAGTGGCGATGCGGCAGCCTTCGAGAGTCTTGTAATGCCACACAGGGACACAATCCTCCGTCTTGCCCGACGGATCCTTCGCAATCAGGAAGACGCGGAAGACGTGGTCCAGATCGCATTGCTGGAGGCTTTCCGTCACCTGAATGCTTTCCAGGGGCGCTCAAGATTCTCCTCTTGGTTGCATCGCATCGCTACCAACGCCGCGTTGATGCGTTTGCGCGCCAGTCGGCATAAATGCGAAATGTCGCTCGATCAAATCATCGAAGGCGACGACCGGCCAGCGCAGTTTCACGTAGTCGAATCACGACCGAACCCGGAGCAGGAGTGCTCAGCAAAGGAAGTTCGAGCCGTACTTGGCGAGGCCATCGATCGATTGAGACCACTCTACAAAGAGGTCGTTCATCTGTGTGATGTACAGGAACTGTCGGCCAAAGAAGCCGCACGGATCCTGGAAGTTCCTGTCGGAACTGTAAAAGCCAGGTCGCATCGAGCGCGCCTCAAGCTAACGCAAGCTGTGCAATTGATGCTTGAACCCAAGCGAAGGCGAGCAGTTATCAGAAATCAAAGCAGGGCAGCGCTGCTCATTCGACAACCAAGAACGGCGTAGAGATCGGGGAAGCCAATGCGAAAGAAGTCGATCGATGCTTCGTCCAATAGATTCATCCGCCCTTCTGGCTTAATGAAAGATAGGTCACAGTGAGTGGCAAAAATATGGAGTCGTGATTACTCCAAGGGCGCCCTGGTCGTTGTCAACCAAAGCTGGGAGATTTTATGCTGTCTAAGTGCGCGAGTCCGGCTTGCTCGAATCCGTTTCGCTATCTCCACGAAGGGAAACTGTACCTCATCGAATCCAAAGCGTCAGGGCGCAAACCTCCGGCTGACGCGAAACTTGCAAGCACGTCCCGTGCGCTTGAATTTGCCTGGTTGTGCTCATCGTGCTGTCGCTACATGACGATTCAGAACGACGATTATGGAATCAGAGTGGTCCACAAACACGAAATCCGAAATAGCTCCGAACATTTGTTTCTGCGGTAACCGCAAGCGGTGAACGAGCAATATTACCGCGTCATATCTCGCCGGGCCCGCGGACCCAACAGTTCAGATCCGAGGACTTCGATGCCTTGTTCTTAACCAAGGACGGCTCCGTTACTGTGAACGCCGCCCCGATTTTCTTTCTGAAGTCGCTGCAAAATCAGGGGCGCTCTGCGGGGCAATTTCCGGCCCACAGAATCAGGCCTGGCAAAAACGAGCTTAGCGCGGAGGAATGCCTGGGCAAGACTCGTATGGCATAGCCATAGAGTCCACTTCGAGCCTTGGGCTGAATTGAACATTGGAAGGGGTAGCTCCCGGGGGAGATTTGCTCGCAAGCTCGCATCGGAGTCGCTGCCAGATCGGTCAATTCACCGTCCGCATTTACTCGCCCCATCATGCTCTCGACCGCAACGTCCTCGGGCGTAAGCGAATCCAGAAACACGCGGGCCGACAGTTTGACTTGCCCCCCTAAGTCGACTTCGGGAACACTGTCCTCCACCGACTCAACGCGCAGATGGGGCCACGCAGCCTCGACCCTATAAAGCCATTCCGTAAAGGCTTTGGCCTTGGACCCATCTTCCGCGCTCAGCTCGCAATAGCGGTTGTGAGCCACCAAGTAGTACTCGTTGGTGTATTGCTTGATCATGCGATGCATATTGAACTCGGGACAGAGTACGGCGATCGACGCCTTCATCCGGGAAATCCAATTCCGGGGCAAACCATCGGCGCGGCGTTCATAAAAGGCGGGCACAATTTCGCCCTCGAGAAGGCCATACAACGCCTCGGATTCCACGTCGTCCTGACGTGACGAGTCACTGTAGGTTTCACCCCTGCCAATGGCCCAACCAATTTCGGCGTTGTGCCGGATGCCGAGTTCCCATGCCTCGTCCCACCATCCGTCGAGCGTGCTGAGATTGAGGACGCCGTTGGCCTGGGCTTTCATCCCGCTGGTTCCGCTAGCCTCAAACGGGCGAACCGGGGTATTCAACCAAACGTCGCAGCCCTGCACCATGTATCGCGCGGTGGCGACGTCGTAGTTCTCCAGGAAGACGACCTTTCTGCGGAATTCCGGGCGCCTGGCCAGTTCAATGATTGCCTGGATCAGCTGCTTGCCGGTGTCGTCCTGGGGATGAGCTTTGCCGGCATAGATAATCTGGACCGGGCGCTCCGAGTTATTCAAAATGCGGGCCAGGCGCTCGGGATTACGAATCAAGAGATTGGCGCGCTTATACGATGCAAAGCGGCGCGCAAAACCAATCGTCAGAGCATCTGGGCTGAGCACTTCGTCGGCTTCATCGATGGCGGCCTTCGAAGCACCTCGACTCAAAAGCTGTGCCCGCAGTCGTTGACGCGTGTGAGCGACCAGCCGTTCTCTGCGACGTTCGTGCGTTCTCCACAACTCTCCCGCCGGAATGGATTGGGCGCGTCCCCATAGCGCCGTGTCCGCAGGTTCTTCTCGCCACTTCGGTCCCAGATAACGGTCATAGAGCTGGTTCATTTCGAATGAGACCCAGCTCCGAAAGTGAACCCCATTGGTCACATGCCGGATGGGCACCTCCGCCTCGGGAACGCCTTGCCAAAGATTGTTCCACATGCGCCTCGAGACTTCCCCGTGCAGCTTACTTACGCCGTTGCTGAAGCAAGCCAGACGCAGGGCTAGCACCGTCATGCAAAAATCCTCTTTATCGTTTGCCTGATTTTGGCGCCCCAGGCTCAGAAACTCCGAAGAAGTGATTCCCATGCGCTGAATGTATGTTTTGAAATAACGTTCAATCAGTTCGGCGGAAAAATAATCATGGCCCGCGGCGACCGGAGTGTGAGTCGTGAACATCAGACTCGCCGAGGCAAGGACCTTTGCTTCCCGGAAAGAGAGTTTTCGGGTCTCCATGAGGCGAACTACGCGTTCCAGGCCGAGGAAAGCGGAGTGCCCTTCATTCATGTGATAAACCGTGGGAGTCAGCCCGATCGCCTCGAGCGTTCGATAGCCTCCAATGCCCAGAAGAATCTCCTGTTTGAGCCGCATTTCCAGATCCCCGCCGTATAGTTGGTAGGTGATCTTCCGATCTTCGTCGTTGTCCTGCGCAATATTGGTATCCAGCAGAAAGAGCTTCAGCCGTCCGACATTTACCGACCAGACTTGCGCGGCCACGGGTCCATGGGGAAAGTCGACTTGAACTCTCACATCCGGCAACAGCCGAATCGGCAAGGTGTGGAAGTCATTGTCTTCGTAGGCCTCCTGCTGCCAGCCGACGGCGTTGAGGAATTGCCGGAAGTATCCTTGCTGGTACAGCAATCCCACCCCCACCAACGGCAATCCCAAATCGCTGGCCGCTTTAAGGTGATCCCCCGCTAGGATTCCCAGTCCTCCGGCGAAGATCGACAAACACTCCGTAATGCCAAACTCGGCGGAAAAATACGCAGCCAGGAGTCCGTCTTTGCCGTGCTCTCGCTTGTACCAGCTGCCCTCACCGGAAACATAAAGGCCGAGCGATTCTGCAACTCCTTTCATGTGTGCCAGGAAAGAATCATCGGATGCAGCCGCCTCCAGCGCAGCTTGATCCACGCTCCCCAAGAGACGAACGGGGTTGCGCCCAGACGTTTCCCAAAGTTCGTGGTCTAGCCTTCGAAACACCTCGACCGCGCCATGGTCCCAACTCCAGCGCAGGTTGTATGCAATTTCTAACAGGGGCAACAAGGATGGCGGCAACGCGGGGCGAACCTTAAACGTACGGATGGGCTTCATCAGGAATCTTTCGGTGGGCTGGCTTCGGTTCGAGTCAAGCGGGTGTACCAGCCCACATACAACATTATTAGCAGGCGCTGACCCGCGCTTGTAGCTTGCGTCGCAGCCCGTTAGTTCAAAGGGACATGCCTGTCCCGAATCGGGTCTTGTTTCCGAGGGGTCGGTCACGCTCTAGGGCTCAGACCGATGGCAATCCGCTCGTTTCTCACGACCGTAAGGGCGCCGGGTCGGTGGTGAGCGGGTTGTGGCCCTCTGAACCACCGGCCGTTTCGACTTCCGTCGTTTT
>Ga0187871_10003723_pt1 | contig 11707 bp, 8 predicted proteins | sample June2016WEW_16_1_FD_132988 | JGI IMG/M metagenome (GOLD analysis project Ga0187871, IMG submission 132988) | Peatland microbial communities from SPRUCE experiment site at the Marcell Experimental Forest, Minnesota, USA - June2016WEW_16_10 | ecosystem: Environmental > Terrestrial > Soil >... | reverse complement strand
TGACCTGCGGAGCCCCCTTACGGAATCGAACCGTAGACCTTCTCCTTACCATGGAGACGCTCTGCCGACTGAGCTAAGGGGGCGAGTCTTAAGTTGTCTGACCTGGGCCTTCGCACCTCGGGGTAGTCGACTCAGGTCGTGCACAGCGGTTATACAGCCTCGAACCGAGCCTCATTGCCGAGGCCACGTTACCCGCTCCGGGCGTTGGAGAGCTTACCGCACTCCTGCCGTCGTGGCGTCTCCACTCGGAGCCCTCGAACCTCACGAACTGCCGGAGGCGAGACCCCGGCCCACCCACCCGCGTCAGACCCGTTAGCAGGCACTCGGGCCGAGGTTGACGTGGGCTCGTTGCAGGAGTCGTTTGGCTTCTCGGATGCCGCTGGCCATCGCTCCGTCGGTGTACACCAGACGTGCGCTCTGGGTGTGTTCTCCGGCGAACAGAAGGCGACCGTGCAACGGCTCGCCGAGCAGGTCTGGGTCGGCGGGGACTGCTCCAGCCATGCTCATCCGCTACACGGCTAACTTAGCGCAGCCGACGAATGCGCCCGCGGCGCCCATCGGCGCCTATCCCCTGGCGATCGCTTCTAAATTTTAGCTTTTCATATCTTCACCGGTGCCCTGGCCAGCAGGTTGCCATTCCAGTACAGCTCGACCTGATATTTGTCTCCTTTAGTAGCCGTCAGGGGAACGTACCAGGTAAATGAGCCGCTGACGCTATGCCAGGACCAGCCGTCCGTCCTCGTGGCCGACGATGCTTCGAGCAGTTCATACTGCCCATCATGGTCATTATACGTCCGCATGCTGAAGATGCCCTTCCGGAAGCCGGCGTACGAGAAATGAAGGCGGATGAGTCCCTGACTGCCGCTTGGGTCGATGTCGTAATACGTTACCTGCAGACCGCCGAGCGCCGCGGTGCCACGGAGGCTAGGCATTGGCTGGTACAGGGCGTCAAGGCTCGCCTCCATGCTTTCCGCGCGGGCGTAGAAGGGCCGCCAGCGAGCCCGCGGGAGTCCCTCCCTGGAGAAGTAAGCTTGGTCGTTACGCAAGCTGGCGAAGAAGTCTTCTATGGACTGCGTGTCAAGCTGGCTGGCTTTATTAACCGCGGCATCGAGGTCATTGAACGCGGCAGCCGAATCGCCGCTGACCATGTTGATTTCGGCGAGGGTACCTTCCGCATAGGACCAGTCGACGTCTTTCCGAGTCTGCAAGGCCAGGGCGATATTTCGCCGTGCGGCCCGAATCTGGCCTACGAGGAGTTCATCGAAGGCCAGGCCGTTTTCCACGTCCAAGGCGCCCTCGCCCTCCGCTATCACGCGACGATAGGCGACGACCGCGCGCCGCAGGCTCGGAGGGCTGGGGAACGCTTCGTCGCCGAGTGCGTTGGCCAGGCCGAGCCACGCTTCGGGAGTGACCGGCCGTTGCTTGACGACCTGCTCGAAAGACTTAGACGCAGTCTGATAGTCGCCTTCGCCGAGAGCCCGCTGGCCAGTGACGTATGCGGTGAGTGTGTGCGCGGCGATGTCGGGCACCCCCCGGGTATAGGTCTGGGTCACGCGGACGCTGGCGAACAGAGCGAGAAGTATGGCCGTGCCGACAAAAACCCGGCGGCTGGACCGTTGTTCGGTGGCCAGGACCAGCCCGACGAGAAACAGCGCTACCGCCAGGACAGCCGCGCCGGTGATGTATCCGTCTTCCTTGTCTCGCCACGCCGCCACGGCCTGGCCGTTCACGGTCGCTAGCTCCTCGCTGCGCTGGGCGGCGGCGTACATTGTCCAGTAACCCTTGTCCGCGCCCGAGACGGCCCCGTTCCAGGCTTGCGAACGAGCCAGCCACATCGTCCGCATGGTGTGCACCGCCTGGGCAGGCGCGCTTTTCCGATTGATCCACCAGGCGGCATCCCGCTCGAAGTCCAGCTGCGCCTGGTTGTTGTTATCGGTGTAGGCGAACAGATCGGCCGCCGTCGCGCCCTGATCCTGCTGGGCGCTCAGTGCCTGTACCTGTTGCTGCCGCTGAGTCGTGGCCGCTTGAACATCCGCCAGCGAAGCCATTACCGCTGCAACGGTGCCGAGAATGGTGATCGCCAGGATGAGGAGCGTGATCCACACCTTGGAAGTGCGCTCCGGAACCTCTTCGGCATCGCGCAGAGTGTCAACGGGGTCGCGAAGATCTTCCATGTCACACCTCAAGGACCAGGAACGCGGCGAGGGCGAGGGCGAGAATAGCGGTTCCCGCCGCGGCGCAGAACACTTGCAGGCGCCCGCGCCGCGCCAGCTGGTGGGCCACGGTGGCGCATGCCAGCCCGATGACCAGACCGATGTCCTGGAGCAGAAGATTGCGCCTGGTGTTCTGCTGGTTGCTGGCTTGGGCGAAGAAGGCCGCCGAGTTGGTCGGTATACGTGACTCTGCCACCAGGTTGGCAGTGCGGCGGGCAATATTGTAGTTTGGCGCGGTGCGGGCATTACTGAGATAGAAGTTGTCTGGCCAGTCGTTCCTCAATTGCCATTCGGCGACCCAGTAAGCGACACTGTAGTCGGTCTTGAGCTGGGCTTTCGCCGGTCCCGCGGGAGCTAGCGACAGTTCTTCACCGAGCAGGTTCCGTTCATCCAGAAGCTGCTGTACCCGCGTCACATCGGCCGCTTCACCCATGGCCTGATCGCGATCCTGGCTCTGCTCCGCGCCAAGGTTGATCGCGATGACGACACCGCGCTGGGTGAGCTCGGCCGCCTTGGTGGCGGCCACTTCGGCTCGCCAGGTCACTATCGCCCCCATCGCGGCGATGAGCGTGATCAGCAGGGCACTGTAGCCGCGCAGCCGATCGCGGGCAGCGTGCTCCGATTGCTGGCTCTTTCGCGCAGGCGGCTCTGGTGGAGTTGCGGCTGGCTGCGGTTGTGCGCTTGGCCGCTCCGGGTCCTCGCGTAGAGCTGACGCGGCGTGGTTGTCTTCAGGCTGATCGGGCGGTTCGGTGGTAACCATGGGACCTCCCCGGAGGATCCCATCCCGGCTCTGTCGATCAGCGGAGCCTGGTGACCCTTCCTCTTCGACAGAGTCCAGCCGGTCCGCGCTGATACACCGGCGGCTGCTCCCGGCTCGAGCCGCGGCAGGCCGTCCGGCGGCGCACCCCGGCCGCCCGGCATTCCTGAGCCGCGGGAAAAGGTCACGAGTTGCCATATCGGTGTTCTGGCGCAACGGCCGATAATTCGCGGCGTGTCTTTGCCTGCGTGTCATTGGCGCCGGACACCGATCGATCAAATATCGCTCATCTGTCTGGTAGTGGAGACCGTAGGGTCATAACCGGATGCGTGCTGGTCGTCGGCCAGAAGCGAGGGTCGGAGCACGGCGCGCGAGGGAGTTCCGCACGGCACCCGATCGAGCTCACGGCGGCCGGAGCGGCCGCGGTGACGTGGCTGCGGCCACCGAGCCGGACAGCATCGACGTACTCGATGAGAGCCGCGTCAAGGTCATCGGTACTGCAGTCGGCCGGACCGATGACGCACATGCTGACGTCGACGGCATGCTGATTGCATCGGGTGTTTGCAGTTCGCCATCCGGGGCGAGGCCCCAGCGGCTCGCGTCTGCTGCGTAGGCGAACTTTCGGAGATCCGGCACGGGTGGCCGACTGGCGTGACGAGGGGACGACTGATCGACATTCGCTGGCGCCCAGCCCGGCTCCGGAAGATTGACGAGCGCGGCTCTGCCGTTGGCGGGTACGGTCCGGGCATGGGGCTAAGGAACACCGAGGAGTGGCCCCGCGAAGGCGCAGACGTCTGGGCACTGGAGCTTACAGTGTGGGTCAGGCCTTGACACCGCCCCGCCACTCCGGTGTGACTTGTGTCAAATTTCTGGAGTGGTTTGGTAGGCGATTTTAAGAGCCTCTTACTACGCGCACAGCGCTCGCCTGCCACCTGCATACCTACAGGTCAGTACAGCGATTCGAACGGGATACTTACCATGGAGACGCTCTGCCGACTGAGCTAAGGGGGCGAGTCTTAAGTTGTCTGACCTGGGCTTTCACACCTCGCGGAGGTCGGCTCAGGTCCGCACAGCGGTACAGGCAAACCAAGTGACCCTCCGGGCGTTGGAGAGCTTACCGCACTCCTGCCGTCGTGGCGCCTTCGCCTGGAGACGTCCCACCTATCCCCCCGCACCATCCGCGCCTAGACGGATGACGGGGCTCTGCTGCCCGCGTTCCTGGCTGCAGCTTACGAGCCGCTGCTGCGTCTCAAGCCTCCCGGACCTCCCGCGATCCCTTCAGGCGTCAAGGCGCGCAAGAACGGACCAGTTGCCACGTCGTTCCTTGCCGTGGCAGTTGACGTGCGCGGCATAGCAAGATACGGATTGCGAAGTAACAGCTCTGTACATCTTATCGATACTATATTCTAATGGGGGCCATGAGCGCAGCTTGGGGTCGCTGGATGAGGCATCAGGGTCGGAGGAAGACGCTTGACCTTACCTTCCCGAACCTAGTATTGTTACGTTAGCGATATTTGGATCCTTTCCCCTTGCTGGGTCAAGCCAACAACCCGAGTCTCACCAAACGAGATTGGCGCCCATACTCAAGACTCACTTCAGCTTTTGCTCATCAAGCCCGTGCTTGGCAGGACACGTGAACCACGTTTGGGGATCATCCAGAAGGAGCAGTCGGTTAAGCAGATGAGCAGCTATTGTGGTCATCTCGGCGGCTTTCACAGGCAGACACTTGGCCCGCTCACCTCCCAGTACTCCTGGCCAGTGTTTTTCTTTACCGATGCGGTCGTGTTAACTAGACCAGCGGGAGCCAGCAGGGTTGCGTGGAACGTTTCGCAGGCAGCAAATACTGTTACAGGCGCAACGGGATTGGGCCTCCCGACAAGGCCACTGCTTCGCCATGATTTCGATAAAATCGTTGCGATCGTCGATGACCTGACGAGTAACGAAAAGGCTGACCTAACGAGCGGAAAAGCCGTCGTTGCCCTGCACAAGTACGCGCACGTGGTACCAAATTCAAAAGTATGGCACCTGGAGATTGCTCGCCTTAGGACGACCTGGGTGGGACGATTGTCCGGGCTAGAGGACGTCAACTATACTCGTCTGCGATTGTACTATCTCGTAAGAAAGGTCGAATTCGTCACGCCGAAGTCACCGAAAGACGTTATGGATATCTTGCGAAAAGCATTTGGTAGCCGGTTCGACGCCTTGCGGCGGCTTTAAGCAACTCGCTAGTGTCCTAAGTCGTTGATTCGTCCGCATAGGCGGCGAGGGTGTCGAGGGCTCGTCGGGTCTTGGTCCACACAAACGGCTTCGGGTCCCGGTCCCATTTCGTTGATCGGCCGCCGTCTTAGTCCCCACGCGGGCACGCGCGGCATGATCCTTTGCCGACCTTCTCAGGGACGAGGCTCGCACGCGCTCCAACGTGACTTGCGCCACATTTTCGGGGCAGTGACCGGTCGGCCTTTAGAGCGTCTAATTGCCCGCACAGCGCTCGACTGCCATCTGCATTCTCGCAGTTCAGCACAGCGATTCGAACGAGATACTTACCATGGAGACGCTCTGCCGACTGAGCTAAGGGGGCGAGTCTTAAATTGTCCGACCTGCGGTTTCGCGCCTCTCGGCGACCAACTAAGGTCGTGCACTCCGGTGATGCAGCGTCGAACGTGACTCTAAGCCTGAGGCCAAGTTACCCACCCCCGAGCGTTGGAGAGCTTACCGCACTCGTGTCGTCGTGGCGTATTCACCCGGAGCCCTCGTACCTCACGGACTGCCGGAGGGCGAGACCCCGGCCCACCCACGTCAGACCTGTTAGCCCACCCTCGGGCCGAGGTTGACCTGGGCTCGTTGCAGGAGTCGTTTGGCTTCTCGGATGCCGCTGGTCATCGCTCCGTCGGTGTACACCAGACGTGCGCTCTGGGTGTGTTCTCCGGCGAACAGAAGGCGGCCGTGCAACGGCTCGCCGAGCAGGTCTGCGTCGGCGGGGGCTGCTCCGGGTGGAATGTGGCTGTAGGCGCCGAGGCTGTACGGGTCCGTAGCCCAGGAGGTCACCGCGACGGCGTTCGGCTCCGGGCACGTTGCGCCGATCGCTTCCGTGAGCATCCCGTAGACCCAGTCAGCTGCGTCGTCCGGAGTCGTATCGAGCACCCGGCCGGCCACGCCGTGGAAGATGAAGAAAACCAGGGTGGGACCGGCGCCGAAGGCGTCGTGTCCGATCACCCACATCGTCGACTCGTCCGGGTCACGCGGGAACAACATCAGGTGCGGCAGCCCTGCAGTGCGCCAGAACGCCTGGTCGAAGGTCAGCACCACCTTCTCGAAGCGGCCGAATCCCAGCCGGTCGATCGCGCCCAGTCGATCTGGCGGCAGCGCGGGTGAAAACTGTGGTCGCCGATCTTTGAGGACCCCGAGCGGCACGGTGACCACCACGTGTGAGCCGTCCTCAGCCGGGCCAGCGGCGCTCCGCACGTTCACACCGTCGGTCTCGACGGCAACCTGGGCGACGTCGAAGTTCAGCCGAACATCAGTGCCGTCGGCCACGGCCTGCACCAGGCTTCGGTAACCACCGCTCGGCAGGTCACCGAAAAAGCTGCCCTCGTACTCGAACTCGTTCCACATCCAGCGCAGCGACTGATGCTCAGATAGATCCGCGGACTCGCCCTCAATGAGCGCGCGCAACCCTTGGCGCGCGCGCCGCGCCACCGTCGGCGACAGATCAGCTCCTTCCACGAACGCGTCGATCCCCTCCGCCGCCGACGCATCGGGACCGAGTTCGCGCCGCAGACGATCGATCGCCGCCGGGAACGCCTCATGCAGCGTGCTCAGCTCCGCGCCAACCTCACCCCGGCGACAGGCGACGACTCTCACCGAAGTCAAAGGCCGCCATCTCCGGCAACGGGTCACCATCGCGGCAACCGACACCAACCTGGTCCGCGAAAGCGCGCATCGGGTTCCCGATCGGATGGTGGATCCACGACCCGCCCATATCAACCGGGCAACCCGCGAGGTCGATCGTATGCAGCCGGCCCCCGACCCGATCACGCGCCTCCACCACCACACACGCGACCCCGGCATGCGCCAGCGCGTTCGCGACAGTCAATCCCGCGATCCCCGCGCCGACCACCACCACCCGCTCTACCGGGCCAGTCACCCCACCCGGCACGTCAGATCGACCATCGTCATACGTCCCGGCTATCAGCACGGCCACCCCCCTCCTCCTGCTGGCGGAGCTTGTGTCCGAGGACACAAGCTCCGCTAGGCCTTTCGCCAGGCACCGGGCAACGACAATTGAACAGGTGACCGCGCTGGCACCAGTCGCCCCACGCCGCTGACTACTCGTTCTCCGGCAGAGATCTGCCAGGACAGCCAGCCACAGACGGCGCCACCTGCGTTTCCGCACGTCATCGGAGCGATTCGAACGGGATACTTACCGCGGACGCTCGGCCGGCTGCGCTAAGGGGGCAGCGGCTGACCCGCAGACCTCTGGTCCACGTCCCTGGTGCCTCGGCTGAAGTGACCGGCCAGCCTCGAACCACTGCGCCACGAGATAAGTCCACCACGGTGGAACCGAATTCGTCAGCCAGCCGTCCAAGTCCCCGTGGACGATACACACGCGCCGCGAAACCTTCAGCCGCCCGGCCTCCTCACCACCGCGTCCTCAGTAAGGAAATCCACAGGTCCGCTGCCCCCGCCGGCCCAGCGCACAGTGGGCCGTCAACCAGCAAAGAGCCAGGTAGCGAGCCAGCCCGGCCGATCGCAGGATAAGTCATGACATCGCCGAGATCGGGACTTGCCCTACCTAATATTCTGGCCATGAGGCAGGCCGGCCGCGATGTTCACAGCCGGTCCACCTGAGTGCAGGTGTTGAACTCCGACGGCAGGGAATGGTTTCCGCGCACGGGCGATCTGACTAGTCAGAGGACACGCGAGGTCTCAACGAAGATGACCATGGCGACGAAGGCGCGGCCATGAGATCTGCCCGATCTGGATCTTCAGCGTTCGGCATCGTGGCGGGCGCGGCCATCGTTTCTTCTAGCATCGGCCTTCTCGGCGTTAGCACGGCGGCCGAGGCGAGCACGCTGAACACCGCCGACGTCACCACGGCGAGCGCCGCCGCTGCCAGCGTGTGCGGCCAGCCCCCCGCCACCACATCCGCAGCCCGCAGCGTCCCGGTTGGCCGGTCAGTCCTCGTCCTCGACGCGGTCTCGCTCTCCTCGTCCAGGGGCCCCAAGTCCAAGCCCACCGCGACCGCCACCGCCAAATCCACGGCCACCGCCAAAGCGACCGCCACCGCCACCGCCACCGCAAAAGCCACCGCCACCGCCACCGCCACCGCGAAGGCCACCAGCAGCGCCACCCCCAGCAGCACTCCCAAAGCCACCAGCAGCGCCACGGCCACCCCCAAGGCCACGAACAGCGCCACGGCCACTCCCAGCAGCTCGGCCAGCCCCAGCACCAGCTCTTCGACCTCCGCCTCCCCTTCCCCCAGCCCCACGAGTTCCGGCTCTAAGAGCCCCTCCCCAAGCCCCAGCCCCACCAGCAGCAGCCCTTCGGTCCAGCTGTGCCTCGAGGTGCAGGCCATCACAACCAAGTCCGGCGTGCACCCGGGCGGGACGGCCAGCTACGCGATCTGGGTGTGGCCCGCGGGCGGCGCGGCGAGCGGCGTCACCGTGACCATCAGCAGCAAAGCGGCCAGCAAGGACGTGACGCCCAAGTTCACGGTCTGCCCTACGGCCAGCGGGCGCACCTGCACGGCGGGCGGGATCGCCAAGGGCACCTCTGACGAGCTGCAGGCGACCGCTGCCGTGCCCAGCAGCATCGCCGCGGGCAAGGACATAACCCTCACCGCCACGGCCAAGGCGGGCGGCGCTACCGCGCCGCCCGCCGCGGACGCAGGCATCAAGATCACCGCGAAACCGTCGCCGAAGCACTCGTCGTCCCCGTCGCCGACGCCCACACCCTCCTCCAGCTCGACGGGCTCGGGCCTCGGTGCCACGCTGCCCGCGGGGATCCTGCCCACCGTTCCCCTGACCACCACCGAGGGCCCCTCGCTGGGCGAGCTGCCCGGACCGACGACGTCCGCGGGCTCGCCCGGCGGCCTCTTCCCCACGGTGTCGCCGCAACCGGCCGCCAGCCCGAGCCCCTATTCAGCCGTGCTGCCTAAGGCCCGCGACGTTCGGGTCACCGACGCGGCGGCGACCTTCCCGTTCAGCACCCGCCTGGTCGGCGGCGAACTCGTCGGCCTGGCCGTGCTCGCCGCGGCCCTGGCCATCGCGATCGTCCGGTTCTCGCTGCGCAGGCCCCGGCCCCAGCACGGCAAGGACGCGGCCAGCTGACCCGCGGCCCCGCCTTCTGTAAGCCCCGCTCATGCCGAGCCCGCGCCCCCGCAAGCCCAGCTCGCGCTGAGCCGCCGGTCCACCCCCGCGCAAGCCGAACCCGCGCCCAGTCCACCGGGGCTTCCGCCTGCAAGGCCTACCTGACGACGTGCTCGACCATCGGCCGGATGGCCCGCAAATGCGTCGCCAGCTTGGTGGCGCTCATCGTGGGCGACGCGACCACGCCGAAGGTGTCGTTGTCGGCCCAGGTGCAGAGCGCGACGCTGCCCGGCACGCTGGCCTGGGCGTTGACGCACGCCGCCGCCCCGCCGAGTGATCCCGCGCTGGTCACGAACGCGCCCTTGGACTGCTGGGTGAAGCTCGCGATGAAGCCGCCCGCCGAGACCCCGGTGAGGTTGCCGCCGATGAACAGGATCATCTGCGGTGGCTGGGTGCTGGTAGCGGTGGTGCCGTCCTCGTAGACCGCCGAGACGACGTGACTGGCCTGACCCGCACTCTTGGTGACGACTTCCCGCTGCAGCTCCGCGGCGTTCATCTGCTTCTCGAGCTGCGGCCGCCGGACGTAGGCCCCCAGCTTGTCCGGCGTGGTCAGGACGTGCGCAGGCCCGTTGCCGCCGAGCATCCCCGTCCCGACAACGACCGCCGCGCCGGCCATCACCACCGCCAGCCCGGTCCCGATCATCAGCTTCCGGCGGTTACCGCGCCGGCCTGAACGGCGCGCAGAGCGCGCCGCACGGGGCGACCGCGACTGCCGGCCGGCTCCTGGCGCGACCTGGTCCTCCCCCGGAGGCGGCTCCCGCAGGGCAGCCCGGCCGCGGGACCGGCGGCTCGTGGCCACGTCGTCCCCGGCCGGGGGATCCGCGGGGGGCTGCGTAGCGGACCGCCCGGACGCCCGACCGCCGGCGGTCCAGCCCGTAGGCTCCCGGCCTGCGGCACGCCGGTCAGCAAGGTCAAATTCAGGATCCGCAACGAAGCCCGCTACGGCGCCACGACCCGCCCGGGCGGGCTCGGGGGGTGTCCGCCCGGACGGGAGGGGACCGGAGCCGGTCCAGCCGGACGCGGTCTGGGCGGATGTGGCGCGTGCCCCGGCCGCGGGGGCGACGGCGGGGGGCTGGCCTGGCTCGGCCGGCGGGGGCCTGTCCCAGCCAGGGACGGAGTCGCCGGCCGCCGGGTCGGCGGCTCGCCTGCCGTGGCGCCTCGGGCCGGTCCGCTCCGGCGGGCGGTCCCTGACCGCCGCTTCCGGGGCGGCCTCGGCCACGGATTCGGGACGATGACGACGCCCGCGCCGTGGCGCCGATGACCAGCCGGTCTCAGGCGCCTCCTCCGTGCCCAGGCCGGGCCCGCCGGAGTGGGTGGCCGCGCGTGAGCTAGCCGGGCGCGGCCGCTCCGGCGGGGCGGTCAGATAGGCGTCCGGGTCCTGCTGCTGGGTGGGAACGGAACGATCAGCGGGCACCGCTCGGCCACGCGGCGCCGAACGCCCCGGCGCAACCGGACCGCCCGGCGCAACCGGACTCCCGGGTGGAACCGGACGCCCCGGCGCAACCGGACCCCCGCGTGCAACCGGACGCCCCGGCGCAACCGGACCCCCGGGTAGAACCGAACGCCCTGGCGGGACGGCGGTTCCCGGAACCACACGGCCTTCCACGACCCGGTCTGCCTCACGCCGCGCACGGACAGCACGGTGTCCCCGGCCACGGTCCGCCTCCACAGGCGCGACCGCCTCGCCCTGCCGGTCAGAACGCCGTGCCGCCTCGCGACGGCGGCCGGCCTGGGCACCACGGTCGGGGTAAAGATCGAGTGCCCCGCCAGGCTCGTCACCGGGGGCGCCGGCGAGCCCAGCCCGGTCAGCGTCAGGCGGTGGCCAGGCCTGACCCGGATGGCTGTCGTCCCGCCTGCGTCCAGGCTCCCGCCCAGGCTCGTCCCATCCGCGCTCCGGCTCCCGCCCAGGCTCCTCCCGCCCGTGCCCCGGACTCCGCCCGGGCTCGTCCCATGCGCGGCCGTCCTCCTGCCGGAACCCACGTGTCCCCTCACCCGGAGCAGGCGCCCGCCTTCGGCCGCGAGCCGGCTCGCCCAGGGCGGCGGGACGGTCATACCCAGTCTCCTCGCCGGGCGCGACAGGCCGGTCGTAGACGGCCGTCCGACCCGGGACAGCAGGACGCCGTGAACTGGGTGCATCTCGTGGTGCTGCGCGCGCCCGCCGGCGGCCGCGGGCCGGCTCGTCCGCGTCGGCTGGCCAGCCGACGCCAGGTGCCTCGCCCGGTGGAACGGGCCGGGCGTACCCGGTCGCCTCGCTGGAGGCGGCGGCGGGCCCGTAGCCCCATGCCCCGTTTCCCGGGGAATCGCCACGCCCATCACCGCGCGGCGCCTCACCCGATACGCCGGGCCAGCCATTGCCGGGTGACGACTCC
>Ga0187871_10003719_pt1 | contig 11712 bp, 7 predicted proteins | sample June2016WEW_16_1_FD_132988 | JGI IMG/M metagenome (GOLD analysis project Ga0187871, IMG submission 132988) | Peatland microbial communities from SPRUCE experiment site at the Marcell Experimental Forest, Minnesota, USA - June2016WEW_16_10 | ecosystem: Environmental > Terrestrial > Soil >... | reverse complement strand
GATGGACATTTCGTCCCGAACATCTCGTTCGGACCGGACACGATCGCCGCGTTTCGCCAAGCCACGAAACTGCCGCTGGACGTGCACTTGATGATCGAACGGCCCGATTTGTACGCCGAGCGCTTCATCGACGCGGGCGCCGACCACGTGATCGTGCACTTCGAGGCGCAGCATGATGTCGGCAAGACGCTGGCGTTGATCCGCCGACGCGGAAAGCGCGCGGGCCTGGCGATCAATCCGGCGACGACAGCGGACAAAGTGATCCCCTATCTGGGTCAGATCGACGAATTGCTCGTGATGACGGTGAATCCGGGATTCGGCGGGCAGTCGTTTATGCCGGACATGCTGCCGAAGGCCCGCGCGTTGCGGGCGGCCGCGCCGAATCATTTGCCGATCATTGTGGATGGCGGCATCAACGCCGAGACCGGGCGGCAATGCGTGGAAGCAGGAGCCAATGTGTTGGTGGCCGGCAATTGGTTGTTTCGGAATAAAACGCTGGGCTTGCGCGAGGCAATTACGGAACTGAGGAGACAATGCAACTGAGCAAAATCAAATTCGGGACGGACGGATGGCGGGGCGTTATTGCCGAGGATTTCACCTTTGAAAACGTGCGGCGTGTGGCCCAGGCCACCGCCGATTACTGGAATTCGCTGGTGGGCGCCAACCGCGCGGCGATTGTCGGGTACGACAATCGGTTCCTATCGGAGACGTTTGCCAGGCTCGTCTGCGAAGTGCTCGCCGCCAATGGCATCAAGGCGCTTTATTCGCCGTCCGCTGCCCCAACCCCGGCGGTCACGTACGCCGTCCGCGACCGCAGGCTGTGCGGTGCCGTCATGATTACCGCCAGCCACAACCCGCCCCAATTCAATGGCTACAAGCTCAAGGCCCATTACGCCGGGCCCGCCGATCCCGACATCTGCGCGCAGGTCGAAGCGCGGGTGGACCGGTCGCTGCTTCGCACAATCAATTTCGACGACGGATTGAAGAACGGCACGATTGAGATCTACGATCCAACGCCGGCGCACATCGGCGCCGTGAAAAAGCTTGTCGATCTCCAGAAGATTCGCGCTGCCAAAATTCGCGTGGTCGCCGATTCGATGTACGGATGCGGTGGACATCTGATTGAATCGCTGCTGGAAAAGTCGGCCTGCCGGGCCCAGACCATCCGCGGCGAACGCGACGTGTTGTTTGGCGGAGTCAATCCCGAACCGACCGGCAAGAACCTCGGCGCGTTGTGCGACGCCGTGAAGAAGGCGCGCGCGCAAATCGGATTGGCGACCGACGGCGATGCGGACCGGCTTGGGATCGTGGACGACACGGGCCGGTACGTGTCCATCCAGTTGGTGTTCTCGATGCTGCTGTTGCACCTGCTGCGCCATCGCGGGCAGAAGACCGGCTTGGTGGTCAAATCGACCAACAGCACGGTGCTGATCGACCGGATCTGTCGCGCCTACGGGCTGAAATTTGTCGAGGTGCCGGTCGGGTTCAAGTACATCTGCGAAAAAATGCGCGAGACGGACGTATTGATCGGCGGCGAGGAAAGCGGCGGAATCGGGTTCCAAGGTCACATTCCCGAGCGGGATGGCATCCTGGCGAACCTGATGTTGCTGGAGATGTTGACGGTGACGCGTAAACGCCCGAGTGCGATCGCCCGTGAATTGCAGAAGGAATTCGGCGCGAGCTTCTACGACCGTATCGATATGCATTTCCCGCTGGCAAAACGCGAGAAGTTCATCGAGACGTTGCGGACGCAACCCCCGAAGGAGTTGCAGGGCGTCCCGATGGTCCTGATGAAGGATTTCGACGGCGTCAAATACATCTGCAAGGACGATTCCTGGCTGATGTTCCGCACGTCGGGCACCGAACCGATCATCCGCATTTACAGCGAGGCCGCCACCGCCGACCGCGTGAAGAAACTGCTCGACCACGGCCGGGCCCTCGCCGTGAAAATCGCCAAGTCGTAGGGAGTGGGGGGATTGGGCCACTTTGACTGGGAGCCCAAAGGACAACACAACATCTGGTCTGCCAGCTTCGCAAGAAGGAGCCAGCGGTGAACAAGCATCAGCGGGACGTGGCGGCGGCGATAGCCATGGTGGAGCGAAACTACGCCGGTTACACCGACAAACGAAACAGATTTGGCGCTGGGAAGATTGACGCTGAAGCCAGACGTGCCCGCCGCGCCGCGATCTCCGCCAGGACTACAAAGGATTGCGTTCGGATTCTGAACAGGTGGATGCGTGTTTTCCGAGACAAGCACATAGGCGCACTCATCTTGGACAAGCCGGGGCAGCCAACGAAATGCGGCGTTACGAAGAAGGCACACGCTTCGCGTCGGTTTGCCGCCAACAGATCCCTGGAACCGACCGTACGGGCTTTGTCCGAGAAAACGTTTGCCATCACCGTTCCAAGTTTTGGGCTGGAGTACAAAACAACGCTTGAGGCGTTGACAAAGCGGTACGATGCGGACATCAAACGCTGCCCGAATCTGATTATTGATTTGCGTGGCAACAGTGGCGGAAGTGATTCGACGTTCAGCCCACTCTTACCATACCTGTACACACAACCTTCGGTGGAAGTGGGAGCGGACGTCTTGGCGACGAAGGCCAATGCGGATGCCTGGCAGGCGCTCATTACTCCGATAACCAAACAGGGCAAAGCGACCCCAGTGAGCCGGTTCCGCGCCAAGTGGTTGATTCCAAAACGGGAAAAGCGGGCTCGAGCATGGGTTATGAAGATTGTGAAGAAAATGCGTGCGGCACGGGAGGGCACGTTTGTTTCCTGTGGCGCCGACTCCCGCCACCGCTTGTCAAGGGTGCTCGCTCGGCCGTCACGGATCGGGATCCTCACCGATGGTGGGTGCGGCAGCACAACCGAGCAGTTCTTGTTGCTGGCTCGCAAGAGTAGGAAAGTGATCTTGTTTGGGCAGCCGACCACCGGCTGTCTTGACTATTCCAATGTGCGCCTTTTCCCGCTGCCCTCGGGGAACTGCGCCTTGGCAATCGCCACGACGCGTTCCCGCCGCTTGCCGGCAGACCCGATCGACGGAATCGGCATCAAGCCGGATGTTCGGATTCGGAAAGCTCGCGTGCTTCGTTCGGCTGGTGACCACACACTCGACTTCGTTCAGGAGTATCTGGAGCGCCGTTCGCCTCGCCTCAAGCGGGCGAAAGCGAGGTAGCCTTCCGCTGAGGTTCCCTGTCAATCGAAATGAGCCCGCGACTGGTGCGCCCATCCGTCGTCGTTTCCGCTCCAATGCCGTCTCCGGCCGACCGCCGACCGCCGAATGCCCCACGTCCTCCTTCCTTGCCAAGCCGCCGGTGCGGCGAAGCTCGCCCGTTGACAAAAATCGGCGCGGATGGCCGGCCTCAGCTTGCAAAATGCCCGGGCCCGGGGCATTCTAAGTGGTGAAAGTTGGTGGCGTGGTCGCAGGTGGCGAGACAACAAGTGCCCGAATCAGGCTGCAGGGGGTTTCGGGTCATGGAGCGGGTCGGGCGTTCGATCTGACGCAGGAACGCGTCAATATCGGACGCGACGGCTCCAATCTCATTTGTCTCGATGATGAGACCGTTTCTTCTCATCACGCGCTTCTCATTCGCGCGGGCGACCACTTCAAATTGCGCGATCTGATTTCCACCAACGGGACCTACCTCAACGGCGAACGCACCATGGATGCTGTGCTGCGCCACGGGGACCTGCTGCGGTTTGGCGAAGTTGAAATGCGATACGAGGAAATCGAAACGACACCGACATCGCGCACCGAACCGCCTCGAACAGTATTGCCGTTGGGCCAGACTCGGCCGATCCCTCCCGCACCCGCTGGAGAGCGCCAGCCTGGAATGATCGGCGCGGATCGCCGGGCATTCGGACCGGTCGATGCTTCAACCATGTCGGCTCCCCAGGCAATCCCGGCTGGAAAATCCTTGGGCGCACCTCCCAAGGGAAAGCCCAGAGCCGTCTACGTTGTTGCCTGCGCGACGCTGGTGATCGTCGTGGGCGGAACCGTGGCGGCGTGGTGGTATGATCAATGGCCGTTCAGTTTGCGCGGGCCGCTGAAACACTACGCGCACGGCGCCGAAGGTTTTATTTACTCAGATCCAAACTTCGTAGCCGCAGAGTCGGAGGAGGACACCAGGGATTTCGCGCGCCTGCTGAAAGACGCCAGGCAGTTGGTCGCCAATTATCCTGAGAACAGCTTGGCGCACTACATCCTCGGGGTGGCCTACGGGAAACTGAATTTCTTCGCGGACGCTGCCGCATCTTTCCAGCAGGCCATCAAACTGAAGCCGGATTATATCGATGCCTGGAATAATCTCGGCTGGGCGTACTCGAAACTGGGAAAGTTCGCCGATGCCGCCCCCGTGTTTGAGCAATTGGTCAAGTTCACGCCCAAGGACGCGCGGGCCTGGAGCAATCTGGGCGCCGCCCGCGCCGGCCAGGGGCGTAAGGCTGACGCGATTGCCGCTTACCAGATGGCGATCCGGCTGAAGACGGATGATCCCGATGCCCATTTCAACCTCGGCGTGGCCTATGCCAGCCAGGGTAACTTCGAAGAGGCGGTAACGTCGTTTCGCCAGGCTCTGAAGTACCAGGCGGATTTTCCTGAGGCGTGGTTCAATCTCGGCGTCGTTTGTAGCCGACAGGATAGCAACGACGAAGCCGCCGTATACTTTCAGCAAGCCGTCAAGTCACGGCCCGATTACGCCGATGCCTGGGTCGGTCTCGTCAAGACTTACCTCGCCATGCATGAAACCGAACATGCCGGCGAAGCCGCGCGCGAACTCAAGCGAATCGATCCGGCCAAGGCCGACCAATTGGCTGACGAATTGAGCCGCGAAGAACCCAAACCCGTCGCCGAAACGGCTCAGTCCGAAGTTCAACCAGCCGCTCCGCCGCAATCTGCCGCCGAACAGTTCACCCCGACCGATAACCCTCCACCGAAGCCGGAGTAGGGGCGTTGGTTGGGACGAACAGTTTAACCCGACTACGAGGTCGGGGCTGACTCGTCCGTCCCTCCGGCGTAGCCGCGCCTCGCGGCCCGCCCCGATTTTTACCCCGAATTCTTTTCGGGGCCTACATCGGGGAGGCGCGCTCCGTCGCCGTTGGTGGGGACGAGTCGCTGACTCGTCCGCCGGTCGTACCTGTGGTACCAGAACCACAGCTTTCGCTTTGCTGGCCCAATACGGTAGTCCGATTGTGCGCGTTGTGGGAACGGCCGCCAGACTTACAATCTCGCTTCTTCGACCGAACGATCCCGAAGATCCCGGATGGTGAGCATGTACTGGCGGAGACGGTCCGCCGGATCGGAGATGTGGGACGTCTTGAACATCGCTCCCACACAGGCGAGCAATTCGTCGATTTGCAGAGGTTTGGCCAGGAAATCATCGGCGCCAGCCTTTAGGCACGCGGGAACACGGTTGCGATTGGTCTGGCCGGTGATGATGATGATCGGGATTTTCTGTGTATCGGAAATCGTCTGAATGACGTTGCAAAATGTCAGTCCGTCCACATTGGGCATGCCGACGTCCAGCAGGATCAGATCGGGTTTGAGCTCGAAGGCCTTCTGGATGCCGTCCTCCCCGTCGATCGCGGTGAACACCTCAACGCCTTCGGTAGCCAGAATGCTCTGAAGCAACTCCCGCATTCCCGGATCGTCATCGACCACCAAGACCTTCTTCGTGTTCACGCGTTACCCAGCAACGGCATGCCAAGGAGTAGCATAAATCGGGCCGTAAATGGCCTGAAACCAAGGAAATATATGGCTGTTGAGGACGTGGGACGGGCTTATCTACTTCAAGGAGGGCATTGGAGTTTCCTGTAGCGGCAGTCTATGACCGCCGGTCGTTGCCGCTTTGCCGCCTTGTCGCGTCATTGGTAGGGCCGCGCGGTTTACCCCGACTCCCGAGGTCGGGGCCGCGCGGCCAGGTGTAGCTGCGCTTCTATGAAGCGCAGGCCGTTGCCATTGTAGGGCAACCCCGCACTTTTGATCGTCCGGCACTGGCCACGGGAGACTGCGGTCAGAAAGAGCGGGGCGCTTGCCGCCCGTTGGTAAGGCCTCGCTGCGCCGCGGCCTCCGCCTCAGCCCCGTCTACCTGTAGCCTGCTGACCGCCGAAGACACGCCCCCAAGGTGCGTAGAAGCCGGCGGCAGTAACAAGATACGCCCACGCTAAATGGGGCAGGGGACTACCCAAACGCAGAAAAGGCTGCTAAAGTGTCCGGCTCATGGAGTTGGGTCATATACGGAATTTCTGCATCATCGCCCACATCGACCACGGCAAGACGACGTTGTCGGACCGCTTGCTGGAGGCCACGGGGGCTCTGCCGAAACGCGAGATGCGCGACCAGGTACTGGACTCGATGGACCTGGAACGCGAACGGGGCATCACCATCAAAGCGCATCCGGTTTCGATGTCCTACCGCGCCGACGATGGCCAGACGTACGAATTGAACCTGATCGACACCCCCGGACACGTGGACTTCGCCTACGAAGTCTCCCGCAGCCTGGCCGCGTGCGAGGGCGCCTTGCTCGTGGTGGACGCGGCCCAGGGGGTCGAAGCCCAGACCGTCGCCAACGTGCATATGGCGTCCCGGCACAACCTGACGATTGTCCCCATTATCAACAAGATCGATCTGCCCAGCGCGAATGTCGACGAGACCCGGCGCCAGTTGGAAGAGATCCTGGCGATCCCGGGCGAGACCGCAATCCTCGCCAGCGCCAAGACCGGCGTCGGCATCCAGGACATTTTGAAGGCGGTGATCGAACGCATCCCGCCGCCCGCACAGCCCGCTGACAAAGCACTGCAGGCGCTCGTGTTCAATGCGATGTTCGATACCTATCGCGGCGTGGTCACGCACGTCCGGGTATTCTCCGGCGAAATCGCCCCGGGAACCATGATTCAGCTCATGAGCACGGAGCGGAAGTACGAAGTGAAGGATACCGGCGTGTTCACCCCCAAGCCCGAGCCACGCCCAAAACTCGCTGCCGGCAGCACCGGTTACGTCATCGCCAACATCAAGACGACCTCCGAGGTCAAGATCGGCGACACGATCACCGATGCCCGACAGCCAGCCAGCATGCCGCTGCACGGGTTTCAGCAGGTTCACCCGATGGTGTTCAGCGGTTTGTATCCGATCGACTCCGCCGACTACGAGCACTTGAAAGCCGCTTTGGGCAAGCTGCAACTGAACGATTCAGCCTTTCAGTATCAATCGGAGAGCTCGGCGGCGCTCGGGTTTGGGTTCCGCTGCGGGTTTCTCGGGCTGTTGCACATGGAAATCGTACAGGAGCGGTTGCGCCGACAATTTGCCATGGACATCATCGCCACCTATCCGAGCGTCATTTATAAGGTCCTCAAGACCAACGCAGAGGTGCTGGAGGTGGACAATCCGGTCTACCTGCCGGATCCGTCGGTGGTCGACCACATCGAAGAGCCTTACGTTAAGGCGTTTATTATCTGTCCGAACGAAAACATCGGCGATATGCTCTCGCTGGTAATGGAAAAACGTGGGGCCGTCTCCAAAACCGATTCCATTGATACGCGGCGCGTGATGTTGACTGCCTCGCTGCCGCTGAACGAAATTCTTGTCGATTTTCATGACAAAATCAAAAGCATCACCCGCGGTTATGGCTCGATGGACTACGAGCCGTTTGGCTATCGCGAAGGCGACCTGGTGAAACTGGATGTTTTGGTCAATAGCGAGCCGGTGGACGCGTTTTCCAGCATCGTGCATCGCAGCAAGGCCGAGACGCGGGGTAGGGCATTGGCGCTGAAATTGAAGGAAGTCATCCCACAACAGATGTTTCAGGTTGCCATCCAGGCCGCCATTGGCGGCAAAATTATCGCCCGTGAAACCGTCAAAGCACTGGCCAAGAACGTCACCGCGAAATGCTACGGCGGCGACATCACCCGCAAACGCAAACTGTGGGAGAAGCAAAAGGAAGGCAAGAAACGCATGAAGGCCATCGGCAAGGTGAACATACCGCAGGAGGCGTTCATCTCGGTCCTGAAAGCGGGGTAGGGGAGCCATTCATGAACAATCGGCGGGATCGCAAGACACGCAAATACGCCCGGGAGATTCTGCGGGGCGGCCGGAAATGGTTGCGGATCAACCGCGACCTCTTGTCGGCCAATCAGCAATCCGACATCCGCGCGAAGTCGCAGCAACTCCAGCAGGCGTTGCGCGACGGCCCGGTGGCGGACGCCGCCGCCAGATCCGACGAACTGGAACGGAAAATCCAGTCGGCGTTGCCGGCCCAGAAACATTCCGCCGTTCGTGAGAATGTCGAGGTGCTGCTCGTGGCGGCCATCCTGGCGATGGGTGTCAGGACGTTCTTTATCCAGCCGTTCAAGATCCCCACCGGCTCCATGCAGCCTACGTTGTACGGGATTTATCCGCCACCCGAGTCTCCGCCCCATCCATATAATAGTTTCCATGGGCCTTCCTTCCTCGAACGCGTCGTCGGGATGCTCTTCCAGGGGAACATGTACGAGGAAGATGGCTACCGCAGCCGCGGCGATCATATCTTTGTCGACAAATTCAGCTATCACTTCCGCAAACCCCGACGCGGCGAGGTCATCGTGTTCGACACGTCCTTTATCGACAAACGCTATTTTAACCGGCGCGAAGACGCCTATTATGATCGGGTTGGGCGGTCATACGAGCGACATCTGGTCCACGGACCCGATACCCAGCCCCAAGTGGTGTCATCCGTGCCGGAGGATTGCAACAGGATCAACGCCCGCGGCGGCTTTTACATCAAACGGCTCGTTGGCCTTGGAGGCGATCATCTGGAAATCCAGCCGCCGTTTTTGTATGTGAACGGCGCAGTCTTGGATGATCGCCCGGCGTTCCAGCGGATTTATTCACGTGAGGACCAATATAGTGGATACGTTCTGCAGCACTATCAGCCCCGCAACGTCCGCGCCTACGAACCCCAGTTCCTCAACGACAACCTCTCGAATGCCTTCACGGTTCCCCCCAGGAATATTTTCGTGCTGGGTGATAACAGTTTGAGCAGCCTCGACGGCCGGTTCTGGGGGCCCATTCCCCACGCCTATCTTGTCGGCAGGGCTGTCCTTGTTTACTGGCCATTCTCAAAGCGCTTCGGCCTCATCGACTGATCCGCCTGCAGCCGTCTACGACCGCCGAATCTCTGTTGTGCGCCGGTCTCCCGACCGCGCACATCCATATGACCGCCGGTCGTACTCCCGCCGAACCGGTGTAGCCGCGCCTCTATGAGGCGCGCTCCGTCGTCGTTGATAGGGCCGCGCGGCCTAGCCGTTCGGCGAGGGTCTCCAGACCCTTTATCGTTCCGTCCGCAGAATAACAATAATATGGATATTGGATCCCCGGGAAGGGTAGCGCACACACCCCATACGCAACGTCGCACAATATCCATTATGTCTAATTTCTGACGAGAAAAGTCATTTGGGGGGCGCATCTCAACCTTTAGCGGCTGGTCCCAGCTGACACGTGACCGCCACGTTGGTAGGGCCGCGCTGCCGCGCGGCCAGATAGGATGGACCCGGTTACCGCAAAGCCAAGGAAATCAGCAGATCGAAAACCTCAGATGGACCCTATTTTCCTCTACTGCCGGATTTCCAGTCGCGCCAGGGCGTCCCGGGCCTGGCCAAGGTCGGGCTGGGTCCGCAGCGCCTCCCGGTAATGCGGGATGGCCTCCGCCGAACGCCCCAGCTTCTCCAAGGCAAGCCCCCAGTTGTACTGCGCGTCAGCAATATTGGGGTCGATCCGTAGTGCCTTCTCCCAGTGACTGATCGCCTCCTGCAGTCTGCCCTGTTGAGCGAAGGCCAGCCCCAGATTGTACTGCGCATCCGCAAAGTCGGGTTTGATTCGTAGCGCTTGCTCCCAATGTCCGATTGCCTCCGGTACTCTGCCCTGTCGAACAAGGGCAAGCCCCCAATTGAACTGCGCGTCGGCGAGATCGGGTTTGATGCGTAGCGCTTGCTCGTACTGCCCTTCCGCGTCATCGAGCCTGCCCAGTTTCGCGAAGGCCAGCCCCAAATTGTTATGTGCCCGAGGATTGCCGGGCCGTTTCTCCACAGTGTCACCCCAAATGGCCAACGCCGAGCGGTAGTCACGGTTGCGCTGGATGGTCAGGAATCCAAACACCATCACCACGCATGCGGTTCCCACGCATCCCAGTGCCGTGCCCTGCCTTTTGTTCCACAGCCGTCTCCCGAGCACAAACACGCCAACCACCACCAGCGTGATCACCGCCGCCAGCGGCGAATACATGCGCCGCTCAGCAATCATCTCACCAGCGCTGGGCAGAAAACTCGACGTCGGTGCCAGAATCAGGAAGAACCAGGCCCCCAAAAACCCCAACCACGGTCGGCGACGAAATGCCCACACGGTCGCACCCAGCAGACCAACCACCACCAGCCCGGGAAGCAGCGCGTCCCGCAGCGACCGGACAATCGGCCAGTCAAAATAATCGATCACCAGCGGCTGCGGCCAGAAACACAGCCGCAGATAATAGACGATCACGCCGGCTTCCGTCATCAGGTACTCCCACGGCGTCAGGCCTTCAATCCGCACGCCCGTCATCGGATGAACCGTTCTCGCCACCAACGCCGCCAGCAACAGCCAGCTCGAGGCCAGGCCAACGTATAAGCCCATGCGCCGTCGCCACAATTCGCGAAACGACGATGCCAGAAACACCCGGTCATACACCAACACGATCAGCGGAGCACCCACCATGGTCTCCTTGCTTCCCATGCCCAGGAAACAGGCTGCCACGGACAGCGCAAACCACCCGAGCGATCTGGAGGGCGAGGCTCCTGCCGCTCGTGGTGAATCCTCGCGATGAACCGAGCCGCTGCCTTCCACCCCGCGAACGAAGCAATACAACGTCAGCATCAAAAACAGCCCCATCAGCAATTCGGAACGCTGGACGATGTAGGTGACGCTGTCTGTTTGCAGCGGATGCACCTCCCAAATCAGGGTGATCGCCGCGGCCAGCCACGTGGCCGCCGCCGGTGTAGCGTGCGGTGTCCCCACCGCATCTGTCTCCCCCACCCCCGTTCGGCGCGGGTCTCCTGACCGCGCCGTCCGCAACAGCGTGCGCCGCAGCAGCCCAAACAGTACCAGTGCGCTCGCCAGATGCAGCATCAGGTTCAATACGTGGTAGCCCCGGACATTCAATCCGCCCCACGCGTAGTTCAGAGCCAGGCTCAAACACTCCACGGGGCGTCCCTGAATCGCGAAATTCGGCGACGTTTTCATGGCTTCGCTGATCGGCCACAAATGACGGATGTGCGGATTCTCCGCGATGGAAGTCACATCGTCGAAAACGAATGACCCCTGAAAGCTGTTGTGGTAAGCCCAAATGCCGGCGGCGATGATCAGTGCGGGAATGAATGCACGCAGTTTCAACAGCCGGTAATTTTACCTCGGCTTGCCGCTACCGACCAGTCCCGACTTCGTCGCGACGTGCTCCTGAATGCCGTGTCTCTGTGATTCAAACTTCGTGGACTTCGTGCCTTCGTGGTGAATCCCTCTCTGTGTCTCTGTGTTTCAATTTGTTCGTGCCCTTCTGTCTCCTGTCTCCCGCCTTTCCCCCACGCGCCTACGCTCCTCCTGCCCCTCCCGCCCCCCTCCTCCTGCCTCTTTCGGATTTCGGAATTCGTGCTTTCACCTCCTCATCCTTCATCCCTCAGCCCTCATCCTTCTTCTCACACCCACCAGTTCTC
>Ga0187871_10003718_pt1 | contig 11713 bp, 9 predicted proteins | sample June2016WEW_16_1_FD_132988 | JGI IMG/M metagenome (GOLD analysis project Ga0187871, IMG submission 132988) | Peatland microbial communities from SPRUCE experiment site at the Marcell Experimental Forest, Minnesota, USA - June2016WEW_16_10 | ecosystem: Environmental > Terrestrial > Soil >... | reverse complement strand
CGAAGGCGCCGCCGGGATCGGGCTCACGGGGATTGAAGGGAGGGGCGGCCGCGGCTCAGGCGGGCCGGAGCGTCAGGCGGCTAGCGCCTCAGTCGGAACGTGCGACGGCTGCTCATCGTCAGCAGTGTCGGGATCGTCGTCGCCGGCGGCATGCGCGGGATGGTGGGAGAGGATCCACTCGGCGATCCGATTGGCGTCGGCCGCGGCGCGAAAGATCTCGCGCTTGTCGTTCTTCAGCACGTCGACCCATGAGTGGATGTAGCTCGCATGGTTCGGAACGTCTGACGGCAGCCCCAGCGCGCTGCCGACAAACAGGCTCGCGAGTTCGGCCCTGAGCTCTTCGCGCGCATAAGCCGTGTTGCCGAAGCGGCCGGTGAGGTCGCGGTTCAAGCGGTGCTTGGCGCCGCTCGCATGGGCGAGCTCATGTAGGATCGTCGCCGCCCAGTCGGGTGGGCTTGCGAAGGCTCCGTCAGGCGGCATCTGAATGTGGTCGGTCGATGGGGCATAGAAGGCGCGCTTCCCCCCGATTTCGACGCGGACGCCGCTCCCCTTGACGATCACATCGGCGTCGGCGATGCGCTCAGCGACCGGCTTTGGCGCCTCGGGCTCGCCAAGCTCAGGGATTCCGTCGAGCTGCGAAGCGTGGAAGACGACATAGGCGCGGAGCAGCGGGATCGTCCGGCTGTCCTCGTCGTCACTTCCGACTTCGAGCTTCTTGTAGAAGAAGACGATCGCGCCCTTTTCGCCTTTGCGGACCTGCCGGCCACGCGCGGCCGCCTGCCTGTAGCTCATCCAGCGCGGATCGCCGCCGAATGCGCGGGGCGACATGGCGAGCGCAAGCGCGTTGATTCCGCGATAGGCGCGACCCGTAACGGGGTTCATCGGACTCTTGGCTGCGGAGCATTTGCTGGGGTCCCAGGGCCTCCTCCAGGGGAGCACCCCGTCCTCGAGCTTTGCGATGATGGTGTTCGTCAATTCTTCGTAGTGGTCGCGCCGGGCGACGTCGTGCCTGAGTTTGTTCATTGGACTGTCCTCTCTCCATTTCTGGACCTGAACAGCCCCTCGCGCGTCGCATCCCGGAGCCCGCTGCAAGGGCGCGAAGCGAGGACGACGAGACCAGCGAAGCGGCTCGGAGTCCGCACCCTTGCGGCGGGCGACGGCGATGCGATAGCGGCTCTTTCTCTCTTCTCCTCTTGCTTTTTGCTATTGTCGGTCAGCAGGGGGTCCGATGTTCGCTTCGCGTCGGGAGCCCCGCAAACCTCAGTTTCGGAAAATGCTTCGTCTACGCTCGCGCGTAGGCTTATCGCGTCCCCCTGCTTTTTAAGGGTGAGGACTTTTCGCAGACGAACATCAAAACTGAGCTTTTTGGACCGGTGAGGCGGGCGGCGTCGAGCGTGCGCAGGCCGACGTCGGCGCCAAACGACGATCTATTCGCGTGTCGACGTCAGCTCGGTTGGCCGCTGAATTGCGCGGACACCCAACGAGACCGGTGGGTCAGATTGCGGTCGTTGGCGGAACGCGAAGGTTGCGCCAAGAGCGGTGGTTCGTCTTCTGGCAGACCCGAAGTTGAACTCACCTCCAGCAAACGCGGGGATTTTACCCGTAGTCACGGCGGCTCGCTTCCGCATCCATCGTCGGGCCATCTTCAACGATGAGGATGCCGTCGCAAGAAGAGACTCTCGAGCCGTGGGCGCAGCCGTGGCGAATACACGCCGTCCCAGAACCAGGGAGCTCAAATGGGCCTGTCGGCGGGACGCTGCGGCGGTTCCCCCGGCATTCCGTTGACGCGCAGGCTCCGGAAATCGGCGGCTACGATCTCGTCGATTGCAGCTTCCTCGAGGTCCAAATCCCCACCCGCCGCCATGAGCATGCGGCCGCCAAGCCTGTCGAAGCGACCGGCGCCGATCTCGACGCTAAGTCGGGCGGCAAGGGTCGGCGAAACGTCGACCCCGCTGCCGAAGAGCTGCGGGATATCGGTCAAATATCGGCGCCCTTCGTCACTGGCGAGCTGAAGTTCGGTCATTGCGGTTCGCACCAGACCGGGGTCCATGGCGAAGGCAAGCACTCCGCTGTCTCTCAGCGTGTCCGAAATGCTTTCGGTGAAACGCAACAATCCGGCCTTACTCGTCGCGTAGCCCGAGCCGTTTGGAAAAGAAGTTCCTGTTCCGCCGCCGACCATGTTGATGAGTCGTCCGCGCTTGCGCGCGAGCATCCGGGGAATTGCGGCCCTGCTGCAATTGAAAGTTCCGCGCACGTTGATCTCGATGTCGCGCCACCAGGCTTCCGGGTCGACCATCCAGATTGGGCCGAAGGCTGTAAAGGAGCCCGCGTTGTTAGCGAGCAGACTCACTGGGCCGAGATCACGGTCGATTGCGGCAAACACGGTTTCGACTGCGTCGCGATCGACGATGTCGGTCGCGTAAGCACGCGCGGTTCCGCCTTCTATGCCGATCGTCGCTGCGGCGGCCTCGATCTCCCCAGCGGTGCGGGCGAGCAGCGCCACTTTGGCGCCTGCCTTTGCTTGCGCCTCGGCGATGGCTCGTCCGATGCCCCGCCCGGCACCGGTGACGACAGCGACCTGGCCCGAGAGCTTCAAGGTGACGACTCCCTAAAATCTGCGCGCTGAATTGAGATTGCTATCACCGAGCAGAATTGCGGCGACGAGTGACCCACCGCTCGCCGACTGTGCAACTTCCCCTTGATCCCGGCAACGGAACTCCTTTGGCGTCCATCACAGAGAGTCGCGATGGGGAAAAGGGCCTCACGGTCACTGGGGCGGCGCGTCGTCCCAGCATACATACCGGTGGCGGGAAACTCGGTTGGACTGGCGCGAAAACAATTCGGATCATCGAAGCCGCAATCGGGCAGCGAGCCGCGTGCGTTCGTTGAGCACATATTCCGACCTGCAGCGCTTTCTGGTCCGGGGCCCTCGCCGGGAGCCGTTTAGGGATACCGCTTTCCATCCGCAAGACGACTTGAGTTTGAAGCCGGCAAAGACGAGAGGGAGGGAGTCAGGTGGCGGTCACTCGCGGATAGCCTTGCGAACGTGACTGCCCCCAAAGCGATCCTTGCTCGCGGTGAGCGATCGAATGCGCCCTCATCACTGGGTTCCTCAGGCGCAATTCTACGGGGACGGTCGCCGACACCGGCAGCGGCCGGCCACCTATCGATACCGCTTCTGGTTCCAGCGATGTCCGAGCAGGGCAAGGATGATTATTAGGCCGTTGAAGAACTGAACGTAAAACCCGCTGAGGCCAGCAGCGACGATACCGCTTTGGATGAACGAGACGGTCAACGCGCCGATCGCGCCGCCGGTGATGGTGCCGACGCCGCCCCAGGTCGGCGTGCCGCCGACAAAGACCGAGGCTATCGCCGGCAGGAGGTAGCCGTCGCCGGTCGTCGGCCACCAGGTGAAGTTGACCATGGTGGACAACACGCCCGCGAGCGCGGCGCCAAGGCCCATGAAAACGAAGGTCGAGATGCGCACTCGCGAAACGTTGATGCCCATCTGGCTGGCGCTGTCGGGGTTGTCTCCGACCGCGCGTACTCGCGCGCCGAACCTGTGGCGATTGAATAGCATCGCTGCGAACACGACAAACGCCAGCGCCCAGAAGATCTGCACGGGAAAGCCATAGATCTGGCCCGAGAACAGCGCGCCCGCGGTCGAATCCTGCAGTTCGAGCAGCGCGATCGATTTGCCCTGCGTCACGATCATGATGAATCCGCGCAGCATGTAGTTCATGCCGAGCGTCGCGATGAGCGACGAGAGCCCCGCGGTCACGACCAGGGCGCCGACGCCGGCGCCCAGCGCCATGCCGGTCGCGAGCGCCGCGACGATGCCAAGGAAAGGGCTCAGGCCTGCATGCACGATCAGCGCGAAGATCCAGGCCGAAAATCCCATTGTAGCGGGGAACGAAAGATCGATCTCGCCGACCGTGACGACGAACACCAGCGGCACGACCAGGCAGAGCGCCACCGGCAGTGTGACGAGAACCGAATCGTAGATCGGCCAATGCAGGAACACCAAAGGGCTGGCGGCCATGAAAATCGCGATCATCACGACGAACACAGCGAATGTGCCGAGCGCCGCGCGATTGCGGTCGGCGAAGCGTCTCATCGCGCTCTCGGGTGGGCGCGCGACGGGCTTGGCGCGAGCATCAATCGGTTCGAGTGAAGCGCTCATGCGGCCGCCTCCGGCCGGTGACCAGGCGACGGCGGGATCTCGATGCCTTGCGGATGCGCGAGCCGCTCCATATACGCGATCAGGCGCTCGGCGGTACCAACCTCCTCTTTGGTCGCCTGTAGCGCCACCGTGCCGCGATCCATCACGACGAAACGCTCCGCTATGTCGAAGACGTGGTGGATGTTGTGACCGATGAAGAGCACCGAACGTCCGCCGGCGCGCACCGCGCGGACGAACCGGAACACCTTTTCGGTTTCGGTCAGCGAGAGCGCGGTGGTCGGCTCGTCCATGACGATCAGGTCCGCCTTATTGTAGATGGCGCGCGCGAGTGCGACCCCCTGCCGCTCGCCACCCGAGAGCTGCCCGACAATCGAATCCGGCGTGAAGACTTTCGACGTGAATCCGATCTCGCGCATGAGCCGCTCCGCCTCCGCCCGTTCGCGCCTAGCGTCGAGAAAGCCCAACGCATTGGTCGCTTCGCGACCAAGGAAAATGTTGCGCGTGATCGTCTGCTGGACACAGAGCGCGCGGTCCTGGAACACGGTCTCGATGCCGGCGTCGCGTGAGCGCGCCGCATTCCAGCGCGTCTCCCGTTTGCCGCGCACCAGGATGTCGCCGCTTGTCGGCTCGATTGCCCCGGCGAGCATTTTGATCAACGTCGATTTGCCGGCGCCGTTGTCGCCAAGAAGGCCCACGACCTCGCCGCGGTCGACGTGGAAATTGACGCCGCCGACCGCGAACACGCGTCCGTAACTCTTGGCGATGTTCCTGAGTTCGATCAGCCGTTCGCCCATCGCCGCGTCTCCGAGGAACGTGAGGGTCCGGCGCGCCGCGATTGGCGCGCCAAATCTGTCAAACGGTCACCGCAGCCCTTCGATCGCAAGATCGGCAACCGCCTTGTAATTTTCGGGCGTCACGAAGCCCGCGCCGGTGTCGACGTTGATCGGCGCGAGGCCATAGACGATCTGCTCACAGAGGCTCAGAATCGGCAGATAGCCCTGCTGGAACGGCTGCTGGTCTGCGGTCAGCTGCACCCAACCGTTCTTGAACGCCTCGACGATCTGGGGACTGGTGTCGAAGCCGACGTTTATCACTTCACCCGGCTTCTTGCCCGCGGCTTTCATGTAGGTGGCCGCGTTGCCGAGCTGTTGGCCGCCGGGATAGACGATCGCCTTGGCCGTCGGATTCGCCTGCAAGGCCGCGGTCACAACGGGAATGGCGAGGTTCGGATCGGCGGCCCACGTCGGATCGCTGGAGAGGCGGACAACCTTGACTCCGCCTTCCTCGAGCGCCTTGGCGGTGCCCTCTTCGCGCGCGTTGCGGATGACATCGTTGGAGGCCAGGATCACAATCGCGAGGTCCCCGGACTTGAGGCCGAAGCGCCGCACCATCTCGACGCCGAGCGCATGGCCCTGCGGCGCCTGCTGCGCGCCGATGTAACCGCCGCCCACCTTGTCGACCGCCGCCGGCACGGGCACGTTCTGGTACATCATCCTGATGCCCTGCTTGGCGGCCTCCTGCGCCAGCGGGAGGATGGCCGCCTCGCCCGGATGACCCATCATCGCGATGCCGTCGGGATGGGCCGCGACCGCCTCGCGCAATTGCTGGGTCATCTTTTCGTTGGCCCAGCCGGAAAAGACGTAGTCGACCTGCGCGCCCGTGTCGGCGGCGGCCTGTCGCGCCCCATTGTAGACGATCGTGCCAAAGGCGTCGCCTTCAGCGCCGCCGACAAAGAAGCGCAGGTGCACCTTGCTGCACCATTTGTCGCGCAACGCCGCGGCATCGGCCATGCCGGCCGCGCCAAGAAGGGTCGCACAGGCTAGAGCAAGCGCAGTCGATCCGCGCCAACCCGAAATCAAGCACCGCTTCATCACACTCCTCCCAGTTTCGTTTCGGCTTCACGCCGATGTTTTGCCGGTCGGATTCTTTCCGCCGGCGGTGAAGTCGTCATTCAGACGGGATTGGCGACGAAGCGAGCGCCGCCCCGGCATTGCCTGAGGTAGTCGAGCGCACGGACCTGGCCCGCCATCTCCAGTTCCTCCCGATAGACCGGGTCGTGCCAGCCCTCGATGTCGATTGATCCCACATAACCGGCGAGCCTAAGTTCGCTGATGACGCGCGTCCAGTCCGTGTCGCCAAAGCCCGGCGTGCGCATCTGGACGAATGGAACTTTGCCGAACACGCCATGCTCGCGAACCACGTCCCAGCGCACGGTCGCGTCCTTGCCGTGAACATGGAAGAACTTTGGGGCCCATTTACGGATCTGGGGCATGGGGTCGATCAGATAGACGAGCTGGTGGCACGGCTCCCATTCGAGCCCGAGATTGTCGCTCGGGACTGCATCGAACATGAGCTCCCAGGCGTCGGGATTGTGCGCGATATTCCAGTCGCCGGTCGCCCAGTTTCCGTCCATCGCGCAATTCTCGAACGCGAGCCGAACGCCCTTGTCGGCGGCGCGGCGCGAAAGCTCGCCCCAGACCTTCTTGAATTGAGGCAGGCTCGCCTCGATCGGCTGTCCGCGTACCCGTCCTGTAAAGCCCGCGACTGTTTGGGCTCCGAAATGATGCGCATTGTCGATCAGCGCTTCCCAGCCGGCGAGCGTCTGCCGATCGAGATCGCCGTCCTCCAGCGGATTGCCAAACATTCCGAGCGTATCGATGGTCACGTCGGCGTCGCCGATCGCTTCACGGAGCTGCTTGGCCAGCAGCGCGAGATCCTTGTTCATCGTCTGCCAGAAGAAAGGCTCGATGCTTTCGAAGCCAAGTCCGACGATCTGACGCACATACGTGGCGGGATCCGGCGCATTGGCGCGGATCATGGTTCCGATGCGGATGTCGAGCAACGCTCTCATTGAAGTCCCACTAAATGACGATCTCCACCCGCTGGCCCGCATTGGCGCTTTCTATGGCGCCGAGAACCATGGCGAGCGAACGAATGTTGTCGCGCCCGACGGTTTCGGGTTCGCTCCCCGATCGAACGGCAGCAACGAAATCCGAGAGAACGCCGAAATGCCCGTCGACCCGGTCCTCCGGCGCGAGCGGCGGGGGCTCGACCGTGGTCATCGGGTCGAAGAGGCCCTTGCGTTCGCCTCGTCCCAGAACCTCGATCCGGATCTCATCCGACCCGTCCCAAGTCAGCGCGCCTTTCGCGCCGACGAAGCGCCACGCGCATTCCCACGCCGTGGGCAACCCTTGCGCGCACCATGAGCCGCGATAGACAAAGACGGCGCCGTTCTCGAGTTCGAAGATCGCCGCCGCCGAGGAGCCCTGTCGATACCAGGACTGCGGCGGATTCCATTCGCGGCAATAGACGCCCGACGCAGCCAATCCTGTCATGCAGCGCAAGGCGTCGAAGCTGTGAATCGCCATGTCGAGCAACAGGATATGATCCATTTCCTCGCGAAAGCCGCCGAAGTGCGGGGCGAGGAAGAAATCCGCGTGAACACCGGTGATCGCGCCGATCGTGTCCGACCGCACCGCCCGCGCGATGCGGCGCACGCCCGCGAGGTAGCGGCGGTTTTGCACGACGGCGTGGATGCGCCCTGCGGCTTTCGCACGGGCGACAAGATCGCGCGCGTCCGCGAGCGTCTCGGCCATCGGCTTCTCACTGAGAACATGGCAGCCTGCCGCAAGCCCCGCAGAAACAACTTCATGCCGGGCAGAAGGCACGACAACGTCGAAGAGGAGGTCCGGGCGGCTTTCGGCGATGAGCGCATGGACGTCGCCGGCGACGAGGAGATCTTTCAGCGAGAATTCGGCGGCGCGCGCTTTGGCGCGTTCGACGTCGAGGTCGGCCAGGCCGACAATGCGCAAATCGGGGATCCTCGTGGCGGCTTGCAGCCAGGCCCGGCTCATTGCGCCACAACCGACGAGCGCGGCTCTCAGCTCCATCGACGTTTCTCTCCCGGACCGCCATCGTCATTGCGGCGGGCACCGTAAACGTTTACGATGGTAGAGGCGGTCGCCCGCCTTGTCAAGCGGGGGCGGGCGCTTCTATGAGCGCCGGTCGGGTGAAGCCGCCTCGAATCGAGTGTCCCGTCGGCTTGGATGGCGCAACGCCTTGATCGGAATTCGCGACCTCGCCCGGCATCTCGACATTTCAATCGGCACGGTGTCGCGCGCGCTGAACGACCGCGCCGACGTTAACCCGCTGACACGCCAGCGCGTGCGGGAAGCGGCCGCCAAGCTCGGCTATTCGCCCAATCAGTCGGGGCGAAGCCTGCGACGTGGCCGAACTGATCTGGTCGCCATGATCGTCCCCAGCGGCTCCGACAACACCCTCATCAACACCGTGTTCCTCTCCGTCCTCGACGGGTTGAAGCGCCGGCTCGGCGAGCATGGTCTTGACCTTGCGATCTTTCTCGAAAGCGGCAGCGACGACCGCTTCGGCCCCGTGCGCCGGGTGACTGAACGCGGCCTCGCCGACGCTCTGATCATTGCGGACACGGAGGGCGTCGATCCGAGGGTCGACTATCTGGGGAAGCTCGCGAAACCGTTCGTCGCGTTCGGGCGAACGCGGACGCCCGCGCGCCACGCGTGGGTCGATGCCGATTTCGAGGCGGCGGTCGAGGGCGCGGTCGAACGCCTCGTCGCGCTCGGGCACCGGCGGATCGGGTTGGCGCTGCCAGACCTTCGCCGAAACTATCTTGATCTGGTCGCGACCGGCTACCGGCGTGCAATGCAGACGCGCGGCCTACCGGTTGACGGCCGTTGGGACATCCGCCGCCCGTCGGGCGAGCGCGGCGGTCTCGACGCGGCGGACGCGCTGCTAGGGGCGGATCCAAGGCCGACTGCGGTTCTCGTCAGCGAATCCATGCACGCGGTCGCGCTTTATCGACGGCTCAACGAAGTGGGCCTACGGCCAGGCCAAGACATTTCCATCCTCGGCCTCTTGCCGGAGGCGCGGGCACAATATCTCCTACCGACGCTAACGACCTATCAGACAAATTGGACCGAAGTCGGCAGACGTCTCGGAGACGCCGTGATCTTGGAAATCGCCAAGACGTCGGGGGAAGGTGTTTCGCAAGACGCGAGGGGATCAAAGGCTCCACACGGGCGAGTGCAATTCAAAGTGGCGGTGGAATACAGGCCCGGAGAAAGCGTTCATTCCTTACCCACTAACGGCTGATCGTGATTGCGGCGATTTTGTACGCCTCGTATCTCGTCACGCAGATTAGTCAGACGTCGTACTCCGAGACGTTGGCCGCCGAATTGTCGGTGGCGTTTCGAGGTCAATTCGAGGTCGGTCCCACCGAATGCAGTGACTCAAACCCCGCAAGCGCTGCCCTGCTCACTTTGAGGCTCTCGCGCGCCAAGAACGCGTTTCGAATCACCTCCGTGATGCTCTTGGGGAGCCTCGACCGAGGTCCGCTCAGGGCGGACTCTTGCCATTCCGGAGAAAGGCTGGACGGCAGGTCTCCCGCCGAATGCTGCCTTCGACGCCGCCTCAAAATGACAGCCGGATCCGCAAACCCCTCTCGAAATCGCCCGATAGTGCGCTTGTCGTCATCTGCACTATCTGGTTTTTTGGCGGGGCTCATCATGGAGCATCTGTTCGCAACATGACGCGGTGCGCTTTACAACGGACAAGTCGAATGGAGCGCGAGGCTGGCGCGCGAGGCGCCGCAGATTCTGATGGGCGTTCAATTTCCGATTGCGACGACGCTTTTCGGAAGGGGTCCGAATTCTGGGAGCTTCTGCGCAAGATGAACGACCGCCGCCAATATGCCCCTGCAACACTGCGCAATCGCGATTTCATTGTCGGTGTCCTGCGTGATGTCCTGCCGACAAAAGGCGTCATCCTCGAAATCGCCAGCGGTTCAGGCGAGCACGTTGTCCATTTTGCGAGAAATTTCCCAAGTCTCGTCTTCCAGCCCTCGGATCGCGAGCCCGACGCGTTGCAGAGTGTCGCGGCGTGGTTGAAGGCCATGGGGGTCACCAACGTGCGCGCGCCAATGGTTCTGGACGTCTCGCAGTCACCTTGGCCGATCGCTTCGGCTGACGGGATCATCTGCATCAACATGGTCCACATCTCACCTTGGGAGACGACGCTCGGATTGATCAGGGGCGCGGCGGCGATCCTTCCTCCGACGGCGCCGCTATATCTCTATGGCCCATACAAACGCGAAGGATTCGCAACCGTCTCGAGCAACCAGGCGTTCGACAGAAGTCTTCGCGATCGCAACCCGACCTGGGGTCTGCGAGACCTCGAAGCGGTCGCAGCGGTCGCGCAATCCGTCGGATTCTCGGTTCCGACGATCATCGAGATGCCCGCAAACAATCTGAGTGTGGTTTTCCGTCGAATCTAACCGAGACGGAACCCTGACGATCCGTTCACGCGAACAGGTTTCTCAAGTGATCGTTCAGGAATCGGCCTGCCGGGTCCATTTGGCGGCGGATCGCCTGGAAGTCATGAAAGCGCGGATAGAACGAGGCATGTCTTCCGCACGATTGAACTGCAGCTTGCCCAATCGCTCGCGGTCCGCATTGCCTGAGAATCGCGTCGACATCGAGGAGGCGGAGACCGTCACGCTACTCCGGTTACCATTTGTCTTCGTAACTTATTGGAATAGTTCCATAATCACTATTATGCGAATCACATTTGTGGCACAAAGTTCTGATATCGATGACGCCAGGGGGCCGGCGTCTGGACTTCAGGAGCACAAGAGCGCGGCGTCAGCGCCCAGAGGAGCGGCAGTCGCGTCGAGCATGGTCATGCTCTTGCGTTCGCTCCTTTCGTTTCGGATCGGGCGCGCAGGACGTCGTTCCAGTCACCCCCCTCGATGGGAGGGCGAAGCCGCGCGAATGGGATCCTGAATTTTTCGCCAAGCGATCGGTGGCGGTCTGCGAAGCGGTCGCCCGGTCCATTGGCGTCCGCAGCGCTGCAGAGAAGCGCGCCGGGGAGCATTGCGATGTTGGCGAGCAGCGCCTCGAGCGCGGCGATTGTGCCCGGGCCTATGCCCCCGCCCGTCGCGGCATAGAGCGTGTCCCTGCGGAGGCTCTCGATGGCCGCGACGCTCAGCGCGTCGATCGCCGCCTCGGCGAGAACCAGCCTTGGAAGAGGCGGACCCTTCGGGGGCAGGCTGAAGAGCGATTTGGCTCCGCCGGTCAGCGAACCTTTGTAGGTCGGTCCGCGCACATCGACATGGGAGACAACGCCGTGACCATCAAGATGGGCGAACCAGGCGCTGCCGGCCGGCCCCTCCCGCAGAACGCCGGCCGCCGAGGCAGCCCCGATGATCGTGAAGGGGAGCGAGCGCTTTCGCGCGAGATACCGCCAGGTCGGAGAATTGGGCCAAACAGCCTTTCGCTCGGCCCAGCGTTCGGCGACGGGCCTGTCCGGGTTATTTCGGCCCCCTGCCCTGTCGACTGGTGGGAAGCGCGGCGACAATCCTGCGAATTCGCGCAGGCGCTTGCGGACGTGGCCAAAGCTCAGGCCTGGCTCGAGCCTCTGCACCAGTCCGAAGACGTCGCCTTTGGCGTCGCTGGTCGGATCCCACCACCCGCGTCCGGCATGGCTGACGATCAGGAT
>Ga0187871_10003715_pt1 | contig 11718 bp, 12 predicted proteins | sample June2016WEW_16_1_FD_132988 | JGI IMG/M metagenome (GOLD analysis project Ga0187871, IMG submission 132988) | Peatland microbial communities from SPRUCE experiment site at the Marcell Experimental Forest, Minnesota, USA - June2016WEW_16_10 | ecosystem: Environmental > Terrestrial > Soil >... | reverse complement strand
CGGGATTGTTGCGCAGGTCCAGAATAAAACCCTTGAACTTGGCCGCGGGGATGTCGTTCTCGAATTTCTGGATCGCCGCACGAACCCCCTCGAACGTCTGTTCGTTGAATTGCGTGATGCGAATGTAGCCGATGTCGTCGCCTTCCTGGTGTTCGCGCACCGACTTGATCTGGATCACCGCGCGGGTGAGCTTGATATCCATCGGGTCCTTGTTGGTGCCGCGTAAAATCTTGAGCACCACCGGCGTATCCGGCGCACCGCGCATCTTGTCGACCGCCTGATTGAGGCTCAAGCCCTGAACGTTCTCGTCGTCGATGGCGGTGATGATGTCGCCAGACAATATCCCTGCGCGCGAGGCCGGGGTATCGTCGATCGGCGTCACGACCTTGATAAGCCCGTCTTCCTGAGTCACCTCGATGCCAAGCCCGCCGAATTCGCCGCGCGTCTGAACCTGCATGTCGCGGAAGCTCTTGGCGTCCATGTAGCTCGAATGCGGGTCAAGCGAATTAAGCATGCCGTTGATCGCCGCCTCGACAAGCTTTTGCTCATCCGGCTTCTCGACATAATCGGAGCGGATTTTCTCGAAAACGTCGCCGAAGAGATTGAGATTACGGTAGGTATCTGAGGCGGCGGCGCGCGCCGTGCCCTCCGGGAAAACCTGTGTCTTCGTTGCGAGCGTGACGAGCCCCGCGCCCAACACGGTGCCTAGCAGTAAAGGTAAAACCTTGCGCATCATCCGCGAACCTTTTGCAATTCCGGCTTCACCCACCATGGGCCCGGATCAATCGCCACCCCGTCTTTACGAAATTCGACATAGAGAATGGGCTGGACCGCGCCGATGGCGATGGCTGCAGCCGTCTTAACGGAGCCATCGCCCATAACCGCGACAGGCTCCCCAGCAAGAATGAATTGGCCCACGTTTACGTTGATTTTATCCATTCCAGCAAGAATAATATAATAACCCTGACCAGCATTAATGATCAAGAGTTGTCCATAGCTACGGTAAGGACCGGCGAATGACACCCATCCGTCGCCGGGTGCAGCGACAATGGCCTCGACCCGGGTCGAGATTAGCATTCCTTTCTCGGTGCCGCCAAACCCATCCGGGCTGCCAAAGCCGCGCTGAAGCGTGCCGTTCACGGGGAACGGCAAGAGCCCCTTGGTCTCGATAAAGGAGGTCGCAGGCGCGAGCCTTGCCGGGTCCTTGAAAGGCGCTAACGCGGTTTTCATGCCTGCTGCTGGCGGCGCGGCTTCGGCTGCGCGGCCGCGGTTCTCGTCGGCCTTGCGCGCCGCCTCGGCACCGCGAGCGGCCGCGGCAACCTCGGTTTCCATTCTGGTGATCAGTTCCTTGAGGCTCGCTGCCTGTTTGGCGAGTTCGATCGCCCGCTCGCGCTCGGCGCCCAGCGCCTGTTCGGCGGCGGAAAGCGCCGATTGGCGCGCCTCCACGAGCGCCGCGAGACGCTGACGTTCGGCGCGAAGCTTGGCCACGCCATGCGAAAGCGTCTCGCGCTCGGCCGCGATTGATTGACGCAGCTGCAGGAGATCGGAAAGGTCGGAGGCGAGCGCTTCGGTTTCGCTGCGCATTTGCGGCAGGACCGAACCGAGCAACATCGAAGTTCTGATCGCTGCGAGCATATCTTCCGGCGTGACCAGAAGCGCCGGCGGCGGCTTGCGCCCCATCCGTTGCAACGAGGCGAGGACCTCGGTGATCACCGCGCGGCGGCTCGTGAGCGAGCGCTTGATTGCATCTTCCGCTCCAGTCAGCGTGTCGAGCCTTGCCTCGGTTTCGCCGATCTTGCGTTCGCTTGCGTTGACGTTTTGAGTCGCGTCGAGAAGTGCAGCCGTGAGCTTTGCCCGGTCGGCGCGGATCGATGCGATCTCGGCTTCGATTTGCCGCCGCTGCTCCTGCGACGCCTCAAGCGTGTCTTCCATGCCGCGCAGTTCGAGCCGGTGGCCGCTCAGCTTCGCGCCTTTTTCATCTAAGTCGGGCGCCGCCGGCTGACCTGATTGCGCGGCGACGCAAACCGCTGCGAAGAGCACAAGACAGAGTTCGAGCGCGACCAGGCTCGCCGCCCCGCTTAAAGAAATCTTACTATGCCATGCTCGAAACGCCACGATGGCCTTTATGCCGGCAGCCGGATGGACCGGCCACGGGTGCGAATTTCACGAATACCCAAAAACGACAGGGAAAAGTGGCGCCGTCGCGGCAGAACCGGACAGCGTGCGGATTAATTTTTAGTCACGATGATAGGGATGACCGGAAAGAATGGTCATGGCCCGGTAAATCTGCTCGGCGGCCATGATTCGCGCCATTTGATGCGGCCAAGTCATTGTCCCAAGGCTGAGCGAGAGCGAAGCCGAAGCCAAAAAAGCTGGATCCAAGCCGTCCGGGCCGCCGATAACGAAAGCAGTGTCGGAAATCCCCTCGTCCCGCGCGCGGCCAAGCTTTGCGGCAAAGCTCAGGCTCGTCATCTGCCTGCCGGTCTCGTCAAGCGCGATCACCGTTGCGCGTGGCGGAATCCGGACGGCGATGGCCTTCGCCTCTTCCCGCTTGCGATCGTCTGGACGCACCGCGCGGCTCTCTCCGGCCTCGCGCAGTTCGACGCCGGAAAAACCGATCGCGCGGCCAGCGGCGGCGGCTCTTTCGAGATAGCGCGCGGCCAGCTCCCGCTCGGGTCCGGCTTTCGACCGCCCAACGCAAACGAGCAGGAGACGCATCGTGTCTCTAACCGGCGAGTTTAGCCCAAGCGGCGTTCGCCTGGCCGGTTGGCGCTCCACATTTTTTCGAGATTGTAGAACTGCCGCACCTCGGGCCGGAAGATGTGGACGATAATATCGGCCGCATCGACCAGAACCCAATCGCAGTTCTGCAATCCTTCGACGCGCGGTGCGCGCCGGCCGCCCTTGAGTGCAACGATCAGACGCTCGGCGATCGCGCCAACGTGAATGTTGGAGCGCCCGGTCGCGATGATCATGGCGTCGGCGAGAGAGGTTTTGCCGTGCAGGTCGATTGAAACGACGTCCTCGGCTTTCAAATCATCGAGGCAAGTCAAGACAGTCTGCACGAGTTGACCAGCGTCAAGTCCAGACGGGCCATCGGCCAGCTTGAGCGGCGGTTGCGCCGCTTCCGCACGAATCGCGGGTATCAGTGTGTCAATCCTCCTTGAGCCCAGCCAACCGGCCGAGCATGATTTAAAGATGCATCAAAAAGGGGTAAATTTCAATGGGCTCGTTTGGGGGGTGAATTTTTCTCCCCTCGTTTCACGGCAGCGAGGAGTGGTCGTCGGGCCGCTTCATGTTACGAATTCATTAGACTCACGCGTGTCTTTTCATAAGTCCTCGCGCCGCAAGACACGACCATCAGGCCGTGCTGCAGCGCGATCACCGTCCCCTTGCTCAGATCTTGTGTGATCTTCATCGAGCAGAATTGCGCGGTTTAATGCGCGTCCTTGGAAAGCGGTTTGCTCAGGCGGCGCTCTTGCGCTTCAAACCTTCTTCGTAGGAAATGGCCTCGTAGTCCGAAAGCGCGCTATATTTCAGTCCGACATCGGCAAGGGCGTCGAGCTTGGCCGAAGTGTCGAATTTTTTGAGCTTGACCTTGTCGACATAAAAAATGTCGATAAGGCAATTGTAGACGCTTTCATCATCGATAGAGACGACGAAGATCTTAGCCGCGCCCATCGGCACATACCAACGGCAGCCGAGGGGAATGTCGGCGACATAGACGAGATATTTGCCTTCGCCGTCGAGAGCATCGCCGAAGGTCTCGACGAGCTTGGGCAGGGTCTCATATTCCTTGATGGAACCAGCCATGAAGCCGATCGCCGGTTTGCCGTTTTCAGAAACGGTAAAAACATCCTTGAGCACGGTGTCCGGACCGTCATAGGAGATGTCGCCGCGAAAGCCAAAACGGCCCGCGACATGCGTGTCTGCTTTCAAGGCTGGCTTAAGGAGCCGGCCTTCGGCCTCCAATTTGGCAAAAGGCGTGTCGGTAACGGCTGTCATTTATGATCCTCAATGTCGTGAAGCCGCCATCAATTGGAGCAATCCGCGCACTCTTCGAGTATCGAGCGCGCAATCCGGCGAGATCGACGAGTAGGATCGGGTAGCCTTCCTTGGTGACGCCGTTTCATTGAAGCTCCTGCGAACTTCGATTTGAAACGCCTAATCTTTAGGCAAGCAAGTTATATGCCTAGTCGCAAAGCCTTTGCCGGTCACAGATAGAGCTTGCCGCCCTTTTCCAAAAATTCGGCGCTTTTTTCCGCCATGCCTTTCTCACGCTCTTCCATCGCCAAAACTTCATCACGTAGATCTTGCGTGATCTTCATCGAGCAAAATTGCGGTCCACACATCGAGCAGAAATGCGCGGTTTTATGTGCGTCCTTGGGCAGCGTCTCGTCGTGGAAGAGCTTTGCCGTCTCGGGATCAAGCCCCAGATTGAACTGATCCTGCCAGCGGAAATCAAATCTTGCGCGGGACACCGCATCGTCGCGAATTTGCGCCGCCGGATGCCCCTTGGCGAGATCGCCTGCATGCGCCGCGATGCGATAGGTAATGACGCCCACCTTCACGTCGTCGCGATCCGGCAAGCCCAAATGTTCCTTCGGCGTCACATAGCAAAGCATGGCGCAACCAAACCAGCCGATCATCGCGGCGCCTATGCCTGAGGTGATGTGGTCATAGCCCGGCGCAATATCGGTCGTCAGCGGCCCGAGCGTGTAGAATGGCGCCTCGCCGCATTCCTCGAGCTGCTTTTCCATATTGATCTTGATCTTATGCATCGGCACATGGCCGGGCCCTTCGATCATCACCTGACAGCCTTTGTTCCAGGCGATCTTCGTTAGTTCCCCAAGTGTTTCTAGCTCGGCGAATTGGGCGCGGTCATTGGCATCGGCGATCGAGCCAGTCCGTAATCCGTCGCCCAACGAGAAGGACACATCATACGCGCGCATGATGTCGCAAATCTCATCGAACCGCTCGTAGAGAAAACTTTCCTTGTGATGCGCGAGGCACCAGCGCGCCATGATTGAGCCGCCGCGCGATACAATGCCGGTGGTGCGCTTGGCGGTCAGCGGCACATAGGCGAGACGCACGCCGGCATGGATCGTGAAATAATCGACGCCCTGCTCGGCCTGCTCGATCAACGTGTCGCGAAAGATTTCCCAGGTCAGCTTGATTGGATCGCCATCGACTTTTTCAAGCGCTTGATAAATTGGAACGGTGCCGATCGGCACCGGTGAATTGCGCAGGATCCAGTCGCGGATATTGTGGATATTGCGCCCGGTCGAGAGATCCATGACGGTGTCGGCGCCCCAGCGGATCGCCCAGACCATTTTCTCGACTTCCTCGGCAACGGAGGAGGTCACCGCCGAATTGCCGATATTGGCATTGACCTTGACGAGGAAATTGCGGCCGATGATCATCGGCTCGAGTTCCGGATGATTGATATTAGCGGGGATGATCGCGCGGCCGCGCGCGATCTCGTCGCGGACGAACTCCGGGGTGACGAAAGCGGGAATGGCGGCGCCAAAACTCTCGCCATCCTTGAGCCGTGCCTCCGCGTCTTCCGCCATTTGCTCGCGGCCGAGATTTTCCCGCGCGGCGGAAAAAATCATTTCCTCCGTGATGATCCCGGCGCGGGCCAATTCATATTGGGTGACCGGCGCATCGCCGCGACCCTCGCGCGGAGACCGGTTCGCCGGGCATGGCGGCACTAGGCGGTCTTGCGCAACGCCGCCATTGTCCTCCGGCCGCACCGCGCGCCCGGTATAGATTTCGAGCCCAGGCCGTCCGGCAAGCCACGGCTCGCGAATGGGGTGAAGTCCTTTCGAGAGATCGATCGAAATCTCGTCTTGCGTATAGGGTCCGGAGGGATCGTAGATTCGCACCGGTGGCTCGTTCGCGGAAGGATCGAGCGCGATTTCCCGGAAAGGCACGGCAATGTCGGGACGCCCCTCCGGATGATGATAGATTTTTTTTGAGCCAGGCAGCGGCCCGCATGTCACGCTTTGCGGAACCAGATTTTGCGGCTTCTCCCGAATATTCATCGCGATCCTCCGCGTAGGGCGTCTGCAAGCGAGGCGGGAGGCGGATGCGAAGCGGCGAGAACTCAGCTCGTCCTTGGCTGCCGGTCCCTTCGCTGGCATTACCCAGATTCAGGTTCTATGGGTGTGATCTCAGCCACCGTCTCCGGCAGCACCCCATGGCGAGCCGATGACTATAGGCCGCATGGGTGGATGGGGCAAGCCGTACGAAAACTTGGGGTGTTCCAGTTTGAAATTTGCTCGACGGTCTTTTGTAAGGGCCGCGTTTCTTGGCCGGCGCGTCGGCTCCCGTCGCCTCGACAACGCCCATCCGATCCATAACCGTTTTGCTTAGGAGGGCACTACCAATCCGTCAGCGGGGCGCTTCTTGCCTCTAGGTCCGGTCGGCATGCGCATATTCTTTCAAAAGATCGTTTAGCTCATCGATCCATTTCTTAAGGCGAATTATGGTGGCTTCTGTCGTGCTGCCTATGACATCAGTCCCCGTGCCCGTTTTACCAGATTCAAGCAGCTTAAGCTGCCGCTGGAGCTTGGAGCGCATTTCGATCCAATCCTCAACGAAGTCATGGATTATAGCCATGCCTTTACCTCCATGCTTTGCGCTTAGCATATCATCGGATGAAAGATCGGCGCCAATGAAAGTCAAGAGCCTCAGATTTCAAACCGAGACACGACAGCGAAAACTTCACCGCTCGGGGCCGGCCGCGCTTTCGTGCCAGCGGCCGAGCAGAGCGGCGGACAACACCGAGAGCGCCGCGAAAATCGCGATGCCGGCCACAGAGATCAAAGTGAGCGCCGCGAACATGCGCGGGATGTTCAAGCGATAGCCCGCCTCCGCAATGCGGAAGGCAAGGCCAGCGCCTTTGCCTGCGTTGCCTGCCGCGAGTTCGGCGGCGATCGCGCCGATCAAAGCGAGGCCACCGCCGATCCGTAACCCTCCGAGAAAATAAGGCAGAGCGGCTGGCAGCCGCAAATAGATCAGCGTTTGCCAGCGCGTTGCGCGATAAAGCTTGAAGAGATCGATGAGATTGCGGTCGGCCGAGGCGAGCCCGAGCGCGGTGTTCGACAAAATGGGAAAGAAGGCAACAAGAAAAGCGCAGACCAGCACTGCCGATGGCGCCTCGAGATAAATCAAAAGCAAAGGCGCGATGGCGATGATCGGGGTTACCTGCAGCACGATCGCAAAAGGCAGGAACGAGCGCTCCACCCATTTCCATTGCGCGAAAAGAACGGCAAGGCCAACCCCGCCGAGGACCGCCGCTGCAAGCGCACCGAGTGTCGTCTTCAAGGTCACGAGCAAGGCAGGAAACAAGGTGCCACTGTCCGTCACCAATGTTTCGAGCACGAGCGACGGCGAAGGCAGGATATAGGCTGGCACATGGCGCAGCTGAACATAGGCTTCCCACGCCGCGAGCATGGCCATGAAGACCAAGACCGGCGGCGCGGTACGCACGGCCCATCGCGGCGGGCGCCAGATTGCGCCAAAAGGCTTCACTTCAAAACCTCGTCCATCGCGCCTTGCAAGGCCAGCGAGGCTTGCGCGCAAAAGTTCGCGTAGGCGGTGCTCGTGCGGAAATTCTTGGCTCGCGGCGAGGGAGCGCTGATCGCAATCTCCTCGATGATGCGGCCAGGCCGCGCGGCCATCACCGCGATCCGGTGTGAGAGATAGACGCTCTCGTAAACCGAGTGGGTGACGAAAACAATCGTCGTCGCGAGCTCGCCATGCAAGGTTAACAGATCGTCGTTGAGTTTGAATCGCGTGATCTCGTCGAGCGCGGCAAAAGGCTCGTCCATCAAAAGCAGCGGAGGGTGCAAGACAAGCGCACGGGCGATCGAAACACGCATGCACATGCCGCCGGAAAGCTCGCGCGGGAAGGCTGTGGCTTCGGCGCCGAGTCCGACAAGGGCCAACACCTCGTTCACAACGGGCGCGGCATCGCGCCGCGAGATCCCCTGCAAGCGCAGGCCTAAGAACACATTGTCGAAGACGCTTGCCCAGGGCATCAAGGTTGGATCCTGGAACACGAAGCCGATGCTTGCGCGATCGCGCGCCAAACCCCGTGTGAGCGTGCCGGAAGAGACACTATCGAGACCTGCGATGAGCCGCAAAATCGTCGATTTGCCGCAACCTGAAGGGCCAAGCAGGGTCAGAAATTCACCCTCGCGCACATCGAGGTCGAGGCCAGCGAGCGCGACTGTACCATTCTTGTATATCTTGCCTGCATCACGCAAGGAGACGAGCGGCTTTGTCACAAGCTCAACCATCATAGCGGCATCATAAGCGTCAAGCGCGGCTGGCCAAGCCCAGGCGGGCCATGGCAGCGCAATGTCAATGGCGCGGCCGCAACTCGAGTCCAACACCATTGCCGATGAATTGCAAAGTGTAGGCGCGCTTATAATCGAGGTAGGGTTTGAAAAGCCCCGCATCGACCATTTTGGAAAAAAAACTTCTGACCCTAACATCGCGCATGGCGCCGATGCCAAGCGTCAAGGAATCGCCCGAATCGACAATGCCATATTCCTTCATCTTGGCAACGGAATAGGCGAGCTGCTCGTCGCTGATATCGGGATTGTCGCTTTTGATGAGATCATTGGCCGCGCGATTGTCGCCATAGATATAATTATACCAGCCGATGATCGCGGCATCAACGAACCGCTGAACAAGGTCTGGATTTTTATCGATCAGATCTCGCGTGGTCTCGATCGTGGTCGAATAGGAATCGTAACCATAATCGGCGATCAGAAACACATTCGGCTTGAACTTGCCTTGCCGCTCGATCTCGAAAGGCTCGGACGTTGCATAGCCTTGCTCGATGGAATTTTTGTCGGCGATGAAGGGCGCCGAGTTGAACGTATAGGGTTTAACGTTTTCATCCCGGAATCCATAGGCGAGTTTCAGCCATTGATAGACCGAGACAAAGCCGTCCTTGCCGATGAAGGCGGTCGCATGGGTCAAATCCTTGATATGATCGAGACCAACGCCGGGATGCGACATTAAGATAAAAGGGTCTTTTTGAAACAGCGCGGCGACCGCGACAATAGGAATCTTTTGCGCCACCGCGTCAAAAGCTTGAATCAAATTGGCGCCAAGACTGAATTCGATTTTTCCCGCTGCGAGCAAGAGCCTGTTGTTGGCATTGGGGCCGCCTTGCAGGATCGTGACATCGAGCCCGTATTTTTCGTAAGTTCCATCGGCCTTGGCCTGATAGAAGCCGCCATGTTCGGCCTCGGCAAGCCAGTTCGTCGCGAAAGTGACTTTGTCGAGCGCACGCGCGGGGGCGGCGGCAAAAGAAGCGGCCAGAGCGAGAGCCGCGAAAAGATGAGCGAATATCTTCAAGGTGGAGCCTCGATCGGCCAGGGTCGAACCGGCCGCACGCACGCATGATAGCAATAATTGGGGGAAATATGGCGGGGGGCTTCCGCCGCCGCGACGTCCTTTCAATTTTGGGCTGACTGGCCGTGTCAAGGAGTCTTCGTGGCGAAGCGCGACTTTGGGCCGGGATGACCCGGCCCAATTTCGAGGCCCGCGACAAAGAGCGGGCCTTCGGGTTCTGCCCTTTTCAGGGTCCGGGGCGAAGCGTCAGTTCCGCGACGCCGCCGGCGAGAGCGAGCCCGGTCTGCGCTTGAACCGACAAAGGCTGCAATGCGATCGAGCGGCCAAAGCCGCCGACGAGCGCATTCGCGCCAAGCCCAACCCCTATGGTCGCCGATGCGTCGACGCCGGCATAGTCTCCCGCGAGAGCCCCGGGCTTGGGTCCAACGGATGGAGCAAAAACGGCCCAGGCCAACACGCCCCTATCGGTTTCCCCGATATCGAGGCCGTATTTGCGAATTGTGCCGTAATAATGCTCTCGAAATCCGCGTGCCGATGTAAATGTGCAGGCCATCTCCTTGGTTGATGTGATGATAAGACCGAGGCCTCCGGAGACGTTGCAACGCAACCTGCCGATTTTCACGCCTTGCTGCGCGACCGCGCTTTGCGTGGTTGTGGTCAGAATGGCGAGAGTCGCCGCGCATAGTATGGCGCGAATGTTCATGAAGTTTCCTTTTCGTTGAGGGTTGAACGCCGGTGGGACAACGGGTCCTAGTCGAGTCGGACCCAATCTTGCAAATGGATTGAATAGGCGTGATGTCAAGTGCATCTGTTCTGGAAAGGTCTGGAGAATCAACCCGAGATCAGATCCTGAGGCTTGAGGCACATCAATTCCGCCAATGTTTTTTCACCTAACCATTGCGAGCGGTATCGCGACGGATCGGATCTCGTTATAGAGCATAATGCCGCTATTGTGTGGCACAGCCGGAGTCGAACGATGGTGGGTAGAGTCTCATACAAGCAAAACCTCCTTTGCGGCGCGATCGCATTGCTAGTGCTGATTGCCTTACCGCCCGAGGCTTTTGCCGCCGATGCGGCGAAGGGCGAGGTCATCGCCAAGCGCTGGTGCGCCGCCTGCCATCTGGTCGCGCCAGATCAGACGCGGGCCAATTCGGATGCGCCAAGTTTTGCGTCCATCGCGCACAAAATAACGTCCTCGAAAGCGCTCACGGCCTTCCTCATAGATCCGCATCCCATAATGCCGGACATGAATCTCACACGCAGCGAGATCGCCGATATCGTCGCCTATATCGGGACGCTCCGGAGGTGAGGCAAGCTTACGCCGGCATGTGGCGCGGCGCGGACCAATATTGAAATGGCCAGCTGATCGCCTACTCGTCGGTATCAGGAGTTTCGGGCCAGTCCGGAGACTGCGGCCACGAGAATCGCGGCCAGTATCCAGCCCACAATGCCCATCACGGAAAAGATAAAGTTCTGCAAGTTGGTTAACATGGCTCGATTGGAATTGTCAAAAAAATCCTTGAAGTCCCTGTTAATGTCGATTCCCGGCAGAAGCCGGGAACGACTAGCGCCAAAGCACCAGATCAATCCATGGTTCTCGTCGCGCACCCCTTGCACGCTCGTTTTGAGATAAAGCGCGCCGAAGAGCGAGATGCCGAATACCCAATAGAGAACCTGGAAAGTGTAGGTGCCGATGCCGAAGCCTGCCACATATTGAAGGGCGCCGGACCAGATATAGCTCCATCCCTTTTCTTTCTCGCGTTCCCGGACGCGGCCGTAATAGCGGATCTCATTGGCGGCGTCGGGGTCGCCCGCATTCGTCAATGCGGCGGCGAGTTGCGCGTAGGGGGCGGGGCTGTAGTCGGGGTCGAGTCTCACCCAATTTTTGTCCCACCAGTCCATTCCTCGGTCGCGCATCTTTTGTTCGGTTTCACCTTCAAATCCGCCGAGATGATTGAAGCTGAACCCATCGAGATGGAGCTGCCCCTTCTTTGCAGGCCAGGCATCCTTTGCATCCACCAGATACCCAATGTGCGCATTGTGCAGGTTCAGGGCGCCGGGTTTCCGAATGCTCCCTTTCCAGCCGGTGGATTCGTATGGTCTTTCGACACGTAGATCCCCGGTAACTGATGCGCCTGAAAGATCGAGACCGTGCAGAGTGGCACCACGCAGATCCAGATTGCCACCATGTCGGCCGCATGAGCGCAAATGACATCTCGCATGAAAAGAGAGCCATCGACCTGCAGGGCGTCGGCACTCAGTGCGCCACTGAAGCTGGCGCCGTCCATGGCGATCTGCCCAGTGATCTTCGCGCTGCGCAGAACCACGTCCTTGAAGCTG
>Ga0187871_10003714_pt1 | contig 11718 bp, 7 predicted proteins | sample June2016WEW_16_1_FD_132988 | JGI IMG/M metagenome (GOLD analysis project Ga0187871, IMG submission 132988) | Peatland microbial communities from SPRUCE experiment site at the Marcell Experimental Forest, Minnesota, USA - June2016WEW_16_10 | ecosystem: Environmental > Terrestrial > Soil >... | reverse complement strand
TCCCATCCCGATGAAGTGAAGGTCGTCTCCAAGCGCTTTGGCCTGGGCGCGACTTCGCTCGACCGTTATCTCGAGCTTGACGGCTACAAGGCGCTGCAGAAAGCGTTGGGCATGCAGCCCGACGCCATCATCGCTGAGGTGAAGGCGTCGAACCTGCGGGGCCGTGGCGGCGCGGGATTCCCGACGGGCATGAAATGGTCGTTTGTCCCCAAGCAATCGGCCAAGCCGAAGTACGTGCTGTGCAACGGCGACGAGAGCGAGCCCGGGACCTGCAAAGATCGCCTCATCTTCGAGCACGATCCCCACTCCATCATCGAAGGTGTCATGATCGCCGCCGTCGCCGTCGGCGCCAAGACGGGCTACATCTATCTTCGCGGCGAGTATCGTTACCTGATCGAGATCATGGAGAAGTCGGTCGCCGACGCTTACGCGCGCGGCATCATCGGCAAGAACATCTTCGGCTCCGGCGTCGATCTCGACATCTACGTGCATTCGGGAGCGGGCGCATACGAGGTGGGCGAAGAATCGGCGCTGATGGAATCGCTGGAAGGGAAGCGCGGTATACCGCGCATTCGGCCGCCGTTTCCCGCCGTGGTCGGACTGTGGGGCGGCCCGACCGTCATCAACAATGCCGAGACGCTGGCCAGCGTCCCGCCCATCATCCTTAACGGCGGCGAGTGGTTCGCCAAGCTGGGCACGCCGCGCAACGGTGGCACGCATTTGGTCAGTATCAGCGGCAATGTCGAGAGGCCTGGTGTTTACGAACTGGCTCTGGGATACAACTTCAAGAAGGTGATCTACGAAGTTGCGGGTGGCATCCCGGCAGGCCGCAAGCTGAAGGCGGTAGTGCCGGGTGGCTCGTCCGTGCCGATTCTCTTGCCGGAGGAGATTGATGCTCCATTCGACTATGAGGGCATGGTCAAGGCCGGCTCGATGATGGGTTCCAGTGCGGTCATTGTTCTGGACGATCAGGCGTGCATCGTGAAGTTCGCCCTGCGCGTAATGAAGTTCTATCAGCACGAGAGCTGCGGCTGGTGCATACCGTGCCGCGAGGGAACGGACTGGTTGAAGAAGACGCTGGTGCGTTTTCACAGCGGCGGCGGCGTGATGAAGGACATCGACAACATGAAGTATCTGTCGGAGAACATGCTGGGGCGCACGTTCTGTCCGCTGGGCGATGCGGCGGCGATGCCGATGATCTCCTACATTCAGAAGTTCCGCCCCGAGTTCGAGGCGCATCTGGACGGCAAGCCGTGTCCGTATGAGAAGGTGGCGGAAGCGGTGGCAGTGTAGAGCGATGTCTCCCACCCTTTCGCAAAGGATGCGAAAGGATGGGGCACCCGCAGAAGAAGCAGTGGTCAGTCGCTAGTGGCTGGATCGGAAGCCCGAAGGGCGAAAGTAATTAGCCGAGCGCGGAAGCGCTGGGTAAGCGAGACGTTTTGAAGATGTGAGTCCCTTTAGGGACGACACGGCATTCCCATAAGGGGGGAGCGCATAGATTTTGAACGTGGCATGGGAGTAGGGTTGCTCGACTCGCTCCGGATGGCACGGATTTTGGTTTTACTAATTGCTAATTGCTGCCTTTATGCCTGACGTAACTCTCACTGTCGACGGTAAGAAACTCACGGTTCCCGCGGGGACGCTGCTCATCGAGGCCTGCAAGAGCAAGGGCATCGAGGTGCCGTCTTTCTGCTACTACCCGGGTTTGTCGCTCTGCGGCGCGTGCCGCATGTGCCTGGTCGAAATCGAAAAAATGCCCAAGCTGCAGACGGCGTGCACCACGCCGGTGGCCGAGGGCATGGTGGTCGCCACCGAAAGCGACAAGATCAAGCAGGCGCGCAAGTCAATGCTCGAGCTGCTGCTGGCGAACCATCCGCTCGACTGCCCGGTCTGCGACGCCGGCGGCGAATGCGAACTCCAGGACATGACCTTCAAGTACGGCGCCGCCGAATCGAAGTTCATCGACCTGAAAAACCATCGCGAAGAGCAGCAGTGGTCGCCGGTGGTGTACTTCGACCGGCCGCGCTGCATTCTCTGCTACCGCTGCATTCGCGTCTGCGGCGAAGGCATGGACGTGTGGGCGCTCGGCATCCAGAACCGCGGCTCCAGCGGCATCATCGCGCCCAATAAAGAAGATCATCTGCAGTGCGAAGAGTGCGGCATGTGCATCGACATCTGCCCGGTCGGCGCGCTCACCTCCGGCGCGTATCGCTACAAGACGCGGCCGTGGGAGATGAACCACGTCGGCACCGTCTGCACGCACTGCGGCGACGGCTGCAAGATTACGCTGGGCGTCCGGCGGGCCGACACCGGCATGGAGATCGTGCGCGGCGACAATCGCGACAAGAGCGGCATCAATGGCGAATTCCTGTGCATCAAGGGACGCTATGCCTTCGACTTCGCGCACCATCCCGATCGCCTGCAGCAGCCGCTGATCAAGCGCGACGGCAGGTTCAGTCCTGCGACCTGGGAGCAAGCGTTTGACCTGATCGCGACGAAATTCGAGGAAATCCTGAGTGACGGCGGTGGCCCGAGCTCGATCGGCGTGATCGGCTCCAACCGCACCAGCAACGAAGAGAATTATCTGCTGCAGAAGTTCGCGCGGCTGGTGCTGGGCACCAACAACATCGACCATCATCGAACCGCGGATTATCCGGCGTTTGCGGCGGCACTGGCCGGCAAGCCGAACGCGACGGCGTCGATGCGCGACGTCTTCGATGCGCCCGCGATTCTGCTGATCGGCAACGATCCGACGGAGCAGCATCCGCTGCTGGCCTGGCAGATTCGCACCAACGTTCGCCTGCATCGCGGCAAGCTATATCTGGTGAATTCTTCGCCTATCAAACTGCGGCGCCAGGCGACGTCGTTCGCGCAGATCGCGCCCGGCTCGGAATCCAGTTTCGTGCAGTTCCTCGCCGGTAACGACCCCGCGGCCGATGCGGTCGTCTCGTCGAGCTTGACGCGCGAGGCGCTTGGCCAAATGCGCGACGCGGTGAAGCAACAGTCAGGGCTGGTCATCGTCTTCGGCTCTGAGCTGCGCGGCAAGAACGTGAAGGCGCTGGTCGATTTTGGTCTGGCGCAAGGCGCAAAGTTCATCTGCCTGGGCGACTACGCCAACTCGCGCGGCGCCGCCGACATGGGCCTCTATCCCGACATGCTCCCCGGCTACGCGCCGGTTACGAGCGCGACGCGCTTCCACGAAGAGTGGCTGGACGAAATCCCGCAGGCGCCCGGCATGAACTTGCTGCAGATGATGGAAGCGGCGAAGGGCGGCAAGCTGAAAGCGCTGTACGTCGTGGGATCGAATCCCGTCGCGCGCTACAACCTCGATCCGTTCGCGCTTTCGAAGACCTTCGTCATCGTGCAGGACATGTTCCTGACCGGGACGGCCGCGATCGCCGATGTCGTCTTGCCCGTCGCCAACGCCTACGAGAAAACCGGCACCTACACCAACACCTGCGGCGATGTGCAGATGCTGAAAAAAGCCGGCGAATTCGCGGGTGTGCGCACCGACTTCGAGTGCATCGTGCGCATCGCGCTGCGCATGGGTTATGACGTGCATAAGCTGGTACCCGCCGCGGCGGGCGGCGGCGGTACGCGCGCGGATATGGGTCAGTCGCGCGGCGCGCAGTCGGGCGAGGCCGATCGTCACGCGGTGTGGCTTACCGACAGCGGCCTCGAGCCGAAAATGAGCCCGTACGATCCGACTGCGATGCTGGACGAAATTCTGCGGCTGGCGCCGGCTTATGACATCTCGCGCCTGGAGTTGCTGGCGAGCCAGGATGTGCATTCCCAGTTGGTACAGATCGCGGGTGCGACGGGTGCGGGCGATCCTGCGCTGGTGCTGCCGTCCAACGATACGCTGTTCACCTCGGGCACGCTGGGGCGCTATTCGAACGCGCTGAACACAGTCTACGAGCGCTACAATCCGCCGTCGGATAAAGAGGAGAGCGTTGCCGGCTATGACCCGATGATTCGCGCCGAAGGCATGTAGGAAGTTTCAAGTTTCGAGGTTGGAGAACTGAGGGAAGCAGTTTCGAGTTTCTAGTTTCGAGTTTCTCGGTTGATAGTGGAGGCCCTGTTCGTTCTCTGCGCTCAGGTGAGTTGTTGAAGCAAACGTTGGGGCAGTACCGAACGAGTCCCGCGAGCGGGACGGAAGAGGATAGCCCAGCGCTTCAGCGCTGGGTAGGCGTTTCAAAGAAGTCAAGTCCCTTCAGGACGACAGGCCTTTGGGACAACCTTGGCGACGCGGCGAAAAGCAGATCCCTCGCTTGCTCGTGATGACGATTTGATTGTTCGAAAGCTGTTGGCGAATGCGGTAATTGTTCGCGTGATACTGGCGAAACCGACTTCAAAACGACGAACTCATTATTGACTACGGATTCCCAGGGCTGCTTGCTGACGCTGATTGCTGAACCATGACCATCGGCACCTTCATCATCGTATCGATCGTCAAGATCGTGATCGCAGTCGGCATTCTGCTGACCGCGGTCGCCTACACCACGTTGCTGGAGCGCAAGGTCGTCGGCCACATGCAGAACCGCTGGGGCCCCTCGCGCGTGGGGCCGTTCGGTATCTGGCAGCCGCTCGCCGATGGCTTAAAGTTTATCTTTAAGGAAGACGTCACACCGCCTTTCGCTAACAGGCCTTTGTATCTGTTGGCACCGGTCATTGCGCTGGTCACGGCGCTGACTTCCATCGCAGTCATTCCGGTCGGGCCATGGATAACGATCGCCGGGATTTCCACCCCGCTGCAAATCACCGATGTAAACATCGGCCTGCTCGTCGTCCTGGGAGTCGCGTCGGTCGGCGTCTACGGCAGCGCACTGGCCGGCTGGTCGTCGAACAGCAAGTATTCCATGCTGGCCAGCCTGCGCGCTTCGGCGCAAATGATGAGCTATGAGATCGCGCTCGGCCTGTCGCTGGTGGGCGTGCTGATTCTTTCCGGCAGCTTCAGCTTGCGCGAGATTGTCGATTCGCAGTCGGGCCTGTGGCTGGGATTCATCCCCAAGTGGAACCTGTGTAAGGGCCAAATCGTCGCCTTCTTCATTTACATTATGGCCGCCTACGCCGAAACCAATCGCATTCCCTTCGATCTAGTGGAAGCGGAAACCGAGTTGGTCGGCGGCTACCACACCGAATACAGTTCGATGAAGTTTGCCATGTTCTTCATGGCCGAGTACGCCAACATGTTCACGGTGGCATGCCTGGCGTCGATTGTGTTCCTGGGCGGATGGTTGGGGCCGGTGTTCGGGCCGCCGATCGTGCGGTCGCTGCTGCCCGTGTTCTGGTTCGCACTACGGGTGTTTGGATTTATTTTCGTGTACATCTGGGTGCGCGGCACATTGCCGCGTTTCCGCTATGACCGGCTCATGGCTTTCGGGTGGAAGTTTTTGCTGCCGCTGGCCATTGCGAATATTGTGGTGACGAGTTTTGTGGTTGCGGTGAAGTGAAGCCGCGAGCTCTGAGCCGCGAGCGTCGAGCTAAAGCAAGTCGATAAGGATCCGTAGCGTTATGCATTCGTATTGCGAAGGATCGGTGATGGCAAGAGCTCGCAGCCCGCAGCTCGCGGCTCGTGGCTAACAAGATGCTTGGACCTATCATATTTTTCATTTTCGCGGCGCTGTGCGTCGGTGGCGCCATCAACCTGCTGGTGCAGAGGCACCCCATCAGCAGCGCGCTGTCGCTCATCGTGGTGATGGGCTCGCTGGCCGTGCTGTATCTGCTGCTGGGCGCGGAGTTCGTCGCCGCCGTGCAGATCATCGTCTACGCTGGCGCGGTGATGGTGCTGTTCGTCTTCGTGATCATGCTGCTGAATGCGGGAGTGGAAGAGCGGCTGCCGCATACCAGCCGCGTGGCGACCATGCTCGGCGTGCCGGCTCTTATCATCGGACTGGCGATCGCCGCCGGTCTGGTGTCGCACGTCACTGGCCTGGACCGCATCGGCGTCGGCGGCCCCACGGTGATGAATGGCGAAAACCTCTTCGGCAATCCCCAAGCCGTCGGGCACCTGCTGTTTCGCAATTATCTGTTACCGTTCGAGGTCACGTCGATACTGATCCTGATTGCCATCATGGGCGCGGTGGTGCTGGCGCGGAGGGAGGAATAGATGGTCCCTCTCTACTATTACCTGGTGCTGAGCGCGATTTTGTTCGCCTGCGGCGTTGCCGGTTTCCTGATCAAGCGCAACATCATTACGATTTTTCTTTCTATCGAGTTGATGCTGAACGGCGTGAACCTGACCTTCGTTGCCTTCGCCGCGCAGTTGAAATCACTCGACGGGCACATTTTCGTTTTCTTCGTCATGGTGGTTGCCGCAGCCGAGGCTGCTGTCGGTTTAGCAATCATCATTGCGGTCTTCCGCACACGTGAGACGTTGAACGTCGATCGCGTGAACTTGCTAAAACTGTAACGTGACGCTCATAACGATATTTTCTCCAGTGGTGCGGGTTACGCCGCTACCGCTTGCGAGGGCAAGATAGCCGTGACCGAATCTGCTGCACAACCAAACCGCACCAAGCACGTGGTCATCGTGGGCGGCGGTTTCGCCGGACTCCACTGCGCCCGCAAGGTAGCGGCGAACCCCGATGTTCGAGTTACGCTGCTCGATAAGCACAACTATCAGCAGTTTCAGCCGCTGCTCTATCAGGTAGCCTCCGCGCTGCTGTCGTCCAGCAACATTGCCTTCAATCTGCGCGCCAGCCTCCTGCGCCATCCCAATGTCGACGTGAAATTGGGCGAGGTAGTCTCGGTCGATCTCAACTCGCATACCGTGCACACCGCGCAGGGGCAGCAGTACCAGGGCGACTTTCTGGTACTGGCCGCCGGTGCGCAGGCGAACTTCTTCGACACGCCGGGCGCGGTCCAGCACACCTTCCCGCTGTATTCCCTGCACGACGCCGAGTCGTTGCGCTCGCGCATTCTGGCGGTGGTCGAATCGGCCGATGCCGACCACTCGCTCATCGACAAGGGAGCCTTGAACTTCGTGATCGTGGGCGCAGGGCCCACAGGAGCGGAGATGGCCGGCGCCTTCGCCGACATGATGGAAGCCAGGAAACGCAGAAAGTTGGCTCGTCAGGCGTTCAAGGATTTTCCTATGGAGCGCGCCCAGATTTTCCTGGTGGATGCGGGCCACGCCGTGCTGGGTGCCTTCTCTCCCCCAGCCCAGCAATATGCGGCGCGCATGCTGACGCAACGCGGGGTGCAGATTCGCCTGGGCACCAGGGTGACGGAGGTGGGCAGCGGGCACGTAACGCTTTCCGACGGCACCCGGATTCCGACCCACACTGTCATCTGGGCGGGCGGACTCAAGGCAGCGTCGTTGTCCGGCAGCCTGGGAATTCAGACCGGCCACGGCGGCCGCATCGATGTGCAACCCGATCTCAGCGTCCCCGGGCTTACAGGCGTTTATGCCCTGGGAGATTTCGCCAATATCACAGGCGAGGACGGCCAGCACTTGCCGCAGCTCGCCTCCGTGGCGGAACAGTCCGGCAAGTGGTGCGCTCGAAACATTCTCGCCGACGTCGCCGGCAAGCCAAGAGAACCGTTCCGTTATTTGGATAAAGGCATCATGGCGATGATCGGGCGTAACGCGGCCGTCGCCGAGGTGGGCAAGCATCGTCACGAACTGGAAGGCGCGATCGCGTTCGCGGCCTGGCTGGGCGTGCATGCCGCTCTGCTCACGGCAATGACGGCCAAGATTGAAGCCTTCATGGAATGGGCGTGGTGGTATTTCGGCGGCGTCCGCGACGACATTATTCTCGACCGCTCCGAAGAATTGCAGATTAACTGGAATGAGGACACGGAAGCCACGGCTGCCACGGCGTCGCAAGAGCACGCCGGACAAGATGGCAAGTCGTAGCTGCGAGTAAGGACAAAATGCACCTGTTCGTCATCCCGCTGCTTCCGCTGGCAGGCGCCGCCATCAACGGCCTGCTCGGCAAGCGCTTCCCCAAGGCGCTGGTCAACACCATCGCCCTGGGCTCGACCGCGCTGGCCTTCGCCTATGCATTGTGGGTGACGGCGCAATTCTTCGGCCTGCCACCGGACCAAATTCCGCACATCGAGCACTACGCCACCTGGATGAGTTCAGGCTCGTTCACGGTCGAGTACGGCATGCAACTCGATCAGCTTTCGCTGGTGATGCTGCTGATCGTCACCGGCGTCGGCTTCGTCATCCACATTTTCTCCGTCGGCTACATGGCAGAGGAAGGCGGCTACTACCGCTTCTTCGCGTACCTGAACATCTTCATGTTTTTCATGCTGACGCTGATTCTGGCCGACAACTACCTGCTGATGTTCGTTGGCTGGGAGGGCGTGGGCCTGGCGTCGTACCTGCTGATCGGCTTCTGGTTTCGCAAGCAAAGCGCGGCCAACGCCGGTAAGAAGGCGTTCATCACCAACCGCGTCGGCGATTTCGGCTTCCTCATCGCGCTCTTCCTGCTGATCAAGCACTTCGGCACGCTGCAATTCCAAGAGCTGTGGCCGCTGGTCAGCCGCTACCCGATCGAGAGCGCAGGCGCAGGACTGCTCACCGCCATCGGCCTGCTGATGCTGGTGGGCGCGTCCGGCAAGTCCGCGCAGGTTCCCCTTTACGTCTGGCTGCCTGATGCGATGGAAGGCCCCACGCCGGTCTCCGCACTGATCCATGCGGCGACGATGGTCACCGCGGGCGTGTACATGATTGCGCGCTCCAACCCCATCTTCAATCGCGCCCCTGACGCGCGCATGGCGGTCGCCGTCATCGGCACGCTGACCGCGATCTTCGCGGCGTCGATTGGCCTGGTGCAGACCGATATCAAGAAGGTGTTGGCCTACTCCACCGTCTCGCAGCTCGGCTACATGTTTATGGGCTGCGGCGTGGCCGCGTACGGCGCGGGGATCTTCCACCTGATGACCCACGCATTCTTCAAGGGCTGCCTGTTCCTGTGCTCCGGGGCGATCATTCACGGCCTGGGCGGCGAGCAGGACATGCGCTACATGGGCGGCCTGCGTAAATACATGCCGTGGACGTTCCTGTGCATGACGTCGGCCACTATCGCTATCGCCGGCATCCCGCCATGGGCGGCGTTCTTCTCCAAAGACGAAATCCTGTGGAAGACCTACGCGAGTGGGCAACACATTTTGTGGCTGGTCGGAGTTATAGCCGCGGGTATGACCTCGTTCTACATGTTCCGGCTGTGGTTCCTCACGTTCTTCGGCGAGTATCGCGGGCCGAATCCCGCGACCGCCGGACACGGCCATGACGCGCACGGCCACGGCCATGGGCCGCATGAAAGTCCGTGGGTGATGGTGGTGCCCCTCATAATTCTTGCGATTCTTTCGCTGGTCGGCGGATGGATCGGCATTCCGGCGGCGTTGGGCGGCAACGATCACTTCGATCACTTCCTTGATCCGGTGTTCTCCACCTACGCGCCCGCGAGCATTGCCGCCGAGAACGCCAGGGCTGCGGAAGATCCGTCCACCGGCCGCGAAGATACGAGCCTGGAGCTCGCCTTCACCGGGATCTCGGTCGGCGTGGCGCTGATCGGCCTGTTTTTCGCGTGGTACCTGTACCATAAGCGCCCCGAACTGCCCGCGCGGATGGCGGCGAGCGCCGGCGGCCTGTATCGACTCGTGCTCGACAAGTACCGGATCGACGAGCTCTACGGCGCCGTGATCATTCACCCGATAATTGCGTTTTCGAGCAACGTTCTCTGGAAGGGAATCGATAAGGGCATCATCGACCGCGCGGTGGATGACGGCGCTGCCGGCGCGCAGGAAACCTCCGACGCGCTGCGACAGATGCAGTCGGGCAACATACGCTCTTACGCGGGATGGGTCGCGGTCGGCGCGACCGCCGTCATCGCCTTCATGGTGTGGAGGGGGTTGCGATGAGATTGATCAACGACAACATCCTCAGCATCGTAGTCTTCCTGCCGCTGGTGGGCGCAATTCTGCTTGCCTTCTTCCCGCGCCGCGACCGCGACATCCGCTACTTCGCGCTGGCTGTATCGCTCATCACGCTGCTGGCCTCATTGCACCTGCCGTGGTATTTCGTGCGCGGCCAGAGCGGCTTTCAGTTTGACGAAGACGCGCCCTGGATCGCGCACCCGAACATTCACTACCACCTCGGCGTTGACGGCATCTCGCTGTGGCTAGTCGTGCTGACGGCGTTCCTGATGCCGCTGTGCGTGCTAATCTCGTGGAAGTCGATCAACCACCAGGTGAAGGAATTCTTCGTCCTCATGCTGGTGCTGGAGACGGCGATGATCGGCGTCTTTATCGCGCTCGATCTCTTCCTCTTCTACTTCTTCTGGGAAGCCACGCTGATTCCGATGGCGCTGCTCATCGGCATGTTCGGGCACGGGCGCAAGATTTACGCCGCGGTGAAATTTTTTCTGTACACGATGATCGCGTCGATGTTCATGCTGGCGGCGATTATCTGGCTGTACGCGCGCACCGGCAGCTTCGATTTCGCTACCATCCAGAGCGCGATTCAGCAGGGAAGAGTTCCCGGCTTCGAGCAAGGCGCGCTATGGCTCTTCCTCGGTTTCTTTGTAGCTTTCGCTGTTAAGGTGCCGATGTGGCCGGTGCATACCTGGCTGCCCGACGCTCATGTCGAAGCGCCAACCGCAGGCTCCGTGCTGCTCGCGGGCGTGCTGCTGAAGATGGGTACTTACGGATTGCTGCGCTTCAACCTCGGACTCTTTCCCGAGCAGGCGAGGCGCAACGCGCCATGGATTATCGCGTTGGCCATCATCGGCATCATCTACGGCGCGCTGGTGGCGATGATCCAGCCCAACATCAAGCGCCTCGTCGCGTATACGTCGGTCAGCCACCTCGGCTTCGTTGTGTTGGGTATCTTCAGCTTCACCCAGCTCGGCGTGGACGGCGCGGTGTATCAGATGCTGAACCACGGCGTCTCCACCGGCGCGCTGTTCATGCTGCTGGGGATGATCTACGACCGCCGTCATACCTACGACATCACGGAGTACGGCGGCCTGGCGACGCCCATGCCGATCTACGCGACCTTCTTCACCTTCATCATGCTGTCGTCGGTGGGGCTGCCGCTGCTGAACGGCTTTGTCGGCGAGTTCATGATCCTCAGCGGGGCATTTCAGGCCAAGCAGCTTTACGGGATTCTCGCGGCGACGGGCGTGATCTGGAGCGCGTGTTACCTGCTGTGGATGTACCAGCGCGTCTTCCAGGGCGAGGTGACGAATCCGGCGAACGCGGCGCTGCACGACCTCGATGCGCGCGAGCAGGTTTCGCTGTGGCCGCTGGCGTTGGCGGCGCTGGTAATGGGCGTCGCTCCGATGCTATGGCTGCACTCGATCAGCCCATCGGTGACCGAGGCGCTGAAGCCGTTCGCGGCGCCGATGCAGGCGGCGCACGTTGTTGTTCACACGCCTGCGCCCCTATCGCATGCTGATATTGCACGCACCACGGCGGAGGTCATCGGCCGATGATCCCCTCCGTCGACTACATCCGCATCCTGCCCGAACTGGTGGTCAGTCTCTTCGGCATCCTCGTCATGCTCGTCGATCCGCTGCTTCCGGAGCAAAGCCCCAAAAAGCCGCTGGGCGTGATCGCCATAATTGGCGCGTTGGCCGGGCTGGCCGCGACCGCCTTTCAGACGAACTATTACGGCAGCGCATTCTACGGCAGCATCAGCGTCGATACCTTCAGCGTCTTCTTCCATTTTGTTGTGCTGCTGATCGCGCTGGTGGTCACGCT
>Ga0187871_10003713_pt1 | contig 11719 bp, 14 predicted proteins | sample June2016WEW_16_1_FD_132988 | JGI IMG/M metagenome (GOLD analysis project Ga0187871, IMG submission 132988) | Peatland microbial communities from SPRUCE experiment site at the Marcell Experimental Forest, Minnesota, USA - June2016WEW_16_10 | ecosystem: Environmental > Terrestrial > Soil >... | reverse complement strand
GCCCGCCCCACGGTGAGTTTTCGACGGTGCCCCGCCGGGGGTCTCGCCGCTGTTTCACCCGCATCCGCGGGGGCGCCCGCTGAAGCGTGCGCCACCAACCTATTGGACGTTAAACGGTACGTGGCGCTCACGGTTGAGTTGCGCGCTCATATCGCGGTCGACCGAGGAAAGCGGCGCCTGCCTCTCTTTGTGGCCGGTGTCGAGATAGTGCAAGGTCCCGTTGTCGACCCAATAGGTCATCGCCGCGCGAATGGTGTTGTCGCGGAAGGCGATTAAATAGAGGATCGGACCGGTTTCGGGTGCCGGCGGGTTGCCATAATCCACCGGTTGCGTATAGTCGTGGATTACCGGGTGTGCCGTTTCCGTGTAGACAGTGCCCTGCGGAGGATAATAGACCAGCGGACCGCGTTCACCGACGCCGGCTGGCGAAGACGAGGGCGGCAAGTAGCCGGAATCGTCCGGGGGGAGCGAATAGTAGCCTCCAAAACCACCGTAGCCATAGCCGCCGTAGCCTCCGTAACCGCCGTATCCGAAAGCGCGAACGGATCCGTGCGCACGGGCGGGGTTATGCCCTATCGCCGCACCTCCTGGATGACCGGCGCTTACCGCACCGCCGCCTTCTTTCGCGGCAAAAAGCGCCGACGCCAGCAAACAGCAGAGACTCAACTGCATTAGAGGTTTCATCGCATTCCCCCACCCGAAGCATAGCGCCGGAGAAGGTTAACTGGCAAGGCAGGTACTCTAGATCTCGGCGGGCAGGGTGAGACCGGCTTTGTCCAGGTATCTCTGCAGAAGAACGATCGCTTCCGGTTCGCGAATGCCGCGCGCGATCGAAATCTCGGTGACCAGCATGTGCCGCGAACGATCCAGCATCTTCTTCTCGCGAAAGGAAAGCAGCTTCTCCTTTTGCAACTCCAGGAGGCTTTTGAGAACTTCGGCTGCGCGCAACAGGTCTCCGCTCAACATTTTTTCGGAATTGGCCTTAAAGCGGACCTTCCAATCGCTGGCGGACATGCACTTGCCACCGGCCAGATACCCCAGCACCCGGCTGATCTCGTTGTTTTTCGTGAGATGCCGAAGCCCGATGTGAGCGACTTTGGAAAATGGCACGGTTACGGTGACGCTACCGTAAACCATGCGCAGCAGGTAGCATTTCTCAAACTGGCTGCCGAGCGCCCAAGCCCGGATGTTTTCAATGGTCCCAACACCTTGGTTGGGATAAACCACTTTCTCGCCGATCTGAAAGGTCATTACGGGGTCCCCCAGTAAACCGCCGTTCCCCTCTTCTTGGTGCGGGTTCAAAACCGCCAGCTAGAATAGTAAACCTGGATTGGAAACAAGTCAACAGGTTTATGTAACGGTACCAACCGCGGGCAGACCGCGATCAGGCGAGCAGGGCGCGGACAAACTTCAGGTTTCGGGTCATGTCGCTCTCCACGGATTTGGATGGGCAATCCGTTTCCAGATTGGCAAATCCGGAGAATCCTATGTCTCTTACGGCCTTCATCACTGCCGGGAAATCGATGGACCCTTCGCCCAGATAATGCGGGTTGTCCTTCAGATGCATCTGGCAAATGCGCCGGTCGCCCAGCCAGCGGATCTCCTTCACTACGTCGAAACCGTTGCCGGTGGAGTTGCCGACGTCGTAGTAGACGCCGATAGCCGGTGAGCCCGCCCGCTCCATGATGCGTACGTTGTCCTCAGCCGAAATGGTGTCTTCCAGACCGAGCATGACTCCTGCCTTCTCGGCAGCCGGTGCGATCTCCTTCAGCAACCCTGCCACGTAGTCCATTTCCGCGTGGTTTGCCAGCGCGGCTTTGCCGAAGAACGGGAGCAGCACGACTCTGGCGTTGAGATTGGCGGTAATCGGGATGCTGTCGGCTACCCACTTTTGTGCGCGCGGGTTGTCCTTAAGACGATCCACGTGCAGAATGTCCAGGCAGGTACCCGACAGGGCAATGCTGTGCTGTTTCGCGGCAGCCAGATACCCTGACTGGGTGGAAGCGTCGTCCAGAGGGAGCTTACCGGAGACGGGCTGGCGGCCTAAGCTCACCTGTACGCCGTCGAACCCGAGCTTGGCGGCCAAGGCGACAGCTTCGATCTTTCCAGTGAGCTCGAGGTTCCAATCGGTTACCCCGATTTGTGGACCACGATGGCCGGCTTCCGCGGCACGCAAAGCCACACTGCTTGCCAGCAGGGCCTGCAAAACCGATCTTCGGGTCATACCACTCCTTGGTGGCGATTTGCTCAGGCGCCGGCAGCGCGCTTAACGACAGGCACGGCTTCGCCTTGCCGTTCCGCCAGTAAGAGGCGGCGCAATGTCCGCAAGTCGTTCAGAATCCGGCGGCTGGTGGTAATGTGGAGGGTCAGCTTCGCTAAATTGTAGCTGACCAATTGCAGCGCCTCCCGGCGGCGCTCGGCACCCTCCGAGACGGCAGCCGCGACATCGGCATCCACATCCTGGCGGGCTTCTTCGATGGCGTCCGCGAGGAGGGAAACATATTCGTGAGAACCTTCGATACTGTCAAACGGCGTTTCCGGATCGTAGCTCACATGTGCCTCCAAATACTAGATTGGCGCGGAATGCCTTGTGTGACGTTCCCCCATTCTCGCACAAAAAACCTGTGCACAAGGGCTTCTTTTCGGGGCAGTTGTACTGGGATAGACTACTTGCGCGCGCCACGCTGCGGGTTCTTCAGGTTAGTCTGGCGGCGTTTCGCCTTGGTGCGCTTGGGCTTGCTGATGATAAAGGTGCCGCTGCCCAGGTATTCGGCTTTGTAGGTTTTGTCTTCTGCCAATCGAATCTCCTCGAAGGTGATGTGTTTATTCTACCGCGGTTGGCCCTGCAATAGTTTCCGGGGGCAGCGATCCAGTACGTCGTTGCCGAGCAGGGTTGACGTCATGCGTGTGTTTGAGGGTGGGACGCTCCCTAACGGTCGCGGCTCCGATTGCCACTTTTATCACTTATAGCGTAGCCAGGTCAAGAAACCGATGAGGGTCTTGCCATCTTCGATCTTCCCGTCGCGGACCATTTTGTCCAGCTCTTTGCGCTTGAACCAGCGGCACTCGATGCGCTCGTCCTCCATGGGCTGGGCTTCGCCCTTGGTCAAACCGGTGGCTAGAAAGATGGTCATCTTCTCGTCCACAAATCCCGGGCTGGCCCAATAAGCGACCAGCTTCTTCCAACTCCGTGCTTTGTAGCCGGTCTCTTCCCGCAACTCGCGGCGCGCGGCTTCGAGCGGCTTCTCGCCCGCGTCCAGGCGGCCGGCCGGAAGTTCCCAAAGGGACTTCGCGGCGGGCAACCGGAACTGCCGCACCAGCAGGATGCGGTTCTTCTTGTCCACCGCCATCATCACCGCCGATCCCAGATGCCGGACGATGGAGCGCTTGATCTCAAACCCCCCAGGATCGGTGGCTTCTTCTTCAGTTACGCGGAAGAGGGCGCATTTGTATACTTCTTTCGAAGAGACGATTTTCATAAATTCAGTTCCGGCGAATGGCGGCCTCAAAGCGGTCGAGCGGCAGCGTATTCATGATATCGCCCGGCGTCAGCCAGCCGCGGCGCGCCGTGATGACGCCATAATGCATGCTTCCCAAGTGCTTGGGGTGGTGCGCATCGGTCGAAATAATGAAATGGGCGCCGCGCGCCTTGGCGGTCCGGATGAGGTTGGCGCTTAAATCCAGCCGTTCCGGACTGGCGTTGATTTCGAGCCAGACGCCGCGGCGCACGGCTTCGTCGACGATGCGCTCGAAATCGAACGGGAAGGCGTCGCGATGCAGCAGGATGCGGCCGGTAGGATGTCCCAGAACGCGCAGTGACGGGCATTCGAGCGCGCGCAGCAGGCGGTCGGTCATCTCGGCGTATTCCATGTTCATGTGGCTATGCACGCTGCCGATTACGAAGTCGAGTTCCGCCAGAGCGTCGTCGGCCAGATCCATCGCGCCGTCTTTCATGATGTCGCACTCCAGCCCTGAAAATACGTGCAATCCGAGGCCGCCGCGGTTGAGTTCACGCACTTGGGTGGCGAATGCTACGGCACGCTTCTCATCCAGGCCCAAAGTCATGGCCAGCGACTTGGAATGATCCGTGATGGCGATGTATTCATAACCCCGCTCGAGTGCGGCGGCAGCCATCTCTTTGAGGGACGCGCGCCCGTCGCTCTCGGTGGTATGCATGTGGACATCGCCGCGGATGTGCGGCAGATCCACCAGCTCGGGTAGGCGATCCTCGGCGGCGCGCTCGATCTCGCCCAGGTTTTCGCGGAGTTCCGGCGGAATCCAGCGCAGCCCCAGTGCTTCGTAGACGCCGGCTTCGGTTTCGCCCGCCACCTTCGTGTCGTCCGCGCTGCGATACAGGCCGTACTCGCTGAGCTTGAATCCCATCTTCACGGCGCGCGTGCGGACCGCCACGTTGTGATCCTTGCTGCCGGTGAAATACTGGAGTGCCGCACCAAAGCTTTCGCGGGGTAAGGCGCGCAGATCCACCTGCAGGCCTTCGCGGCCGACGGTGGCACTGGCTTTATTCTCGCCGCGCGCCAGCAGTTGCTCCACCCTGGGGAATCGCACGAAGCGTTCGAGTACCTCCGCGGCGGCCGGACCGGTAACCAGCAGGTCGAGATCGCCCACCGTCTCACGCCCGCGGCGCAGGCTGCCGGCGGGAGTAATCTGCTCGATCCCGGGTGTCTCGTTCAGGTAGGTGGTCAGCTCGCGCGCCATGTCCTCGGCATAGCTCAGCAGGTAGCGTCCCGTGCGCTGGCGGTATTGCGCGATGGACTTGAGCACCTTCTCTTCCAGCTTGGCGCCCATACGCGGTAGCACGCGCAGCTTCTGCTCCCGGCACAGCCGCTCCAGTTCATCGATGGTGCCAACCTTATAATGTTCGAACAACAGCGCGATGCTCTTCGGCCCGAGGCCCTGGATCTTCAAGAATTCGAGCGCGCCCGGAGGAAACTTCTGCAATAACAGATCGCGGCGCTCGCAGGAACCGCGGGCCACCAGTTCTTCGAGCACGAACGCCAGTCCCTTGCCGATGCCCGGGATGCCGGTGACCTTGCGCTCCGGGTCCTTCAGGATGTCCTCGATCCGCTCGGGGTGGCCTTCGACCGCGGTGGCGCCGTTGCGATAGCTGCGGATGCGGAACGAATCTTCGCCGGCGATTTCCATCAGATCCGCGGTTTCCCAGAGGACGCGGGCGATCTCCTTGTTTTCCATCCGAGGTCTATTTTAGCGTGGGGCCGCGGCCCGCGCCGTGTCCGCGCGGACACGAAGCCGGAGTGCGCCGCACGTGGAATGAGCGGCATAGCGCTGGCATGCGCGCTGCATTTCGTCACGGCGTGAGAGGCAATCAGATGCGGAATACGCGGTGGCAGTTGAAATACTTTCGCGCGATGGCGGCGATGTTGGTGGCGACCAGTGAGGCGCTGGCGCAGGAGACGCGGCCGGTGGCGCGGCGCATCGTGGTCAGCATTCCGGATCGCGAACTGGCGCTGCTAGAAGATGGCAGGACTGTGAAAATATTTCCCGTCGCGGTGGGCGCGGCAGCCACGCCGAGCCCCACGGGCAGCTTTACGGTGGCCGTGCGGATCTCGCATCCAACCTGGTATGGGCCGGGCAAGGTGGTGCCGCCGGGCAAGACCAATCCTATCGGACCGCGTTGGATCGGGCTGAGCCGGAGAGGCTACGGCATACACGGCACAAGCAATCCACGCTCGATCGGCCGCCCGGCATCGCATGGCTGCATCCGTATGCGCAATTCCGACGTGGAGGAACTATTCGAGCTGGTGCAGGTTGGCGACCCCGTGGAGCTGTACGCGGAGCGGACGGACGAGGTGGCCCGCATATTTGGCTCGCCAATTGCAGTAGCCAATGTCGTATCGGCCAGTGTTCCAGCCGGAGCAGAGATATCCGGCGGCCAGTGAGGGAGAATTCCTTATGAACGACTTTGGTTCCGTAGCTTCGCTATTGATGGTGGGGATGACCTTCCCGCTGGCATTCTGGGTAGCGCGCTTGTGCCTTGCCGGCGTAATTCGCGTGCTCGAGCGGCGATGACCAACACACTCTCCCCATTTTGGGACGATTGAGGCGCCCTTTGGCGATGGCGAGGCCCAATTTCGCCGCGGGGCCATGCTAAGTTCCCGATTTTCCAATAGTTTGCCGCAACCGTTGCGCGTGGGACGCGAATAATCGCGGGAACCTGCTGGCGGCGATGGCGTCATACTAGCAGGTGAATTTATGAATGTCGTCAAAGTTATCACGCTTTCACGGGGTTCTTTCGCGCGCCCGCGGGGCTGGTTGTTGACCGGCCTTCTGTCAGTGGCCGGCGGCCTCGCGGCCTATGCGCAAACCAGCACCGGGAACGTGCGCCCAGTCCGCCTGAACGTGGTGGCCGTAGATTCCTCGGCCAGACCGGTTCCGGATTTGACCGCCTCCGACTTCACTGTTGTGGACGACGGCTCTCCGCAGCGGGTCGTCTCCGTGCGCCTGAACCAAAGCGACAGGCCGCGCCCGATGGTCATTCTGTTCGACCTGTTGAATGCGGGCGAGGCGTCGCGTGGTGTCGTCGCCAACGCCATGAAAACTTCGTTGGCGCACATGCCCTCGGACGCTCCCCTGTATCTGTATCTACTGGCTGAAGACGGCAGTCTCTATCCGGTTCACGCGCTGCCCGGCTCGCACATTGCGCAAGGGAGCCCCGATGTCTCCTGGGTGCAGGATATCGGACCCTTATTGGATGCCGCTCTGAAGAAGGTCAACGAAGTGAAGCCGCTGGACTTCCGGACCGCATCCCCGATCAACCTGCAAGCGCGCTTCAACACGACTTACCATGCGCTCGACCATCTCCGCTTGCTGATGGCGGCAGCGCCGGGCCCTAAGGAACTGCTGTGGGTCACTTACGGCATTCCCAGCACGATTCACCTTGTGGATCGCACCTGGTTCGACGGCGTGCCTTTCCTGCGGAAGTTGGGAGCGCAATTCGTGCGGTCGGACGTCACGGTCTATACGGCCGACCCGGGCCTCAATCTCGAACGAGGAACTCTCAATCGGGACGCTCTCGATATTCTGACCGGCGCGACCGGCGGCCATGCATTTTCATCGGTGGCGTTAGCGGCCGCAGTCAGCCGGATCGAAGCTGAGGGGCACACCAATTACAGCGTCGAATACCAGCCGCCGGCTAACAATTGGGACGGCAAGTACCACAAGCTCCGGGTTACGGTGGCACGTAAGGGCGTGCACGTCCAAACCGAACTTGGCTACTACGCGGTGTCGGGTTCGTAGAGGCGGGGTTCTCCGATGCGCGAGGAATCAACTCGCGCATCTGTTTATTGGTGGGGAGCCGGAGGGGCCGTTCCGATAACGCGACGAGCGTGGATTGACTGGTAGGCGCGGCCGGACTCGAACCGGCGACCCTCTGCTTAGGAGGCGGTGGATGTACCGCTTTCCAACTGCCTTTTTTTGGTTCTCAATGAGATTCTGCAAGGTCGGAATGCCAGTTGCTAAGACTGAAGACCAGACCGGCCTCGCGGAAGATGCACTTCCTGCCGATATCAACGAGATAGATTCAGTTTCTGAAGGTGAGAGCCAACGGGACGACCTCGGTGATTAGGTAAACCGGAGTTAACGACGACGCAGATCAAGCCGACGTCATATGAGAAGGGCGCGCAGAAGTCGCCGCCGCACAGGTCGAGCGCCATGCCCAGTTCTTTCAGCTTGGTTTCGAGTTCGGCGATTTCGTTCGCGGAGGCCCCGGAGAGCTTCGGCAGCAACGTCCTGGCGAGTTGATACACGCTTTCGGCCTGAGCTCGAAAGACGGAGCGCCGGCTGGCCGCCACGTTGGCCAGGGCCAGGCTGCGATCCAGATCCGCATGCAAAATGCGCGCCAGGTCGTGATCGGTGCGCGCGCGCAGCTCCGCGAGTTTGGGGAAATGGACGAGTGTTCCCATTGGGACATTTAATTAGACGCGCGAGCCTCGTATTGGGTCATGCGGCGCGTGGCCGGTCGTGCCATGTGCCAATGGCGACGCCCTTTCGGCTCCACGTCGCCAACGAGCCGCGGTGACCCTTGTTCTGCGAGCGCACGGCGCTTACGGCACACATGTATACTTGGGTAGGCTTAAACCCACCATGAAACCCCCAAACATCCTGGCTCTCGCCCTGACGTGCGCCCTAGCCGGCCACGCCGCCACCAACCCCAAGGATCGCAGAGATTACACCCCGGCGGGCTCCGCAGTCAACGTTGCAACCGGAGACTTCAACGGCGACGGCATTCTAGATATCGTCAGCACTAGCGACAACATCCCCGGCTCGGTGTCCGTGCTGCTCGGTACGGGCGACGGCACCTTCGCGGCACGCCCCATAATTTCTCGCGCCGGCTCATTCCCCAGTGCCGTGACAGTCGGCGACTTCAATCACGACGGCAAGTTGGATCTGGTGGCCGCCGTCGACATTTTTAATCTCGTAATATTGCTCGGCAATGGAGACGGCTCTTTTCAGCCACCGGTCTCCATTCTGCAATCCAACGGTAGCATCAGCTACCTCGAATCCCTCGACGTGAACGGGGACGGCAATCTGGACGTGCTGGTTTCCGACGGAGGGACTGGACAAGTCTTTATCCTGCCGGGCACGGGGAGCGGAACTTTCCTGTCTCCCATCGTGCTTAGCTACGGCGCATATTTCGTGACGGGCGATTTCAATGGAGACGGCAAAGTGGATCTCGCGGTGGCCGCGCAATTGTACGCGCCGAGATTCTCCATTCTGCTGGGCAACGGCGATGGAACGTTCCGGCCTGCGGTCCAGGTCTCCGGATTTGGGGCTCCGTTCGCAGCGGAAGACCTGAACCATGATGGAAAGCTGGATCTGGTTTTGAATTACAACGCGCAGCACTATTCGGTTCTGCTTGGCAACGGCGACGGGACTTTTCACGCGCCCATCCCCGTCACTTATCGGCCCTCCAGTGGATCCGAGGCGATCATCCCCTTGCTGGTGGATGTAAATCGGGACGGAAATCCGATCTGATCGTCCGGCAACAGACACTTGGTTCGTCCGAGTGCTGCGCCCTGTACGTTCTGTTGGGCAACGGAGATGGCACCTTCGGCCAGGCACGGAGTTTCCAGGCCGGTCCCTACGTCTCGTTGGCCGCTAATAAACTCATGGTTACCGGCGACTTCAACGGCGATGGCAATCCAGACCTGGCCCTGGGGGGTAGTTGTGTATCCGTACTGCTGGGTGACGGGCGCGGTGGTTTCCACGAAGCGCTGCCGAGATTCTCCTATGGAAGCAGGAATCTGCCCCCACCTCGCGCGTCGGTTGCGGCCGCTGACTTCGACCGGGATGGCGCAATCGATGTGGCCGCGGTGAACCCTCTGACCAACCAGGTGGCGATCCTGCCGGGTAACGGCCGCGGGATCCTGGGAACAGCCCGGCAGTACCCGGCTGGCGCGGGGCCGGCGGCTGTGGCCGTGGCCGACTTCAACCTGGACGGCAAGCCGGATCTGGTGACGGCCAATACCGTGGGCAACGATGTAACCGTGATGCTTGGGGACGGCAACGGCGCATTCCAGGCGCCCATGCACGCCGCCGCCGGGACAGCGCCTGTCGCTATCGTCGTAGCCGACTTCAATCGCGATGGCCGGCCTGATGTGGCGGTGGCCGGCTCCGGTTCCGGCGACGTGACCATCCTGCTCGGACGCGGGGATGGCACATTCGGGAATTCGTATAACGTGGGAGTGGGCGACGGTCCAAACGCCATTGCCGTTGGCGATCTGAATGGCGATGGCAAGCTCGACCTGGCGGTGACTAACCTCACGTCGCAAACCGTATCGATCCTGCTCGGTAACGGCGATGGTACATTCCAGAACGCGGGCAGTATTGCGATAAACTCCGCGCCGTCTTCGATCGCGATTGCCGATTTCAACGAGGACGGCAAACCGGATTTGGCGGTGGCGGCGGCAAATGCCGTGTGGGTCGCGCAAGGTAACGGGGATGGCACGTTCCGGCCCTGGGTCCAGTGGAACGTCGCCTTGGGTCCCGCAGGGCTTGTGGTTGCGGATTTCAACCGTGACGGCCACCCGGATCTCATCACGGCTAATACCACCACCAACGATATTTCGGTGCTGCTCGGAAATGGAGACGGTACGTTTCGCCCGGCGCTTAACCTGGGCGCCGACTACTTCGCCACGGCGCTGGCGGTGGCCGACTTCAACAGCGACGGCAAGCCCGACTTAGTTGTAGCCAATCCGGGGGATGGCCGCGTGACCATGATGCTCAACCGAATCGTGCTGGGTAACTGAAACATCCGAGACGCAACCGTCAGGGCGCGGTTCCTACCACCATTATCGGCGGCTTGTTCGGGAACGGGGAATCGCGCGGGATCAAACGGACGTTATCCTCGGTGAGTTGCCAAGCGTGTAGGTTGAATGTATTTGCCGGATCGAGTATTACGCCGCCTCTAGACCCACTCGGGGGCGCTTTTTTATGGTAAGAACATACCTGATTCAGGCGTCAAGCCCTCTGTACGATTAAGTAGCGGCAGGCCTGAAGGGGAGGTCTACGGTTCGAGTTTTGCGGGAACTCCTAGAAAATCGCGCGACATGATGTCTGTCAGTCTAGGCATCGCACCGTGCTTTGAAATCCAGGCGTTGACCGGGGCGGCGAGCATTGCAATGCCGCCCTTCGGAATAGGGATTGTCGCGTGCGGCGGCTTAATGTCCGGTCGGAGAATTTCGCAAAGCGGCTCGAAACCTTCCGGAAGCTTACCGTGGAGTTCCATTTGGCGGGAGGCCCAGGAGATTGCGTCGGCGGCTTGAAGCGCGGGTATGTGGTCATCTGTGTCCGTCGCCAAGGCTCCCGTGTGCCTAAATCCGCCGCGGGCCTGTTCGAACCGCACCATCACTGCATGGGCCTGATTCAACTGATCCTGATAGCCGAAGCCGCGATCAATCAAGTAGGCAGTCCTAAAAGGCCCCGTCTTTAACCTCTCGGATACGCCTTGAATTGTAATAGTGATTGCAAAAAACGCAAAGGCGTAGGGGCCCATCAAATTTCTGCGTACATCTTCGGAGAGCTCGTTATAGAAGTCGGTTTGCGAAACGGCCACAGAAAGGCTATAGAGTTTATGCTCGTTTATGAGCTTGGCAACGTCCAGGAATAGGTGCCTCTTGAACTCTGGATACAACCCTGCATGCTTGCCAGTGCCGACAAAATCAACCATATGTAGCGGCTGCTGCAAGCTGTATCCAGCGAACTGATTTCGCTCATACATTTTGGCCCATCGCTTCGAGAACGCCTTGAAATCTGCGCGGGACATCACGGGGCCGCCGCAGGTCACAACAGCCGAACCGGCGTCACTCCCGGCATCGTCCAAATAACAAGTCAAGCCGAGCACAACTCTATACTCGCCTTCCGAGTGATGCAGCAGGAATCATAGGTCATCAATGCAGTCTTCCTGCATCCCTATAACTCGGGATCGGGCCGCGACACCGGGGACAGTGGCCTCTCTTTACGGGTTCTTCAATGGTGCTCATACCAACAGCCCTCAACAATTAGGAGGCATATTAACCGCGTTATTACTGTAACTGAGAACATATCGAACTGGCGGACCATTGAGCCAACCCCCAAGCCGTTCCCAACGCGCCCGGGCGTGCCCTCGTATGCGAAGGAGTATGCGCTGCCGCCGGGCAGGGCGATGCCTGTGATCACGTTCTGCGAATTTGCACCGTACCGT
>Ga0187871_10003712_pt1 | contig 11720 bp, 9 predicted proteins | sample June2016WEW_16_1_FD_132988 | JGI IMG/M metagenome (GOLD analysis project Ga0187871, IMG submission 132988) | Peatland microbial communities from SPRUCE experiment site at the Marcell Experimental Forest, Minnesota, USA - June2016WEW_16_10 | ecosystem: Environmental > Terrestrial > Soil >... | reverse complement strand
CGTGAAAATACGAGCGAATCAGGATTCGCCCTGAGTCGTTCTTCCAGGGATGTTGTCGCCGTTGTGGTCGTCATGGAGATCGCCCTTTGTTAATAATTCGCCGCCGCAAGCCCTGCATTACCGCATGAAATCCCCATCGGCCCGACCAGCCGATCAGGATATCGATTTGATTTTTTCCACGAATGAGGTGGTGGAAAAACCAGCCAGATACGAAACGATCGCCACCCTGCCTCCGTGGCGTTCCACGGTATCGCGCTCGATGAGGTCGCCGGTATAGTCCCCGCCTTTGACATGCACGTCAGGTCGAATTGCCTCCAGGAACGACCGGGGATCGTCTTCATGAAAGATGAACGCCGCGTCGACCATGGCGAGCGCGGCCACGACCTGCAGCCGGTCGTCCTGGTTCCGTATCGGCCTGCCCGGTCCCTTCAGCCGCGCAACCGTCCGGTCCGCATTGACCCCCACGATCAGGATATCACCGAGCTCCGCTGCGTCAAGCAAATAGCGGATGTGCCCGGAGTGAAGGATGTCGAAACAACCGTTGGTGGTAACGACGCTGCGTCCCTCCGACCGCAGGGGCGCACAAAAGGCCGCGACGTCGCGCACATCTTTAAACGCCCGCGTCGCCGGCGGTTTATACACCCATACTTTCCTGTCATTATTAAAAACCAGCTCGGCAGACAGTTTATCCAGCCGCATGATCGCTCCCCGGGGAAAAATCCAAGCAAATAAAATAGCTTTCGGCGCAGGCGGAATCTGGCGCACTGAAGGTATTTTATTGCCATGAAAAAATCGGCTTCCGACTACTGCGCGCTCGCGCTCGATAACCGTTCCTCCCTGGAAGCGCTCCAACGCCTCATCGAAGAGACCTCCCCCTGCATCGGCGTTTTCAAGATCGGCCTGGAGCAGTTTACCCGATTCGGAAGCCCGCTCCTCGACATCGTCCGCGCCGCGGGCCGGAAAATCTTCCTTGACCTGAAATTCCACGACATTCCGAATACCGTCGGCAAAGCCGTCGAGGCCGCGTCGGCGTTCGGCGCGGACTATCTGACCATCCATATTTCCGGCGGAATGGCGATGATGCGCGCGGCCGCATCGGCCGCAAAGCTCGCGACCCGTAACTCCCCCGCAGCGCTCAAAATCATCGGCGTTACCCTCCTCACGAGCATCGATGCGGAATCTCTCCGCCGGGACCTTGCCGTGCCGCTCCCGGTCGCGGACTATGTCCGCCACTGCGCCCGCCAGGCCGTGACCGCGCCGCTTGACGGGATCGTCTGCTCGGCCGCGGACCTTGCCGATATTAAACAGCTCCTGCCGGAATCCTTTGAGATTATCACCCCCGGCATCCGGCCCGCGGGAGCATCCTCCCACGACCAGAAACGAATCGCCACGCCAACCACGGCCATCGAGAACGGGGCAACGCTCCTTGTACTGGGTCGCGCGGTGACCGAGGCCGAGGATCCCGGGAAGGCGGCGGAAGATATCGTCAGGGAGATCGCGGGAGTGATTCAAACCGGATAAAAGGAGATTCCGGGCGTAACATCAATGTTCCCCGCCCTTGTATCTCCCCTTATCAAGGGGGGCGCCGAAGGCGGGGGGATCCGCAATCTTGATTTTCCGCACCGTGATCCCTGATCTCTCGCACTCCTCAAGCAGGCCGCCGCCCCGCTCCGATAGATCGTGTCTGCCGATTCGACCGCCTCTCAGGCGATAGATATCACCCCTGAATAGCGACCATGCGTTCCCGGATTTTACGATCGCCCCGACCCGCCGTGCCCGGAAGTGATCTTCAAGAAAGGTCCCGGGGGGCGGCTGGTCGCCCTCCATGAAGCAAAGGTAACCGCTGCGCGCGCGGTCGACGGCCATGGCGAGGCTCTCCCTCTCCCGCGCCCCGCTCCCGCCCGGCCGCACGCGGGCGATCGGATACCGGAAGCGTCCATTCCAGCGTTCGATGCACCGGGCAATCGCCCGGTCGTATTCGCTATCGACAACCACAATTTCGAAATCGGTCATGGTCTGGCCGGACAGGGCGTCGAACAGCCGTTCAGGGGTATTCCCCTCAGGGCCGGGAAAGGCGATGACCAGCGAAATAGCCGGTTTGTCAAGGTATACGAGATCCCTGGCCGGATAGGCCTCCTTGATACCGCGCAGGCGATGGCTGCACCATGATTTTTTATGCGCCGTTCGCACCGTGGCGCGGATGAAATGGTGCACGAAGACGTCTCCCGCGACCATCGAGGGCCTGATATCCCCTTTTTCCGCCTGCCGCTTCACCAGGCGCAACTGAAAATCCCAATCCGATGCGCCGACGTCGGCGCTCCAGAGCCCGATCCGGTCGAACGCGCTTCTCCGGACGAGCACCGCGTTGCCCGATATGCCGGGGTAGAGAAAATCCCTGAATTGGCGATGCCGTTTTTCCGTAAACTCTTCCCAATTGCCATACATCAACCTTACCAGCGTCCGCAGGTCGCTCATGCGGTAGGGCGCCCCCATCGCCATGCGCAACCGCTGCAGGCAGTTTATCCAGCGCCATTTCCGCATGGAGGCCCTGGTCGCTTTTTCCGATTCCATGGTTTCGATGCCGCAGGGGGAGATCGCGTCGAGGCCGTACGTTTCCATATGTTCGATGAGGCGCGCATCCCATGCCGGAGAAAGGCAGAGGTCGTTGTTCAGGCAGGCGATATATGCGGTTGACGCGCGCGCAATGCCCTGATTCTGCGAGCATCCGTAGCAGTGATTTTCCTCATTACGCAGGACAATGGCGCCGTGTTCGCGGAACAGCCCGGTCGACCCGTCGTCCGACCCGTTATCGATGACGATGAGTTCGTAGGGCCCTTCGCTGTATTTTTCAAGCGTGTCAAGAAAGAGACGGTTGTACTCGATCTGGTTGCGTACCGCCGCGACCACGGTAAGTTTATTCATGGCGACCGGTTGTCACAGAAACGCCTTCAACGCCGCCCTTCCGGTGGCCATCTTGTAAAACGGCAGGTCCGTGATTCTCCCGGAAAGGACTCCCCGTTCGGTCTGCACCGCCGCTTCCGCGCCCGGCGCGGAAGCCTCCCTGACGACATAGCCGAGCGCAATGGCGCATGAGAGCGACGGCGAGAAGGATCCGCTCGTGACCTTTCCGATCGGCCGGCCGGCCGCGTCGAGCACCGTATCGCCGTGTCGCGCCGCCCGCCGTCCGTCGAGGGAAATGCCGACGAGACGGCGTTTATTATTTCCCGGATCGCGAATGATATCCGATCCCGTGAACCGCTTTCCCCCGGCGATGGCCCGCGTGAAGCCCGATTCCGCGGGGTTGCTCCTTTCGTCAAGCTCGTGGCCATAGAGCGGAAAACCCATTTCCAGGCGCAGCGTGTCGCGCGCGCCCAGGCCGGCCGGGACCACGCCATGCGCCAGGCAGTCGTCCCAGAGCGCTTTCGTGAGGTCGTTGGTCGCGTAAATCTCAAAGCCCAGCTCGCCGGTGTAACCCGTGCGGCTCACCAGCACCTCGCTGCCGCGATAACGGTTCTTCGCCCAGCGGTAATATTTCATATCGTCAATGGGAAATTCCAGGAGAGCTTTCAGCGCCTTCGCCGAGGCGGGTCCCTGCAGATCCAGCTTGCCGGTCCGCGCCGAAAGGTTTTCGATGCTCGTGCCGGAAGAAAAGGCGTTGTGCAGCCGCCTGAAATCGTTCTCTTCGGTCGAGGCGTTCACCACCATGAAAAAATCTTTTTCACCCATGCGATACAGGATCTGGTCGTCGTCGACGCCGCCCGCTTCGTTGGTGATGAATCCGTACCGGCACTGGCCCACCGTGATCGATGCGACTTCGCAGGAGAGGGCCTTTTCGAGGTCGTCCACCGAGGCCGGCCCCCGGATGCGGAATTCTCCCATGTGGCAGGTATCGAAAACCGCCGCGGCCCGGCGCACCGCGGCGTGCTCCCTGATGATGCCGCTGTACTGGATCGGCATCTCGTAACCGCCGAACGGCGCCATTTTCGCGCCGAGCGCGAGGTGCCGTTCATGGAGAATCGTTCGTTTCAAACCCGCTCCTTATCTCTCGCGGCGACCGGCTACCGCGCTCCGGAACAATCCTGCTTCGATTCCCACCCCGGATCGAAGCGATCGGCCCACGCTTTAAGGGCCCCCTTGAGCGCGCAGAGACGATTATACGATAGATCAAGCGTGGCATAACGGGCGGCGCCCGTCTCGGGGTGAAACCCGGTCAGGTTCACCATGCGGTCGGGCAGGGAATCGAGCCGGTTATGCTGGAGAAACAGCGCGCCGAGGGAGGGCAGGGCGGCGATGCTCGCGGGTAAACTCCGGAGCATATTGACGGAGGCGTCCAGCATGACGAGTTTTCCGCTGTTCCCGAGATCGGCGGGCAGCGCGGAGAGGCGGTTATTGGCAAGCGACAACTTCTGCAGCGCCGGAAGCTGCGTTATTTCGGCGGGCAGGCTCTGGATATCGTTGCTGTCACCGACAAAAAAACGGAGATTTTTCAGATTCTTTACGGCCGGCGGAAGCTCCGCCAGGCCGTTGCCGCTGATCGCCAGGTCGGTAAGCGTCGCGCAGGAGAACAGCTCCTGAGGGAACGTTGATAATTGATTAAAAGAAAAATCGGCCATGCGCAGGTTCGGCAGCGATCCGATGGCGGCCGGCAATGTTTCAAGCGCATTGCGTTGCAGGGCAAGAACTTCGAGAGCGGCCATGTCGCCGATCTCCGGCGGCAGGTCTTCGATGCGGTTGGAATCGAGTCGCAGGATGCGCAGCCCGCGCATGTCGCCGATGCCGGAAGGAACCGCTTCCATGTCGTTCCCCGAAAGGGTCAGTTCCTGCAGGTTTTTTATCCCGATGACGCTCGGGGGAAAAATGGAGAATCGGTTGCGGGCGAGATTCAGCAGTTCGAGCGACGAAAGCCCGTCGAGCCGGGCGGGCAACTCCGTAAGCCGATTGTCCGACAGCGAAAGATCATAGAGCATCGGCAGGGAATCGATTTCGTCGGGAAGCGACGAAAGTTCGTTGGAATCCAGGTCGAGGAGCCGCAGCGCCGTAAGCTTCGCGATATCGCCCGGCAGGGTCTGGATTTTCCGCGAAGAGAGGTACAGGGCGATTGCGCGGCCGTTTTCCGTATCGATGACGCTCGAAACCGGCGCCCCGGAGATTCCGTTCCCGTCGAGAATGGCCCTTACCGCAAGGCTGTCGCCTGGGGCAAGAGCGGCAAGGAGTCCGGAAAAAAGGAGTGCGATGAATAAAATCTGACGATGCACGGGACCTCGATTGGAATACTGCTACCGCCGTATAACCGCCATTTAAACGCCGTTTAAATGGCGGTTAAAAGAGTAATAAAATTAGATCGTGGGAGGGAGCGGGAGAAGAATCCCATCGCCCGCTTCAGAAACGACGATGAGGCCCCCGGGGACTTCCGCCGGAGCAATTCGTCCGGCCGGCGCCTGTCCCGCATCGATGGTTCATTGCCGTCATTGCGGGACGGCGGCAGGCCGCCGCCTTTACGTACGGCTTTTCCATTCGTTAAAATCGTCGACGGTATCAACGTCGGACAGCGTTGGAAGAAGCGTGAAACGGTATTTTTCACGGCGGATTATTTCAAGGGTCTCTCTCAGCAAATCCGGCGTTCCCCACCCGTGCGCGTCAAAAATCGCCATTGCCGATTGTCTGCAACCGATCAGATAGTAGCCGCCATCGGATGCGGGCCCTATGACGACCTCGGTGTTGCGCTCCAGGGCGTCCCTGGCATGAGCGATGATGGCGCCCGTCAACCAGGGACAATCGCAACCGATTACTATCACTCCCGCCGCATTCCGGGCATACCAGTATTCGCACGCATTTCGCATGCGGTCGCCCAGCGTATCGCCGGTCTGCGGAATGAACGTGCGGGCTTTGTGAAAAATATTCGACAACGCCAACGGACGCTCATGACCGGTAAACGCTACATGATGGGCCGTTTCGCCGACAAGCCGGGCGGTTTCATTCAACAGGTCGCGGTAAATACGGCCGGCCATTTCGGACCCCATGGCCGCGGCAAGGCGGGTTTTCACGGCGCCCGGCACCGGCACCCTAGCAAAAATGACAAGGGGTATCATATCAGCCGCTATTTCCATAGTAGCGCCGGTAGAACCATTCGCCGTTGTCCCGGATTACATTGAATCCGCGAAGGAACAGGAATATGCAGGTAAGCAGGGACACGGTTAAAAAATTTCTTGCATAGCCGATTCTATCCCATCTGCGGGGAGAGCTTGAAACGCCGCGCGGGATAAACAGCAGGGCGCCCTGCGCCTTAAGACGCAGGGATAGTTCGACATCCTCCATCAGCCGGAATTCAGGGAACCCCTGCGGCAAGGCGCTTTTCCGATAGAACTGCGCCTGATCGCCGAATGAAATGCCGGTCAGTCGCGCTCGGAAATTATTGAGCAGTCCGGTCATTTTAAACCGTGAAGATGGCGGATCATAGCATGCTCCCATTGCCCCTCCCGCGGCATCGGGACATCCGCGCAAAGCTTCAACTACTTTACGTAAAGCGCCCTGCGTCAGCCGCGAATCGGCATGAAGGACCATGATCAGGTCGCCCCCGGCGCACTCCGCGCCGGAAGCGATCTGAACGCCCCTGCCGGGCGTGGAATGACGGATTTTCACCATGGGATATTCACGGACTTTTAGAAGCGTGTTGTCGCTCGATCCGCCGTCAACAACGATGATTTCAGCCTGGATATCCTGCCGCAGGATGGATTCGATACAGGCGGAAATATGTTGCTCCTCGTTACGCACCGGCACGACGATGCTCATGCTTGCGGGAGCGGAATATCGCACGGGCCAGTGCTTGTTTCCGATCAACAATTCCCGGATCCCCAATAATAAAAAGGGGAGATATTCGACCGCCATCAGCATCGGGCAGTTATGAAAAAATGGCGAATGAACCGATTGGTCAAAAACGAAGATCGGGAAGATGGCCGTGAAATGGAGCGAAGCCCATGACCATCGGCGGAAAAAAACGAGAAAGGGAGTCATGAGCGCAAAGTACCATGGATGCACCGTAGGGAGAGAGAGCAGCAGTAGCCCGAGCGCTTGTCCGGCAGCCGGTAGAAGCGAGGGGGTGAGAAAAAAAATACTTCCCATACCCAATAGCAGAACGACGGTAAGGGCGTACCGCGTCGTAACGGAATCAAAACCCGAAATCTGCAAAAAAATCGTATTAAACAGTCCGTTGTATGAAAACTGGCGCAAAAACAGCAGGGGCGTTCCAAAAAAATTTTCCATGCCTCTCCCATAAAAGGCAAACAATACCAGAGGGAAAAACAAAAATGCCAGGCGGCGAAATCCGATGGCGCGAATAAAAAATGGCAGGAGTATCAGCACCGGCAGTTTTGTCAGAACCGCGCATGCAAACGCGGCGTACGCGAAGCTCCGGTATCTGGTTTCGGAAAGAACCAGGGCGCACAGCGTCATGCAGGTTACCATGGACTCCATGTGCCCCTGCCCGCTTATGAAAATGATGACCAGCGGATTCATGGCATAGAGCAGCGAATGGCGCAATGGAAGCTTCCTTGTGCGCACGACGAACAACAGCAGGAATAGTGTCGCGACGTCGAATATCGATACGAGCAGTTTGAAGCCCGTAATACCCGGAGCGATGGCGGCGGTAACGCGAAAGAGAATTTGCGCAAAAGGCCCGTAGATGGCGGGCAGATCCTTGTGATTGACTCCCTGCCACAGCGCGTCCCGCAACATCGCCGTTTCCGGAGCATTCGGGGGAGTGACAAAGGGATTGAAGCCGTGGTTCTGGATCCTGCCTTCCCAGACATATCTGTTGACATCATCGCCGGCCGGGAAAAAAGCAATAAACAGCGCGCGGACAAGAAGCGCGACAACGAGGGGAGGCACGAGAGAGTTCTCTTCCGGCCATAGACGGGATAGAACGATCATGGAGGCGAACATGCCGCCCGCCCCGAGGATGAATAACCACGGATGCACCGGCGGACGCGCCATCAGAAGGGAGGCGATCGACGAGAGAAAAAACAGCAGTAAAAAACCGACTCGCAACGCGACGGGGGATCTCACGGAGCATCACCCGCCATGCGTAGGCGCGGTAGAGGGCGGTTCGACCGACGTTTCGCCGGGCTGGAGAGGCAGGCCGCTTTCCCAGCCCCAAGGTACGGCGCGGATGGTTTTTTTATACGCGACGTTGTCAACATCCGGACCGGGAAGATTACCGAAAGATAAAACCTGCAGGGGACAGCTCACGACGCATGCGCTGCAACGGACGCACTCCACGTCATTCATGGGGATGCCCTTATTGGCATACCCCATGACGTCGATTCCCATGTGACATACCCTGGTGCAGATGGCGCACGAAATGCACCGTTTTTTATCCGCGAAAATGCGGTACGCCGAAAACCGCGCATAGATATGCATGAGCGCCGCCAGCGGGCATAAAAAACGGCACCAGACCCGGCCTGACATGAAGAAATAAACTCCCAGCCCCAGCACCCCGGCAAAAACGATATCCACGAGAAGGGCGTACATATCCGAGGCAAAACTCGACCATGGATTTCCCTTTGTCCCGGCCAGCAGGGCGAGAACGGTTACCAGGACGGCGAACAACAGCACCGCCTGACCGGCGTTCTCCAGTTTTTTTGCCATCGGACCATGCGGCGCCCTTGTCCGGTATTCATCGCCCAGCGACTCGGCCAGGGCCCCGCAGGAGCAGATCCACCCGCAGTAAGCCCCCTTGCCCCATTTGTACACGATCAACGGCACGATCACGAATGTTTGAAGAATGCCCGCAATGAGCCAGAAAAGCGTCGGCTGCCCGGTCGCGAGGTTATGAATGAAGAGCGGCCAGGCCAGCACAAAGCCATACGAACGCCAATAAGAACCATCCGGAAAGACATTCGCCTTCACCCACCCGCTCAAAAGGCCGTGCTGCGCTAAAAAGGGAAACACGAACATCGGCAGGATAAAAAGCGGAACGACCTGAATCGCCATGAGTAGCGCGGTCTGGCGCTTGATGTAGCCGGTCGGCTTCACGGCAATGCGTCGCAGGCCGAACATGACGATGGTCATTGAATAGAGAGCGGTATACCAGCCGCCCATATCGCCAAAAAGCGGATGCGCCCCGAGATAGGTATATGCAATAAACATGCACATGAAAAAGATGGCTATCGAGAGGTAATAGGCGTATTTGAAGCAATGCCAGATTGACGTAAAATATCGTCTTCTCTCTTTTATAAAATGGCCCGCCAGATACGCAAGGCAGACGGTCAAAGCCATCAGGCTGCACCAGCCGGACAAGCCGCACGCCGCGTGCACCCAGGATTGATGCATGAGAAGAGCGGGAATGCCGAAGAAGTCCTTCACGGTCGCGACCGGGGTCGCGGGCGCACTCTTGCCAAAATAAAGGACCGCGGCGAAGAGCAGAAGCGCGGCGATTTTCACCCGATCGGCAAGGCGGCGCTCGCCCTCCATTCTGATGGACGATCTTTTGAAGAACGCAAGGGGGAACTCGGCGCCGATCAGAACGAAGACCGCCTGGTTGGCGATGACCCTCTCGCCGGTTGGATCGTGAATGATAACGTCATGCTCGCGAATTTCCTTTACCGTGGATCTGAACAGGGGAGTGATGGCGCCCCTTGCCGCGAGAGCCTCGAAAACCGCCCGGTTGCGCTCTTTGGGGCGGCTCAACGATTCCCCGCGATACGACAGCGTGACCCGGTTGCCGGCCTTTGCAAGAGCAATCGCCGCCTCGATGGCGCTGTCGCCGCCGCCGACCACGACGATGTCCGTATCGTGATATTCGCCCGGATCAATAAGCCGGGTGAACACCTTGGGGAGGTTCTCCCCCGGAACGCCGAGGGTGCGCGCATTGCCGGTTTTCCCGATTGCCACGATGACACGCAACGCCTTGTACGACGCCCTGGCGGATTCAACCGTGAAAAAAAACGGCGCCCTGATGATCCGTTTGACCGTCTCGCCTTCATGAAGAGGAATCGTTCTGCCCCGAATGTCCCCGAAAAGCTCGGCGAGCAGGCTTTCCTTGGTCCCGTCGTTGAACTTCAGGGCCGATTTCATGGGCGGATCGACCGGCGTGACGTAGATAGGTTTACCGGTAGGAAAGTTATTGATGGTGGTGAATTTCCGCGACGACTCGATGACCAGGAGCCTGATCCCGCGTTCCTGCGCACGAAGGCAGGCCGCCATTCCCGAAGGACCGGCGCCAACGATGATGAGGTCGTAGATGTCGGCGCTGCCGAATTTCCGCCGGTCGCTCTGGAACGACGCGTCGTCCGCCAGCCGCTCTATTATCTCATGCCCGGATTCGGCGGCGAGCTTGATAAGCGGAACCCCGGTCAGGTCGCCGATGCAATATAAGCCCGGCGTCGACGTCTCGAATTTGTTTTTCAACTCGGGGAAGCGGTCCGGTACGCCGGTCGGATTGTCCTTCTGCAGCCAGTTGCAATAACGGTTGATGAATTTCATCGCCTGTTCCCGGTCGCCGCGGAAAGGATCACTTCGCTTTCGCCATCGTCACCAGCGCGATTATATAGCCGTCCGGGTCCTGGACAAACGCTTCCTTGCCCCAATCATAGGTAATCGGCTCTTGAATGATAGCGTAGCCCGCCGCTTTACATCGATCGATCACGGCGGCCACGTCGGTAAAATCAAAATGGGGATACATGCCGCAACCGTTGCGTTCGCCTTTCGTGCGCGCCTTTTCCCATCCCCAGTGTTTCCGCCACAGATATATGCCGGCATTGGCCGATTCCAGCGTGACGAAATCGTCGCTTCGGGAGGTTATTTCCAATCCCAGGCAGTCATGATAAAACCGGAGCGATCTGTTTACGTCGCTTACTTCAATGAGAATATGATGCAATCCGGGATTTTCCATCGAGAAGTTATCGGTATCGGATCCCGGCGCATCGGCAGGAAAACCCTGCGTCACCACGCACAGCAGCACTGCCGCGAACGCTTTCATCGATGTAACGACATTTGACCGGGCCATATTCGCCTCTTTTCATGGTACGCCGGCGTTTATCATTTCACGCCGGCGACGGTTTCCTCAATCCGCCAGCGCTCCCCGGCACGAAGAGCCGGCGCCCGCGGTGCAGGCGTAACAGTGGTTGCCCACCGTTATTTCGCGCTGCCGCAACTTCCCGAAGTCAAAACGGTCGATATGATCGGGGGCCCCGTGGTCTACCGTCAATCCGAGGGCCTGGTTAAAATCACAATCGTACAGCGACCCGTCCCAGGCGACCGACAGCAGGGAGCGGCACATGACGTTTCCGGCGGTCCCGGGGTTGTAGGCGTCAACGAGGGCGCGCAGGTACCCTTCGTAGTTGTCGCTTTTCAGCAGGAAATCAAGGAACCGGCCGACGGGATTGTTAGTCAGGCAGAAAAGCGTATTGAAGGTGACGCCGTAATCGGCCAGGAGCCGGCGTCGGTACTCCTCTTCGAGCACCTTCTGCGGTCCCGGAAGATACGCTCCCACGGGGTTATGCGCCAGGTCGAGCGATAACCCGGTTCCCTCTCTGCCATACCCGCGGGAATTCAGCTCCCGGAGCGCCGGGATCACCCTTTCAAAAACACCGGGCCCGCGTTGCCGGTCGGTTTTCGCGGCGTGCAGGTCGGGCAGGGAGCCCACCACCTCGACGCCGCATCGCGCATAGAGGTCAATGAACCGGCGATATGGCTCTTTGTCAAGAATGACGAGATTGGAACGG
>Ga0187871_10003711_pt1 | contig 11724 bp, 5 predicted proteins | sample June2016WEW_16_1_FD_132988 | JGI IMG/M metagenome (GOLD analysis project Ga0187871, IMG submission 132988) | Peatland microbial communities from SPRUCE experiment site at the Marcell Experimental Forest, Minnesota, USA - June2016WEW_16_10 | ecosystem: Environmental > Terrestrial > Soil >... | reverse complement strand
TCGAACACCCGCAGCGTGGTCGAGCTGGTCCTGGCCGAGATCATCGCGCTGACCCGGCGGCTCACCGACAAGAACGCGCAGATGCACGCGGGACTGTGGGACAAGTCCGCGGCGGGCAGCCACGAGGTGCGCGGGCGCCGCCTGGGCATCATCGGCTACGGCAACATCGGCGGCCAGCTCTCGGTGCTGGCCGAGAGCCTCGGCATGACCGTGTACTTCTACGACACCGCGGACAAGCTGGCCCTGGGCAACGCGCAGCGCTGCGGCACCATGGACGAGCTGCTCGAGATCTCCGACGCGGTCACCCTGCACGTGGACGGGCGGCCCGGGAACAGCGGCCTGTTCGGCGAGCCGGAGTTCGCGGCCATGAAGGCGGGCAGCCTGTTCCTGAACCTGTCCCGCGGCTTCGTGGTGGACCACGCCGCGCTGCGCCGCAACATCGAGGCCGGGCACCTGGCCGGCGCGGCCGTGGACGTGTTCCCGCAGGAACCCCGCAGCCGCGGTGAGGAGTTCCGCTCTGACCTGCGGGGCCTCCCCAACGTGATCCTCACCCCGCACGTAGGCGGCTCCACCGAGGAGGCACAGCAGGATATCGGGGAGTTCGTGGCCGGGAAGCTGCACGACTACGTGACCTGCGGGGCGACCGCGCTCAGCGTGAACCTGCCGCGGGTCGCGCTGCCGCACACCCCGGGCACGCACCGCCTGGTGCACCTGCACCACAACGTGCCCGGCGTGCTGGCCAGCATCAACCAGCTGCTCGCCGAGTACGGCGCCAACATCGAGGGCCAGCTGCTGGGCACCCGGGACGACCTCGGCTACGTGCTGACCGATATCGGCATCGAATACCCCGACGACATGCTGGCCAGCCTGCGCAGCCTGGACGTCACGATCCGGCTGCGCACCACCCGCCCCTGAGGCCGCTGACCGCGCGCCGGGCCGGGGCACCGGCCTGGTCCGCTGCCCGCCACCCGCCCTGACGCCGCGGACCGCACGGGCCGGGGCTCCGGCCTGGTTGCCCGCCACCCGGCCCTGGTGACTCACGCCCGTGATGGGAGACCGGCCGCAGACGGTTTTCGTTGCGGAAAGAACTTCCGGGATCAGTCCGCGCAGGCCGTGGCCGGCGCCTCCGCCAGGCGGTCCGCGGCCGGGGGGCCTGAGTCCTGGGCACGGCCCAGGCGTTCCTCCAGCCGCCACAGCATGTCCAGGTGCTCGCTGGCCCACAGGACGAGCAGCGCGTTGCGGGCGTCCGCGGGCTGCCCGTCGCTGATCACCCCCCGGGTGCAGTGCAGCAGCCGTTTGCGGGCCGCGGGGTCGCGCTGCTCGGGCGGGGGCACCGCGGTGCCGTTGACGACCGAGTCGCCCAGTGTCACGTACCAGGCCCGCAAGGCCAGCACGTTCTGCTCCAGGTTCTCGGCGCAGGGTTTGCGTGACCCGTTCTCCGGGGCGCCTGCGGGGCTGACCGGCAGTTGCGTCCGCGGCGGGTCCGGCTCCTCATTCTGGGAGGGGTTCCGCGACTCATTCTGCGGCTGGCCCAGCACCGGCTGGCCGAGCACCGGCTGGCCCAGCACGGACTGACCCAGCACGGGGGGGCCGTCGGCCAGGTCGTTGAGGGCGGCCAGCGACTGGCCCGCGCGCAGGATCTTGGCCGCCCCGCCGACCATGCGGGTCACCCGCTCCGGGTCGACCCGCTGCGCGGACCGCTCGGCCAGGTACTGGCTGAAGGAGTCGTCGAGGCGGTGCACCGCCGCGGCCGCGGCCAGCTCCGCCCGGCCCGGGTTCGCGCCGCCGTCCAGCCCGCTCAGCTGCTCCACCATGGCCGCCACGTAGTCCGAGGTCCGCGAGTAGGCCGCGGCCAGGTTCTGGCGCAGCAGCGCGGCCGCGCCGCGGGGCCAGAACACCAGCCCGACCCCCAGGCTGATGGCGAAGCCCACTGCGACGTCCTCAATCCGCAGGATCCCCACCTTCCAGCCCGTGGGCTGGCTGATGTTGAACAGGACCAGGACGACCACGGTGAACGCCGCCTGGCCCGCCGCGAACGAGATCACCCGGGGCGCATAGGCCCCCAGCAGCACCGCGACCGGCAGAATCCCCCACAGCACGATGTTATGCCCGCTCAGCGGGATCAGGATCGCGGCCCCGATGACGATGCCCACGGCGGTCCCGGCCAGCGCGCTGATCACCGACCAGCCGGTGCCCAGGGCGTTGGAGCGCAGCACCGACAGGGTGCCCAGCACGACCCAGAACGAGTGCTGGAGACCCGATTTCTGGGCGATGAACACCGCGATGGCCAGACCGACCGCGCCGCGGACGCTGTTACGGAACCAGACCGAGCGGTAGTCGGCGTGGGTCACGGTGAAGTCTTCCGCGCCGGCCAGCCGGGAGCGCACCCAGCCGGGCCAGCGGCGTGAGGCCGGGACCACGCCGGTCAGCGGGTCGGCGCCCGCGTCGGCGGAGGCTGTGATGGCGCTGGCGGCGGCCATCTCGACGGGGCCGGGCACCCCGTCGATGGGTGGCCCGCCGGGCTGGGGGCTGGCCGCGCGAGCGTACGCGGCCATCTGGCGCGCGGTGTAGGAGATCGTGTGCACCCGGAACCCTCGGTCCACCTGAGCCTGCAGCGCCTCCTCGTCCGGGAGGTGCGGCAGCTCGGCGACCCTCCGGGCCAGGAGCTGGGCCGCCGTCTCCCGGGCCCGTTCCAGCCGCTGGACCGGCTGCTTCCCGGCCCGGTCGCGGTCGGACAGGTCCGGCCGGCCATCCAGTTCGCCGGCGCAGGCCCGCAGCACCGTGGCGACCGCACGGATCGTGGCCGTGTTCTCGGCCGCGCACAGCTCGCCGGCCGGTGACCGGGACATGATCTCCAGTGACTGGAAAAGCCAGCCCAGCTCGTCGATGAGCCCGGCCAGGGCGGCCGTAGGCCTGGTCGGCCCGGTGGGCCGGTGCGGGGTGGCGGTCAGGCGGCCGCGCAGGTCGCCAATGGACTTCCCCGCCGCGGCAAGCGTGGCCGCCTCGGGGGGCCCGTCACCGCAGATGGAGTCGGCCACGGCGGCCATGGCCAGGCAGCACCCGGCTGTGTCCGCCCGCAGCGTGGCCCGTTCCCGTGGCGGCCAGATCAGCATCACGGCCAGGAGGCCGACTCCCGCGGCCAGCCCCCACCCGGCCAGCCGCAACGGGATCGCCGAGACGGGCGCGGGCACGCAGACGGACAGCACGAAGACCAGGATCGCGGCCGTGCCCCCGGCCGCGAAATAGCCGTTGATCACCCCGGAGAACAGGATCAGGAACCCGACCACGGCCATGGCCCCAGCGGCCAGCCAGGGGTTGCCGGAGCACGCGGTACCCAGCGTGGTCAGGACCGCGCCGCTGATCCCGAGCGACAGGTAGGCGATGAACCGGCTCCGCGGCGGCCCGCTGAACGAGGCGAGCACCAGCATCGCGAACGACCCGAAGGCGGCGAAGAGCGCGGTCTGCGGCTGGCCGATCACCTGATCGGCGAAGGCGAAGACCCCGGGCATCACGATCGCGGCCCGCGCCGCGCTCTTCAGCGAGACCAGGCCGGGGTCGTTGATGAGAGGGCGGGGTATCTTCATCCGCTGCGGTCGTCCTCCGGGCGGCCATGCTGCCGGTGCCAGGCCGCGCGCCCGGCCGGGCGTGGCCGTCGCGCGGCGGCCACGCGCCGCCGCGCAGCGGCCGTGTGCGTCGCCGGGCCCGGGACACCTGCCGCCGCTCCGCGGCCTCCGGGCCTGGTTCGCACGATCGTATACCGGAAGACGCTGACCGCGATGCCCTGCTCACCAGCGATGCGGTCCTGCTCACCCCTGGTGCGGTCCTGCTCACCCCCGGTGCGGCCCTGCTCACCGCCGGTGCGGGCGGGTCACAGCGGGCGCCGGGCCGCTGAGCGCCCCGTGGACGCCTCCCTTCTCGCGCCCCGGGCCTTATTTACCGCTACGGCCCCGTTATGCTGCGTTTCAGGGGGGCGCGACGAGACATTGTGGAGTGCTGGGTGTCAGGCCAATGGCTGCAAAGGTCGGCTTCGGGCCGTGACAAGGCCGCCCAGATAGATATCCGACGCGCCCATTCGGCCCGGGTCTACGACTATTGGCTGGGCGGAAAGGACAACTTCACCGCCGACCGGGACGCCGCGGAAGAGGCGATCGCGGCCAGTCCCGGGATCGTCGCGGACGTCCGGGCCAACCGGGCGTTCCTGGCCCGCTCGGTGCGCTTCCTGGCCGCTGAGCGCGGCGTGCGGCAGTTCCTGGACATCGGCACCGGGCTGCCGTCGTCCCCGAACACCCACGAGGTCGCGCAGTCGGTCGACCCGGCCACGCGCGTGGTGTACGTGGACAACGACCCCGTCGTGGTCGCCCACGCCCGCGCCATGATGGTCAGCGGCGCGGACGGCAGCTGCGACCATGTGGACGCCGATCTGCGGGATCCGGCGGTGATCCTCAAGGCTGCCGGGCGCACCCTCGACCTGAGCCGCCCGGTGGCGCTGATGTTGCTGCTCATCCTGCATCTCATTCCGGATGCGGACGGCCCGCACGACGTGGTCAGGGCGCTGCTCGCCGGGCTGCCGGAGGGCAGTTACCTGCTGGTGTCACATCCGGCCGCCGACATCCGGCCCGATTCGGTGGCCGAGATGACCCGGCGGATAAACCAGCGGCTGAAGGGGCCGAAGGTCACGGTGCGCGATCATGAGCAGATGAGCCGCTTCTTCGACGGCCTTGAGCTGCTGGAACCCGGCGTGGTCGAGCCACCGCAGTGGCGTCCCGATCCCGGTGAGCCGGTCCCGCCCGACGTCGCGATCTGGTGTGGCGCCGGCCGCAAGCCCTCGTCATCCCTGCCGTGACAGACGCCGCTGGTCCTGCTGTAACTGACGCCGCTGTCCTGCCGTGACTGACGCCGCTGGTCCGGCACAATATCGGCATGACCTTCACCCCCGCCCCGGCGTGCCTGTTCTGCGGCATCATCGCCGGGGAGCTGACAGCAAGCCGGGTCTACGAGGACGATCACGTGGTCGCGTTCATGGATGTGCGGCCGCTGACTCTCGGGCACCTGCTGGTCGTGCCCCGGGCGCACGCCGCCAGCCTGGAGGACCTCGATGAGGACCCGGGAACACGCGTGTTCGCGGTGGCCCACCAGCTGGCCCGGGCGCTGCGGAACAGCGCGGTGCCCTGCGAGGGCGTGAACTTCTTCCTCGCGGACGGCGTGGCCGCGGGCCAGGAGATCTTCCACGTGCACCTGCACGTGATCCCGCGCACGCCCGGCGACGGGTTCCGGCTCAAAGCCAGGCCGCGCACTCCCGGGCGGGAGGAACTCGACGCCACCGCGGAACGCGTCCGCGAGGGCATCAGCAGCCTGCCTCGCTGAGGTGCGCGGGCCGGGCCCAGGACACCGCCCCGCCGCCTTGGCCTAGCCCGTGGACGAGGCTCGCCGGGGCCCTCCCGGGCCCTCCTCGGGCGCCAACGGCCAATTAGCGTGCCCGTGCAGCGCCGCATGGGGCGCCGCCGGGCTTGTGGGGCCGCCCTGCACTCCGGGCTTGTGGGGCCGCCCTGCACTCCTGAGCCGGGTCCGCCGTGACGAGCGGCAGCCCGGACGCGGCCCCGAACGGGCTCCTGCGCCAAACCCAACGGTCAGGCACCAGATAGGCTTGTTTCGTGCCGCCAGCCGGGGGAACTGCTGGCGTGACGATCGCCCGCCGTGCCCGGACCGCCCTCGCCAGGTCAGGACAGCACGAGCGGGACAGCACGAGCGGGACAGCACGGGCGGGTCCAGCACGGGCGGGTCCAGCACGGGCGGGTCCAGCACGATCGGGTCCAGCACGGTCGGTTCGGCACGGGCCCGGCCGCAAGGAGGATGAGATCACGGCTCCATACGGCGACTACAACTTCGTGGTGGCAGCCAGCCGGCTGCCGGTGGACCGGACCGAGGGCCCCGACGGCGAGATCGAATGGCGGCCCAGCCCCGGCGGTTTGGTGACCGCGCTCGAGCCGGTGATGCGTGCCGCCGAAGGAGCCTGGGTGGGCTGGCCCGGCTCGGCGGGCGAAGCGCCGGAACCGTTCGACACGAACGGGATGCACCTGGTCAGCGTGGGACTGTCGGAGGAGGAGGTCGCCGACTACTACGAGGGGTTCTGCAACGCCACCTTGTGGCCGCTCTATCACGACGTCATCGCCCAGCCCAAGTTCCACCGTCCCTGGTGGGACGCCTACGTACTGGTGAACCGGCGGTACGCCGAGGTGGTCGCCGCCCAGGCCGCCCACGGCGCGACCGTATGGGTGCACGACTACCAGCTCCAGCTCGTGCCCGGGATGGTGCGCGCGCTTCGGTCTGACGTGCGCATCGGCCACTTCACCCACATCCCTTTCCCCGGTTACGAGATCTTCGCCCAGCTGCCCTGGCGGCGGCAGATCGTCCGCGGCCTGCTCGGCGCCGACCTGCTCGGGTTCCAGCGCCACAGCGACGCCACCAACTTCTTGCGCGCCTGCCGCCGGTCGGCGGGCCTGGCCACCCGCGGTTCGCTGGTCCGGGTGCCGGATGCCGGGTTCGACGACACGCACAGCGATACCGCCGGGCGTGCCACCCGGCGCCAGCGCGTCGCGGAGGACGACTTCGTGAGCGGACGCGACGTGCGGGCCGCGGCATTCCCGATCTCGATCGACACGCGGGGTTTTGAGGCGATCGCCCGGCGGCCCGAGGTCCAGGACCGGGCCCAGGAGCTCCGCGAGGCGCTGGGCAAGCCGGACATCGTGCTGCTCGGCATCGACCGGCTCGACTACACCAAGGGCATCCTGCACCGGCTCAAGGCCTACGGCGAGGTCCTCGACGAGGGACGTCTCGGGCTGCCCGGTGCCGTGCTGGTCCAGGTGGCCAGCCCCAGCCGGGAGCGCGTCGAGCAATACCGCCGTTTGAGGGACGACGTCGAGGTGACGGTCGGCCGGATCAACGGGGAGCATGGCGAGGTGGGCGTCGCGCCGGTGCACTACCTGCACCAGTCCTACCCGCGGGAAGAAATGGCCGCGCTCTACCTGGCCGCTGACGTGATGCTGGTGACCCCGCTGCGGGACGGGATGAATCTGGTCGCCAAGGAGTACGTGGCCTGCCGGTTCGACGAGACCGGGGCGCTGGTGCTAAGCGAGTTCACCGGCGCCGCGGACGAGCTGAGCGGCGCGTTCGTCGTCAACCCGCACGACATCGAGGGGCTGAAGGACGCCATCGTCCGGGCCGCGACCCTCTCCCCCGCGGAAGCCAGGCGCCGGATGCGGTCGATGCGCCGCCGGGTCCTGGAGCACGACGTGGCGCACTGGGCCGAGACCTACCTCGACGCCCTGGGGAAGGTCCCCCTCCGCGACCACCCTGCTGCCGACCCGGTGGGCAACCATCAACCGTTGAGTTCTGGCCCTCCGTAGGCCACCACCACTTGCGCGGGGCGAGAATGCCCTCCGCTCCCCTACCCCGCCACGCCCGGTCAGCGGAATGACACGAATCGGGAACGTCCGGACGCAAATTGTCCACCACCTGATTACCCTGAGGTTCAAGGTGCCGAGCACACTCGGCCGGAGCACCCTGGGGACATCGATGACGGGGACGCCGTGGCAGCGACTATCTGACCTCGACGCCTGCCGCGTAACCCAGATCCCCCGCCGCCTGGCCGGCACCGCCGCGGACTCGCGCGGCCCTGGGGACGGCGACAGCGGCCGCCCTCAACGCGTCGCCGCGCTGGCCTCCGGCTACCACGCCGGAATCAGCCGCCACGCGGACGCGGGCCCCATCGCCCTGGGCTGGGTCCGGGCGGTGGCGCGCGGCCCGGTCGAGGTACTGCTCGCCGGCTCAGCCCTGCGTGGCAGCGTGCGGCCGTCCCCCAGTCCCGCCCGCTTAGCGTCCCCGGCCGGCGAGGTCTCGCTGGCCCTCCCGGCCGGCGCGCACGGCCAGATGGTCGCAGCGGGGGGCATGGCGGCCGCGATGAACGCCCTCCCGTGCTGGACCCGGATCGGCGGAATCGCCGACGGCCTTCTCGCCGGTGACGGCAACGACCCGCGGCCCGAGCGCGCGTCGCTGGAAGAGTGCCTGCTGGCGGCCTGGGACGGGCCCTTCGGCTGGCTGATCCTCGCCGATCCGCTGGCCCCGTCGCAGATCACGGACCTCGCCGCCCAGGTGGCCGGCAAGCAGCGATTAGCGGCGGCCATGGCCGACCGGGACCCCGAAAAGGCGGTGCAGGCCCGCCGCCTCGAGCAGCGCCACACCGAATTGCGCCAGGCCCTGTCCTCCGGCCTGTGGCAGCTGTACGTGCTGGCCGGCGCGGCCACACCCGAAACGGCGGCGCGCGTCGCCGGCCTGTTCTGCGCATCACTGGACCTCAGCGGCCTTCCCTACATGCTCACCCCTTCAATCTCCGCAACGGAACCTATCGGCGAACTCCTCGGCGCCCAGCCCGGCGTGCACGCGCCAGCCCGGACGGATTCCACTGCGGCGTTCCCCTTCCATGGGAGCACTCCGCTGCTGGGGGCTCTGGCACGGGTGCCCGAGGCCGAGGTGCCCGGCGTTCGGCTGACCCTGCGCCCAGAATTCGACGTGACTCCGGAACCTCCCCCGGGACAGGAAGGCCCGGCGTCCCCGCTGCATCTGGGCACCGTGCTGGACCGCAACGGCATCCCGGCGGGGAACCTGTCGGTGCCCGCGGCCTCGCTGAACCGGCACGTGTTCGTGTGCGGCGCGACGGGAGCGGGGAAGTCCCAGACCGTGCGGGCCCTGCTGGAAGCGGCGTCCGGCGCGGGCCTGCCCTGGCTGGTCGTCGAGCCGGCCAAGGCCGAGTACCGGCTGATGAGCGTGCGGCTGAATGGAGCCGATGGCGGGGTGGTGCGCGTCCGCCCCGGTGACGCGGACCAGATCGCCGCCGGGATCAACCCTCTCGCGCCGGCTGCCGATGCGGCGGGCCGGCGTTTCCCGCTGCAGACCCACGCCGACCTGGTCCGGGCGTTGTTCCTGGCGTCGTTCGCGGCGGACGAGCCGTTCCCGCAGGTGCTGTCGGCCGCGGTCACCCGGGCGTACGAAGAGGCCGGCTGGGACCTGGCGCTGGGCGAGCCGGCCACGCCCGGGGTCCTCCCCAGGTACCCGACTCTGGGTGATCTGCAGGCCGCCGCCGAGCGGATCGTGTCCGAGATCGGCTACGGCCGCGAGATCACCGACAACGTCCGCGGGTTCATCACGGTCCGGCTCTCCAGCCTGCGGCTAGGCACGACCGGGCGGTTCTTCGAGGGCGGTCACCCGATCGACTTCGGGAGGCTGATGACCCGCAACGTCGTGTTCGAGATCGAGGACGTAGGCGACGACCGCGATAAGGCGTTCCTGATGGGGACGGTGCTGATCCAGCTGGCCGAGCATCTGCGGATGCAGGCCCGCGGCAGCGGTCTGGGGCCGGCCCCCGGGCTGCGGCATCTGTCCGTGTTCGAGGAAGCCCACCGGCTGCTGCGCCGGCCGGAAGAGCACCGCGGCGGGTCCGGGGCCACCGTGCACGCGGTGGAGATGTTCGCCGGGCTACTCGCGGAGATCCGCGCCTACGGCGAGGGCCTGATCATCGCGGAGCAGATTCCCGCCAAGATCATCCCCGACGCGGTCAAGAACACGGCCGTCAAGATCGTGCACCGTCTCCCGGCGGCCGACGACCGGGAGACGGTCGGGGCGACGATGAACATGACGGACGCCCAGTCCAGGTACCTGGTCACGCTTCCCCCAGGCCAGGCCGCGGTGTTCACCGACGGCATGGATTACCCGGTCCTGGCCGCGATACCCGACGGCACCGCCCGCGAAGCCGCCGCCACCCCGGTCACGGCGTCCCCGTCCGGCATCGTGTCGCCACGCTCGGGCACGTGCGGACGGGATTGCGGGGCCAGCCCCTGCACGCTGCGGCACATGCGCGCCGCCCAACGGGTCCTCACCGACCAGCCCGGGCTCGTCGTCTGGGCGGAGGTGGCGGTGCTGGCGCACCTGACCGGGTGGCTGATGCCCGCCCCCGTCCCCGGCAGCGAACTGGCCGGCCGGATCGCCGCCCTGCCCGGCGCCCGCGTCCGGGACTGCGCCGTGTCGCACGCGGTTGACGCCGCAGTCGCCGTGCGGGCCAGCACCTTCGCGGCGCGGGTCAGCCCGGACGCGCTGGCGTCGCACGTGGCGGCAGCCCTGCGCCGGTGGATCGCAGACGGCGGACGTGAATGCGCCTTCCCCGAGCCGCAATGGCTGGCCCCGGCTTTCCGCTGGGCCCTGATCCTGGACGACCTGAAAACCCTGGACCGCAAGTCCCCTGAATCCGGACCGCATCCGCAGACGGCGGACTGGGAAGCCGCCAGCGGGCGGCCCATCCCCGGCGAGACCTGCGCCCGCCAGATCGGCGTGGTTCAGCGCTGGTACGACGCGGACCAGCGGGACCCGGCCGACGTGCGGCGGATCGCGTTCGGGACCATCCGGCCGGCCGCCCTGGAGACGGCGGTAGGCGCGAAATCCGGTGACGGGGACTGGGAGCAGCGCCTGTCCGAGGCACTCACCCAGCTTCACGACTGCCGCTGGCCGCTGGACTACCTACGCGGCGGCGTGGGCATCACCGCTTCTGGAGTCGGAAGGTGAGGCATGAACGTTGACAGGCTTCCCGGCAACGCGGACGCCCCCCGCCCCGCCACCGATACCACCGGGTTAACGGACACCCCCCAACCAGAAACTCCGCCCCCACCCGAGTCGCAGCCAGAGCACGAGGTGCACCCCGATCACCAGCCCCGTTCAGAACCCGAGCAAGACCGGAAACCGGAGCGCGAACGCGAACCGCAGCGCAAGCCGGAGACGGAGCCTGAACGGGAATCGCAGCGCGAGCAACTCCCGGACTCATCCCGACCCGACTTCCCCACTCACACCGACAACACCCCCGACCCCGCCGAACCCCGCAGCCGCCAAGAACACGCCGACGAAATCCCCGCGCCCGACGACCCCCTGCCTCAGAGCCCCGACTCCGCGGACCAGGGAGACTCGGCGGACAAGGCAAACCCGCGGGATCAGGCGGAAGCACCGCCGCCCTCCGAAGGCGATTCTTCCAAAACCGAAGATCCATCTCGGGACGGCGACGCTCGGGTAGATGGCCCCGAGGGCAACGAAAGGCGGGAGGAGCCATCGGACGAGGCAGGCATCAAGCCTGACGCAGCCGCCGACTACAGGAAACGCCTGAGCGAAGACCCCCCGGACGACCAGCCTGATCACCAGCCAACCCAGGCATCCGACGAGGCGCCCGGCCCAGAAGCCACGCCCGACGACCCGGATATGTCGATCCCTGCTACGGCGGATGGGGAAGCATTTGAGCCGGATGGCGGCAGGCGCATCGACGACCAAACACGCTGTTTGACTGACAGGGAATGGGCAGAGCACATCACCGAGGTCCGAGACGGCCTAAGCAAGGCGTATGAGCAGAACCTCAATACGGATTTCATGTATACCATCAACGGGGCAGGAGAGGTCTGGTTAGAGGAGCGCGAACTCCTTCATGATGCCATTCTCGAAGATCTCTACGCGAGGGCAGCGGATGTTCCTTGTGATTCGAAAGCGATCATAGCTGGAGGATTGGGGGGTGCCGGCAAAACTACGATTCTAACGCAGTACGCTGGCATTGATCTGTCACAGTATCTAATGATCAATCCAGACAACATGAAGGAAGAAATGGCACGTCGGGGCATGATCCCCGAGGTACACGGCCTCTCC
>Ga0187871_10003710_pt1 | contig 11727 bp, 8 predicted proteins | sample June2016WEW_16_1_FD_132988 | JGI IMG/M metagenome (GOLD analysis project Ga0187871, IMG submission 132988) | Peatland microbial communities from SPRUCE experiment site at the Marcell Experimental Forest, Minnesota, USA - June2016WEW_16_10 | ecosystem: Environmental > Terrestrial > Soil >... | reverse complement strand
TCGCTCTACGAACGCGCCTGGACCATGCGCGGCATGGAGCCTCTGCTCATGGACTTCGTCGAGAACCCCGAGTTCGTCAATGAACTGCTCGACCGCATCTGCGACTACAACATCGCCCACATCACCAAGGCCCTCCAATACGATATCGACGCGGTTCACTTCGGCGACGACTGGGGAAGCCAGCACGGTTTGACCATGGGCAAGCGCCTGTGGAAGAAGTTCATTGAGCCGCGCCTGAAGCGCATGTACGATGTGGTCCTCGCGGCCGGCAAGTTCGTCTCCATCCACTCCTGCGGCGACGTTGACGAGCTTTTCGATCCGCTCATCGATATCGGCCTCAGTTGCTTCAATCCCTTCCAGCCTGAAGTAATGGATGTCTACGAACTTCTGCCTCGCTACCGCAGCCGTTTGAGTTTCCACGGCGGCCTGTCCACCCAGAAGACCCTCCCCTTCGGCACCGTCGACGATGTTCGCAAAGAAAGCCGGCGGTTGCTGGAACTCGGCAGCCAGGGCGGCTACATCTTCTCTCCCGCGCACGCCGTCGAGCAGGATGTGCCGCTTGAGAACATGCTCGCCTTCATCGACGAAGCGAACCGGCAGCCCGGTTTCCAAGCGATTCACCGCGGCAAATAAATTGGTAAGTAAATTCAGTTACCACAGCAGATAGCTGACTCGCTGACTTGCTAACCCGCTGACTTCCTGACTCGCTGCTTCTAAAGAATCCCCAGCACCCTCAGCCGCAGCAGCCCGCCGCCCAGCACTCCCAACGGCGTGATAGCCACCAGCGTCAGTTGGTACCAGATAGGCTGCATGCCCTTCGATTGCAGCGCGCTTAACGCGGCCAGCGCCAGCACCACGATCCCCAACGCCAGCACATGAATCAGCGGATTTGCAGCCGCGGCCCAAGCCGTCACATAACCTCCAGCCGCGGCCGCCAGAAACGAGTAGCCCAGGTTCACAGTGATGTAGCTCCACTCCGGCTTGCCCAGCTCCCCCATCCACCCCGGCGTCAGTTTGGCCAGCAATGCTGTAATTACGATCACCAGCAAGGCCATAGTGGCAAAGCCGGCCAGTAGCGCCAGAAAGGTGCGCAAAATAATCAAGCCCGTTTCTCCTCCGCGAGCTTTACGCCCACCTCTCCCTTTTCAATCCGCTCAAGAAATGCCCGCGCCAACCTTCGCTCTCCGGGATTACTTTCGCCGTGAATCGAGCACAAATCGAGAAACTCGTCGCACAACGCATTCCGTTTCTCCTGCAAAGTAAAAACTCCTTGCAACGCCAGCGCCAGCTCACGCAACCGGTCCGCCTCAATCCAGCCACTCTCTTCTTCGCCGTCCTCAAGATGTGAAAACAGTCCCTTGCGCCCCTGAGCGCACTCTTCCAGGCAAGCGAGCAACTGCTCCCTGAACACACTCGCCAGCGTCTCAAGCTGCTCCGGATCTACTTCATCACGCGGGTCCATTTTCCCCTACCTCGCCCGCATCGCCGCTTCCAGATCTTCCGCAGTATGCGGCAGCGCAGCATCCAGATCAATCAACTTCCCATCCTCGCCCACCAGGAAATCGCACTCGATCCGCACCCCAATCTTCTCTTCCGGAATATAAACTCCCGGCTCGATCGTAAAGACCATCCCCGGCTTCAGCACCGCCGGGTACTCCGACGGATCGTGCACATCGATGCCCATCATGTGCCCGAGCCCATGCAGCCAATACTGCCCCAGCGGCTCGCCCTTCAGGCTTTTCCCGTGCGTGTTGATGTAGTTGTAAGCCACGGTGTCCAACGAATCCGGGTCCTTGCGATCGCGATCGTTGATCTTCGATTTGCCCGCTACAAAGGCATTGATAGCCGCCTGCTGCGCTCCCAGCACAATGTTGTAGATCTCCCGCTGCCGATCCGTGAAGTGCCCGTTCACGGGAATCGTGCGCGTAATATCGCTCGCGTACATTGAGTACTCGCACGCCGCATCCACCAGCAGAACGTCCCCATCCTCCAGCGTCCGCGTATTCTCCGAGTAGTGCAGCGTAGTCGAATTGATTCCCGAACCAACAATCGGCGCATAGGCAGGCCGCTCGCATCCGCCCTCCATCCATGCCTCCATCATCTTCCCCGCGAGCGCCCGCTCCGTGACTCCCGGCTTTGCCGCCTTCATCATCACCCGCTGCGCCCGGATCGATGCCTCTGTCCCCTTCCTGATCAGCGCAAGCTCTCCCAAGTCCTTCACCACCCTCAACTCGGCCACTGGCTTGGTCACATCCCTGCCCGCCACGGTATTCTCATCCTTGCCCAGCGTCGCCGCGGTAAAGCCCAGCAAATCCCTGGCCTGCGGAGCCTCCGGCTGCGTCCACACATTCCGCCCCAGCGAACGGTCGGCGGCGATCAGCCCATTCAACACTCCCGCCAGCTCCGTCATCGGCTGCACCGCGTCCACTCCCGCCGTCTCAGCCACGCCCGGCGAAGCCGCATCCAGCTTTGCTCCTGTGTACTTTTCCAGGCGCAGATCGCGCGTGGGCAAAAATAAAATTTCTTTGTATGTGCGCGGAGTTTGCGCTTCCGGCGCGCTGGCCACAATCATCAGTGCCGCGCCCGGCTCGTTCCACCCCGTCAGGTAATAGAAATCCTCATCCTGCCGGTAAGGCATGAAGTCCAACTGCGCCTCTTCAGCAGCAAACAGCACGGCCACGCCGCCATGGAGCTTCGCCCCCAGCGCCACGCGCCGCGCGTGATAAACCGAGACCGGTTGTTTTTCAAGTGAATGAGAGAGAGGGGCAGTCACTAACAGGGTTGCGAACACCAAGCCGGCCGCCGACGCGAGACGATTCACATTGCACATGGAACCAGCCTCTTACCCCATGCGCCGCCTGTCAAGCTCCAAAGCAGAGAGTCCGCAATCGTTCAGTTCCTCACCGTCTGCATCGGCGCTTCTACTAGTCCTCAGCCAGGCGCCGATGAAATTCGCCCGCCGGGACGGGCCGACCGAACAGCCAGCCCTGGGCAAGCGTTTGTCCCGATGCCCCGGCATAGTATTCAGCTTGTTCTTCCGTCTCCACGCCTTCGACAATCATCTCCAGGTTCAGGGCGTGGGTAATGCCAATCAACTGCGGCAGTATTGAAACCAACGCCGATCCTGTACCGATCGCCTGGGTAAATGCGATATCGATCTTAATGGCGTCGATGGAAAGCTCGTGCAGATAGGCCAGGCTCGAATAGCCGGTGCCGAAGTCGTCAATGTGAACGCTATAACCCTCCTGGCGCAGTTGAAAAATCGTCTCCATCGCAATTTCACCGCGCGCTGTGCTGCTCTCGGTAATCTCGATCGCCAGGCTCCGCGCCGGGACCCCCGCCTCATCGACTGTTCTAACTAGCATGGGTATAAACTTTGGATCGGACAGGTCTGCGGCCGTCACGTTGATGCTCAGTCGAAAATTACTCCTGCTGCGAAGAATCTCTTTGAATTCCTTCAGAGCATGACGAACCACCAGTTCCGTAATGGCGCCCACAAAGCCCCGCTCCTCCGCAAGTTTGACGAAAACGTCCGGGCCAATCGTAAAGCCTTCTTCATCGGTCCAGCTCACCAGCGCCTCAGCCCCAACAATCTTCCGGCTGGCCAGATTCACGATTGGCTGATAGGCCACTCGCAACTGATCTCTGGCAATTGCCCGGCGAAGTTGATTCACCATGCTCCGGCTGCGCCCGTAATAGAGTGAGCAAACAAGACCCAGAAGCGCGCCAATGATTCCACCTAACATTGTGAATCCGATGAGCTGGCCGCGCCAGGCATTCAATAAAGCTGGAATGGCGATATAAGTCGTCACGCAAACCGGACGTAAGGCATCGCATTCAGTAGCCACCAGCAGGTTGCCTGCTTTCCCCTGCCAGTTCCTGTCAGTCACCACTCCAGCGTTCAAAGGCAGGTTGCGTCCCGGATAGTAGAGATAGAGATGATGATGGATAGTGTCCACGATGGTCACTGACCTGTTCGGGTTGATCGAGTCCACCCTCCTGATCTCGCGCGGATCCAATACCAAGTAGGATTCGCCTAACTGCTTGCCGAACGTATGCTCGTCGTGGCTCTGGTACGGAGAAATGTCTCTATAGAACAGTGATCCGTCCGGCAGTGAGGCGACGGGCTTGAACTCCGTTCCGGGAAGATTCTCCCTGCCCAGCGCCGTGGAGCACTCAATTCTTCCGTTGCGCATTCTCCCCGCGTCCCGCAAATACTCCGAATCGAAGATCAACTTTCGAAAGTAGGTGATTTCAGCATCTGAACAGAAGGGGCCTCTTGACGCATTCATGGCCGTCAGCACCGCGTCCGACTCGTCCAGAATGGAGCCAGCCTCATTCAGCAATTGCACGTCGTCCTGGCCCAGCTTGCTCTGAGCCGATCTGAGCAGGATGCCGATTTCGAGCAGGGAAATCACCAGCATGGCGCATACCGCCGCAACCATAGTGATGGCGAGCCGCAACAGATCGCTCCGCTTGAGTTTGCTTATCATGAATGCTATATACGATTTTCAGATTGCTTTGTACCGATATTCAGCCGCACTACCCCTGAAGCTGTATCCCCCAAATAGGGTATCTCTAATGCAATGACACATGGGACGACTTAGATTAAGCAAAATTGATAATGTTCGTCAAACTTTACAACCCACAATTACTCTTCCGCGGCCTTTATCATCGCCGCAAGGCTCCGCTCCACGTCTTCCTTGGTCGTCGCCCATGAAGAGACGCTGATCCGCATCGCCGTTTTCCCCTGCCACACCGTCGACCCGCACCAGCAAGTCCCCTCAGCCTGTAGCCTCGCAATCGTTCGCAGCGTCTTCTCCGCTGAACCGAACGAGACCAGCACCTGGTTGATGACCACCTCGTTCAGCACCTGGAATCCCGCCGCCTTGAGCCCTGCTGCAAATCGCCGCGCGTGGCCTGAAGTCCGCTCCACAATCTCCGCGATCCCTGACCGTCCCAGCGAGCGCAGTCCGGCCCACAACTCTACCCCGCGCGCCCGCCGCGAAAGCTCCGGATTGTAGTCCGAAGGCTCGCGATGTTCTCCCAGGTCCAGGTACGAAGCATGAATCTGCATCGCCGCCCGCAGTTGCCCCGGATCACGCACCATGGCAATGCCGCAGTCGTAGCCGATATTCGGCCACTTGTGCCCATCCGTAGCCCACGAGTCGGCCAGCTCAAAGCCCTTGGTCAGCTTCCGGTATTCAGGCGAAGCCGCCGCCCACAATCCGAAGGCCCCATCCACGTGAATCCAGGCTCCGGCCTCCCGCGCCGCCGGGCAAATCGCGGCAGCCGCATCATAGGCCCCGGTATTCACATTCCCCGCCTGCAAACAAAGAATCGTCTTCGAGTCCAGGCGCGGCAGCGCATCCGCCCTAATTCGTCCCTGCCCATCCACCGGTACGCGAACCACGCGGTTCCGTCCCAACCCCAGCAAGGTAAGCGCCTTCAGCACTGAAGCATGAACCTCTTCGCCCACCACCACCGTAATCGGCGGCGCGCCGAATAGCCCGTCGGCTTCCACGTCCCACCCCGCGCGCTCCAGCAATGCATGCCGCGCCGCGGCCAGAGCGGTAAAGTTGGCCATCGTGGCCCCTGTAACCACCGCCCCACCGGTTCCTTCCGGCAAACCCATCAGCTCCCGCACCCACTCGAGCGCCGTCGCCTCCAACTCAATCGCCGTCGGCGACTGCACATAAAACGCCGCATTTTGATCCCAGGCGCTGACCATCCAGCTAGCCGCCAACGCCGCCGGAAGGCACCCGCCGTTCACAAACCCAAAGAACCGGCCATTATTTTTAGCCACCGTAGCCGGCGATCCATACTCATGCAGCAAATGCAGAACCGCTTCCGCACTCGTCGGTCCCGGCGGCAACGGTCCTCGCAGCGCACTCAGCGCCGCAACTGCCTCGGGCGAAGGCCCAACCGAGCGCGCATCCACGCCCTCCAGGTAGTCCATCGCGTCGCGAGCAGCCCGTTTCAGCAGAGCGGTTCGCGCCTCAGAAACAGTGGAGCCAGCCAAAGACGAATGATGCGAGTGCGAAGAATTTGAAACGGCCATAGATAAGCCCAAGTCTAGCACCGGGGCTCCTTGTGCCTCCCGCTTCCGTCGTTCCTAACCGAACCGGTGTTCTAGGGGCCTTGCCCACTTCCCCATTGAAATTTGCCCCATTTAGTCGTATGCTGAGTATGCAGACGAATTTGTCCGCCATGGTTTGCCGTGTTCGCACCGGCTGGCGGAGAGATGAGTGGGCTCATAGCCCACTTTTTATTTGCGGCAAAACCCCGGTCCTGTACTCCAGGAATTGCCGCAAAATGAGCGGTTTAGCAACGTGTCCCCATCGAGCGATTTTGCTCGCCGGGATGAAGGAACGATGGCGCTGAAGCTGGAAGAAATCCGATCGGCAGCGGCAAGGGTAGCCGCCTCACATGGCTTGGACCTGGTGGATATCGAGTTCATTGGCCCGGCGAAGGAGCGTACCCTCCGCATCTTCCTCGAGAAAAACGCCGAGGGCCGGGCAAAGCTGAAGACAGCCATTGAAGCCGGCGCCGAGGGCCTTCCGGAGCGGTTGGTGGAGGGCAGGCTGAGCGTCGAGCAGTTGAGCGGCATCACCCACGAGGATTGTGCCGCCTTCAGCCGCGACTTTGGTGTTTTGCTGGACGTGGAAGATCTGGTCCCCGGCGCGGAGTACACGCTTGAGGCCAGCTCTCCCGGTCTCGACCGCAAGTTGAGCCGCAAGGAAGATTTCGAGCGGTTTGTGGGCAATCTGGTCAAAGTGCAGACCTTTGAGCCCATCCGCAACAACCGGCACTGGCAGGGAAGGCTGGTAGCTTTCCAACCGGAAGAAAATGGCGAAGTTATTATGCTCGATCTCGCCGCGGTCAAGCAGAACAGCAAGAGCCGGAAGGCCGGTGTAAGCACGGTAGAGATTGCGCTCGCAAACATTGAAAAAGCGCAGCTGGTACCAGAAATCTGAAGAAGTAGAGAGAGCAACCAGAATATGGCTAGCGTTTTGTACCAGACAATCGAGCTCCTGAGCCAGGAAAAGGGCATCGAACCCGCCATCGTTGTTGGCGCGGTCGAAGAAGCCATCGCCCTGGCCACGCGTAAGTTCTACAAGACCCAGGAGAACATGCGCGGCGAGCTGAACAAAGAGACCGGCGAAATTCAGGCCTACATCTACAAGACCGTAGTGCCCGACGACGCCGAGATCGAAGACCCGCTTAACCAGATCACGGTCTCCGAAGCCAGCGAACTTGCTCCCGGCGTCGAGGTGGGTAGCGAGATCCGCCTCTATCGCGATACGACTCCTCTGGGTCGCATCGCCGCACAGTTGGCCAAGCAGGTCATCTTCCAGAAGGTCCGCGAAGCTGAGCGCGACACCGTCTTCAACGAATACGCGCACCGCGAAAAGGAAATCCTCAACGCCACTGTCAAGCGCATTGAGGGCCAGGACATCATCTATGACCTGGGCAAGGCTGAGGCCCACTGCCCCCGCCGCGAGCAGTCCCGCCTGGAGCAGTTCTCCATCGGCGAGCGCGTCCGCGTGGTTCTCCTCAAGGTTGACCGCGCCGCCAAGGGCCCGCAAGTCATCGTCTCTCGCGCCGCCCCTGAGCTGGTCTCAAATCTCTTTCAGTCTGAAGTCCCTGAGATCTACGACAGTACTGTCGTAATCAGGGCCATTGCCCGCGAAGCAGGCGAGCGCACCAAGATTGCCGTCCAGAGCCGCGACAAGGACGTTGATCCCGTGGGCGCCTGTGTCGGCATGAAGGGCATGCGCGTGCAATCCATCATCCGTGAGCTGCGCGGCGAAAAAATCGACATCATTGAGTACTCCGACGAGATCACCACTTTCGCTGAGAAGGCCCTGCAGCCGGCCAAGGTCAGCCGCGTCTCCATCACCGACCTGACGGATAAGCAGCTCGAAGTCATCGTCGACGATACGCAACTCTCGCTCGCTATCGGTAAGAAAGGCCAGAATGTACGCCTGGCCGCCAAGCTGCTGGGCTGGAAGATTGACATCAAGAGCGAAGAGGAGAAGCGCCAGGAGGTTGAGGAGCAGATGCAGGCTCTCTCCGGCGGACCCACCACGCCCATCGAGCAGGTCTCCGAGCTGGCCCCCGGCGTAGTCCAGAAGCTGATCGCCGCCGGCATCACCACCGTCGAGGCCCTGGCCGACATGACCCCCGAGCAACTCGAAGAGATTCCCGGCATCGGCGAAAAGACCCTGGAAAAAATCAGCGTCGCCGTACGCCACTACTTCGGCCACTTTGAAGAAGGCGAAGAAGGCCACGTGCCCCAGGCAGCCGAAGCCGAATCGATCGATGCCGAGCATGCCGAAGCGGACGCCGCTGAGAATGCCGGCGAAGTGACCATTCAGTCAGCCGTTAAAAAGCTCGGCGAAGCGGAGATCGAAGACGCTTCCGCCGTTGTGGATGAATCGGAAGCCGAGACCGAAAACGCCGCCGATGTTATTGAAGAAGCGGAAAGCACGCAGGCAGCCGAGGAAGAAGAAATCCTTTCTGCCGAGGACCTTGATGCTGAGGCGGACGCGGAATCGGAAGGAATCACCGCTGAGGAACTGGCTGTTGAAGACGTTCCCGACGCGGACGAATCTGGAAGCGAAAATGAGTAATTGCAGGCGGCTTTGAGCGTTCGACGCCTAACCCGCGCCGCGCTCTTCAAAGCCAATCGGGCAACAAGAGAAGTTACAAACGCAACCATTGCCATGGAGTAGCTATGAGCATCTAAGGGCCGTGGGTAGCACAATTCGAAAAGAGGCGGATGAGTAAGGTTCGTATCAACGATCTCGCGCGCGAGATGGAAGTCAAGAGTCGGCAGATTCTTGATGTATTGGCGGAACTCGGCCTGGCAAGCGGCAAGACCCACTCCAGTTCGCTGGAAGAGGACGAGGCCGCAAAAGTTCGCGCGCACATTGAGCGTGGAACCGCGGCGAAGTCTGCCGCCCACAGCGCTGCCGCATCGCGCACACCCCAGGCTATTACGCCCAAAATCGATCTCTCGCATATCTCCAAGCCCGGCGACGTGCTCAAGGCCATCCAGGCCAAGAGGAAAGAGGAAGAAGACACGCGCCTCGGCCGTGTGCCCCGCGCAACGGTCGTCGCTGCGGAGAAGGCCAAGACAGTTCCCGCCGCACCAGCCCATCCAGTGCCCGCGGCCAAAGCTCCGGTCGTCGCCGAGCCTCCAATCGCAGCCCCGGCCCGTCCTGCTCCGCGAAAAATCGTTCCCCAGCCGCGAGCCGCCTCGGCGGTTGTCGCTGCACCTCCGGTTACACCGGCCATTGCCTCCAAACCGCCCGCCGGTCCTGTGGTCGCCAAGGCTCCGGCAGGCTCTATCGCCGCGCAACGTCCGGTAGTCGTGGTCGCTCCGCCCCCGGTCACCGTCGTCGTCAAGCCGCCCGTTGCGACCGCCGCAACCGCTGCCGCACCTCCCGTGGTTCCCACCAAGCGCAAAGAACATCCTCCCGCAGTGGAGCAGCCGGCAGCCGCAGCGCCTGCTGCCATTGAACCCGTGGCAATTGCCCCACCGCCCGCCGCCGAATCCTCCGCGCTGGCTGCTGAAGAAACAGTCCCCACGGTTGCAGCCGAATCCTCAGCCGCTGCTGTGCGCACCTCGGCGGGTCGCACCAAGGGACACACACAAACCCCTTCTACCACTCCTGTGCGGCCAGTCCGCCGAATGGTCATGCCCCAAACCGGACCCCGCCCGGTCTACACCGCGCCCCCTGTTGATCCAAACGCTCCAGTTGCAGCCGCCGGCGGCCTCCAGCGTGGCAAGCCCATCTTTGACCGCAGACCACCGAGCGGCCCCGGCAGCTACCAACGCGCCGGTAGCCCTTCCGCACCCGGCCAATTCGCTGGCGGCCCGCGTCCCAAGCATCCCACTCGCAGCACCACAGGCGGTTACGCCGGGCCCGGTGGCCCTTCGGCTCCCGGTGCACGTCCTGGTTTCGGCGCGCGCCCCGGCTTTGCGCCACGCCCCGGCGGTTTCGGAGGACCCCCGCGTCCGGGCGGCGGCGCGCCACCCACCGGTGAAGCTCCGCGTCCGCAGCGTGCCCCTTCCCGTGGTCGCGGTGGCCGTCCGCAGTACCCCAAAACCAAGGAAGGCCCGATGAAGGGCTTTGTTCCGCCGCCACGCTATAGTGGAGTTCAATACGGCGGCGAGCCCCTTCCTATCACCCGTGAAATCACCGTTACTGAGGGCATCAGCGTAAAGGACCTGGCCGAAAAACTCGAAGTCCGCGCCAAGGACCTCATCGCCACGCTGCTCATGAGCGGCATCTTCGTCACCGTCAATCAGTCCCTCGACGCTGAGATGGTCAAGGACGTCGCCGCCAAGTTCGGCGCCGCCGCCACCGTCATCAGCTACGAAGAAGAAATCGCCAACCAGGCCATCGAAGAAGTCCTAGAAGCTGAAAACACCGGCGAGCTTGAAGTCCCGCGCTCCCCTGTCGTCACCGTCATGGGCCACGTCGATCACGGCAAGACCTCCCTGCTCGACAACATTCGGGAAACCCACGTTGCCGAAGGCGAAGCCGGCGGCATCACCCAGCACATCGGCGCTTATAAGGTGAAGTTCACAAAGGAAGGTTCTCCCGCCTCGGGCCGCGAGATCGTCTTCCTCGACACCCCCGGCCACGAAGCCTTCACCCGCATGCGTGCTCGCGGCGCAAAGGTCACAGATATCGTCGTCATCGTGGTCGCCGCCGACGACGGCGTCATGCCTCAGACCCTCGAGGCCATCGACCACGCCAAGGCCGCCAACGTCCCCATCATCGTCGCCGTCAACAAAATCGACAAGCCTGAAGCCAACCCCGACCGCGTCAAAAAGCAGCTAGCCGACCGCGGACTCATCCCTGAAGAGTGGGCCGGCGCCGGTCAGGAAGGCACAGTCTTCGTCGAAGTCTCCGCCAAGAAACGCATCAACCTCGACCTGCTCCTCGAAATGATCTGCCTGGTCTCCGACATCCGCGCCCCCAAGGCCACTCCCGGACGCAAGGCCGTCGGCTCCGTCATTGAGGCCAAGCTCGATCGCGGCCGCGGCGCCGTCGCCACCGTCCTCGTGCAGGACGGCACCCTCCACCTCAACGACAGCTACATTGTCGGCAACACCTTCGGCAAGGTCCGCGCCATGTTCGACGACCGCGGCCGCGCCATTGAAGAAGCCGGCCCATCCACCCCTGTTGAAGTCCTCGGCCTCGAATCCATGCCCGACTCCGGCGACACATTCCTCGTCGTCGCTGACCGCGACAAGGCCAAGGGAATCGCCCAGTACCGCAAGATGAAGGAGCGCGACGCTCAGCTCGCCAAGAGCTCCCGCGTCTCTCTCGAAGGCCTGGCCGAGCAGATTCGCACCGCCGGTGTCAAAGACCTGCCCCTCATCATCAAGGGCGACGTCACCGGCTCCGTCGAAGTTCTCGCCGACTCGCTCACCCGCATGTCCACCGAGAAAGTGCGCATCCAGGTCATCCACTCCGGCGTAGGTTCCATCACTGAGAGCGATGTCCTTCTGGCCACCGCCTCCAACACCATCATCATCGGCTTCAACGTCCGCCCTGAGCGCAAAGCCGCCGAGCTGGCCCAGCAGGAAGGCATCCAGATCCGCCTCCACTCCATCATCTACGAGCTTGCGGATGAAATCCGTCTGGCCATGATGGGCCTACTCGATCCCACTTTCAAAGAAAACTACCTCGGCCGCGCCGAAGT
>Ga0187871_10003708_pt1 | contig 11728 bp, 13 predicted proteins | sample June2016WEW_16_1_FD_132988 | JGI IMG/M metagenome (GOLD analysis project Ga0187871, IMG submission 132988) | Peatland microbial communities from SPRUCE experiment site at the Marcell Experimental Forest, Minnesota, USA - June2016WEW_16_10 | ecosystem: Environmental > Terrestrial > Soil >... | reverse complement strand
AGATGGGCGTCTTCCTGCAGATACAGGAGACCGAGGCGGTGGCAAATATCCAGATTCGGGCCAACGAATACCTGGTCGCCAATCTGGAATGCGGCGTCTTCCTCATTCCCTCGCACCGTCGCGGCACTGTTCTCGAAAGGCCGCGAGGCGTCAACCGGATCCCGCCGCAAGAGCCAGAGCCCGGGCCTGTCGCGAGCTTGACACCTTCGGAGCCTGCGCCACTTATGGCGGACGAAACCCAGCACGAGCCAGCCGCGTCCGTGGCGTCCGAGCCGAAAGCCGAACCGGAGCCGCAGGCGACCAAAGCGGACGATGTTCAGCATGAGGTAGTCGCACCCGCGAACACGGAGCCAAAAACAGATGAGGAACCCGAGCCTCTCAAGACGGACGAAGCTCAGCATGAGCCCGTCGCGACAGTAGGAGCCGAACCGAAGGCGGATGCGAAGCCCGAACCGCCCGAGGCGGAAGAAGCGCAGCATGAAGCTATAGCTGCCGTCACTGGCGCAGAGCCCGACTTGCACACCGCGCCCCCCGAGTTGCATGAAACTCAAACCCCCGGCGGACACACGGAAGAACAGGATGGGTCATGAAAGGTGATTTCAGTCGCTTACGATTTAACCCCGCCAGGCAATACACCTCAGTCTTGCAACAGCAAGGCCGGGTGGCGCTGGATGCGGACGCTAACGAGCAATGCTTCATCGACGAGTACCTCCGCGACGTCGTCAACAACGACGTGATCGGCTCCGTCGGCGGCCCCGTCGGCAACGCCGGATTTGCGTTGAAGCTGGAAGGCGGACAGATCCTCATTGAGCCTGGGCGCTACTACGTCGATGGCCTTCTTGTGGAAAACCTCAAGACCCTTCGCTACGACGACCAGCCCTATCTCAATCCCAGACCTCTGGCTTCGCAGGAGATCCTGTCCGAGGTTTTCAAGGGCAAGGGAAGCGTCACCGCGCAGTTCGTTCTCGAGGTCTGGCAACGGCTGGTCACCGATCTCGACGACAGCTGTCTGCGCGAACCCGCGCTCGGCCAGGCCGACACCACCGCCCGCCTGCAGACCGTGTGGCGCGTCGTAGGATCGCTCCACGACTCCCGTAGCGGATCGAATCAAGGCGACAAAACCGCGCCCGGGAATACTGGTCTCAATCTCAATGATCCGCTCGTGCTCGAACCCCTGCCGGTCCCTTCCGGTTGCTCGAACGCGATGCAAAATCCGCTAGAAAAGCTCTCGTCCTGCTGCCAGTCATTGTACAAAGCCACGGGTGTGAAACGCACCGGCTCGATGGGTGCCGATACATCGGTCTCTGCAGATTGCGGTTGCCAGCCAATCGCCCCCGCTGGCTATCAGGGGTTGGAAAACCAACTCTACCGCGTCGAGATCCATCACTCCGGGACCCTCGATACTGCAACCTTCAAGTGGTCGCGTGAGAATGCGTCGGTGGTCACGCAAGTCACCGAGGTCAACGGAGCGACGATCACCGTCTCCAGCCTTGGTCCCGACGTCAATCTCGGCTTTCAGGTCGGCCAATGGGTGGAGCTGACCGACGATAACCACATCTTTGGAATATTTCCAAACCTGCCTGGCGATCTCTACCAGATCTCCTCCGTCCAAACAGCCACCATGCAGGTGACGTTGACCAACGCGGTCACTACCATCGATACCACCCGCAACGCGCGTATGCGGCGCTGGGACCAGAGCAGCGCGACCTCTACGGCCAACGGCATCCCGCTCAGCTCCACGCCGATCCAACTGGAAAATGGCATCGAGGTCACTTTCGCCAAAGGTGATTACATCACCGGCGATTACTGGACGATTCCGGCCCGTACCGCCAACGGCAAAATCGACTGGCCCCCTTGCGGTGCCGTTGACAGCCAGTTCTTCCAGGCGGCGGACTTCACGCCCATATTCGCCGCGCCCCTGGCCTGCATCCATTCGCGCACGGACCTTGGTCAGGGCACCAACCTGGACATTGAGGCGTTGGATTTCAATCCGACCCTCGCGGATTTCCCTGTCGACGAGCGCCTCTTCGTCCTCGACGATTGCCGCCTGTTCTTCCCCCCGCTCACCGCGCTCTGCGGAAACTCCACCCCAACCGCGATGCATGTGCAATCCGTTAATTGGAACAATGACGATTACATGACCCTCGATACCTTGATCGCCAACGGGCTCGAGGCCGTTCTGGATCAGACGCCTACCAGCCCAATCTCCGGGGCCAGCTTCTGCGTGACATTCGAGATTCCGGCCGCACCCGCCAACGCCAGGGGAGGTCCTTCATACGTCGCCGGTGACCTCAAGCCCTCGACCGTCCTACGCGAAGTTGCCATCGTCGATTCCTACATGAACGTCACTCAGAGCGGATCGACACTGTCCTGGCAACTGCCCATCGATACTACTACCGGAAACACACCACAAGACGTGGTGATAGACAAACTCGATAAGCTCCTCTCATTGGGCGCTCCCGCCGGCTGGTTTACCCGGGTACGCGTCCGCCTCATGGGGCGGGCGATCTTCTCCCAGAGCAATGCGGGAAACCTTTACCTTGACGGCCAGACCCTGAGCAAACTCGCCACTCTCGCGAATTCGCAGACCCCTTGCGTCGGCCTGCAATTCCCGTCGGGCAACGGCGAGACGGCCAGCGACTTTGAGAGCTGGTTCTATCTGGCCCCGATACTAAGAATTGTCAGCGTGGTCATCCAGCAGGTCGACGCCCAGGGCCACGCCTCTCCTCTACCAAACAACACGGCGCAAGTGCTGGTCAACTCGCAAAACCAGTTCACTGGCCTTCGGACCGGGGAGACCCAGGGCGGGACCGGCTACACCCTGCGGGCGTTGATTACCCTCAACTATGCCCCGATTGCGTCCACCCAGGTGACGCTCACCTTCAGCGGTACCGGTGCGGAAACGGTGGTTTCCATCGCTGGATCGTTGTCGATTCCCCCTGGCCAGACTACTGCCCACACTCCGATCAACGTCCTGATGAATCCCGGCGCCGGGGTTTCGGATAAGGTCGAACTGATCGCCACCCTGCAAACCGCCCTGACCACGACCATCCCCTTCGATCCGCCACCTCAACTCACACTAACTGGGTCGACGACTCCCTAGCTCTGCGTTTCCTCCGAAGGTTGACGACGATGCGCGTAGTCCGGTCATTCTGGAGCAAGCCTTTCAACGTGCAAAGGTCTTACTTGGACCGAACCCAAGCACCAGTTGATAAGACGAGGGAAATCGTGGGTACGACCATGGGTACGACTGATTCAAAAGGAGAGGAAAAAGCGCCTGTAACTAATTGATTTTAATTGGTGGACCTGGTCGGGATCGAACCGACGACCTCTTCCATGCCATGGAAGCGCGCTCCCAGCTGCGCCACAGGCCCACTCGCGCAAGACGGCACCGCGTTTGCGCTGCGCCTTACTACTTACTAATTGTCTCCCACGCCTAGGGCTTCGTCAACGTGGTCCCCAGGCAATATGGCGGACATGCCTATCCTTCGTTGAGAGTACTGACATGAAAAAAGGCATGGGATTCGTTCCGTGCATCGTAGCATGAGACCGCAGGTTGGGTGCGCAACGATGCACGGCCGTGCCGCATTTGGATTTACAATTCAGGAAGACATTTGCGCCTCGTCTTGTTCCCCGCACCACACGTCCCGAAGGAGCACGATGAGATCGTTTGCATTCTTGGTTCTTATTACCTCTCTGTCCGTCGCAATAGCGCAGAACGCCGCGCCTTCGGCCTTTCCAGCTAACAGCGCTCCGCCGACTGCACTTGCGTCCGACCTCGACCGGTTGCAAGCGGCCGCATCGCAGGTCAATCTCGATATCGCGCACATGCGCATCGAGAAGTGGAAGGCCGACGCCGTCTCCAAGCAGCAGGCGCAAGCCAATGCCGATTCGCTGCAACGAAATCTGACCAGCGCTCTGCCGGGCCTGATCGACAGCTTTCGCGCTGCCCCGCAAGACCTGAATGCGGGCTTCAAACTGTATCGCAACCTGAACGCGCTGTATGACGTATTCGCCTCGTTCGCCGAGTCAGCCGGCGCATTTGGCCCGAGGAGCGATTACGAAGCGCTGGCGCAACCCTTGAACATTATCGATTCGGTGCGACACGATTTGGGTGACGACTTGGAGAAGCTAACCTCATCGACCCAGTCGGAACTGACCCAACTGCGAACACAGGTCCGAAGCCTGCAGCAAGCGGCGGCAGCGGTCCCCCCCAAGAAGATTGTTGTGGACGATACCGAGCCGGAGAAAAAGAAGACCGCGCACAAAAAGAAGAGCACGACCACGGCAACGACTGGTTCGACTTCAGGTACTAACGCAAACGGCGCCAGCAGCACTCCGTCGCCATCGGCCAAGGCGCAGTAGAACGCAGTTTTGCCAAGACTCGGATACGAGCAGTCGCGTCCGGCGAGATCACGCCAGTTCATAAGCTTGCGTCCAAGATCTTCTTGCGCTAAGTGCCATCCTTTATCGGAAGTAGTGGGAACATTGGCGCCTCTTTCGGGGTCTATATCAGTACCTGCGCGAGACGGGCGAATTTCGAGGGGAGTGCGCCTTCGCGGTAGTTGTTGCTGGTCAACAAACTGTTTATCATTGAGGTGCCGCCAATGGCGGGAGCAACAACCTTGAGTGAACTGGTAGGTGCGCTAGGAGTACGCACGGAGGAAGCCTCGGTCGTGGCCGAACTGAAGGCCGGATCGGAGGAGGCCTTCGGCTGGCTCATCGCGCACTACAATCAGCCGGTTTACAGCCTGGTCTATCGCATTCTCGACGACCCCTCGGACGCCGCCGATACCACGCAGGAAGTCTTCATCAAGGTCTTTCGCGGAATCAAGAACTTCCATTCCGATTCCAGCCTCAAGACCTGGATCTATCGCATTGCCGTACACGAAGCAGCGAACCGCCGCCGTTGGTGCTTTCGCCACAAATTCCGTGAAACCTCTATCGAAGCCACGTCGACCAGGGAAGATGAGGTGGCTTCTTGCGGTAAGGACGAGCTCGTGGACGAAGGCAAGTCGCCGTTGCAGAACCTGTATGACGAGGAACTGCGGGCCCGCGTGGAAACGGAATTGAAGGCCTTGACGGAGCCGTATCGCACCACGGTGATCCTGCGCGATATCGAAGAGCTCTCGTATGAGCAAATTGCCGAGGTTATGCAGACCACCCTGGGAACGGTAAAGTCCAGGCTGGTACGAGGACGAGGGGCGCTGCGCAAGCGCCTGCAACGCTATCTGCCGGATTTCGGATTCACGCCCGCCGAATCGAGCGAACGACGCGCCGGCCGCCGCAAAGTCGAGGTCATGCCATGAAGTGCTCGGTCGCACAGAGGCTCATGTCTTCTTACATCGATGGTTGCGTGACGCGCCGCCAGTTGGCGGAGATGAATGAGCATGTGCAGACATGCGTGGAGTGTGGTGCCCGCTTTGCTTCCATGCAGCGGATGCAGTCGGTCGTCGCTTCTTTGGGCAGGAAAGTGGCCCCGCCTGAGCTTGCGCTCCGGCTGCGGGTTGCGCTCTCGCAGGAGATGGCTAACACGCCGCGCTCGCGCTGGGAGATGATGCGTGTCCGCTGGGAAAACGCCTTCAACGCGATCATGGTCCCGGCCACCGCAGGGCTGGTCACGACGATCATCATCTTCGGTGTGCTGATTAGTTTCCTCTATTATCCGGCGCAGGTGCGCGCCTCCAACGACGTTCCGACGGTGCTGTACACACCGGCGCAGCTCCGGTCGACTCCGTTCGAGTTAACCATGGGAGTGATTTCTGCGGAATCGCTGGTGGTGGAAGCCTATGTTGGGCCCGATGGCCGCGTACAGGATTACCGCATCCTGTCAGCCCCTGAAGAGGCGCAAGCCATTCTTCCGCAGTTGAAGAATATGCTCATCTTCACTACGTTCCAGCCGGCGACCGCCTTCGGACAGCCTACGTCGGGCCGTGTGATCCTCACCTTCTCCAAAGTGCAGGTGAAGGGATAGGTTCCTTCGCCCGGCGCAAGCCTGGCCCAACCCGCTAATCTCCTCGCGAACCTCGAACAGACGGCTCCATGTAAAATAGTGAGTTGCCCCGGCTAGCGAGGCGCCGCTGCGCCCTTCCGCTTTGAATCCCGACAACTGGGCACTCATTCCGCAGTTCGCTGCGACAGATTCGTTTAGGAGACGCAATGGCCAAGATCGCAAAAACCGCAGACCGCAAGAAAGTAATGGATACCAGCAAGAGCACGGATTGCCCCAAGTGCGGCAAGCCCACGCGCGTCGTCAAACGCGTGAAGGACCGCGAACGCAACGCTGCTGGAGGAATGTACATTTCCTGCTCGGCATGTGAGTTCTACGAGAAGCTGTAGAACGGTCGTCGGTTCGCGTTGGCTGAAGACTTGCCTTGCCAAACCAGCACACATCCGTAATAATTGAAAGGTTGTTGCCTCAAGCTATGTGAGGTCCAATGAGCGCCTGGCTGCGTTCATTGGGGTGCGGTAGCGACGCCGTTGTTCCTGCCGAGCGCCGATTTTGCGCTTGGCGGAGTGGAAGATCGCTGGAGCACCCGTCGCCGGTCATCTCGCCTGAGGAAATGTCCGTAAGTTGGCCTCGCAAGTAAGAGGCAGCCTTCGCGTGTCGCAGGCTAAAACCTGCTCACAAATAAGGGACCGAGAGAGACGCTGCCTGAAAGGCGGCTCTACCCGGCCTGGCAGGAAAGGAAACCAAACTCCGTGTTGATGATTCGTCTGGCGCGCCGTGGCGCGCGCAAGCAGCCGTACTACCGCATTGTGGTAATCGAGAAGGAGCGGGCACGCGACGGTCGCTCCGTGGAAGTTGTGGGCACCTATAACCCGCGGACCAATCCCGCGACCGTTAACCTTAAGCGCGAGCGCATCGACTACTGGACGTCGAAGGGCGCGCAGTTGTCGGACCGGGTGAAGAAGCTGGTGGAGAAAACTCCGATCGTCGCGCCGCCGGAACCGCTGACCGGCACGCCCGAAGCTTCCGCCGAGGCGCCGAGCGCAGTTTAGAATCTATATCGGAGTCCCACAATGTCGGATGTTAAGCCGGACATGGTTGCGCTCATGGACTTGCTCGCCAAGGCCATTGTTGATGCGCCGGGCGAGGTCACGGTCGAGCCATTTGAGGAGCATGGGCAAACGGTGCTGGAGTTGATTGTGGCTGAGGAAGACGTGGGCCGCATCATCGGGCGTCACGGACGGACGGCGCGCAGCCTGCGTACCATTCTTCATTCGGCGAGCGTGCGCACGCGCAAGCGCTATCAGTTGGAGATTGTGGAATAGCCGGCGAGTTCATCACGATCGCGCGCGTGCTGCGGCCGCAGGGACGGCGCGGGGAAGTGCTGGCGAAGCTGCACACGGATTTCCCGGAGCGCTTCGCCGAACGGGCGAATCTGTGGTGCGTGGCGGAAGACGGCAGTCGCCGCGAAGTGAAGCTTGAAGAGCACTGGTTTCATAAGGGCGGCGTGGTGCTGAAATTTGCAGGCGTGGACAGCATCAGCGACGCCGAGCGGCTTGCCGGATGCGAGGTGCAGGTGCCGAGCGAACAGCGCAGCGAATTGGAGCCGGGCTCCGCATACGTCAGCGAGATTGTTGGTTCTGACGTGTGGATCAATGGCGGCCAGCGTTTTCTGGGGCGTGTGAGTGACGTGCGGTTCGGCGCGGGTGAGGCTCCCCTGTTGGTTGTGAAGCTACCCGTCTGCGCGGTGCAAAACGAAGTACTGGTGCCCTTTGCAGAAGAGTTTGTGAAGGGATTTGATGCTGCCGGCAAGCGGATCGACATGGAAGTGCCCGAAGGCCTGCTGGAGGTCGATGCACCGCTGAACCAGGAAGAGAAGCAGCGCCAGAGGCAGGAAGCCGAAGAGGCGCGAGCTGCGGGCGAGCGGCGCAAGGGGAAGTAGGTCGGGTAGTGCTGGCCTTCAGGCCAGCATCCCGGAAGCGTCGCTGTGGGGAGAGCCGGCTTTAGCCGGCGGCACTAGCATTGGTGTTGGCCGGAATGAAGTTCGACATCATCACCATTTTTCCTGACTTCTTTCGCGGCCCGCTGGACTACGGAATTGTTCGCCGGGCGCGTGAGACCGGGATCGTTGAGATCGCAGTTCACGACCTGCGAGCGTTTGCGCATGACCGCCATCGCACGGTAGACGACAGGCCGTTTGGCGGCGGTGAAGGTATGGTGCTCAAGCCGGAACCGATCTTCGAGTGCAGCGAGTCGCTGAACGTCTTGCCACGCGAGAGGAGGACGAGTGCAGGCGCGCGCGAGTCGGTTGTGCTGTTGTCGCCGCAGGGGCGATTGTTTACGCAGGCCGTCGCGCAGGAGATGACGGACCGCGAACGCATCGTGCTGATCTGCGGCCGCTACGAAGGTGTGGATGAGCGCGTGAGCGAGCACCTGGCCGACGGTGAAATTTCCGTTGGCGATTTCGTGCTCAGCGGCGGAGAACTGGGGGCCGCGCTCATCGTCGATGCGGTCACGCGACTTTTGCCGGGAGCTTTAGGGAATTCGGCTTCGTCGCAGCAAGAGTCGTTCACGATGGGCGCGGAGAAACGTGCGAGGGTCGAGGGAGAGCCGCCGAGTTCAACCTGCGCCTCCGGCGGATTGCTGGATTATCCGCACTACACGCGGCCTGCAGATTTCCGCGGCCTGCAGGTTCCCGAGGTGCTGGTGAAGGGGAACCACGAAGAGATTCGCAAGTGGCGTCGCCGTTGCGCGCTGAGCAAGACGTCGCGGAACCGTCCGGATCTGCTACGCGAAGTGACGCTAAGTGACGAAGATCGCAGCTTGATGTCAGAATCGAAGGCAGTAAGTAGTCATTGTCTGTGACAAGATTCAGCCGCTCGGAGCGAGCGGCAACGGAAGGGAAAAACAATGTCAAATTCTCCAATTATCGATCGTCTACTCGCGAAGACGCGACGCACCGATTTGCCCAACTTTAAGCCGGGCGACACCGTCCGGGTGCAGGTGAGAATCAAAGAGGGCGACAAAGAGCGCCTGCAGGCGTTTGAAGGCCTGGTTATCGCCAAGTCCAAGGGCTCGCAGCCCAGCTTTACAGTGCGCAAGATGAGCTTCGGCCAGGGCGTGGAGCGTATCTTCCCCGTGAACTCGAAGGTCATCGACAAGATCGATGTACTGCGCTCGGCGCACGTGCGTCGGGCCAAGCTATATTACCTGCGCGCGCTGCGCGGTAAGGCCGCCCGCCTGCGCGAAGTGGAAACCACTCGCGGCTAGCGCATTAGCACTCCCTATTTCGATGCCCGTCGTGTTTGCTTCCACGGCGGGCGCTCCAGCTCAGGAGCATCACCGTTTCGCTTTTGACCGCACGAACTTCAATGCGGTGTGCGTAGCCGAAAAGCAAACCACTTTCACGTCCACCAAGCCCGCTTTCTTGCCTGCCTCGAATACCTGACGCTCGGTTATTTCCTGTCGGCCTTTTGGGTAGACGATCCACAGCGCGCCCGCGCTGCTCAGCCACCTCGTCAACTTGGTAGCGGGCGCGAGTTCGGAAGCGCGTTCGGCGCGAAGGAAGATCAGCTCCGAGTTCCTCGCTGGTTTCGACTCGGAAAAAACCTTGGCCGTACTCTTCAGGTGTTCGACAAAGGTGCTCTCAAATTCACCCACAATCGAAACGGTGAGTCCAGGCTTGATGCCCAGTTTCTCTGGTGTGCTCTTGGGATGAAGGATCTTGTAGGCCCACTTCTCCGCCTGCTGGCCGAGTTCGAAAATCGCAGTGCCTTCAGGCCACTGCAAATGCAGCTCGCCCTCGTGTGACGAAATCGATTGCAGCACAGATAGCGGGATCTTCAGTCGGAAGTCGCCGCGGAAGATCAGTTCGTTGGTCTCGAGTAAGGCCTTGCCGCTCGCAGTCTTGCCGCCGGAGCGGACAGTGCACGCCAGTTCGCTGCCCATTTGCGCCTCCGCACGTGCAGCATCAGGCAGAGTCGAGCGGTTGTCAACTCCCATTACAAGCACGAAACCCCGCTGGAGGGAGCGGGGTTTCGCCCGTCACCCGGCCAGTGCAGCGGATGCAACCGTCCGGGGCCTCGTTGGCGCGACGTAGAATCGCGCGGCGTTAAATCTTGCCTAGACTCTTGCAGCAAGTTCGAGCAAACCCACCGACATTGCCAACCATAGCGCGAGGGCCACGGTATTCAGGGCGAGGCGGACCGCACCATTGTCGATCAGCCAGTTATATTTCGCGTCCATGATGTTCTCCTTGGGCCGGCTTACCTGTCGACAACTACCGCGCGCCGGTTGCAATGCGGAGGTTGTGTTGCGATTGACTTGTCCAGCATCGAATCGACTTCTGCAGCGTTATACGGCTGAGCCGGGAAAAGGTTCCGTCAACGAATTGTGAATATGTGGCGAGGCGCGGATTCAAGGCGCAAACAGCGGTGTTATGGCCTTTTTTCTCCTGCTGACGCAGCGCTCGCATTTGATCAAAAGGCTTCAAAGATGGCATTCCTGCCCGCGAATCCCGCGACCGCAAGAGATCATCCAAGCTAGCTGTTATTACAGGAGGCTGAATGGCTAAGTGTGAGCATCTGAAAGCTGCGAATCCCAGCGCCAAACCGAGCGGCGAGGTCTGCGACGAATGCGTCAAAGCGGGGCAGCGCTGGGTGCAATTGCGCGAGTGCCTGGTCTGCGGTCACGTCGGCTGCTGCGATTCCTCGCCCGGGCGGCATGCCACGAAACACTTCCGCGATACCGGACACCCCGTGATGCAAGCCTTTAAGTCGGGCGACTGGAAGTGGTGTTACGTACACGAGGCTTACGTCTGAAAGCTGCTGTTCGCCGTCCGGTCTTCGCTTTTCGCCGGGACACTTGGTTCATGCTCACGTCTACTTGGCAGATGTCGGGAACGTCTCACCGCGGCGGATCGGCAAAGCTACCTGCTGACAGTCAAGGCTCCTATGGCGAAAAGCGAAGGGCGAAAAGCGAAAAGTGGGTTTCCTGTGTAATCTGTACTGAGCCGAATCCCTAACGAATGCGTCTCCTGAACCGTAGCGCCCGCCCATCGCTCCGCCCCGCTCTGACTTTCTCCCTCTGCTTGCTGCTGGTATTGCTCGTCCCGGCGTCGGCGCAGGTTCCATCCCCTTGGGTCGATACCAAGCCGCTGTCCGTGGATACGGGCCGGACCGGGCTGAAGCTGATGTTGCGCCGACTGCACAACACGGCGCGCCTGATGCACACCGTGGCTCATCCTGACGATGAGGACGGCGGCATGCTTACCTTGGAATCGCGCGGTCATGGCGATAGCGTCCTGCAGTTGACGCTCAACCGCGGCGAGGGCGGACAAAACAAAACCGGCAGTAATTTGTTCGACGAGCTGGGCATCATCCGCACCCTGGAGCTGCTGGCCGCCGACCGCTATTACGGCGTGGAGCAGCGCTTCACCCGCGTCGCCGATTTCGGCTTTTCCAAGACCGCCGAAGAGACCTTCCAGAAGTGGGGCGGACACGATATCGCCTTGGCGGATATGGTGCGCGTGATTCGCACGTTTCGTCCTGACGTAATCTGCACACGCTTTCAAGGTGATCCTCGCGACGGTCACGGTCATCATCAGGCCTCCGGGATTCTGACGCGTGAAGCCTTCCGCGCTGCGGCCGATCCGGCGCGCTTTTCCGAACAGATTCGCGAAGGTCTCCAGCCGTGGCAGGCCAAGAAGCTGTACATGGACAACGTGCGCGCCAACGAGGACTGGACGATCAAGCTGGAAACCTCGCAATACGACCCATT
>Ga0187871_10003705_pt1 | contig 11730 bp, 17 predicted proteins | sample June2016WEW_16_1_FD_132988 | JGI IMG/M metagenome (GOLD analysis project Ga0187871, IMG submission 132988) | Peatland microbial communities from SPRUCE experiment site at the Marcell Experimental Forest, Minnesota, USA - June2016WEW_16_10 | ecosystem: Environmental > Terrestrial > Soil >... | reverse complement strand
TGCTGTAATAGTGCATCGGAGGTCGAAGACATGAAGCACAGCAGACTGGTGGGCCTGTTCGTAACGCTGCTCGGGGTATTAGCGCTGTTTTCCAGCCTGAATAAGCCGGGCGTCGCCGCATTGCGCGGTTCCGAGGTGCTGGGCCTGATTGGTTCCGGCATGTGCTTCGGGACTGGATTCGTGGGGCTCATGGGGAAGCTCCGGGTTCGGGATTAGATGACGCTTCCTCCCTGAACGATCTTTGCTGATCTTCCCCGCCGTGGTATAGGAGGGGTCCGCCGTATTCGATCATCCTGGAAAGGACTAGGTCCACAGGCCGCTTTCTCAGAGGAGGGTCGTTGTGGAGATCGCGGATGAACTCGCCGCCGAGTACCCACAAGTTGTCAACGTGTTTCTGGATCGTCTTTGGTGACAAATTCGATGCTGCCATATGCTCCGTTCAGATCCCGGCAGTAGTGTTCGACTCCATGGACCGGCGCGGTGGCAGTGCGGTTTATTTTAGTGTTCTCGCCGTCACTTGTTTCCACTTCATGCTGCAGCTCATCACAATTTTAAATCGGTGCCATCGCTTTCCGGGATTCGTTTACCAGCAGGCCCGCTTCAGTTCGGATCACCAGAGCATTGAAATCGCCGTGCGTCCGCGCAAGGGCTCCAAGGCCGTCTGTTCGCGCTGCCATAAGCCCGCCCCCGGCTACGATCAACTCACCGAACGGCGTTTCGAGTTTATTCCTTTCTGGGGATTTCTGGTCTTTCTGCTTTACTCCATGCGGCGCGTCGATTGCCGCCGCTGCCAGGCGGTCGTCGTCGAGGAGGTCCCCTGGGGCGATGGCAAACGGACTCTCACCAAAGCCTACATGCTATTCCTGGCTCGCTGGGCCCGCCGGTTGTCCTGGAAGGAAACGGCCGAGTCGTTTCGCACCTCCTGGGACAAGGTCTTCGACGCGGTGGAGCACGTGGTCACCTGGGGCCTGGAGCACCGGGTGCTCGGCCAGATTGACGCCATTGGAGTCGACGAAATCCAATACGCCAGAGGTCACAAATATCTCACCCTCGTCTACCAGATCGATCTGGGCGTGACCCGCCTTCTCTGGATAGGCAAAGAACGAACCATCGAATCCTTCCAGGGATTCTTCACCGCTATGGGCAAGGACGTCATTTCCAAAATCGTCTTCGTCTGCTCCGACATGTGGGAACCCTATCTGAAACTCATCCGCGAACACTGCTCCGAGGCGCTGCATATCCTTGACCGCTTCCACATCGTCGCCAACATGAACAAGGCTCTGGACAACGTCCGTGCGGAGGAGACCAGCCGCATGAAGCGTGAGGGCCGTGCTCCGGTACTCAGGAAATCCCGCTGGCTGCTGCTCCGACGTAGCGAGAGTCTCGGCACCGACCAGCACTTCCGGCTGCGCGATCTCCTGCGCTACAGCCTCAAGACTGTCCGGGCCTACCTTCTCAAGGAAGCCTTTCAGCAACTTTGGGAATACAATTCACCCGTCTGGGCCGGCAAGTTCCTCGACGAGTGGTGCCGCCAGACCATGCGATCCCGCATCGAACCAATGAAGAAGATCGCCAGCTCGCTCCGCAATCATCGCGAACTCATCTTGAACTATTTCCGCGCTCAAAAGCTGCTTTCAAGCGGCGTCGTGGAGGGCCTGAACAACAAGGCCAAAGTCACCATGAGAAGATCTTACGGTTTTCGCACCTATCGCGTCCTCGAACTCGCCCTCTACCACTCACTTGGCAAGCTGCCCGAACCCGATTGCACCCACGATTTCTTCTAACGAACCATATACTTGACTCACCCGCCATTCGGGTGTAGACTGGTGTTGTGGGTGAGTCAACTACACAATTCGAGCCGTCAAACTTGCTGGAAGCCATCCGGTTCTTCTCCGATCCGGCAACCTGCGTGAAGTACCTTGCGGAGCGACGATGGCCGGATGGCCCTGTTTGCCCGAAGTGTGGCGGCAAACAGCATTCCTATCTATCAACCCGCTTCGTGTGGAAATGCCGGGAGTGCAAAAAGCAGTTCTCGGTCAAGGTCGGGACGATCTTTGAAGACTCCCCGCTTGGACTAGACAAGTGGCTCCCGGCAGTTTGGTTACTCACCAGTTCCAGTACTGGCGTCAGTTCGATGGAGCTTCACCGATCCATCGGCGTTACTCAAAAGACGGCGTGGTTCATGGCGCATCGAATCCGGCTGGCACTACAGGCCGGATCGTTGTTCAACAAGGCGGCTGGCCGTGTCGAAGTCGATGAGACGTTCATCGGCCAGAAAGCCCGGAACATGCACAAGAACGTCAAGGGACGCAAGATCACCGGGACTGGCGGCAAGGACAAGACGATGGTGGTTGGCGTGTTGGAACGTGGCGGCACCGTGCGGACTACCGTAGTCGATAGCCGTAAGAAGCACGTTCTCCAAACCCACGTCAAAACCAACGTGGAAGCTGGAGCGGAACTGTTCACCGATGCCCTGAAATCGTATGAGGGTTTGGGTGAAGAGTACCTTCACCAGATCGTAGATCATGCCGTGGAGTATGTGAAGGGCAACGTCCACACCAACGGCATGGAGAACTTCTGGAGTCACCTGAAGCGCACCATCTACGGCACGTACATATTCGTGATGCCGTTCCATTTGTTTCGTTACTTGGACGAACAATCGTTCCGGTTCAACAACCGGGACATGACTGATGCTCTCCGGTTTCGCCTGTCGCTACGAACCGTGACTGGACGCCGTTTGACGTACAAAGAAGTAACTGGCAAGACAACACATACTTGCAGACCGCAAGCGTAGGAGATGAGATGACTAACGCAGAATACTCAATTGCCGTCTGGATTGACGGTACGTGCAAGCTGAACTTGTGTGTAGAGCACGGTAACTCTGTTATGAGTACTGAAGATGCTGCACAATGGGGATATCAACAGGCTCTCAAACGCAATATCGTAACCGCCGATCAGCCGTGTGACGTTGACGTGTCCATAGATGCGTCCGATGATTGGCAGACGTTTACGATGCCAGTTTCGGCAGTGCTACATACTGCCGATGGCGACATATACTCTTCACCCCGGCAATAATATCGAAGTCTTGAAACAGATGATCCAAGACGGCGTACAGGTAGATGCGGTTGTTACTGACCCACCTTACGGCCTGAAATTCATGGGCAAGAAATGGGACTATGATGTTCCAAGCGTTGAGTTCTGGACACTGGTTCTTGGCGTGCTGAAACCCGGAGGACACGTCCTGAGTTTCGGCGGCACACGAACCGATCACCGAATGGTAGTCAATCTGGAAGACGCCGGATTCGAGATCCGAGATCAGATCGTTTGGCTCTACGGGAGCGGGTTTCCTAAGAGCATGGACGTTGCCAAGGCCATTGACAAGGCCGCTGGTGCGGAACGGGAGCGGCATCACAACGGGCGTGCAGCGGGTCCGAGTGATAAGTTTGCACAGGATGAGTGGACAAAGGCGAACTATAACACCCGTCTCGATAAGACGCCGATTACGATAGAAGCCGCCGAATGGGAAGGATGGGGAACTGCCCTGAAACCCGCAATGGAGCCGATTGTGTTAGCCCGGAAGCCACTGGCGGAAGATACAGTGGCGGCGAATGTTCTCAAGTATCGAACTGGCGGAATCAACGTCGATGGGTGCCGTGTCGAAACCACCGACAACCTAAACGGCGGTGCCTAATGCCAAGAACGGCTCTGAACGTCACGATGGTGCTGAAAACTGGAGATACAAGCGTGAGGGTGACGCCGGGGATTACCTTCAGCCGTCAGGTAGATTTCCCGCCAACGTGATCTTGGACGAAGACACAGGAGAACTATTGGATGTTCAGACGGAAACCGTGTGCCATGCTGCCCGGGAACAAGCGGCCTAGCAAAGTCACATCGGACAATTTGTATCAGGGTGGCTGGAAATCGACGGTTCAGAATCCTGACTATCACGCCGCTCTTGATGGAGATAAAACAGGCGCATCCCGGTTCTTCTATTCAGCCAAGGCATCGAAAAGGGAACGGCGGGAATCGAAACACCCCACTGTGAAGCCGCTGGCTCTCATGCGCTATCTGTGCCGTCTCATCACACCACCCGGAGGAACCGTGTTGGACCCGTTCGCCGGATCTGGAACCACTGGCGAAGCGGCGGTGCTGGAAGGCTTCCATCCGGTTATGATCGAACTGGAATCCGAGTACGTCAAGGACATTGAGAACCGAATGAAGGCTATCGACGGGAAAACTGAACCGGACTTTGAGATACCACCAGCGGCACGGAATGTTGCTACGCTCGAATCGCTATTTGTCGATTGAGCGGGTCTTGCGCCGTTCTTTTTCCGTTTGGATGGCCTTCGGTTTTTCGTCAATGGCGTGGAGTTCCGCCTTGTTGACTGCCAGCAATGCCGTCAACGTGTCATTGAACCGATGCTTTGGATCGGCACCTTGAGGTAACGGCATCGGCTTGGGCTTCCGTGGCACGATTCCATTGTAGACCTTGCCGTGGACCGTTATAGCGTTTCGATTTTCGATGGATACTTGCCCCAACGCTTGAATTGTGATTTCGTGAGCTTGGCGTACATCTCCGTGGGTACGTGCTTAATATTCCACGCAAAATTCAGATGGTGATACACATGGCAAAGCCGCACTTGGAAATCGGCCTCATTCAACTCGCCAGTTGAAGCTAGATCCCGAAGCGTCTCAAGCTCTTCAATCGCTTCGGATAGATTGCTCTGGATGATCTCCAAGTTCAGATGCTTTCGGTTCGCCGTCACCGCTACCTCCGGGTTCATCCTGATTCTAGCGGACGTTCCACGGGTGAGTCAAGTATATAAATGCCCAAATTAGCACAATAACCCATGAAAAATACCGTACGAACCCGAATAAATGGGGGTATCGTCATGCGCAAATAGGGGTAGCCGATTCAATCCAGTCTGCCGCCGCGCGCAGGCTATCGACGTGCGCATCCGGCGGATGCACCGGCTCCTGCTCGTTGTAGCCGCGGTCGATCCAAACCGTGCGGCAACCCGCGGCGGCGCCCGCGTCGATATCCCGCCACCGGTCGCCCACCATGAAGCTTTGGACCAGATCGATACCGTGCGCGGCGGCGGCCTGCAGCAGCATGCCGGGCATGGGCTTGCGGCAATAGCACGCATCCGCGTTGTCGTGGTAACAGACGAAGAAAGCGTCCAGCGGCAGGGCGGCGCGCAAAGTGGCGTGCATCGCTTCCACGTCCTCGCGCCGGGTGATGCCGCGCGAAACATCCGGCTGATTCGTGATCACCACCAGCAGGAATCCGGCGGCTTTCAACCGCGCCAGTGCCGCGGGCGCGTCCGCATCCATCTCCATCTCGTCGGGGGTGACGGGCGCGTAAGCCTTGCCATTGCGAACTAGTGCCCGCGTCAGCACGCCGTCGCGATCCAGGAACACGGCCCGATTCATCGCAGCGATTCCCAGCGGGTCTCAGCCGCTTTCAGCGCGGGATGCGAAACCAGCAAGTGCCACACCACCGCCTGGAAAGCCTCGGCGTGCGGCGTGATGTGCGATGCATTCACCTGCGGAACGACCACGCAGGCATCCGCCACCTGCGCCGTGTAGCCGTCAGGCCGGCCGATTATGCCGCCGATCGCCGCGCCCACGGTCTTGGCGTACTGCAGCGCGGAAACCAAATTCGGGCTGACTTGTTTTTCGAGATTGCCGCCGCCCACCGAAAACACCAGCACGCAATCCGCGGCGCGCAGGCGGCTGACCCGCAGCCACGATTCGAACACCGACGCCCAGCCTTCGTCGTTGGTGCGCGCCGTCAATTCGGAGACGTTGTCTGTGGGGCAGTATGCTTCCATGCCGCAGATCTTGCGAAAGTCGTTGACCGCGTGCGAGGCGTTGGCCGCGCTGCCGCCGACTCCCAGGATGAACAGGCGTCCGCCGCGCGCGCGGGTCGCGGCCAGCAGTTCCACAAGCCTCTCGATCACGCCTGCGTCCAGGCGGCGCAGAACTTCGGCGGACTCGGCAATGTATTCTTCGGCGAAGGTCATAATTGTGATTCGGCCAAATGGCGCGCCAGTTCGGCGATGCCTTCGAACGAGCCGATTTCGTAAAACCGCTCCCGCACTTCGAACGCGGCTAGTTCACCCCGGCGCAGCAAATCGCGGTACACATCGGCCAAGTCCGGCTGCTGCCCATCGAAAGCCGCGCGGCTGAAAACGCCCAGGCCGTAATCGATATGCTGCATGCGTGGCGTCCTGTTCTTCTTATCGTAGGCGAATATGCGGCCTTCGGCGAACTCCACATTGCTGGCGTCCCAGCGGCCTTCGTTGCGATAGACGGTCATCAGGCCGGGTTGGCCGTCTGTATGGAAAGTTTGCGCCACATCGCCATACGAGCAAGGCAGGTACGAATCGCCATACACCACGAAGAACGCGTCACCCAGCAGCGGCAAGGCCTGCCGCACCGCGCCGGCCGTTCCCAGCAGGGTGCGACCATCGGGCGAGTAGTCGATATCGAGCCCGAAGCGTGCGCCATCGCCCGCGTACTCGCGGATGCGGTCGCCATGCTGCCCGATGCACAACACCACGCGTTCAATGCCGCGCGCGCGCAACAGGCGCAACTGGTGCGCCAGGAACGGCTCGCCATTGATTTCGACCAGCGCCTTCGGCATCCGTTCGGTCAGGGGATAGAGGCGCGTGCCCAGGCCGCCCGCCAGGATTGCGGCTGGAAGCATGCCGCTCACGACTGCGCCAGCACCGTGGTGCCCTGAAAATCGAAGCGCATCCGCACTTCGCGCAGTCCGGCGCCGCGCATGGCATGCCGCAGGCGCGTTTTGTCTTCGGTGTAGAACATCAGGAAGCCGCCGCCGCCCGCGCCGATCAGCTTGCCGCCCAGCGCGCCATTGCGCCGCGCCAGGTCGTAATATTCGTCGATGTGCGCATTCGTCATGGAGCGCGAGCGCGCCTTCTTGTGCTCCCAATGCACGTGCATCAGCTCCGCGAAACGGCGCAGATCGCCGCGCTCCAGCGCCGCCTTGCTTTCGCACCCGAGCTGCTTGACCACGTGCAATTGCGAGATCATATCGGCATCGCGCTGGCGCGTGCGCGTGTCCTGTTCTTCCAGGATCGCCGACGCGGCGCGCGTGAAGCCGGTGAAGAACAGCAGCAGGTTGTCCTCCAGGTTGGCCAGCGTCTCGCTTTCAAGCTGCAGCGGCGCCACCTCCACGCGATCGTCGGGCAGAAACTGGAAGCAGGTGATGCCGCCGAACGAGGCGATATACTGATCCTGCTTCCCCACAGGCTCGCGCAGCAGGTCGATTTCAATGCGGCAGGCCTGCTCGGCGAGTTCCTGCCGCGGAATCGGGTTCTTCTTCCAGGCATGCAGCGCGCGCAGCAGCGCCACGGTGAAACTGCCCGACGAACCCAGGCCCGTGCCCGCCGGGATGTCGGACATGCTCACGATTTCCAGATACGGCCGCGGGCCCACGTCCACCAGCCGCAGAGCCTCGCGCACGATGGGATGCTTCACCTGGTCCACCGATTCCACCAGTTCCATTTGCGAATATTTCACCAGCAGCTCCTGGCTGAAGGTCTCGTGCAGCGTGATGTAGACGTACTTATCGATGGCTGCCGATATGACGAAACCGCTGTGCTCGCGGTAGTAGGAGGGCAGGTCGGTGCCGCCGCCTCCGAGCGAGATGCGCAGCGGCGCGCGCGTAATGATCATCTGCCGTTCTCCTGGTATACGCGTTCCACCACGCGCAAGGCAGCCTGCGCGTCCGCGATGCCCGGCTGCGGTTGGCGTTGCAGCCGGATGTCTTCCAGGAACTCGGCGAATTCCGTTTCCCAAGAGTTGTCTGGGCTAGGAAATTCCCAGGTAGTGGTCTCTGGTGGCCCCATCGCCGGAGACATTTTGTAGAACGTCAGCCGCTCCGTTCCGTAGCTGCCGCCCAAGCCGGTGATTTCCAGTTTGCCGTCGCGTCCGCAGATCTCGAATGAGAACATGTTCTTCCATTCGGTCCAGCTTGCGTGCAGAAACGCGATCTGGCCGGCGGCGGTTTCCAGCAGCAGGAAGGCGTTGTCTTCCACAGGCATTTTCCAAAAGTAAGTGGGCGTGCGGCCGGCGATGTGCCTGAAGTCGCCCAGGAACCAGCGCGCCAGATCGACCATATGCACGCCCTGGTCCAGCAGTTCGCCGCCGCCCGAAAGAGCCGGATCGGCGCGCCATTCAAGCTCGTAACCGGGACGGCCGCCGTGTCCATAGCGGCTGCGGATGAATAGCAGTGGGCCGGCCGCGCCGGAATCGAAAATCTCTCGCGCCCTTTGGAACGCGCGGTGATACCGGTGATTGTAGCCGATGCGCACCCGCGCGCCCGTGCGGCAGGCGGCTTCGGCCACGGCATCCAACTCGCATGCCCGGCGCGCGCCCGGCTTTTCGATCAGCACATGCTTTCCCGCGCAGGCGGCCGCGGCGGCGATTGAAGCCAGCATATCGTGCCTGGTGGCTACGATGACCATGTCGATTTCCGGCGAGGCCACTACGGCGTGCCAGTCCGTGGCGGGCTCCGCGCCCGGATGCGCTGCCGCCAACGCCTGGGCGCACTCCCGTTCCACGTCACAGCATATCGCCAAACGGGCGCCCGCCAGCGACTGCGCGCGTTTGGTGCCGATCATGCCGCAGCCGACGATAGCGATGTTCAGGGGCATCGGTAGTCCACCTGTTAGAATAACTGACTTGTGCGATGTCTCTCTAATCCTGCCCGCTTACAATGAGGCTGCCACCATCGCCGCCACCATCCGTGAGACAGGCGGCTATTTCCGGTCGCGCGGGTTGCGCCACGAGATTATCGTGGCCGCCGACGGCGGTGATGGCACGCGCGAGCTAGCCCTGGAGAGCGCCCGGCAAGGCGAGCCCGTGCGGGTGATCGGCAACCAGGAGCGCAACGGGAAGGGCCGTGGCGTGCGCGAAGCCATGGTGTTGGCGCGCGGCGATATCGCAGGTTATGCGGACGCCGATAACAAGGTGCCCATCGAAGAGTTCGATAAGTTCCTGCCATGGCTGAGACAGGCCTACGATGTAGCGATCGGCTCGCGCGCCATGCGCGATTCCCAAATCGAGAAGCGCCAGCCGCTATACAGGCAGTTGGGTGGCAAGGGCTTCGGCTTGTTCATACACGCGGTGGTGGGCTTGCACGGCATCACCGATACGCAATGCGGTTTCAAGTTTTTCACGCGCGCGGCGGCGTGCGAGATTTTCAGCCGGCAACAGATCGATGGATATATGTTTGACGTGGAGATCCTGGTGCTGGCTCGCAAGCTGGGCTATCGCATCCAACAGGTGCCGATTCGCTGGCGCGACGATGGCGACAGCCGCCTGGCGCTGGTAAGCGGAAATCTGCGGAATGTAATCGATATTTTCCGCATCCGCGCGGGCGCGGGCCAGGGGCTTTAGCATGACGCTCAGCCTCTGCATGATCGTGCGGAACGAAGAAGCCAGTCTCTCCCGATGCCTCGATTCCGTGCGCGATCTGGCGGGCGAATTGATCGTCGTGGACACCGGCTCGACGGACGCCACGCCATCGATCGCGGCGCACTACGGGGCGGAAGTGATCCCGTTCGATTTTACGGTGGTCGATTTCGCCGGCGCACGCAATTGCGCCATCGAGCGGGCGCGCGGGCGCTGGATTCTGATGCTTGACGCGGACGAAACCCTGGACCGCGCGGGCGCGCCTGGGATCGAAGAGATTGTCGCGCGCGAAGAGAACGCGGGATATTTTCTGGAGCGGCACAATCATTGGTCGCAATCTTCAGCGGCGACCACGGACTATGTGGTCCGGCTCTTTTCCAACCGGCCGCACCATCGCTACCGCGGCCGCGTGCACGAAACCATCGACGCCGCCATTTTGTCCGGAGGCGGGCGGCTGCATAAAACCGGCATCTGCCTGGAGCATAGTTTTTCGGCGGACCCGGAGACGCGCCGCCGCAAGAATCGCTTGTACATTCAAATTCTAAAGGAGGAGATCGCCGCCGATCCGAACGACGATTCGCGGCTCGATTTTCTGGCCGCGGAATATCACCAGCTTGAAATGTTCGATGAAGCCACGGAGGTTGCCGAACGTATCGTCCGCATGCGGCCGCTGGACGCCAGGGCGCACTTGTTCGTGGGCGTGTATCATCTGCTGTACAAGCCCGATCTGGCGCGGGCGCGGGCCGATTTCAACCAGGCGCTGAAGCTGCGTCCGGGCTACGCCGAGGCCCAGTCGTTCCTGCAAATGGTCGACGAGCGGGAGCGCGGGTAAGTAAAGCTAGTTCTGCTTTTCTTCCGTCTTGGAAGTCTCTTTCTTGACGGTCTTATGGGCGTTTTTCTTGATCTTCACCTTCTTTTTTTCGGTGCTGCCAGTGGGGGTGGTGGAATCCTGCGCGAACGCGGCGAAAGAGCCCAGCGCGATGGACAGGCCCAACATCAGGCTCATCAGTTTGTTCATTAAGGTATATCCTTTCATGGCGGTCCGTAAGCAGATTGGGGGCCAGTACGGAATGCGTGCGAGCATGGAAGCTGGACAAGAAGGATGTGCGCACGCGGCAATTCCTGCCGACCATGAGGCAAGATTTGCTCATTTCATCGGGTACACTCTAGGTTTATTACAATGAGAATATTGGTCACTGGCGCGGCGGGTTTCATCGGCAGTAACCTCGTCGACCGTCTGCTCGCCGATGGGCATGAAGTCACCGGTTTCGACAACTTCTCCACGGGGCAAATCGAGTTTCTGGAGGAGGCGTCGCGCTCGGCGCGCTTCCGCCTGGCGCATGGCGACCTGCTGGACGCCGATACGCTTCGCCGCGCCATTGAAGACGCTGAGTTCGTATTTCATATGGCCGCAAACGCCGACGTCCGTTTCGGCACCCAGCACCCGCGCAAGGACCTGGAGCAGAATACCATCGGCACCGCCAACGTGCTGGAGGCCATGCGGGCGCGCGGCGTGCGGCGCATCGCTTTCCCTTCCACCGGCTCGGTCTACGGTGAGCCGGCCATTTTTCCGACGCCGGAGGATGCCCCGTTCCCGGTGCAGACATCGCTGTATGCGGCATCCAAACTGGCCGCCGAGGCGCTGATCGAAGCTTACTGCGAGGGATTCGGTATGGAAGGGCACATTTTCCGTTTTGTGTCGATCCTGGGGGAGCGCTACACGCACGGCCACATTCTGGATTTCTACAAGCAACTTAGGGAGCATCCGCGGCATCTGGATATATTAGGAGACGGTCGGCAGCGCAAGTCTTACTTGCACGTGCAGGACTGTGTGGACGCCATGCTGCTGGCCGTCGAGCGCGGAGCGGCCAGGCTGAACCTGTACAATCTGGGCACAGACGAATACTGCACGGTGAACGATTCCATCGGCTGGATCGTGGAGCGGCTGGGGTGCGCGCCGCGGCTGAACTACGCGGGCGGCGAGCGCGGATGGCGTGGCGATAGTCCGTTCATTTTTCTGGATTGCTCGCGGATTCGCGCTTTGGGATGGCGGCCGAAATGCAGCATTCGCGAAGCAGTGGTGCGCACCGTGGATTATTTGCGAGGGAACACATGGGTTATCGAGCGGCGTTAGCGCGGTGGCTGCTGCTGGCGATCTTGGCGGCATCGGGGCAAGCGGGTTTCGCGCAGGAACGCAAGCTGGAGGCGGTGGAGAGTCTCAGTTCGTCGCTGGAAGCGCTGGCGCAGCGGGTGAACCGCTCGGTGGTGAAGATCGTGACCAGCGGA
>Ga0187871_10003704_pt1 | contig 11737 bp, 11 predicted proteins | sample June2016WEW_16_1_FD_132988 | JGI IMG/M metagenome (GOLD analysis project Ga0187871, IMG submission 132988) | Peatland microbial communities from SPRUCE experiment site at the Marcell Experimental Forest, Minnesota, USA - June2016WEW_16_10 | ecosystem: Environmental > Terrestrial > Soil >... | reverse complement strand
GATTGCTCGGCGCTGCGCGCCTCGTCCCTTCGGGACCGCCGCCGCGGACGGCGGCGTCCCACTTGGCCGAAGACGGCCAAGTGGTCGAACTCGGCTCGTTTGTCTGTCGGGAGTTCGAATCGCAGCCCGACCCGACATGAGCAGCCGCTCCGCTGTTCTCGGACCACCTGTGGGATAATGCGCGCCCGGAGAGATTGCTCGGCGCTACGCGCCTCGTCCCTTCGGGACCGCCGCCGCGGACGGCGGCGTCCCACTTGGCCGAAGACGGCCAAGTGGTCGAACTCGGCTCGTTTGTCTGTCGGGAGTTCGAATCGCAGCCCGATCCGCAGTGGGCAGCCGCTCCGCTGTTCTCGGACCACCTGTGGGATAATGCGCGCCCGGAGAGATTCGAACTCCCGACCACTTGGTTCGAAGCCAAGTACTCTATCCAGCTGAGCTACGGGCGCGTGCCGCCAAGTTTAGCCGAAACTTCGTCCGACCGGATCGCCGGATTGGGACCGCCGCCATCTTCCGTGAGTTCCGCGATACGCTCTCCGAGGAACCGCCGCTCCGGATCGAGCTTCGCCCCGTCGAGTGCCGCTCGGTAGGCCTCGAGCGCTTCGCTGCGCCGGCCGAGTCGGGCGAGGAGCTTGCCTCGCGTGGCATGCAGCAAATGGTAATCTGACACCTCACCTCGCGCGCGGATCGACTCCACCAGGGCAAGCGCGCGTTCGGGTCCATCCACCATCGATACGGCGGCCGCATGATTGAGTTCGACCACCGGCGTCGGATGCAGGCGCAGCAGCACCTCGTACAAACCGACGATCTGCGGCCAGTCGGTCAAGCTCTTGTCCGCCGCCTGCACGTGAAGTGCGGCGATGGCGGCCTCCACCGCAAACCGGCTCACGTGAGCCGGGCTTCGCAGCGATCTCTCGACGAGTTCCAGGCCCTCGGCTATCTGGGACCGATCCCAGAGCGTCCGGTCTTGCTCGTCGAGCAGTACCACATTCCCCGACCCCGACACGCGCGCCGGGCGCCGGGCGTCGTGGAGCAGCATGAGCGCGACGAGTCCCAACACCGCTGCGTTCCCTGGCAGCAGCGCGTCGAGGAGTCGCCCCAACCGTATCGCCTCGCGGCATAAGCCCTCGTCCGTAAGCTCGCCACCGGCTGTCGCCGCATAGCCTTCGGTGAAAACCGCGTAGATGACGCTGAGAACTCCGTCGATGCGCTCGTCGAACATCGACGGATCCGGGGTCTGGTAAGGGATGCCTGCGTCTCGGATCTTTCTCTTCGCGCGCACCAATCGCTGAGCCATGGCGTCCTCGTGCACGAGGAACGCTCGCGCGACCGCCTGCAGCGTAAGTCCGCACACCTCGCGAAGCGTGAGAGCGATCCGGGCCTCGGGACTCAGAGCCGGGTGACAGCAGGTGAATATGAGCCTCAGGCGATCATCGCCGAAGACCTCGGCGCCATCGGGTTCGTCCCCCTGGACGGCTTCGCACCCGATGCTCGCCGCTTCACGAAGAATCACGTCCCGGTACACGGCATGGCGGCGGATACGATCGATCCCTTTGTTCCTCCCGACGTGTATCAGCCAGGCACTCGGGTTGTCTGGCACGCCGCGCAAGGGCCATCGTTCAAGCGCGGCGGCGAATGCCTCCTGGCGCGCCTCCTCGGCCAAATCGAAGTCGCCCAGGAGGCGGATCAGAGTCGCGAGAACCCGACCCGCCTCCCGGGAGAACACCTCGGCAATGCGCGCATCGACCGCGGCTTGCAACGGGGCCTCCGGCGGATTCACTGCTGACCGAGAACCCAGATGGGACGCACTTCGATGCTGCCGTGCCGCGCACCCGGGATGCGAGCCGCCAGCGCCAGCGCCTCGTCGAGATTCTTGGCCTCGACCAGGTAGTAACCGCCCAACTGCTCGCGGGTTTCGGCGAACGGGCCGTCTGTAATCACGACTTTACCGTTTCGCAGCCGCACGGTCGAAGCCGTCGACACGGGCCTTAGCCTGTCGCCGGCTTTGAAATTACCGGCTTGAACGATCGATTTGGTGAATTCCGCGTATTCCTGCGACATTGCGCTGAGAGCGGCCTCCCCCAGCGCAGCCATTTCCCGTTCGTTCGCATAGACCATCAATAAGTACTGCATGAAGCTCTCCTGAGAAGGTTTGATTAGCCTCTAGTAGTCGAGCGGTCGCCTGCGAATCGACAGCCGCCCGCACTGATTTTTTCGAGCGGCGATTGGGGCTCAAGGGGCGGTGCGGACCGGATTCAGCGTGCATATTACCCGGCGGACGCGGTCGGACCCGTCCGCAAATCGGTCCCCCGGCCGGGAACCAAAGCCCGCAGGGCTGCTCAAATGAGACAATAATCAGCCACTTACACGAATATCGGCAACCGCTGGCGGGGTTCACGCTATTGGCCGTAAGATCGCGGTGGGTCGATAAACATTAGCACCGATAAATAGAGGATTTCCGATGAAGGCTTGGATACCGCTCACGCTGGTTTTCGCACTGGGTTCCGCCGCTCACGCGCAGGCGACTTGCACCTATCCGCGCGCGCCCGACAGCATTCCTGACGGCAACACGGCGTCGAAGGAAGAAATGATCGCTGCAAAGAACGAGGTTAGCCGCTACAACAACGAGATGAATGCCTACCTGGACTGCATCAAGCTCGAGATCAACGCGGCCACGCCGAAGGATCCGTCCAAGCTTTCCAAGGACGAGAAGGCGAAGGCGGAGGAACAGGAGAAGATCCTCACGCAGAAGAACAATTCCGCGGTGGACGAGCTTCAGGCGATCGTCGGCCGGTTCAACGATCAATTGAAGGCCTACAAGGCCAAACACGCAGCATCCTGACCCTGAGGGCGGCGGATACCCTCCGCCGCAATCTTTGTTATGCAGGCTAGTACGCTCATCACGCCGCGTCTGGCCGAAGAGGCGATCAACTCTCGGCTGACGTGTCTGCCGATCGAATCACTGCCGCTCACGCAGTGTGTCGGTGGAACGTTGCGCGAAAATATCTACGCGGAGCGCGATCAACCGCCCTTCGACCGCGTCACCATGGACGGCATCGCGGTCGACAGCGAGTCGCTGCGCCGGGGTGTGCGCCGCTTTCGCATCCAGGCGACCCAGGCAGCCGGGGTGCCGCCGTTGAAGCTCGAGCGCGGCGAAGCCATTGAAGTCATGACGGGGGCCATACTGCCGCAGGGCAGCGACTGCGTCATCCCACTGGAACAATACGACCTCCTGGAGGGATTCGCGGCGTTGAAGCCCGCCGCAGTACCCCTCCCGTATCACAATGTTCACCGCCGCGGCAGTGACAGCCGGCAGGGCGCGCTCCTCCTCCAGAGCGGCACGCTGCTGCGCGCGCCGGAGATCGCCGTGGCTGCCTCCGCGGGAATGGCCCGGGTCCGTGTCAGCAGCCAACCCGCCGTCATGATCGTATCCACCGGCGACGAATTGATCGAGCCTGGAGACCCGATTGCCGATCACCAGGTGCGGCGGTCGAACGCCTATGCGGTCGCCGCCACCTTGCGCCGGCGGGGGTTTGCACGCGTGGGCGACGATCATGTGCCGGACGACGAGGACCTGCTGCGCGAGCGCTTGTCGCTGCACCTGACCACCCACGAGGTCTTGATTTTGAGCGGCGGCGTCTCCATGGGTAGGTTCGATCTGGTGCCCAAAGTCCTCGAGAGCCTCGGTGTGCAGCAAGTCTTCCACAACATCGCGCAGCGGCCGGGAAGGCCGATGTGGTTTGGAGTCGGCCCGCAGGGTCAAGCCGTCTTCGGCTTGCCCGGAAACCCTGTCTCCACCCTCATGTGTTTGATTCGCTATGTAGTCCCTGCCATCGCCGAGGCGATGGGGACGCGGCGGCGGCCGCCCGAGCGCATCGCACTCGCGGAGGCAGTCACCGTCCAACCGGCCGTGGTCTACTTCCTGCCGGTCGCCGTCGAGCACGACGAGTGGGGCCGACCCTGGGCCGCTCCGCGGCGGACCAAGGGCCCCGGCGATTTCCTGGGTCTTGCCGGAACGGACGGCTTCGTCGAGCTGCCGCCGGGACCCAACACCTATGCCAAGGGCTTCGTAACCGCCATGTATCGCTGGTGATCGAGACGCCGATGCCGAACTCCAACGTTCACGACATCAAGCGCGCGAAGATCCCGCTCGACCGGCGCGGGCGAGGCTTGCACGACCTTCGAATCTCGGTGATGGATCGCTGCAATTTCCGCTGCCCGTATTGCATGCCGAAAGAGCAGTTCCACGAGCACTATCAATTCCTGAAGTCCCAGGAGCGTCTGTCGTTCGACGAGATCGTGCGTTTGGCGCGGCTGTTCGCCGGACTGGGGGTCCGTAAGATACGGCTCACGGGCGGCGAGCCGCTGCTGCGCACCAACCTCGCGGACCTGGTGGGCGATCTCTCGGCGATTCCCGACATCGAGGATATTGCCCTGACCACCAACGGCGTGCTGCTCGCCCGGCATGCGGTCGATCTGCAGGCGAACGGCCTGAATCGCGTGACGGTGAGCCTGGACACCCTGGATCGAGAGCTCTTCACGCGCATGAGCGGCGGCTTCGGCGCCCTCGAGCAGGTCTTGCAAGGCATCGACGCTGCGATCGCGGCGGGCCTCGCGCCGATCAAGCTCAACACCGTGGTGGAGCGCGGCGTGAACGACCACACCGTGCTCGACTTGGTGGACCACTTCCGCGGACGCCCCGTGATCGTGCGCTTCATCGAATTCATGGACGTGGGCAACCGCAATGCCTGGCGTCCCGATATGGTGGTCCCCTCGCGCGAGCTCGCCGCGCGCATTGCCGAACGCTGGCCGATGCACGCGGTTTCGGAGAACTATCTCGGCGAGGTGGCTCAGCGGTGGCGCTTCGACGACGGGTCCGGGGAGATTGGGTTCATCTCCTCGGTGACACAGCCGTTCTGCGGCAACTGCACCCGTGCACGTCTCTCGTCGGAGGGGAAGTTCTACACCTGCCTCTTCGCCACCCATGGGCTCGATCTGCGTGCCGCGATTCGGGGAGGCGCCACGGACTCCGAACTGCTCGAACTCATTCGCGGCACCTGGCTCGGCCGCACCGACCGCTATAGCGAGCTTCGCGAGGAACTCCATAAGGATCGGAATCTCTCGGCCGAGAAAAAGATCGAGATGTACTACATCGGCGGCTGACCATGACGTTTACTCACTTGGATGCGGAGCGCCGGCCGACCATGGTCGACGTAAGCGGCAAAACCCCCACGCAGCGAACCGCCGTCGCGGAAGTCCGCGTGCTGTTTCCGCCCAGCGTGGCTGCGGCATTGCGCGAGAGCGGTTTGCGCTCCTCCAAAGGACCGATTTTCGATACTGCCATCGTCGCCGGCGTCATGGGCGCCAAACGGACTCACGAGTTGATCCCGTTCTGTCATCCGTTGGGAATCGAGAACTGCCGGATCGTCATCGACATGGACGGCGACGCTGCGCTGATCCGCTGCACGGTGAGCGTGCACCACAAGACCGGCGTCGAGATGGAAGCGCTCACGGGCGCCAGCATCGCGGCACTCACCGTCTACGACATGTGCAAGGCCTTGTCTCACGATATCGTGATTTCCGATCTACGGCTGATCGCCAAGCAAGGCGGCAAGAGCGTGTATTCGCGCGAGGCAGCGCCGTGAGCGGCGCGCCGATCCACGGCTTGGTGCTCGCCGGCGGCGCGAGCTCGCGCATGAAGCGCGACAAGGCAATGCTCATCTACCAGGGCAAGAGCCAGCTCGATCGCGCCGTCGAGCTCGCTGCGCGCCATGTCAGCCCGGTGTTCGTGTCGGTGCGCGGATCGCAAAGCGGCGACTCCGCGCGCGCCCGCTATCCGTTGATCGTCGACTCGGTTGCGGGCCAAGGGCCCATCGTGGGCATCCGCTCGGCGCTCGCCGCCCATCCCGGCGTTGCCTGGCTCGTGGTGGCCTGCGATCTGCCTTTCTTGAGCGATGGCGCCTTGAGCCAGCTGCTGGCCGAGCGCGACCCGACGGCGAGCGCGACAGCGTACTCGAGCGTGCATGATGGATTGCCGGAGCCCCTGTGCGCGATCTGGGAGCCGAAAGCCGCCGCGGAAATCGACGCCTTTCTGGCCAAAGGTAAGGATTGCCCGCGCAAATTCCTGATGAATCACAGCGTGCGCCTCCTCGAACCCAAGGACCGGCGGGCGCTCGACAACGTCAACACGCCGGAGGAGTACCATCGCGCGTTGGATCTCATTGCACCCGCCTCGCGGGGAGAGCCGACGCCCATTCAGGCCATGCAACTCAAAATCCAGTATTTCGCCCTGATGCGCGAACAGTCCGGCCGCTCCGAGGAGACCGTCGAGACGGCTGCGTCCACGCCCGCGGATCTTTACACGGAACTGCAGGCGCGTTACGGCTTCACCTTGCCGCGCGAACAGCTCAAAGTCGCCGTCAACAGCGAGTTCGCTCCCTGGACGCGGCGTTTGGCCGCCGGCGATGCCGTCGTGTTCATACCTCCCGTAGCGGGCGGCTGATGCGTTTTCGCTTCACCGACACCGCCATCGACACCGCTGCGGCTCGGCGCGAGCTGCTCGATCCCGGCGCCGGGGGCTATGCGAGCTTCGAGGGGTGGGTCCGCAATTTCAACGAGGGGCAGGAAGTCACGCGTCTGGAATATGAGGCGTTTCGGGAGCTCGCGCTGAAAGAGGGCGAACGCATCCTCGCCGAGGCCGCGGCGCGCTTTCCGATCAAGCACGCGCTCTGCATCCACCGGGTCGGATCCCTGGGCTTGTCCGATATGGCGGTGTGGGTGGGCGTGAGCTCGGCGCACCGCGGCGAGGCCTTCGACGCCTGCCGCTTCATCATCGATGAGGTCAAGCACCGGGTACCCATCTGGAAGAAGGAGCACTATCGCAGCGGTGATTCCGGATGGGTGAACTGCGAGCGCTGCGCGGTGGCTCCCGAGCACCGCCACGACCACGACCACGACCACAACCCCGTCCGCGATCACGATCACGATCACGATGCAGCCTGACTACTCGCGTCAAATACTGCTCAAGGAAATCGGTGCAGCCGGTCAGGCGAAGCTCGCGGCCAGCCGGGTTCTCGTCGTGGGTGCGGGCGGATTGGGAAGCCCCGTTCTTCAGTATCTTGCGGGCGCCGGTGTCGGCGTCCTTGGCATCATCGACGCGGACACGCTGCACGAAAGCAATCTTCACCGCCAGCCGATCTACGCCCTGTCCGAGGTCGGCGAGGCGAAAGCGGCGCTTGCCGCGGCCGCCGTGGCGAGCATCAATCCCGCCGTTCGAGTCGAGCCGCATAACGTCCGTTTCGACGCGAACAATGCCCTGCCGCTGGTGCGCGCCCACGATGTCGTGGTGGACTGCAGCGACAATTTCCGCACCAAGTTCCTCATCAACGACGCGGCGGTGCTCGCCCGTCGGCCCGCGGTATTCGCGAGCGTCTATCAATACGAAGGGCAGATTCAGGTCTACCGGCCCGCGGCCACCCATGCCTGCCTGCGCTGTCTGTGGCCCGATGCGACCGCAGATGGCGTGGTCGGCAATTGTGCCGAGGCCGGCGTGCTCGGACCCGTGCCCGGAGCCTTCGGCTGCCTGCAGGCGTTGCTCACGATCAAGCTCCTGGTGGGCATGCCGGGACAGCTCGACGGAGAGCTTCTGCTGATGGATTTCATGAATTTCGGCAGTACCCGGCTCAAGGCACCGCGCCGCGCAGAATGCCTCGCACCCGACTGCGTCCTCATCCGCGAGCTGCCGGGCGAGGAGCGGGACATCGAAATTTCGCTCCCCTCGCTTGCCGCCGCGGCGCGGCGCTTCGAACTCGTCGATGTGAGGACTGCGGAGGAGTTCGCGGGGAGGCCCACGCCCTCGCGCCATATTCCGCTCGCCGCACTGCTCGCGGACAGCAGCGCGTTGGACCCCGGTGCCAGCTATCTGCTGCTGTGCGCCTCCGGTAAGCGCAGTCTGGCCGCCGCCCGGGAGCTTCGAAAGCGCGGTTTCAACGCGCGCTCCCTGGCGGGCGGCCTACGGGCGCTCGAGGCTGCCGAGCACGCGTGAGCACCTCCGGCGACATACGCTTCGAGAGCAAATTACCGGATGTCGGCACGACTATCTTTACGGTCATGTCGCGCCGTGCGATCGAGGAAGGAGCGCTCAATATCGGCCAGGGATTTCCGGACTACCCGATCGATCCCGACTTGGCCGGCTCCTTGGTCGAAGCCGTCGCCGAAGGCCACAATCAATACGCCCCGATGGAGGGCGTCATCGCACTGCGCGAGCTGATCGCCCGCAAGGCGAAGACTACCTACGGCATGGACATCGACCCCTTGGCCGAGATCACGGTCACCTGCGGAGCCACCGAAGCGCTGTACGACGTGATTCAAGCGGTGGTGGGCCCCGGCGACGAGGCGGTCATTTTCGATCCCGCCTATGACGCCTACGAGCCCGCCGTCCGATTGGCCGGCGGGCGGTGCGTTCGCATTCCGTTGAAGCCGCCCGAATTCGCCGTTGATTGGGACGAGGTTCGCGCCCGGCTGAGCGGGCGCACCCGGCTCGTCATCATCAACAGTCCGCAGAATCCGAGCTGTACGGTTTTGGACCGAAGCGATCTGGACGCGCTGGCTGCGCTGATTCGCGATCGCCCCATCACCGTTCTGGCCGATGAAGTGTACGAGAACGTGATTTTCGACGGCCGCCGGCCGAATTCCGTACTCGCCCATCGCGAATTGCGCGAGCGGAGCTTCGCCGTGTTCTCCTTCGGCAAGGCGCTCCACGCCACGGGTTGGCGTACGGGCTACTGCGTGGCGCCGCCCGAGCTCACGCGGGAGTTACGAAGGGTGCATCAGTTCAACACCTTCAGCATCGCCGCTCCGCTCCAGCACGCCATTTCCCGCTACTTGGCGCGGCGTCCCGACGCGTGGACCGGCCTGTCCGCATTCTTCCAGGCGAAACGCGACCTTCTGGCGGAGGCGCTCCGCGGCTCGGGCTTCGAGCCCTTGACGGCAGCGGGCACCTATTTTCTGCTGGTGGATTACGGCGCGCTCAGCCGCTCGAGCGACGTCGAGTTCGCCGACCGGCTGATCCGCGAGGCCAAGGTAGCGACCATTCCCCTGTCGCCCTTTTATGCCTCACCGCCCTCCATGACGCTGATTCGCCTCTGCATCGCCAAGAAGAACGAGACTCTCGAGCAGGCCGCGCTACGGCTTCGGGGGTTCGCCGCACGATTCTGAAGCTCGCCTCGCTGCGCGTCACGTCCCGAAGCGTCCGAATCTGGACCTCACCGACGGCAGGCTTTGGCGCTGACGAATGCGCGCCGCGTCCATCAGCATTCGGCCCGCCCACCGGTAGACGTTATTCTCCTTGACGGTGCGCCGCATGAGGCTCATGCGGTCACGGCGCTCCTCGCGGCCCATTCGCATCGCGATCTCCATCGCCTGCGCCGTCTCGTTGACGTCGAAGGGATTGATCAAAACGGCCTCGGTCAGTTCTCGCGACGCCCCGGCGAACGTGCTGAGGATCAATACGCCGTCCTCGTCATCGCGCGACGCCACGAATTCCTTGGCGACCAGATTCATCCCGTCGTGCAGGCTGTTGACCAGACAGAAATCCGCTGCTCGATAGAGCTCGAACACGCTATGCGGCTCTTGATGCTCGCCGATCAACACGATCGGCCGCCAGTCGCCCTCGGCGAACTTCGCGTTGATGCGCTCCACCTCGCTGTAGGTTTGTTGCTGCAGCTCACGGTAAGCCGGCAATTGGCTGCGGGACGGCGAGGCGATTTGCAGGAGTGTGATCCGGCCGCGGTGGCGTGGATTTTTTTCCAGCAGCGTCTCGAGCGCTTGGAAGCGTTCCAGGATTCCCTTGGTGAAGTCCCAGCGCTCGACGCCGAGGCCGATGACCACATCCGGTCCGATCCGGTGCCGCTGGCGCACCGCCGCGCGGCACGCCGCCGCATCCGGCAGGTACTGCAGCCATCGCGGCGGCCACTCGATGGAGATCGGATAGGGCGCGACGCGGCATACGCGGCCCTGCAGCGTAACCGTCATGTGCTCGCGGTCGATCTGGCACTCCACGAAGCGGTCCACGGTGTCGAGAAAATTCTGGCAGTGATAGCGCGTGTGGAACCCGAGGATGTCCGCCTCGAGCATATGCAACAGCATTTCCCGCTTCCAGGGGCAGACGCCGAAGGTCTCGGCATTCGGCCACGGGATGTGCCAGAACAGCGCGATGGTCGCCTTCGGAATCCTTGCGCGTATGAGCTTCGGCAGCAGAGCGAAGTGAAAATCCTGAATCAGCACCACGGGGCTGTCGGTACTGGCCTCGGCCGAGACGACATCGGCGAATTTCGCGTTGACCTCTTCGTAAGCGCGCCAGTCGCTTGGCCGAAACGCCGGACGGACATACGCCAAGTGACACAGCGGCCACAGTCCCTCGTTGGAAAATCCGTAGTAATAGCCCTGTTCCTGTTCCTCGGTCAGCCACACCCGCCGCAAGGTATAGGACGGCTTGTCCGGCGGCACGGGGATGTGGTCGAAGCGATCCACCGTGGCGCGATCCGCGTCGCCCGCGCCGTGCGCCACCCAGACTCCGGAGCAGGCTCGCATGATCGGTTCGAGTGCGGTCACCATGCCGCTCGCGGGCACTTGCACGACCGGCCGATGCTCCGCGTTGTAGTTGTGAATGTATGGCTCGCGATTCGAGACGATGATCACCTGCGAGGAATGCAGATGATCCTTCACCACCTGCCTGAGCGCTTGCGGGGTCCAATTCTCGCGGAAGTCGATCTCCAGGCGCTGCTTCTCCTCCGCTTCGGCGAGCACCTGGCGAACTTGAGACAGGATCGGCATGGAGGCGCGCGGAGATTGGGCGTTGTCGAGAAACCGCTTGCCGCGAATGTCGCCGAGCAGCACGTTGACCCAGCGCCGCAGCTGCAGCCAGGCGACCAGCACCACGAGCAGCGCGAGCAGCAGCACCGAGATGCCGATGAACACCAGGATGAAATCGCGCGCGGTTCGCTGCCGCCGATCCACGAAGCTCAGGTCGTACAGCATCACGATCCGAAACGGCATGGGTTGCGAGGAATCGAAGTCGAACCGCGACACCTGGACCGAGCCGGACGGCAGCTGCACGATTCGCGCCGAGGAAGACTTCGCGCCCACGCTTGCGTCGCAGTCGATCGCTTTCGGCAATCGCTCGGTTTTCGCGATGACCGTGCCGTCGGGCCGGCACACGAGAACGGCCAGCAAGCGCTCATCCGCCGTCATTTTCGCCAGATAGCTGTGAAGGCGGGTCTCGTTGCCCTGTTCGACCAGCTCGGTGAGCGGCCCTTCCATGGTGTGCATCACCAGCTGCGCGCGCAGCTGCACGTCGGCGCTGAACCATTCCGCCAGCAAGCGCTGGATATAAGGCAGGCCGAAGTACGCAACCACACAGGAGGCGAGCGCTACCGGCAACACGAAACGCAATATCACCGAGCGAAACAACACCACACCTCCGCCGCAAACGGTTGCGTTCAAAGTACGCTTGTTGCCAAGCAAAATACCTAAATTTTCGAGGGCCGTCTCCGTTCTCGCGGGGCGGCCCTCGCCGCCACCCATGTAAAAATTACACCCGCACGTACCGCCGGGCGTGGCACTCGGGGGGCGAATGGGCTAAGGTTTTGCGGAATGAGGAATGCCGCTCCCGCACCCTCCCGCGAGTGGTGTCTTTTTCTCGATGTCGACGGAACCCTGATCGAGATCGCCGAGACACCCT
>Ga0187871_10003703_pt1 | contig 11744 bp, 10 predicted proteins | sample June2016WEW_16_1_FD_132988 | JGI IMG/M metagenome (GOLD analysis project Ga0187871, IMG submission 132988) | Peatland microbial communities from SPRUCE experiment site at the Marcell Experimental Forest, Minnesota, USA - June2016WEW_16_10 | ecosystem: Environmental > Terrestrial > Soil >... | reverse complement strand
CTTGACTAACTCAGTGAGCTCCTGAAAATGCTCGTCCACGGTGCGCTCCATGGCAGATTCGCGCAGATGGAAATCGCGCAGGGCCACCAATTCCCGCAGCGCCTCTTCGCGCTGTCCGCTTACCGCCAGATTCGCGATCTGGAGCAAGCGGTTGGTGGTTTTTCCCATGGCGGAAACCACTACAACTGGCTTGCGGGGCAGCCGAGATTTTACGATGCCGGTTACGCGTTCGAGAGCCGTCCGCGATTCGACGGACGTGCCGCCGAATTTCATGACGATCATCAGTCCAGCAGGCCCTCAGAATACATCAGCTCTGCGTTTAGGACAGCCGCGCCGGCCGCGCCACGCACAGTATTGTGACCCAAGGCGATGAATTTATAATCCAGTACCGGGCATTCGCGCATGCGGCCGACGAACACCGTCATTCCGCGTTCGCGCTCCACATCCCGGCGCGGCTGCGGCCGGTCATGCTCCGTGAGATACATCAGCGGGCGCGGCGGCGCGCTCGGAAGCTTGCGTTCCTGCGGCAAGCTGCTAAAAGTTTCGATGGCGTGGATGAGATCGGCCGTTCCAGGTTTTTGCTCCAGCTCCACGCTGGTAGCCACCATGTGGCCGTCCACCACGGGCACGCGATTGCACTGCGCGCTCACTTTAGCGGCCAGAGGGCGGATGCTGTCGCCGGTGAAATCACCCAAGATCTTCTGTGTCTCGCGCTGCATCTTTTCCTCTTCGCCGCTGATGAACGGAATCACATTGCCGTTGATATCCAGAGACGCAACTCCCGGATAGCCTGCGCCCGAGAGAGCTTGCATCGTGGTTGCCATCACGCGCGTAATCCCGAACTGCTTCAGCGGCGCTAGCGCCATGGCCAGCACTATCGTCGAGCAATTGGGATTAGTTGCAATCTGCCCTTTCCATCCGCGCAGGCGCTGCTGCAGCGGAATGATCTTCAAATGCCCCGGATTCACCTCTGGAATCAAGAGCGGAACATCCGCATCCATGCGATGATTGCGCGAGTTCGACACCACCACGTGGCCGGCCTGCGCAAAAGCCTGCTCGATCTCAGTTGCCACGGACGCATCCATCGCGGAAAAAACCAGGCGCGGGGCATTGCCGGGCTTGCATTCTTCGACATGCATGCCTTCGACACCCGATGGCATGGCTCCGTCCAGCCGCCAGTTAGTTGCCTCGCGATACGGCTTCCCAGCCGAGCGGTCGCTCGCACCCAGCCATGTAATGTCGAACCACGGATGGCCTTCTAGGAATCTAACGAATTCCTGACCAACCATCCCGGTGGCGCCTAAAATCCCAACTTCAATTCTCGGGTTCACTGTATTAACTGCTTGACCATCCTCTTGTAGATTTGGATCGCTTCCAGTATCTCGCGCTTTGGAATACGTTCTTCGGACGTATGGGCCACGTGAATGGTGCCCGGGCCCAGCAGATAGGGCTGGCCCCAACTTCCGCCGAATGATGGAATGTCGGTGGTGTACGCAACCACTGTCGTTTCGAAACCCGGCAGCGAGCCGAGATGAACTGCCGGCACCAACAGAACTTCGTTCAAATCCACTTTGCCATTCACTGCATTTTTCGCTGCCGCGCGTGTCGCGCTGCCGTCGTCAATCAGCCGGATGAACACTTCGGCTCGCGCCTGATCCGGAATTACATTGGGGGCGCGGCCGCCGCCGATGGTCCCGATGTTCAGAGTGCTGGCGCCTAGGATCGGATGCGTTGGGAGCGGGAGCTGACGCAACGCGCTCAATGCGTCGAGCAATTTCAAAATAGCCGAATCACCCAGCTCTGGGTAAGCCGAATGCGCCATGCGGCCGCTCGCAACAACTTCCAGCCGAAGCGCGCCTTTCGATCCCAGCGCCAGCTTGTTCTCAGTCGGCTCGCCGTTGATCAGAAATTTCGATCCGCGTGGATGCTGCGCGGCTGCCAGCGCCCCCGTGCTGTTGCGCTCTTCGCCCACTACAAATAGCAGCGCCAGATTGCGCTGGCCCTCCGCCAGCAATTCTTGGACGGCAAAGATCATGGACGCGATGATGCCCTTGGTATCGCAGGCGCCGCGCCCCCAGATGTGTGTTTCGTCCTCGCGCGACGTGAAGAAGGGCGGCACCGTATCCATGTGCGTGGAGAGCGTCACCACCGGATCGCCCCACCAGGCCAGAACATTGAAACGGTTCGGGAAAAGGTTCGCCTCAACCGGGATGCGCTCCACATGGCCGCTATGGCGCGCGGCGAGTTCCGAAAGATGCGCGAAAAGCGCGTTCCCGACACGCTCCTCATTCTCTGTAATGGACTCGATGTCCACCAACGCCCGCGTTAGTTCGAAAACATTCATAACCAGAAGGGAACGATGAAATTCGGGCGCCGCGCTCGAGAGGATCTTTTTCAGAATAACAGTTTCTGGCTACCGATTGGCGCGCTAACATCAGCAAAGCTGAAGGTTGTGACGTCCACTGGTTTAACACCGCTGCCGATCGTGCTGGGGCCCACGGGATCCGGCAAAAGCGAACTGGCCATTCATATCGCGCTCGGGATCGGCGGCGAGATTGTTAATTGTGATTCTTTGCAGGTGTACCGGCGCTTTGACATCGGGACGGCCAAGGTGCCGGATGCTGCGCGGCGCGGGGTTCCCCATCATCTCATCGATATCATCGAGCCTGGCCAACTCTTCACCGCAGGCGATTATGCACAGCTCGCGCGAGCGGCGCTCGGCGAGATTGCGGCTCGCGGACGCGTACCTATCGTAGTGGGCGGCACCGGATTTTACTTGCGTGCACTGTTGGCCGGACTCTCCGAGGGGCCGGTGCGGAATCCAGCCCTGCGCGACCGGTTAGAGCGCCGCGAGAGGAAGCGGCCCCTCAGCCTTCACCGGATTCTCTCGCGTCTGGATCCCACGGCTGCAGCGCGCATGCACGCGAATGACACGAAAAAAATCATTCGCGCCCTGGAAGTTCGGTTATTGGAAGGCCGACCCATCTCCGAATTGTTTTCGCGCGGGCGCGATCCGCTCACCGGCTTCCATCCCATCAAGATCGGCTTGAATCCACCCCGCGCGCTGCTTAACCAAAGGCTAGACACGCGTACAGTTTGTATTTTTGAAGCCGGCCTGGTAGAAGAAGTGCGCGCGCTTCTTTTGAGCGGGTTACCTCGGGATGCCAAACCGTTCGAATCGCTCGGCTATAAACAGGCCTTGCAGGTGCTGGAAGGCCGCCTGACATCCGACCAGGCCATCGAATCCACGCAACTGGAAACGCGCCGCTACGCAAAGCGCCAAGCCACCTGGTTTCGAACGGAGCCAGATGTTCGATGGCTGGAAGGTTTCGGCGACAATCCGGACGTGCAAGCGCAGGCGCTCGCCATTGCCCGTGAAACTGAATTCTAACTTTTCTTGACATTTTCTTGATATGTTTCTTGGGAACCGAAACCACTTTCGAGCGTATTAGGAGGTGTTGTTAAAGACATCTCTACGTTGAGGAGCCAATAAAGTGGTTAAGAAATCCATACTCGCATTCGCTACATTTGCGCTCGCAGTCGCGAGTGCAGCATCCAGTTACAGTGTTACTTTCTTTCAGCCCGTGGTGGTGAACGGCCAGACGTTACAGGCCGGTGACTACAAGGTGCAATTCGCCGGCGACAAGGCCACCATTAAACAGGGCAAGACCGCGACCGAAGTGCCGGTCAAGGTTGAAACCAGCGACAACAAATATGCCACAACCACTGTCCGGTTAAATGGGCAGCAGGTTGAGGAAATCCGTCTGGGCGGCACGAAAACAAAGCTCGTCTTTGAAAAGACGGGTGCTGGCACTAATTAACCCAGGCTGTAAACCAAGTGGGGCAGGATGGCATCCTGCACGCGGTTGTTAACCGCGCAAGTTCGGCTTGAGCAACCTGCCCCGTACTTTCACCCGATAGAATGGTTCTGTGCGTCGTGTTTTGCTGTCGATCTGTTTTTTCCTGGCCCTCCCTTCGGCCAGAGCCGATACTTACTTAGTCCTGCCTTTTTTCAACCTTTCCAAGAGCGCCAATCTGAATTGGATCGGCGAAAGCTTGGCCGAAACTTTGCGCGAGGCGCTGTCGTCCGAGGGGCTGATTACGCTCGATCGCGACGATTGCGTGGAAGCGTATCGGCGCCTCGCCATTCGCCCCTACTCGCTGCTAACCACGGCGTCCGTGGTTAAGATAGGCGAAGCGGTGGATGCCGAGCAGGTGGTGTTCGGCGGTTTCGACCTGAAACCGAGCCCGGATGCCTCCGTCAAAAGCCGGGGCTCGCTCCAGATTACCGCCCGAATGCTCGACCTGAAGCATATGAAGCAGGGTCCCGAGCTGCGCGAAGTCGGAGCCTTGGAGGATCTGGCGGCTCTGCAGGGCCACCTGGCTTGGCAATTGCTTCGATACCTCAAAAAGGACGACGCGCCGTCGGAAGCGGAGTTTCGCGAGCGGCACCCGGCGGTGCGCGTGGATGCAATCGAAAACTATGTCCGCGGTTTATTGGCCGCCAATCCGGACGATGAGCATCGCTTCTTCACGCAGGCGGCCCGGTTGGATTCCCATTACTCGCAGCCGTGCTTCCAGTTAGGGCGTCTGCTGTGGAAGAAGAAAGAATACAAATGGGCTGCGGACTGGTTCCAAAAGGTGGCGCCCGCGGACGTACATTATCACGAGGCGAATTTCTTTCTCGGGTTGTGCCGCTATTACACGGGAGACTTCGCCGGCGCGCAAACCGCTTTTGAATCGGTGGCGCGCATCGTTCCGCTTAATGAGGTGTACAACAATCTGGGCGCCTCCGAATCCCGGACCAATCTCCGGGATGCCCTGACGAATTTCCGCAAAGCTCTGGAGGGGGATGAGAGCGATCCTGTTTATCGTTTCAACGTTGGGTACGCATTGTGGAAGCAAGGCGATTTCGAGGCCGCCGGCGAGTATTTTCGCGTTGTTTTGGAACGCAACCCCGATGACGAGCAGGCCAGTCTCCTCGCGGCGCGTTGTGCCAGCCGGACAGGATCGCGTCCGGGTGACGCCCACACGGAGGGCCTGGAACGCCTGAAGACGAACTACGAAGAGAGCGCGTACTGGCAATTGAAGGCCGTGCTTCAGCCGCACCAGCAGTAGAACAAGCCTCCGGCTTGTTTAGGCAAGCCGGAGGCTTACCTACGGCTACGGACCGGCATAGTCAAATTTGAGAATCCCATCGCGATAATCGATGGTGATGGTAAAGAGGCTGAGCACCGGCAAACCCAGGAAGCCTGAGATTTCAGTTCCAATGCCGCGGCTCTGCGCCCACATATCGAACGCTGTCATCCCCAGGTTCTTTTGCCGGAACCCAGCGAATTGCAGATACAGATTACCCGTTTGATAAACATCCGCCACCTGCCCGTTGATTCCCCGGAGACCCATCTTATCGTCGCGGTCGAGTTTGCTCACCTCCGCGGCCATGTCATAAGAGATCAGCGTCCGAACGGCGCCTGTATCCACTACGAACAAAGCCTCCCGCGATTCGCCGACCCGCGTCGGGATCAGCAGCAGATGCCCAAATTGATAAAAGTGCGTCCAGCCCTGCATATCGGCCCGCGCGGTTGCATCCAGAGGCTCTTCAGTGCCGGGATGATAACCCGCGAGCGGTTCGAGGCGCAGAATTTTCGCTCGAAAATCTATGGTGACCACGAACTCGGAGAACACGTTGGTTCCGATCAAACCGTCCTGGATGTCGACGAATTCCTGGTTCGAAACATTGACCAAGGCATTCTGAAGCTCGAAGCCTCCAATTCCCACGTGGGCCGCCAGTCCAGTGTAGCCGCTGCGCAGCTTTGAGTTATCGCCGAAACCGTTCAGAGTTACATCCGTGAGCCGCTCCACTCCCGCCCTCTCGGCCGCGCTCCGCTGGATGACAATGCCCCCGGCGCCCGTGTCCAGCACCAATCTCAATTTTTTCCCGTTCACGTCCACTTCCACTCCATAGGAGCGAATATGACTCGAGCTGATCAGCGCCAGGAGCGGAATCTCCATCTTTTGATAGGGGCTGGTTAGCGCTGTAATTTTCTTCCCACGCAGCGATTTATCCAGGCGGATGTGCTGGCGGATGCCATCCAGTTCCTGCTGCTCGCGGTTGGGGTCCGTCATGGAGGCGTAGGTTTCCAGTGCATCGATATGCTCGGCGCCCTTTAGCCGCATGGCCCAAGCCAGGAAAATCTGCGGATCGCTGGGGTTCAGCTCATGGGCGCGCCGGAAGTACTGATCGGCCGTCTTATCCATGGAACTGCACGCGGCAACGCGTGCCAAGCCCCACCAGGCTCGCGCGAAATTTGCATCCAGTTTGGTGGACTGCTTGAATTCGGCTTCCGCGCGAGCGAAGTCGCCGCGCCGGAACAGGACCTCGCCGGCAAACTCATGCGCCGCGGCCGAGTCAGGCGCATCGGCCAGAGCTTTTTGAGATAACTTCCACGCCGTCGCGACGCCTTCGTTCAGCAGAGCTTTGCGTCCTACGGTCAGCGTGTTCTCAACCGGCTCCCCCGCCCGGGCGCATGCGGCACAGACCAGAACGATCAGCAATCGGAGCGGAGCTTGGCTCATTTGTTACTTCCAATCTCAACAATAGCAGCCGACCATGGGGCAGGATGGCATCCTGCGGCGGGTTGTTGACCCGCCCGGGGTTTGCACCGATTGGCAACCGGCGCGGAGGATTTCATCCTGCCCCACAACCTGAACAAAATGCGAAACGGTATAATCCATAAAGCTCATGCTCGAAGCGTTCGGATTATCCGATCCGGGTTCTGTCCGCCCAAATAACGAAGATTGTTACTTACTCGCTCCCGAGATGGGGCTCTTTGTCGTCGCGGACGGCATGGGTGGCGCGCAGGCGGGAGAACGCGCCTCTAAGCTCGCAGTCGACACCCTGGCTGGCTTCATCGCCAAGTCCGGACGAGCCAGCGCGGAAGTACTAGCGCAGGCTTTCCAGGAAGCCAACGATCAGGTGATGAACGCGGCATCGAACGACGTGAATCTGGAAGGTATGGGCACTACGCTGGTAGCCGCGCTCGAAGACGGACCCGAAATTCTGATCGCGAGCGTGGGCGATAGCCGCGCTTACGTGTACCAAGGCAGTGAGTTGATCGGTATCACCGAAGATCAAACCTGGGTCCACGAAGTGGGGCGGAAACTCGGGATCGATGAGACCAGCCTGCGTTCGCATCCCATGCGCCACGTGCTGACCATGGCCATCGGAGTGAGTCCGGAGCTTCGGCTGCACTCCTACGCGCTCAAGCCGCAAGCTGGAGCCGAGGTTTTGCTTTGTAGCGACGGTCTGCACGGCGTGGTAGATGAAGACGTAATCGCGGAAGCGCTGGCCGGAAACGGCAGCCTGGAATCGAAGTGCCGCAAGTTGATTGAGGCCGCCAAGGCCGCGGGCGGACCCGACAATATAACCACAGTCCTTTTGCGGGCTAAGTAGCAATGGTTTACGGTCTTTTACACCTTTGCAGGTAACTTCTTGTCCCATCCCGCCACCAAACAAGCAGTGAGTCGTGTATTTCTTCCCGGTTTTGTCTTGCTACAGTGGCTAACCATCTCTCTGTTGATGGCCGCTGAGTATCAGGGCACGGTTCGATCCGGTGGGTTGCCCATCCCCGGCGCGGTTGTGACCGCGACCCAAGGCGAAAAGAAACTCACAACAACAACGGACGAGGAGGGAGCTTATAGTTTCCCGGAGTTGGAGGATGGGAATTGGACGATCACAGTGGAAATGTTAGGATTCGGCAAAATTAGCCATCCCGTTACTATCGCGCCGTCGTCGGCTAGCGCCGAATGGGACTTGAAGCTGTCGCCGTTGCAGAGTGTCAAGCCGGAATCCGCAGCCGCTCCGAAGAAGGATCAAAACGCTACGGCCACACCGGCCGCGCCAGCCAAAGGCTCCGCTCCATCGCAAAGCACAGCGGCCGCGAACCAGCCAAATTCCGGGGGACGCGCCCGCGGTACGCAACAGCCAGGCGGTCCCGGCCGGGCTTTTCAACGCCTGGACGTGAACGCATCCGGAGATTCCGCGGCGCTAGCGGGCGAAACCGGTTCCGAAAACGATTTGACATCCGGTAACTTGAACCAGAATGCCGCTGAGGCCCTGGTTGTGACTGGAAGCCTGAGCAACGGAGTAGCTGCGCCGCAACAGAATGATTGGGCGCCCTTCAGCCGTGGTCCGGGCGGCGACTTCGGTCCCGGCGGTCCTGGTGGACCGGGCGGTCCTCCGGGTGTTGGACCGGGAGGGCCGGGTGGTCCCGGTGGATTCGGAGGGCCAGGTGGTCCTGGCGGACGTTTCGGCGGCGGCCGTGGTTTTCCGGGTGGTCCTGGTGGACGCGGAGGGCCTCGCGCTGCTGGCGCGAACGGACGCACTTCGTTTGGAAACGCCCGCCGGCGCCGCAGACAGTTCAACGGCAACCTCGCATTTATCCTGGACAACTCGGCGCTAGATGCCAAACCGTATTCGCTTACCGGTCAGGAAACACCCAAGGCCGCTTACGACCACTTCCGCGTCAACGGCACCTTCGGCGGCCCTCTGAAAATTCCGAAACTGCTCAGCGGCGAAAACACATTCTTCTTCGTCAATTTCCAATTGACACGCAACCGCAATGCCAGCATCGCCACGGGTCTGGTGCCTACTGCAGCCGAGCGCTCGGGCGACGTTCCCGGATTCAGCGGACCACTCAGCCCCCAGGCGCTAGCGCTGTTGAACTTCTATCCGGTGCCAAACTTCCCCGGCAGCTCACGCTACAATTACCAGACCGAACTGACGGGCATTGGGAACCAGAGCAACGTAAATGCTCGCGTCAGCCACACCATCAATACCAAGAACCAAATAAGCGGCGGCTTTGCCTGGCAGGACAGCGACAGCACCAATCCGAACTTGTTTGGTTTCGTGGATCCGACCACCATGACCGGCATCAACAGCAACGTGCAGTGGACGCATCACTTCAGCCCCTATGTGATCAGCAACCTGCGCTATAGCTTCAGCCGTTCCGCGGGGCAAACCACGCCCTATTTCGCCAACACGGAGAACGTCTCAGCAAAGGCGGGAATTCAGGGCAACGATCAGTCGCCTCTTTTCTGGGGGCCTCCCAGCATCTCGTTTTCGAGCGGGATTACCGGCCTTTCTGACGGAAATTTTTCGCTGAATCACAACAACACAAACCAGGTGGGCGAGAACCTGATCTGGGTGCATGGAAACCACAATTTCACCTTCGGTGGCGATATCCGACGGCTCGATTTCAACCAGTTGTCGCAGCAGAATCCGCGCGGCAGTTTTCTATTCAACGGCGCATTCACCGGCAACGATTTCGCCGATTTCCTGGAAGGCTTGCCCGCTACCAGCTCCATAGCCTATGGAAACGCCGACAAATATTACCGCGCCTCCTGGGTGGATTCATTCGTGAACGACGATTGGCGCATCAACAGCAGCCTGAGTCTCAATATCGGCGTGCGTTGGGATTTTCAGGCGCCCGTGACCGAGCTGTACAACCGCTTGGTGAATTTGAATATCGGCCAGAATTTCACTACGGAATCGCCGGTTTGCGCCACCGAGCACGCCGGCTGCACGCTGGCCAGCCAGGTGGGCTATCCCGACTCGTTGGTTCGCCCGAATTACCACGAATTCCAACCGCGGATTGGGATCGCATGGCGGCCGTTCCCGCAACGATCCACGGTAGTTCGCGCCGGATATGGGATTTACTACAACACATCCGTCTATCAACCGCTCGCCAATCAGATGGCGCAGCAATCGCCGCTCTCCTATAGCGTGACCCAGGCGAATCCGCTATCGAATCCTTTTACGCTGGCCAATGCATTCCTCGCGCCCGCCATCACCGAAACGCCGCAGACCTACGCGATCGATCCGAATTTCCACATCGGGTATCTGAATTACTGGCAGGCCTCGGTTCAGCAGAACCTGGCGTCTTCGATCGTCCTCACGCTCACCTATCAAGGCGATGAGGGCACGCATCAGTTGCAGGAATTTCTGCCTAACACTTTTCCATCGGGATCGGCGCCCAGCCCATATCCTTCCGGGTACGTGTACATCACTTCGAACGGAAACTCCAACTACAACGCAGCCAGCGTCCAACTGCAGCGCCGATTCCGCAGCGGATTTTCCTGGAACGGCCTGTACGTTTTCTCGAAAGCCATCGACGATGCGCAGGGCATTGGCGGGCGCTCCAGCCCCGGCACCGCCTATGCTCAGAACTGGTTGGATCTTTCCGCCGAGCGCTCGCTCTCGAGCTTCAACCGTACTCACACATTTACTTTGAGCGTTCAATACAGCACGGGGCAAGGCACCAGCGGTGGAACTCTGCTGAGTGGCTGGAAAGGAGCGCTCGCCAAAGATTGGACCTTTGCGACAACACTAACGGCGGGGAGTGGATTGCCAGAGACGCCGATTATCCTGCAGCGTATTGCCACTGGAACTGGCGTGACTGGCACGGTGCGCGCGGACTACATCGGTGGCTCGCTCGACCCCACGCTTCCCGGTTACGGCTTCAACATCGACGCTTTCGCCAATCCCCTTCCCGGCCAATGGGGCAACGCCGGCCGCGATATTATCACCGGCCCGATTCAGTTGAATTTGAATGCATCCGCGGGGCGGGTTTTCCGAATCGGTGAGCGGCGCAGCATTGACATACGCTACGATGCCACCAACGTTTTGAATCACGTGACATATACGTCCTGGAACACCACTTTAGGAAACGCGCAGTTCGGATTGCCGGTCAGCGCCAACGCCATGCGCACCATGCAGCTCACGCTGAGGATCAGGTTCTAATCCATGCTACGTTCTGCGATTGCTCTTTTGTTGTGCGGATTGCTGACGGTTTCCGCGCAACAGCCGCCATCGGCAGAAAAAAAAGACCTGGTGATCTCCACGACGACACAATTAGTCGTCGAGGATGTCCTGATTAAGGGTAAGGATGGCAAACCAGTACTGGGTCTAAAGCCATCCGATTTCACCATCACCGAAGATGGTAAGCCGCAGAAGATCAGCGTTTTTGAATTTCAAACGTTGGAGGAAGGGCCTTCGAATGCACCAACGCCTTCCACTCCGCCAGCGCGGGATGTAGCTGCCACCAAGCCTGCGGAAAAATCAGCCGTCAGGTCCGTCACTTCCATTGAGATCGCGCCCGAGACTCCCGGAAATCTCAAATATCGCAACCGCCGCCTGATGGTGATGTTCTTCGATATGACCTCCATGCCTATCCAGGACCAAAAGCGCGCCCAAACCGCTGCGCTCAAGTTCCTGCACACGCAAATCACGCCGGCGGACATGGTGGCCATTATGACTTTCTCGAGCGACGTAAAGGTAATGGAAGATTTCACAGACGATCGCGATCAACTGGAGAAGGACATAAAGAGCCTGGTGATCGGCGAAGGGCAGGGATTCGAGATCGACAACCAGGACGACAGCACATCCGACACTGGACTTGCATTTCAGCAGGACGATACCGAGTTCAACATCTTCAATACGGACCGGCAGTTGTCGGCGCTCGAAACCGCTGTCAAAATGCTGGCGTCGTTGAACGAAAAGAAATCGCTGGTCTATTTCGCGAGCGGCATCCAGCGCAACGGCCTGGACAACCAGGCGCAGCCGATCGACCATTAACGCCGCCATCCGCGCCAACGTTTCCTTTTATCCGATTGACGCGCGCGGTCTGGTGGCGCAGGCTCCGCTCGGCGATGCAACCAAGGGATCGCCCGGCGGCCAGGGTATG
>Ga0187871_10003702_pt1 | contig 11752 bp, 7 predicted proteins | sample June2016WEW_16_1_FD_132988 | JGI IMG/M metagenome (GOLD analysis project Ga0187871, IMG submission 132988) | Peatland microbial communities from SPRUCE experiment site at the Marcell Experimental Forest, Minnesota, USA - June2016WEW_16_10 | ecosystem: Environmental > Terrestrial > Soil >... | reverse complement strand
TCAAGGCACAATCTTTCCGCGCTGGGCTGCCGGAGCGAACATGGGCTTCGGCGAGCCCTTTTTTATTTTCTATCCTCCGCTCTCGCGCCTCGTCGGTGTGAGTCTGGGATTGCTGCTTCCCTGGAAGCTGGTTTCGGGCGTTTACATCTGGCTGATGTTTGCGCTCGGCGGCATAGCCATGTGGAAGTGCGCACGGGAATGGCTTGCGCCGAACGACGCGCTGCGGGCCGCGCTGCTGTTCACGATCAATCCCTATCTGCTGATCTGCGCTTACAAGCGCGGGAATTATGCCGACCTGCTTGCCTGCTCGCTGCTGCCCCTGCTGGTTTGGGGCGGCATTCGCATGGCCCAGGCGCCGAAGCGCACCATGCTACCGCTGGCCATGGTCTTCGCCGCGCTCTGGCTTTCGGACCTGCCGGCCGCCGTGGTGGCCAGCTATTCGCTGGCTTTGCTTCTGTTGATCGCCGCCATCGGCACCCGCTCATTACGACCCCTGTGGTTTGGAGCGGTGGCGATTGTCTCCGCCTTCGCGGGAATTGCTTTCTACCTGTTCCCGGCGGCATGGGAACGGCGCTGGGTCAGTATTGCCGAGGCCGTCCGGCCGGAATGGGCGCCGGAGCACAATTTTCTGTTCACCCATAACAATCTTCCGAAATACATCGAGTTCAACCGCGGATTGTCGTATGTTGCTGTGCTGCTGGTGGCGGGAATTGCAGTTGCGGCCCTGCTGGCGCGGAATCTGCGGCGGGAGAATCCCTGGCTCTGGCGCTCGCTGGTGGCGTTGGCAGCAGCCGCCACATTCATGATGTTCTCGCCGAGCCTGGTTCTCTACCGGCGATTGCCGGAGATGGAATACGTGGAGTTTCCCTGGCGATGGCTGTCGCCGCTGAGCGTGGCGGGTGTGCTGCTGATGGCCGCGGCTATTTCCCAGGCACGGCGAAAACAAATGGCCACGGCGCTGCTTGGCCTGATCTTTGCGGGCATCGGCGGCGCAATCGTCTACACCACCAACTGGGACACGGCGCGCTATCTTGAAGGCCTGATCGCCGACGCACACTCGACCAGCGGATATCCCATCCGCTTTGGCGACTGGAGCAATCCGCTGGGCAGCGACCGGACCCGGCTGGACAGGGCAGCGCCTCTGGTGACAGCGCTTGAGGGCGAGGCAAACGTTCACGTTGACCAATGGAACGGAGAACGAAAGGCTCTCTCGGTGATCGCAGACCAACCTGTGCGCCTGAAGCTGCGGCTGCTGAGCTATCCGGCTTGGCACGCCCGAATCAATGGACATCCCGCCGGCTTTGACACCGAGCCGGGCACGGGACAGATGCTCGTGCCTGCCCCCGCAGGGCGGAGCCAGATTGAGATCGAATTCGGAAGGACATGGGACCGGAGCGTAGGGAACATGGTCTCGCTCATCACCATCCTCACCGTTGTGCCGCTGCTGTGGTGGGTGCGCCGGGCGACACCCCGCTACTGAAAACCGCCAAACGGCTGTGCCCCACGTTCGCCCATCTTTTGGGCTAACGCGGGCCCAGGTTAACGTCCAAAAGACGGACGCGAACCTGGGGCACGAACTGAATGCCTGAGATTATGGAAAGCGATATCAGATTCGAGTCAGATACCGTAGCCGTCGCGGAGCGTGTGCCCCGGCCGGACAGAAAGTATGTCCTGCTCCTTCTGCTTGGCGCAGCATCCTTCGCCTTCATCCTGTTCTGCTTTGAATTGCCGGCGCTACTGGGAGTCATCGACTATCGAACCATTATCGGTCCCTACCACATGTGGTGGGCTCCCAACGTGCCCGACCCGGAGTTGTTCGCCATCCATCGCCCACACGCCCGGCAGATGGGCACAGCACGAGGCGGGGATGCCGCCTCCATCTACCAGATCCCACAGTCGGACATGACCGAGTTCCAATGGGACGTCACCTACGACCAGCACGGCTTTCGCAATCCCACCGATCTGGAGAGCGCAGACATGGTCGTGATTGGCGACTCCTTCGTCGAGGACTTGACGGTCCCGTACGACGAACTGCTGACCAGCCGCCTGGCGAAACTACAGGGTAAGACCACGGCCAACCTGGGCCAGGCCACGTACGGTCCGTTGCAGGAACTCGTCGTTCTCAAGCGCTATGCACTTCCATTGCAACCGAAGTTGGTTATCTGGCTGTTCTCGGAAGACAGCGACGTAGAGGACGTGATCTCGTATCACCAGACGATGCGGAACAAACCCACGTTCTGGAAAGCGTTTTGGGCGCGCTCGTTTACTCGCAGCGCCGCAATGCTGGTGCGGGTGTTGATCCATCCTCCTTCCAAACCTTCCGGCCGAAACTACTCGGGAGTTTTCCAGACGGCGGATGGGAAATCGGTAAACATCTATTTCGAAAAGCATCCTCCAGCTCTTAACCAGGAGCGGCTTAAGGCCATCGACGAGAGCGTCGCCACTGTGGCGACGGCGCAGAAGCTCTTGGCAGCCCAAGGCGCCCGGCTGATCTTTGTCTTCGTACCGATGAAGTACACGGTTTACCGCTCGTTCTGCCACTATCCTCCGGAATCCAAGGCTGGCACCTGGGGCAGCAACGATCTTGCCGAACGTCTGCGGGCCGGGCTGGCATCCGCTTCTCCGCAAACTGGATTTGTTGACCTCACGCCCGCCTTCCTGCAGGCAGCGCGAGCAGGAGAGGTTGCCTACTACCCCGACGACCTTCATTGGAACCCCAGCGGCCAGAAGATCGCCGCTGAAACGCTTAACCGCTACCTTTCGTCCGATCTGACCCGGTAAAGCCGCCATTCCGCACACCGAAGAACATATTCGTGAAACTCAGCAGCCGGGCCCTGAGGCTGCTGCATTGGAAACAAATCCAGTCCCCTCCAGCAGTATGAGATGGGCGGGCAAGATCGCGCTTGCGATCTCGGTCTCGCTGCTGGTTTTATGTTTTCTGGAAGTGGCGGCCCGCGTGTATGCCCGCGTAGCTTCGCAGGGCCGCCTCATCGTCGCTGACGAGACCGTCGGCTGGAAGCTGATTCCTAATGCCCGAAAACTCTATCGCAAAGAAACCCAGCCCTATTTCGTTTCCATCAACTCCAAAGGCTGGCGCGATGTAGAACACTCCTACGACAAGCCTCCCGGCACCTTTCGCATCGTCGTCATTGGCGATTCGTTTGTTTTTGGAGCCGGCGGCGTCGAAGCCGGCAACCGCTTTAGCGACCTCCTGGGGAGATCGGCGAAGAACATCGAAGTCATCAACATGGCAGTGCCCGGCTATGGCGCCGACCAGGAGTATCAAATCCTGAAGGACGAGGGTTTGAAGTACCATCCTGACCTGGTGCTGCTTTGCGCTTTCTACAACGATTTCAGCGAGAGCTTCTCGACCATCAATCCGTCGATTGGGCGGCCCAAGGGATATTTCTCACTGGATGGCGACCAGCTTGTCTTTCATCCGCCGCACTTTTCTATTTTCTACAAGCTTTCGCAGTACAGCTATGTGCTGGGAATGGCCGACCTGGCCCTGAGCAAGATTTCCGGAACCTATTGGCAGGCGCAACACCGCCAGCACTGGGTGATGAACCAGCAACTCAGACGAAATACTTTCACGCAGATTTACCGCAGTGCGGACCAGCTATGCCGGCAGCGGGGAATCAATTTCGTCCTCGTGTACTTGCCGTTCCAGCAGCAGACCATTTCCATGGTGATTCAGCACGTCATGTCCGAATTGGCGGCCGGCGACGGACTGAAGGCTCTCGACCTGATGGACACCATGCGGCAGGCCGACGCCGTGCAGACGGCCTACTTCCAGCACGATATTCACTTCAACGAGCATGGGAACCAGGTGGTGGCTAAGGCGCTCCTGCAATACCTTGCCGCCAACCAACTGCTTCCGCCAAGCGCCCTGCAGGCGAGCTTGCAGCCATAAGAAATCCTGATTAAGCCTGGTTTGAAAGGGACGGTCTTTAGACCGTCCGTAAATTCGGCCCTTTCGATGGCGGCTTTAGCCGCTGAGGGGCTTAATCAGACAGCTCCTAAGTCATGAATTGGATCTGGGCTTTCTTGTTCAGCCGCGACGAGATCTATCGCGACCTGCTTTTCCTGGGGTGCGCGATCTTCGCCTGCTGTGTGCCGCGCTTCGCCGACCGGCAATTCCGTTGGCTCGAAGAATTCGGCTCACGCCTGGCCCGGCAAAAGATGACAGCCGTGATTGCCATAGGCTTGGTTGCAATCGCCATCCGGCTGAGCGTTCTATGGTTGTTCCCGGTGCCCTATCCGCAGATCCACGATGAGTTCAGTTATCTGCTCCAGGCCGATACCTTCGCTCACGGCCGGCTGACCAACCCCACCCACCCCATGTGGCTCTACTTCGACACCTTTCATGTGAATCAGCATCCGACGTATGAGTCGAAGTATCCGCCGGGGCAGGGGCTGGCTCTGGCTGTGGGCCAGCTCATGGGACATCCGTGGATCGGCGTGCTGCTGACCGGCGGGCTCATGTGCAGCGTGGTGCTATGGATGTTGCAAGGCTGGTTTCCGCCGGGTTGGGCGCTGCTGGGCGGGGTACTGGTCATGTTCAGGATCGCCATCTTCAGCTACTGGATGAACAGTTACCTGGGTGGGTTCGTGGGGGCGATTGGCGGGGCGCTAGTCATGGGCGCGCTGCCGCGAATCCTTGGTGCGTGGCGGGCATGGAAGGCCACTCAAACGGATCTCCTCGTCGTTCCGGATTCGGAGCTGGCCGAAAACCGCATGGTTGCTAATGCCGTCCTGCTCGGAATCGGCGTAGTCATCCTGGCCAACAGCCGACCGTTCGAGGGAGCGTTCTTCTGCCTGCCCGTATTCGTCGTGCTCCTGGTGCGTTTCCTGATGGATGCATGCTCGTGGCGGGTTACGTTGCGCAGGATCGTCGCCCCGCTATGCCTGGCCGGTGTGCTGGGCGTCGCCTTCATGGGCTACTACAACTGGCGCGGCACTGGCAAGGCCACGCTGATGCCGTACACCGTCAACGAGAAGACCTACATGAACACGCCCACGTTCATGTGGCAGAAGCTGCGCCCGGTGCGCCACTACGACAACCCGCAGTTTGATGACTACTACAACGGACAGAAGCGGCGGGCGTGGCTGGTGGAGGGCGTGACCAGCGTTTCCAAAGGCGCGCGCAAGATCGAATACACCGCGCTCATCGCCGTTTTCTTCTTCCTGTGGCCGCAACTGATCTTGACGCTGCTGACGCTCTGGCATCTGCTGCGCGATCGCCGCGCGCGCCTGCTATTGATACAGGCAGTATTGGTCTTCACCTGTTTGCTGCTGCCGCGCGCCTGGTTCAACCTGCACTACATCGCACCGCTGGTGGCCACCATCTTCGCTCTAGTGACGCAGGCCATGCGACACGTTCGCCGCTGGCGACTATGCGGGCGCCCCATTGGGATTGGGCTGACACGGGTGATGGTCGTCTGCGTGATCCTGTATGCGCCCTTCAACAAAGACCACAAGAGCCGGTTCGATAACTACGAGCCCATAAAGATGCGGGCCGCTTTCGCCGCTGGACTTCAGGAGTTGCCCGGCGAGCACCTGGTGATTGTGCGTTACACGTCGCAGCATGTGCCCGCCCGGGAGTGGGTGTACAACGGCGCGGACATCGACGGATCGAAGGTGGTATGGGCGCGCGAGATTCCGGGCGTTGACATGCAACCGCTGCTCGATTATTTCCACGGACGCCAGCTATGGATCGCTGAGGCGGACGCGAAGCCGCCGCGCCTCACCCGCTACGACGCCATCGCCAAGGCACCCGTGAAGTTCACCGATGTATCGCAGTGACCACCGCGTATCCCACAGAGTGCCTCGCAACCCGGCAGCCCGCTGAGCCGCAGCCACGCGCACAACCTCGGGTTCAGCGTGCTCCCCTGCTGCTCGCATTGCTCGCGGTAACTGCCGGCACGGCTCTGATTGGCCGGACATATTCGGTCTTCAGCCAGACCTACGATGAGCCGGCACATCTGGCGTGCGGCACCGAGTGGCTCGACCGCGGAACGTACAACCTGGAGGCAATGCATCCCCCGCTCGCCCGGGTGGCCATCGCTATCCTGCCCTATGTGGCCGGAGCGCGCAGCCAGGGTTTTCCGTATCTGTGGACGGAAGGCAATGCCATTCTGGAGCACAACGGCCACTACTGGAGGACGCTCACGCTGGCGCGGCTGGGCATTCTTCCCTTCTTCTGGCTGACATGCTTTCTGGTATGGCGCTACATGGCGCGGGCGTTCAGCGGCTGGCATGCGGCCATCGCCGTTTGGTTGCTGGCGTTTTGTCCGGTGGTGCTGGCGCATGCTTCCGTCGCGACCACCGATGCTCCGTTGATGGCGCTGTTTCTGGCCTCGCTGCTGGCGCTCGAGGCATTGCTGCAACATCCGAAATGGTCAACTGCGCTCGCCGCAGGCGTTGTCATCGCTCTCGCCAGCCTGACCAAGTTCAGCGAAATGCCGTTTCTGGCTTGCTCGGGCGCCATTCTATTGCTGTATCACTGGGTATCGGAGAAGCGCTTTCCCGTGCCCTGGCGAGATTTGCTGTTGACGCTGGCGGCCTTCGCTTTGACCATTTGGGCCGGCTATCGCTTCTCCCTTGGACCTATCGTTAATCCCGGTGACTTGGCGCCCGAGCAACAGGCGAAATTCGCCCGGCTGCCTTCTTGGGAAAAAAAGCTTCTCGTAGTCCCTTACATGCCGGCGGAGGAGTTTTTTCGCGGCCTCAAGGTCAACCGCTACCAAGGCATCGCCGGACGCCGCGGATCGTACCTGTTGGGCGAGGTTTACGACGGAGGCCGCTGGTACTTCTTCCCCGTTGCCCTGCTGGTCAAGACACCGATTCCCTTGTTGCTACTGTCGCTTTCGGGAGCCGCATGGCTGCTCATCAAGCGCAGCGGGCTCTGGGATCGCCGAACGGTATTCCTGATCGCAGGCGTTGTCGGGCCGCTGACGGTGGGCATGGCAGGATCGATGAATCTCGGTCTGCGCCATGTTTTGCCCGTCTATCCGTTTCTGGCGATGCTGGCCGCCGTCGCAGCGGTGGAGCTTTGGAAGCTGCAAGTTGCACCGGCGCTCGGGACCACACTCCGGGTCCTGGTTGTGCTGCTCCTGGCGTGGAGCGTCGTGACGTGTCTGCGCCCAGCCCCGGACTTCCTCGCCTACTTCAATGAGCCGGCGCAGCCGTATGCGAGCAGGATTCTGGTGGAAAGCGATCTGGACTGGGGACAGGACCTCGAGCGGCTCAGCCAGAGGCTTGACGCACTGCACGTTCATAGTGTGTGGCTGTGCTATTTCGGAGTCGCCGATTTCAGCAAGCGGCTGGCGCAAACTGCGCACGAGCTGAAGCCTGGGGACCGGCCCACCGGCTGGGTCGCCATCAGCGAAGCCAGACTACGGAAGCGCCCGAATGAGTATGGTTGGCTGGCGGTATATCCTTACGAGCGCGTCGGAAGTTCCATTCGGCTGTATCATTTCGCGAGCCCACCTAACGCGTAGAGCACGGCTGTACTCATGACTGCTGGCAAGCTCGCCCGCAATCGGGCGGCTGGGGAGTGTGATGCCCTCTAACGTTTATGACCGCCGCAAGTTCCTGAAGATGGTGGGAGTGGCGGGATTTGTCCCGCTGATCGGAACCGCCAACACCCTGGGCCGAAGTTTGCCTGCGCACGCGGAATCCATCAAAGGGCCGGCAAACAGCGTCATCATCCCGACCCACGAGTGGACGGGCGACATTAACGAGCGCCTGGATTTCCCTGCCGACTGGCAGCTCGAGGTCATGGAAATGAAGGGCGCGAACGCGCCCCCGCTCGACGAGTTGCAAATCGGGCAGCGTCTGGATCAGCCTATCGGCACCCTTCCTTTGCAGGGAATCGTCTCGGGCCGACGGCGGATCGTGATCACCTTCGACGACCTCACTCGCCCCACGCCGATGTACACCGTTATGCCCTGGATTCTGGGCGAGCTGCGCGCCGCCGGAGTGCGCGACGAAAACGTGCTGCTCATGGGGGCATTTGGCTCGCATCGCGCCATGACGCAGAGCGAAGTAGAGATGAAGCTGGGCCGCGACGCGGCCACCCGCTTCGCCTGGCAGAACCACAACGTATTCGAAAATGTGAAAGAGGTCGGCACCACCAGCCTGAAGAACCGCATCAAGCTGAACCAGACCTTCCTGGCCGGCGACTGCAAGATCTGCATCAGCGGCGTCAAAGGACACGAGCAGGCGGGGCTGAGCGGCGGGGCGAAAGCGGTGCTGCCCGGTGTGGCCGCCCTGGATACGATCCAGTACAACCACTGGACCATCCTGCCGCGCACCAAGACCGCCGGCGTCTTCAAGGTCAGCCACAACGAGGTACGCCGGGACATGATCGAGGCCGCGCGCATGGCCAACGTCAACTTCAGCGTGCAGATCGTTATGAACCAGCACCGCCAGCCAGTCGGGGTCTATGCCGGCGATATCGTCTATGCCCATCAGGCGGCAGCGCGAATGGCAGTGGAGCACTACGTCACTCCCACAACGAAGGACGCCGACATTGTGGTAGCCAATGCTTACCCGGTCAACAACCAGGCCTTTCGCGCGCAGTGGTGGTTTGACCGCTCGCTGCGCGAGGGAGGGACCGGGGTGCTCATCGTGCAGCATCCGCTGGGCTCGGAATCCGTGCACTGGCTGAATGCCAGGGTCACAGGCCACGGCGGCCATACTTACTTCGATCTAGTCGACCACAGCAAGAAGTCGCGCTTGCGCCGCGGCACCTCGATGATCGTTTACTCGCAGTACCTCACCCGCAACATGATCAACAGCTACCCGCCCGAGGTGCGCTTTGCCAGCCGCTGGGATGAGGTGATTCAGATGCTGCGCCAGAAGTACCCGGGCCAGCGCCGGGTCGCGGTCTATCCCTACGCCGGAGTGCAGGAGCCGGACTTCACCCCCGACATTTAGAACGCCGGCTCGAAGCTGAAATGGCCACCGCCGAAGTGAACCGACATCCCGCGGAGACGAACGCCTCGGCTTCGCCGTCCGCCGTCGATCGCCAGCGCCTTATCAAGCTGCTGGCGATCTTCGTTATTCTCGTCTTCAGTGCCGCCACGTTTCTCACCCTCGACTGGTTTCACACTGCCGCCCGGCATCGCCATGGCCCGGTAGCACTCGACAACCCCGACCCGTGCCGCCAGCGCGACCCCATCCGTCACCACGCGTTCAAACCCAACTGCACGTCGGTGAACTACTGGGGCACGGACAAATACACGGTGTTCACCAACAGCCTCGGTTTCCGCGATGAGCGCATCCGCGAAGTTCCCTTACGCGACCCCCGGCCGCGCGTTCTCATGCTGGGGGACTCCTACACCGAGGGGAAGCTCGCGTGGGAGAAGATCTTCGCCGGCAAAATCGCCGCCAGTCAGCCGCAGTACGACTTTCTGAATGGCGGGACGGACGGGTATTCGCCGTCGAACTATCGAAATACAGCACGCATGTTGCTGGACAAAGGCGTCGAGTTCGACGAGGTCATCGTCTTCCTCGATACCTCGGCGGTGCAACTGGAGGCCGCCTTCTATCGCGACGCGGGCAGCGACGGCGCGGTGACCGCCCTGGCGCAGGAGGAGAAGCACTCAGCCGAAACCCGGTACGCAACACTCCGCAAGTGGGTGGGCATGCATTTCGGCACCACGTGGCAACTGCTGCATCGGTTCGATCGCGTACAGGCAGGGCTGGTTCGCCACGGTTTCTACCACCTGCCCGGCGATTTCTTCGGCGACCCGTTCGACATGGAGATGTCAGCCTGGTCCTACCGCAAGGTGAACGAGACCGAACCGTTCCCGGCCGGCTACGCGCCGCTGGGCGTGGAAGGCGGCAAGGCGCGAGGGCAAGCCAGGATGACGCTGCTGTGGCAGGAATTGCAGACGCGGAACATTCCGATCAGCGTGGTGGTTTATCCCCATCTGGCGCAGGTGGTGCACGATACCGCCGACTCGCCCACGGTCGAAATGTGGCGCCTATGGTGCGCGGGCAGGTGCAAACGCTTCATCTCGGTGTTCCCGCAGTTCTATGCCGCGCGTGACGCCTGCCCGCCCAGCGAACGGGGCTGCTGGTACCAGAAGCTGTTCATCTATGGCGACATTCATTACAACGCCGCGGGCAATGCGCTCGTGGCCGATGCAGTGATCAGGAGCTTGCAGCAACAGCCGCCGCAGAAAGCCGAAAGCAATTCCACGGGAACGGCCGCAAATCGAGCGGCTCTCAACTGAAAAGGGACGGCTCAAGGCGTCTCGACCAATCACATTATGCAGGCTGAATCAATCACGACCGAACTGGACGAAGCCGCACAAGCCGGGGCGGCTGAGGACGACGGCCACTGGCGCTTTGCCGTCCTGCTGGTAGTCGCCGGCGTCCTCTGCCTGGCGCTGTTTCTGGCGCTCGATTGGTGCGGCACCTACCTGATGCATCGCGGTTCTAACCGAGCGCTGGACACCGCCTCTTGCCGCGTGGCCGATCCTGCGCTGCATCACGCCATGAAGCCCAACTGCCATGTCGTCGCCCACTGGGGTCACGAGAGCTACGACTACTTCACCAACAGCCTGGGCTTTCGTGACGAGAGCATTCGCACCGTGCCCCTCACGGATGCGCGCCCGCGCATTCTGCTGCTGGGCGATTCCTTCACCGAAGGCGAGACCGCCTGGAGGGATGGCTACGTCAGCAAACTGGCGGCACAGCTTCCGCAATACGACTTCCTCAACGGCGGCGGTCCCAGCTATTCGCCCTCGGTGCATTTGAATCTGGTGCGGCGGCTGCTGGATGAGGGTGTCCAGATCGATGAGGTCATCGTCTTCCTCGGCACCTTCGACGTGTTCAACGAGGCGAGCCTGTATCGCGACGTGAATGGCGGCGCAGAACTGGCCGGCCCCGAGCATCAGCGCTGGAAGACCTCGCGCTACGCCAAGGTGCGCTTCGCCGTCGCCCGCAACCTGATGATCACCAACCGGCTGGTGGAAGCCACCGAGCGCTTTCTGGTCAACCACGGCCTCTATCATCTGACCACCGACCAGTGGGGCGACGAGTTCGATCTGGAGCCGGTGGCGTGGACTTATCGCCCGGTGGATGAGACCGATCCTCATCCGGCCGGCTTCGCGCCGCTGGGAGTGGAACGCGGCCTGGCCAGGGAGACGTCCAAGATGACGCTGCTCTGGCAGGAGTTGCAGAAGCGCAACATCCCCATTAGCGTCGTCGTCTACCCTTATCCCTCGCAACTGGTGCACGACTCGGCGGAGTCGCGGCACGTCCGCCTATGGCACGACTGGTGCGCCGGCAAGTGCGAACGCTTCGTCACCCTCTTCCCCGAGTTCTTCGACGTGAAGGACGATTGTCCGCGCACCGAGCCGGGCTGCTGGTACCTGAGCCATTTCATCTTCGGCGATATGCACTACAACGCCACCGGCAACGCGCTGGTGGCGCGCGTGGTGGCCGGAAGCCTGCAGAAAGATCCGCCGCGCAAGATTGCGCCGGCGTCGCTGGTCCCCGGGCGGCCAGCGTCAGGGAACAAGAGCGGCCATCCGGGGGCCCCGTGAGAGAGGCGGGGCGCTGCGGCGGCGAATCTTCGGACGCGCTGAATTTATAACACCTAAGTGCCGATTTTCAGGCAGAGAACATAGAACTAATGCCTGGTGTCGAAATAGCACTCTTGGACGCAATCCAGAGTGCCTCCAGAATCGCCGCAAATGGCCCTAGGAACTCGTCCAGACACTCTGGATGACCC
>Ga0187871_10003699_pt1 | contig 11758 bp, 7 predicted proteins | sample June2016WEW_16_1_FD_132988 | JGI IMG/M metagenome (GOLD analysis project Ga0187871, IMG submission 132988) | Peatland microbial communities from SPRUCE experiment site at the Marcell Experimental Forest, Minnesota, USA - June2016WEW_16_10 | ecosystem: Environmental > Terrestrial > Soil >... | reverse complement strand
GTACCGGCGCCTCGGGCCGGCACTACACCAGCACCGGCACGCTGCCGATGATCCCCGGCATTGACGGCGTGGGCCGGCTGCCGGACGGCCGCCGGGTTTACTTCGTTGTCCCTGACGACACCCGGGGCTCCATGGCCGACCAGGCGATCGTCGACCTGCGCCGAACCGTCCCGTTGCCGGACGATGTCGACGTGATCAAGGTCGCCGCCGCCATGAACCCGGCCATGTCGGCCTGGGTGGCCCTGCGCCGCCGGGTTCCCCTTGAGCCGGGCCAGTCGGTTCTGGTCCTCGGGGCCACCGGCAACGCCGGGGGCATGGCCGTGCAGGTAGCTAAGCGCCTGGGCGCCGGCCGCGTGGTCGGCGCCGGCCGCAACCCCGAGCAGCTCGCCGCGCTGCCCGCTCTCGGAGCCGACGCAGTCGTGGCCCTCGCTGACGATCCAGCGGTCACGGCCGAACCCCTGGCGAACGCGGCGGCTGAGGTGGACATCGTGATCGACTACCTGTGGGGTGAACCGGCAGCCGTCGCCCTCATGGCCCTGCTCAAGGCCAGGAGCGATCGCAGCCGTGCCATGAACTGGATCCAGATCGGCGCCATGGCCGGGCCTACGATCGAGCTGCCGTCAGTTGCTCTCCGATCGGCCAACCTCCGGCTCCAGGGCAACGGGCAGGGCGCCGTATCGCCCCAGGCCTACCTGGCCGAACTACCGTCTCTGGTTGAGGAGATCGGCGCCGGAACCATCGATGTCAACGCCCGTCCGGTACCGCTGGCCGACGTCGAAGCCACCTGGACCGCCCCCGAGGTTCGCGGCGTGCGCACCGTCCTCATCCCTTGAGGTCTGACCGAGTTGTTGCATTCGGTGGAGCCGATGCGGCTGACCACCCGGCAGGAACGGGCGCGAACCCGCAGGTCAGCACCGTAGGCCGAGTATTGACACCCTGCCCCGCCAGGAAACCGCGGCTCAGCGGCCGTGACAGGGTGATGGAACCCCGCAGTCGGCCAGAAGCTCGCCGAGGCAGGCCCCTACCTGCTCCGCCTCGATGAGGAAGGCATCGTGGCCGTGCAGTGACGTGATGACGCGCACGCTCCCGGCGCCGGGAATGCCCGCCGCGAGGTGCTCCTGCTGGGTGAGCGGGTAGAGGCGGTCGCTGTCGATTCCCGCGACGAGGGTGCGGGCCCGTACCCGGCGCAGCGCGGCGGCCGTTCCGCCGCGGCCGCGGCCGATGTCGTGGCTGTTCATCGCCTCGGTCAGGGTGACGTAGGTACCGGCGTCGAATCGGCGGGCGAGCTTGTCTGCGTGGTGGTCAAGGTAGGACTCCACAGCGTACCGGCCCCCGTCCCAGGGGTGCTCGCCGTCCTGGTGGTAGCGGCCGAAGCGGCCGGCAAGTTCCGGCTCGCTGCGGTAGGTGACATGGGCGATCCGCCGGGCCACGCCGAGGCCCCGATGGGGCCCGTCGCCGGGGAGCGCGTGGTAGTAGTCGCCGCCGCGCCACCCGGGATCGGACCGGATAGCGTGCAGTTGCGGCGCGGTCCAGGCGATCTGCTCCGCCGACGAGGCGGCCGTGCAGGCGAGCAGGAGCACGGCATCGACCCGGCCGGGGCAGCTGACGGCCCATTCGAGCGCGCGCATGCCCCCCATGGAGCCGCCGATGACCGCGGCCCAGCTCCGGATGCCAAGAGTGTCGGCGAGGACCACCTCGGCGGCCACCTGGTCACGGATGGTCAGGAAGGGAAACCGGCTGCCCCACGGCCGCCCGTCCGGGGCTGGGGAGGCCGGCCCGGTGCTGCCCTGGCAGCCGCCGAGGGCGTTCGGCGCTACCACGTACCAGGTGGCCGGGTCGAGCGCCTGCCCGGGCCCGATCAGCGCTCGCCACCAGCCGGGGGTGGGGTGGCCGGCCTCGGCAGGCCCGGTGACGTGGCTGTCACCGGTGAGCGCATGCAGGACGAGCACCGCGTTGGAACGGTCCGCCGCCAGCGTGCCCCACGTCTCGTACGCCAGCCGCACCTGAGGCAGGGAGGCGCCGGCCTCCAGCAGCAACGGGCCGTTCAGCGTCACCCACCGGCGGCGTCCCGGCGGATCCCCCTCCTGCCATGCGCCCGTGGCCGGAGGGCTAGCGGGGTGCCGGGGCACTGTCAGCTCACGGACTTGACGGCGCGGAATCCGGCCTCCAGGTCGGCCTTCAGGTCCTCGATTCCCTCGATGCCGACCGACAGGCGCACCAGGCCAGGCGTGACCCCGGTGCTCAGCTGCTCCTCGGCTGAGAGCTGGCTGTGCGTCGTGCTGGCCGGGTGCACGATGAGGCTCCGCACGTCGCCGATGTTTACCAGGTGGCTGAACAGCTGCACCGAGTCGACGAACCGCCGGCCGGCCGCCACCCCGCCACGTAGGTCGAAGGCCAGCACCGCGCCAGCGCCACGCGGCAGGTACTTCAGCCCTGCTCGGTACCAGGGGCTCGATGGCAGGCCCGCGTAGTAGACGGCCTCGGCTCCTGCTCCAGGGAGCGGTCGCCGCCTACCTGCCCCGTTCGCCTGCTGCCGAGATCTTGAGCGAGATCCTGAGCAAGTCGACCGATTATATCAACATAATCCTTGACCCGCCCGTGTGCGTGCCGAAGACTTCGTCCACGTCACGCGATCAAGGCGAGATTCGTTGATCAGGCCCGGGCCACCCGGCATCAGGCCAGGGACGCGAGCCTGTCTTGACTTCAAGGATGCGGATGCGCCTGGCCGGGGCCGGCAGCGTGGCCGCCGGGCTGATCGGGGTGGTCTCCATGGCCTGTCTCCTCGCCTAACCATCACCAGCGCCGCGCTTCGCCGCCGATGGTGAGGGCGAAGTAGGGGCCCAGGCCGGTGCCGTCTGCGAGCGCGGCTGTCACGGCCCGCGGCCCGGCGGCACGGGCAGGCTCGGTGGGTCAGGTCACTGCGGAGCGGTGCCATTGATGGATGCGCGGGCGCGGTGCGCGGCGGCGACAAGGTTGCGCAGGGCGGGTTCTGCCTCGGCGTAGCCGCGGGTCTTCAGGCCGCAGTCCGGGTTGACCCAGAGCCGGCCCGGGTCGACCGTTTCCAGCGCGAGTCGCAGCGCGCCGGTCATCTCGCCGACCGTCGGCACCCGGGGGGAGTGGATGTCGTAGATGCCGGGGCCGATGCCGCGCTCGTATCCGGCCGCCTGCAGGTCGGCCAGGAACTCCATCCGGGAGCGGGCCGCTTCGACGCTGGTGACGTCGGCGTCCAGGTCGCCGATGGCGCCGATGATCTCGCCGAACTCCGAGTAGCACATGTGAGTGTGGATCTGGGTGGAGTCAGCGGCCCCGGAGGTGGCCAGGCGGAACGCGCCGACCGCCCAGCGCAGGTATGCCTCGTGGCTGGCCTGCCGCAGTGGCAGCAGTTCCCGCAGGGCGGGCTCGTCGACCTGGATGATGCGGATCCCGGCGGCTTCCAGGTCGCGGATTTCCTCTCGTATCGCCAGGGCGACCTGCCGGGCAGTGTCAGCCAGCGGCTGGTCGTCGCGGACGAAGGACCAGGCGAGCATGGTCACCGGGCCGGTGAGCATGCCCTTGACCGGCTTGCTGGTACGCGATTGGGCGTAGGTCGCCCAGCCCACGGTGATCGGCGCGGGCCGGTCCACGTCGCCGTGCAGGATCGGCGGCCGGACGTAACGGCTGCCGTAGGACTGGACCCAGCCATGGTCGGTGACCGCGAAGCCGTCCAGGCGTTCAGCGAAGTACTGCACCATGTCGTTGCGCTCGGGTTCGCCATGAACGAGCACGTCCAGGCCGATGTCCTCCTGCAGCGCGATGACCCGGTCGATCTCGGCGCGCATGGCGGCCTCGTAGGCGCTGTCGTCGATGCGGCCGGCTTTGTGGCCGGCGCGCGCCCTGCGGATCGGCTCGGTCTGCGGGAACGACCCGATAGTGGTCGTGGGCAGGACCGGGAGGCCGCGTGCCTGCGCGGCGCGGCGTTCGGCATAACCGCCGCGCGGGGTGCCTCCGCCGAGGGCGTCCAGCCGTGCCCGCACCATCGCGTTCACCGCCGTCTTGGGCTGATCGGCAGAAGCGAACTCGGCCGTGATGGCTTCGCGGCCCCCGCCCAGTGCCCGGCCGAGCGTGACGACCTCATCGACCTTCTGCCGGGCAAAAGCGAGCCTGCCGCGCAGCCCGGGGGCGATCGACGTCTCCGCCTGGACGTCGAGCGGGACGTGCTGCAGCGAGCAGGACGTGCTGACCACCAGTTCACTGGCCAGGCCGAGCAAGGATGCGCATGTCGACAGTGCCTCGCGCAGGTCGGCGCGCCACACATTCCGGCCGTCCACCACCCCGGCCACCAGCGTCTTGCTGCCGAGCCCGCCGGCCCGGGCGAGCGCCTCACGGTTACCGGGCCCGGCTGCGAAGTCCAGCCCGATCGCCTCCACCGGGCTCGCGGCGAGCACCGGCAGCGCACCGCCGATCTCGCCAAAATACGTCTCCACGAGTAGCCGCGGCCGGTCCGCCAGCGAGCCGAGCCGCTGGCAGGCATGCCGCAAAGCGGCGAGTTCCAGGCTGGACCGGTCAGCGGCCAGGACCGGTTCATCCAGCTGCACCCACGACGCGCCGGCCCGGGCGAGCACACCGAGCAGCTCAGAGTACGCGTCCAGCAGCGGATCCAGCAGCTCCAGTGGGCTGAACCCGGTATCGCCCGGCTTGGACAGCAGCAGGAACGACAACGGCCCCAGCAGCACCGGCCGGGTCTGGATGCCGACCGACCGGGCCTCGGCGTATTCCTGCACGGGCTTGCTCCCGGCCAGCCGCAGCCGGGTCGACGGGCCGATCTCGGGAACGAGGTAGTGGTAGTTCGTATCGAACCACTTCGTCATCTCCAGCGGCGGTATGCCCCCGGCGCCCCGCGCCATGGCGAAGTAAGCGTCCAGCCCGGACAGCCCCGCGAAACGTTCCGGGATGGCGTCAAAGAGCACCGCCGTGTCCAGCACGTGGTCATAGAGCGAGAAGGTACCGGACGGGATCGAGGTCAGTCCCGCGTCCCGCAGCGTCTCCCAGGTGCCGCGGCGCAGGCCAGACGCGATCTCCTCCAGTTCGTCCGCGCTGACCCGGCCCGCCCAGAATGATTCGGTGGCTTTCTTCAGCTCCCGGCGCCCGCCGATCCGCGGGTATCCGGGCACAGTCGTCTCCATGGCCTGTCTCCCTCGCCTAGCCATCACCCGTGGCATCAAGGGGAGCACAAGGAACGGCGTGACCGCCGTGTCCTGGACCCTCCCGCGAGGCCGCGGACTGCCGTGCGCAGCCGGCGCACGGGCGGAGGCAGGTCTTCGGACTCCCGGGCACCGCGCCTGCCGGCGCGTCCTACTGACCGTCGCTTCCCAGGCCCGAGCAAGGCCCAGTGCGATGATGACGGCGGTCGTTCCCGGTTACCGCTGCGGGGCAGTCCCGGATTCACACCGGGTTCCCTCTTACGACGCCCTGCCGTCCCGGCCAGGGCGAACCGTCCGCACCCGCAGTATAGGCAACGCCGGCCGCCGGGTTGACGGACACGGCGCAGCCCATGGCCGCTCAGAAGTCGTCGTCGAAGGAGACGTCGCCGCTGATGCCAAGCTGATAGGCCGAGACGCGCCGTTCGACCAGCGGTGGCTGTCCGCCGCCACGGACCGCCGCTCTCACGTCACGCTCTGTGGCTGAGTCCTCTCACGTGTCGGGGCGGCTGCCGCCGGGCTCATGCGGTCCAGGCGATGGGCAGCCGCTTGACGCCGCGCTGGAAGTTCGATCGCAGGTAAGACGGCTGGCCCGCGTATCTGAGGGAGGACGTGCGGGCCAGGACCTGATCGAAGAGCGCGCACATCTGGGTGCGGGCCAGGTGGGCGCCCAGGCAGAAGTGCGGGCCGTAACCGAATGCCAGGTGCGGGTTGGGGCGGCGGCGGATATCAAAGCGGTCAGGGTCGGCGAAAACAGCTTCGTCGCGGTTGGCCGAGGTGAATGAGACGACTACCTTGTCTCCTTCGCCGATGCCCTGCCCGCTGAGTTCGCAGTCGGAGGTTGCCGTCCGGCGGAAGGTCATGACCGGCGTCCACCAGCGCAGCATCTCTTCGACCGCGGCGGGCATCAACGCCGGATCGGCGCGCAGGTCGCCCTGTCCATCCGCGTGCTCGAGCAGTGCGATGCACGCGCCAGGCAGGCCATTGCGCAGTGTCTCGTTCCCGGCCACGGCGAAGAGCCAGAACATGTTCTCGAACTCAGCCACCGACACCCGGTCGCTGCCGCCGTCCGCCTGGGTCAGCAGGATCGACATCACGTCACCCCCAGGGCGGCGCCGCTTTTCCTCAGCCAGCAGGTGGGCGTAAGCGTAGAGGTCCGGCATTCCCTCCCGGGTCCGCGGATCGGGCATCCGGCCGTCACTGCCCGGGACCGGTCGCAGTGCCAGCGCCTCCCTGGCCATGGGCGTGCCTGCGGCCGGGTCGAACTCGGCCGAGGACGCATAGTCGGGGTCCTGGTAGCCGATCACCCGGTTCGACCAGTCGAAGAGTAGCCAGCGATCCTGCTCCGGCACGCCCAGCACGTCGGCCAGCGTGAGCAGCGGCAGATCCGCGGCCACGTCCTTGGCAAAATCGCATTCCCCCGCCGGGCCCGTGAACACCCGGTCGCAGATGGCCCGCGTATGACCGCGGATACGGTGCTCGAGCTGGGAGACCGCCCGCCGCGTGAACGCCCGGCTCAGCAGCCGCCGCAGCCGGGAGTGACCTGGCGGGTCCATGTTGAGCATCATCTGCCGGACGTAGCCGAGCGTCTGCGGCGTCGCCGGGTCACGGATCTGCGTGGCCCCGAGTGCGGAAGAGAACAGCTGCGGCCTGGTCAGCACCGTTTCGACAGCCGCGTGCCGCAGCACCAGCCAGAACCCTGGGCCGGCCGGCCAGCCCAGGACGGGAATCTCGGCCACCCAGACGACAGGGGTCTCTCTTCGCAGCCGGGCCAGGGCCTCGAAGGGCACTCCGTCGACGTAGGTGGAAGGATCAAATACGACTTCAGTTTCGGGCCGAGCAGACCGGGCTGGTGTCATTGCCGTCCCAAGAACTCCTCGATGGACGTCGCTAGCGGCACGCCTACCCCCGCTTTGCCGCAGTCGCTGCCTGTTGCCGACTTTAGTCACCCGGTGCGCCAGCGGCGACCTACCGAGCAGGGCGACCTTGCCTCGCGCGGGCCCGTCCGGCACGTAACGGACGGTTCCCGCGATGTCGATGGCCAGGTACGGGGCCCCGGCTGGCGGCGCGGTGGCAGACTGCGGCTATGGAGGCTGGCTTGCGGGTTCACGAGGGCGGCAGCGGGGAGCCGCTTCTGGTGCTGTTGCACGGCCTTGGCGCGACTGGCGACGTCTGGACTGGGTGGTGGCCGTTGCTCGCCCGGCGGTGGCCGGGCCGCTGGTTAGCGCCGGACCTGCCCGGTCATGGCGGCTCGCCGCCGCTAGCTGCGCATACCTTCGACGGCTTCGCCGCCGCGGTCGCCGGTATCGTCCAGCCCAGTGCCCGTATCGTCGTGCTGGGACATTCGCTGGGCGGCGTCGTCGGCCTGGCCTTGGCCAGCGGCAGGTTCCCCGCGCCGGTGCGGGCCGTCATCGGCCTGGGGATCAAGGTCGTTTGGACCGATGAGGATCTGGGTCGGGCCCAGGCCGCGGCCCACCGGCCGCAGGCCTGGTTCGCCTCGCGTGACGAGGCGGCCGCCCGGTACCTGCTGGTGTCCGGTCTGGTCGGCCTGCTGCCCGCCAGTGACCCAGCCGTGGACGCCGGACTGCGGGAACAGGATGGGCGATGGCGGCTGGCCATGGATCCGGGTGCCTTCGCGGTCGGGGCGCCCGATATGGCGCAATTGCTGGCACGATCGCAGGCCCCGGTGACCCTTGCTCGCGGCGAGCACGACCCGATGAACACAGATGAGCAACTAGCCCGGCTGGGCGCCCCAACGGTCACCCTCCCCGGCCTCGGTCACAATGCCCACGTCGAGAGCCCGGAACTGTCGATCGCCCTCCTCGATGCCTATCGATGATCCGGCGGCCGGGCCGGCGATCGCCTGCCCGTGAGCGTCCGCAGCCGCCCCAGCAACTGAAGGTCCCGAACAGCCGGGCCAAGGAGTTGTCGCGCTAACGGCTCCCGGCGCCGGTCCAGCTCCGCCGCTTTATCCGCAGCCTCCGGCAGCGGCGTCCCGGACGGCAATGCCGCACTGCCCCGGACAACAACCTAAATTGATAGGAAAGATTGACTTTATCCCGTCCCGGTGTCACGCTCTAAGAGCGTGATTGCCAGTGCCGCCTTGTCAACGCCCGGCGTGGCATTGACCTGGGCCGGATGAAGAGTGCCCGGGTAAGGTCGGCCGCTGCGCGGGGCGCGTGCAGGGGTGCGACGCTACCGCTGAACTGCCCAGGCGTTGGTTCACAGGCGCCCGCCGTCGCCTGCTTCCGTTCGCCTGGAGGAATCGTCAAATGACAGCGCACCCGGCGAGCACGCTCGCCGATGACCCATCGTACTGGGATGAAGCCCTCGAAACCCAGACCCGCGCGGACTGGGATGCCCTGAAGCTCGGTCTGCTGAAGGCGCACCTGCAGCATGCTTATCAGCGCTCGCCTTATTACCGGGCCTCGTTCGACGCCGCTGGCGTGCATCCCGGCCATGTCAACAGCCTCGATGATCTGCGGCGGTTCCCGTTCATCGACAAGCAGACGCTGCGCGAGCGGCAGCTCGCCGTCCCGCCGCTCGGCGACCTCGTTGCGGTCCCGGAGCACGACGTCGTCTATATCTCCGCATCCAGCGGATCAACCGGGGTGCCGACGGCCTCCCCGTTCACTGCCCGCGATTTCGATGACTGGATCGATTACGAGGCGCGCCAGTTCTGGTCATCGGGCCTGCGGCCAGCGGACCGCTACTGCCACTGCCTGAACTTCTCGCTATTCGTCGGCGGTCCTTGCGTATTGGGCGCGCAGAAGCTCGGCGCCCTGAGCATCCACGCCGGCACCCTGCCGTCCGAGCGCCTGCTGCTGATCCTCCAGCAATTCCAGGCGACGGCGATGTGGACCACGCCGTCCTACGCCTGGTACCTGGGCGAGACCGCAAGCAAGGAAGGCATCGATCCCCGGCGAGACCTGGCGGTGCGGCGCATCTTCGTCGCCGGCGAGCCCGGCGGCTCGATCCCCGAGACGCGGAAGCGGATCGAGGACCTGTGGGACGCGTCCGTCTATGACTACTACGGGCTGTCGGATATCTTCGGCTCTTGCGCCGGCATGTGCGAGGAGAAGGACGGGCTGCACTGGGCCGAGGACCACATCCTGGCGGAGGTTCTCGACCCCGCCACGGGCGATCCGGTTGCCGAGGGCGAGCGCGGAGAACTGGTCCTGACCACCTTGCGCAAGTCGGCGCGGCCGATGATCCGGTTCCGCACCGGCGACATCGTCTCGTTCACCTCGGCGCCTTGCCGCTGCGGACGGACGTCGATCCGCATGCGCGGCACGCACGGCCGTCTCGACGACATGGTCATCATCAAAGGGGTCAACATTTTCCCGAGCGACGTCGAAGCGCTCGTGCGGGGCGATCACGGCCAGACGGGGGAGTATCGCCTGGTGGTGGACCGGGTCGAGCACCTCGACCGGCTGACCGTGGAATTGGAACGCGGGTACGGCGTCAACGAGACCGACGACGACATCGCGGAACGCTTCGGCCGGCAGCTGAGGGCGCTGACAGGGGTGAGCGCCGACATCAGCGTCCTCCCGCCCGGCAGCCTGCCGCGGGCCACGCACAAGGCCAAGCGCGTTGAGGACCGGCGCGCCAACCTCTGGACCTGACGCAACGCGCCGAGCCGCCCGGGCCAGGTCCGCACGTCTGGTGGAGCACTCGAGCCGGTGAGCTGACCGCCAGGATCACCATGATCGCCGGGCACACCCGGACACTACCGGCCGTAGATCCATTACCAATCGGCTATCAGGATCGCCGGGCCTGTCGGCGCGACTGCGGAAGGTCACACTACCTGATCAGTTACCTTGCGAGACCGGTGCCGAAATGGCAGGACTACGACCACGCCGGGAGGCATGTACCGATCAGTCCGGGAGGCACGTATTCACCACGGACCGGAAGAACAGCGCCCGGAACGGCCGGCCGGCCGAAACTCGGACGGGGTGGCCCATTGGTGCTCGGGCTTATGGTCAGATACAACTGCCAATAAGATCATAAGGGGGGGTGTCGGCGACGCTACATAAGAGTTCTATATGTAAATGATCTATTGGGATGTGCGATGATTTGGCCGGCGAGTGATCCAAAGCACTCGCTGCACCGCGTGGATGGCGTCCTTTAGGGGGTTTTGCCATGATAGTTCAGGCCGGCCGGCCATTCGGTTTCGCCGCGCTCACCATTACGGCCGCCATTCTCCTGCTGCTGGGCGTCATTGGCCGGCCCGTGCCCGCGCGCGCGGCTACACCGCACCTGATTGTTTCGCTCACATTTGACGACAGTGATGAAGATCAGTACACCAACGCGCTCCCGGCGCTGGAGTCGCACGATATGCACGGGACGTTCTATGCGATCACGGGGTACGTCGGGGTCAACAGCGGCACCCTGACGCTGCCGCAACTGCAGGCCATCTACAACGCCGGCAACGAGATCGGCGGCCACACGGTGCTGCACCCCAACCTCACCCAGATCAGCAACGACGAGGCGACCAGGGAGGTCTGCGATAGCCGGGACACCCTGCTCGGCTGGGGCTTCCCGGTGACCGACTTCGCCTACCCGTACGCCGCCTACAACTCGACCACCGAAGGCATCCTCCAGCAGTGCGGCTACAACTCCGGGCGGCAGGACGGCGACATCACCTCGCCCTACGGCTGCATGAGCGGATGCCCGCTGGCCGAGACGGTTCCGCCGAAAGACCCGTATGCCGTCCGCGCCCCGCAGTCCATCGAGGACGACTGGACCCTCGCCCAGATGGAACAATTAGTCACCCAGGCCGAACCCGGCGGCGGCTGGAGCGTGCTCGTCTTCCACCACATCTGCGACAACGCCTGCGACCCCTACTCGGTCACCCCGGCGAACTTCAACGCCCTGCTGACCTGGCTGCAGACCCAGGACGTGTCCATCGAGACCGTCGGCCAGGTGATCGGCGGACCCGTCCAGCCAGCGGTGACCGTACCGCAAGTCCCGCCGGCCCCGGCCGGCACCAACGGCGTCGCCAACGCCTCAGTAGAGACCGATGACATCTACAACCCCGGCACGCCGTCCTGCTGGTCGACCACGACCAGCGCCGGCGACACGGCCAGCTTCGCTGAAACAAGCACCGCGCACACCGGATCCGTCGGCGAGACCGTCACCATGAGCTCCTACACCAGCGGGAACGCGGCACTGATCATCAAGCAGGACCTGGGCCAGTGCTCTCCCAGCGCGGTCACGGGTGACTCCTACCTGGTCTCCGGCTGGTATCAGAGCACCGTACCGACGCGCTTCGTGTTCTGGTACCGGGACGCGAACGGGGGCTGGCATTCCTGGACGAAGAGCCCGCAATTCGCTGCAGCCAGTTCCTGGACGCAGGCGACCTGGGCCACCCCGGCGGTCCCGGCCGGCGCGACCGCGCTGAGCTTCGGGATGGATATCGAGGCCGTCGGCACCCTGACCACCGACGACTACTCCCTGATGGACTCGGGCGGCCCGCCGGGCACTCCGACGGTGTCGCTGACCGGGCCGGTGACCTTCACCGCGAACGCGTCCTCCGCGGTCGGCATCGCCAAGGTCGACTTCCTGGTCGACGGCGTGGT
>Ga0187871_10003698_pt1 | contig 11765 bp, 10 predicted proteins | sample June2016WEW_16_1_FD_132988 | JGI IMG/M metagenome (GOLD analysis project Ga0187871, IMG submission 132988) | Peatland microbial communities from SPRUCE experiment site at the Marcell Experimental Forest, Minnesota, USA - June2016WEW_16_10 | ecosystem: Environmental > Terrestrial > Soil >... | reverse complement strand
CTGACGCGCCTGGAGCGTCACCGCCGCGTGAAGGAGACGCTGGAACGGTTCGAACTTCAGGATACTGCCCCCCTCCGCCCGTGCGAAGTTTCGCGGGTGGAGCGGCTGCGGGCGTCGGTGGCGCGCGCGCTCATTGGCGAACCGAAGCTGCTGCTGGTGGATGAGCCCGCCGCCGGTCTCGACATGGCCTTGCGCGCCGAATGGCACAAGATGCTCCGCATGGTGCGGGATGAAACCAGCCTGCCCGTTTTGATGGCCACGCGCGACCTGGAAACCTGCTTCGAGTTGGCCGGTAATATGTTGCTCTTGGATGCCGGACGCATCCTGCAAAGCGGAACGCCGCGCAAGGTGCTCGATCAGCCGGCCGGCGTGGAAGCCGCACGCATCCTCGGCATCCGCAATCTGTTTCCCGCGGAAATTGTAGCGCTCGATCCGGGCCGTAACACCAGCCGCCTGCGCCTCGATTCCTTTGAATTGACCGGCCCGTATCTGCCCGGCCGCCTGCGCGGCGACCGTGTCTGGCTCTGCGTGGAGCCTGGCCAATTGATTGCGGCGCCGCGGAACGGCGCGAAGCCGTCGCTGAACCAGGTGGCCGTGCGCCTGGAGCGCGCCGCCGAAATGCCCCGCGCCGTGCGCTTGGAATTCGCCGGCGGCATTGTAGCCGAAATCGCCCGGCGCGAGTTCGAGCCGCGGAAGGATAATAAAGACTGGCTGGTAGAGTTTCCTTCCCAGGCGCTGCGGGTGCTGTGATGCCTCTGAAGACATTCGACGAATACGTGGCGCTGGCGGAGCAGGCGCATGGCCACATCTGCGCTGGCCAGATTCTCGGGCTACGCCTGGCGATCTTCGGGCTGAAAATGCTCGAGCTGGACGATCCTCTGGGCAGGCATCGCAAGCGGCTGGTGACCTTCATCGAAATCGACCGCTGCGCCACGGACGCGATTCCGGTGGTCACCGGGTGCCGGCTGGGCAAGCGCGCGCTCAAGTTCCGCGATTTCGGCAAAGTCGCGGCCACCTTTTGCGATTTGGAGGCGGACCGCGCGGTGCGTGTGGTGGCACTCGAAGATTCCAAACGGCGCGCCCAGGAAATGTTTCCGGAGATCTCGGACAAAAACGCACAGCAGATGCGCGCTTACCGGGAACTGCCGGATGCCGAGCTGTTCGCGGCGGAATGGGTGCGGGTCCGGCTCGGCCCGGAAGAATTCCCGGGCTATAAGGCGGCGCGCGTGGTTTGCGCGGAATGCGGCGAAGGCGTCAATTTCAAGCGCGAAGTGGTGCGCGATGGCCGCGTGCTCTGCAAGGCGTGCGCGGGCGAGCGTTATTACGAACCGCTCTGATGCTGCGCTATTACATTACCGGCCGCCGGCCGCTGGGCGGATGCCAGGCGCTGCTCGAATCGATCGCCCGTGCGCTGGCGGCGGGGGTCGAACGCATCCAGATCCGCGAGAAGGATCTGACCGCCCGCGAATTGGCTGGGTTGGTCGCGCGCGCGTTGCGACTGCCGAATCCGTATGGCGCGGCCATCCTGGTGAATGCGCGCGTGGATATTGCGCTGGCGTGCGGCGCTCAGGGTGTGCATCTGCCCGCGGATTCGATCGCAGCCGCTGCGTGGCGGCGGATTGTTCCGGCGGGTTTCCTGATCGGGGCGTCGTGCCACTCGCCGGAGGAAGTGCGTCGCGCCGAAAGCGAAGGCGCGGATTTCGCGGTTTTCGGACCGGTCTTCTTCACGCCGTCGAAGGCCGGATACGGCGCTCCGCTCGGGCTGGATCGTTTGCGCGAAGCCGCGGCATCGGTGCGCATGCCGGTGCTGGCCCTGGGCGGCGTGACCATGGAGAACGCGCCGCGCTGCCTGGCAGCGGGTGCGGCTGGGATCGCCGGCATTTCCCTGTTCCAGGCAACCGCCGCCTGACCGTCTACGTGGCGGCCGCCCCGATCCCTTCCACCGAACTCGCCCGCAAGGCCTTCAGCTTATCCCGAATCTGGGCCGCTTTCTCGAACTCAAACTTGCGCGCGGCCTCCCGCATGCGCTCCTCCAACTCGCTCAATAAATGCTCGCGCTGCTGCGGCGTCATGCTTTCGATTTCGTCGTCGGATTCGAGCGGCACCGTTACGTAATCGGCCTCCGCGATCGCCACCAGGCTCATATCGATCGGCTTGACGATCGACTGCGGCGTGATCCCATTGCGTTCGTTGTATTCCTCCTGCGTGCGTCGCCGGCGGGTAGTCTCCTCGATGGCTTTCTTCATGCTGTCCGTCATCACATCCGCGTAGAGGATGGCGCGTCCTTCCACGTGACGCGCCGCCCGGCCCATGGTCTGGATCAGCGCGCCGCTGGATCGCAGGAAGCCTTCTTTGTCCGCGTCCAAAATGGCCACCAGCGATACTTCGGGCAGATCCAGGCCTTCACGCAGCAGGTTGATCCCGATCAGCACGTCGAACTCGCCGCGCCGCAGGTCGCGCAGGATCTTGAGACGGTCGAGCGTGCTCACTTCGGAGTGCAGGTAGCGGCAGCGCACGCCCACTTCGGAATAGTATTCCGCCAGGTCCTCGGCCATCCGTTTCGTCAAAGTGGTTACCAGTACACGCTGATTGTTCTCCACTCGCCGCCGGATCTGCCCCAGCAAATCGTCCACTTGTCCCTTCACCGGACGGATCTCGACCTCCGGATCGAGCAGGCCGGTCGGCCGAATGATCTGCTCCACGACCACGCCGGCCGCCTTGGTCAGTTCATAGGGTCCGGGCGTGGCCGAAACATAGACCACCTGGGTCACACGGTGCTCGAATTCTTCAAACGTGAGCGGACGGTTGTCCAGGGCGCTGGGCATGCGGAATCCGTGCGACACCAGCACTTCCTTGCGCGAGCGGTCCCCATGATACATGCCGTGCAATTGCGGGATAGTCTGGTGGCTCTCGTCGATCAGGATCAGCGAATCGTGCGGCAGGTAATCGAGCAGCGTGGGCGGCGCCTCACCCGGCAGGCGGCCGGAAAAATGCCGCGAATAATTCTCAATGCCGTGGCAGTATCCGATCTCCTTCATCATCTCCAGGTCGAACATCGTGCGCTGCCACAAGCGCTGCGCTTCGATCAGCTTGCCCTGCTTCTCCAGTTCCTTATGCCACCAGTCGAGCTCCGTGAGAATGCTGGCCATGGCCGAGTTCCTGGTTTCCTCGGACATCACATAGTGCGTTTTGGGATAGATGGGCAGCCGCTGGTAAGTCTGGCGCACCTGCCCGAGCAGCGGATCGATTTGGGAGAGGCCTTCGATCTCGTCGCCGAACATCTCGATGCGGTAGGCGTAGTCTTCGTAAGTGGGGTAGATTTCGATGACATCGCCGCGCACCCGGAAACTGCCGCGGCGGAAATCCGCGTCGTTGCGGTCATACAGGATATCCACCAGGCGCGACACAATCTGATTGCGCGAAATCTTCTGCCCCTTCTCGAGCATCAGGAGCATGCCGTAGTAGGCTTCCGGCGAGCCCAGACCGTAGATGCAGCTCACGCTGGCGACGATCACGCAGTCGCGCCGCTCGAACAGCGAACGTGTGGCCGAGAGCCGCAGCTTATCCAGTTCGTCGTTGATGGTGGCTTCCTTCTCGATGTAAACGTCGCTCGATGGGATGTACGCTTCCGGCTGATAATAATCGTAGTAACTGACAAAGTATTCCACCGCGTTTTCGGGGAAGTACGATTTGAATTCGTGGTAGAGCTGCGCCGCCAGGGTCTTGTTGTGCGCGAGGATCAGCGCGGGACGTCCGATGTCCTCGATCACCTTGGCCATGGTGAAGGTCTTGCCCGAGCCGGTCACGCCCAGCAGGACCTGATGCGGCTCGCCGTCGCGGACACCGCGCACCAATTCCTCGATGGCGGCGGCCTGGTCGCCTTTGGGACTGTAATTGACCGTCAGGTGGAAGCCCATTCCTTCAGTATAGGGCCGCCCTGTCGCTATACCAGATTGGCGGCTTTGAGATCTTCCAGCAGATCGCCCTCGGCGTTCCGGGGATATCCGAAGTCCCAGAACGAATTCGGGACTCCGCTATCCCACACGCGCTTATCCGTGGCCGTCAGTTGCGCCTTCAACCGCGCGTCTTCGCTCCGCACCTCTTCGCCGAGGCCGCAGCTTTCGATGATGGCGCGCACGTCCAGCTCATTGCAATAGTCGAAGAAGCTCAACGTGTAACCTTGTTCGACGTCGCCGACGAATTCCCGCCAGCGGCCAATCAGACCCTGCCGTCCCGCGCGCCAGACCGCCTCGGGGTATCCGTTTTCGCGAAGATAGTTTTCGACTTCTTCATCGCTCATAGTGGCACCACGAATCTACAGGAATCAGTTTACACCAGACTCTCTGCGGCTTGGTTAAGCGCGACATGAAAGTGGAGAAGTCGATCCCAATCGGCCGAGCCACCAATCGGCCGAGCCGCGACCGTGAGGGAGCGTCCCAGCGCTCGTCTCAAACACACGCATGGCGTTGCCGCCGCAGCTTCGTCGCCCCTAACCGGTGGCTTCGACTGCCATTTTAATACCAAGATATCCGATATAATAACCGCGTGATCGGGAGATCCTTGCTACTCATCCTGCTGACCGTCGCAGCCGCGGCGGGACAGCCGCCGGCGCCTAAGATCCAGGCGCTCATTATCACCGGGCAAAACGGCCACGATTGGCGTGCCACCACACCGGTGCTGCGAAAACTGCTTGAGGATACCGGCCGCTTCGAAGTCCGGGTGACCGAGGAGTTCCGCGGCGCCGGACCCGAGACCCTGGCCCCCTACGGGGTCGTGATTTTGAATTACTACGACAGTAACCGTCCCGAGTTGCGCTGGGGCGGCCGCGCCGACGCCGCGCTGCTGGATTTCGTGCGCGCCGGTAAGGGCGTGGTGGTGTATCACTTTTCGACGGCGGCTTTCAACGGCTGGGAAGACTACGAAAAGCTGTGCGGCGGCAATTGGCGGCCGCAACATGGACATCATTCGGCGCGCCACGATTTCACAGTGGAAATCAAAGATCGGGAACATCCGATCACAAGGGGCATGCCGGCTTCCTTTATGCAATCGAACGATGAGTTGTACGCCAATCTGAAATGGCAACCGCCGGCCGCGTTTCATGTGCTGGCCTCCGCTTGGGACGATCACGCGCGGTACAACGCCGGCGAAAAGCAGCCGCTGCCCGGCCCCGGGCTGAACCAACCGATGCTGTGGACGGTCGACTACGGCAAGGGGCGTGTATTCGTGACGGCGCTGGGGCACGACCCCGACGCCATGAAAAGCGCCGGATTCGCGGCCACGCTCACGCGCGGCACCGAGTGGGCGGCCACCGGGGACGTATCCATTCCGCTGCCGGATGCGATCCGATAAAACCGGTGCAAGCGGGTCTACGGCGCGGGTGAAGGCGCCCTGCCGGTTACGCGAATGTCGCCGACATAATAGGACGCATCCTGAACGAAGGCCGTGGCGTCGATCTGCTCGCCGGGCGAGAGCTTCTTCCAATCGGCCTCGTCTCTGATCGGATATTCCATAGTCATGGCGCCCATCCAATCGCCGATCTTGCCATGTTTGATCGTAGCCGTGTGTTCCTGGGGGTTGAGCGCTATAACTTCGCCGTGGAAGCCATACTGCCGGATCGCGGAACCGTGGCTGCAGCCCCAGAGCCACAGGCAAGCGCCAATTATCGGACCATAACGAACGGACATGCACCCATCATTCAAACACGGATTTCCTCCTGCGGCATCCTGGCCAATCGGAAATCGCGCCAGGGGGTAACATGGAGCGGAAGGATCCCTTTTCATATGAATCGACGCGATCTGCTGAAATCCGCGGGTTCGGCCGCGGGATTGACAATTCTGAGAAGCGGGCTGCTGCGAGGCGAAAACGCTCCCAGCAACAAGCTGAACGTGGCCCTGATCGGCGTATGGGGCAGAGGCACGGCGCATTACGACAGCCTCCGGAACGAGAACGTGGTGGCGCTCTGCGACGTGAACGATCTGCGGACGAAAGAGGCGCTCGCCATCTTTCCGAAGGCCAAGACATATTGGGACTGGCGCAGAGTGCTCGACCAGAAGGATGTCGAGGCTGTGGTCATCTGCACAGCGGATCATCATCACGCATTCATCGCCAATTGGGCGTTGAATCGCGACATGCACGTCTTCTGTGAAAAGCCGCTCGGTATGAGCGTGGAAGAAGCGCGGACCGTGCGCGCGAATTACCTGAATCGCAAGGGGAAGGTGGCCACACAGCACGGCACGCAGCGGCACGCGTATCCCAATTTTGCGCGCGTGCGCGAGCTGATTCTCGACGGCGCGATAGGCGAGCTGAAGACGGTACATGCCTGGGATAGCCGCCAGCTCCCGCGGCCGGGATATCCCGCGGGCGATGGAATGCCCCCCGCGGCGCTGCATTACGAGCAGTGGGTGGGCGCGTCGCCCTTTCATCCGTACAGCCCGCAGTATTTCGGCGGCAGCAGCGGATTGAACTGCCTGTTCTGGAATATGTATCGGGATTTCGGTGTGGGCCAGATCGGCGATATGGGTGCCCATACCATGGACCTGGCCTGGAACGCGATCGACGCGGGTGCGCCTACCTCGGTTGAGGTAGACATGGACGCCAGCGACAAATACAATCCCGACACTTGCCCCGTGAAGCTGAAGGCGAGTTTCGCGCACCCTGCGAACGCATGGCGCGGCCCGATTACGGTGGTGTGGTATCAAGGCGGGTTGAAGCCGGAAACGCCGTGGGGATACATCGACATCCACCGCATTGCAAACGGAGCCCTGTATGAAGGCACGAAAGGGAGCATTCTGGCGGACTTTACCAGCCGCGTCATCCTGCCGAACAACGACGACGGGGATTTCACTTATTACAATCGCCGCACGAGCGAGCAATTGCTGCCGCTGGTAGCCGGCAAAGGGCAGCCCACGCAGCAGAGTAGCGCGGTTCGGCCGGCTCCGCGCAAGCCTGGCGCCGAGCCGCAACTGCCGCGAGGATTTAAGGCGTGGCCGAGCGCGCAAGCGGGGCCAAACGGTTTCGCGGAAGTCCAGTTTCTGGATAACGGGCTGCCGGCGGCGCTGGGAATGCCGAATACCGATGTGGACGCAATCCTGGATGCGGAGAAGAACGGGCGGACGCGGCGCGCGGACATCTTCCAGATCGAGTGGCTGGCCGCCTGCAAGGGGAAGTACAACGGTGTCACCCACGGCACCAGCAGCAAGACACACTGCGACTTCGATTACAGCGGCACCATGATCGAACAGATGCTGCTTGGCCTGGTGGCGCACCGTGTGGGCAAGAAGCTGGACTATGATCCGGCGGCCGGCCGGGTGACGAACTCGACCGAGGCCAATGACCTGCTGCGACGGAGCTACCGTTCGGGCTGGACTTTGAACGGTTAGGCGCCGGCTACGCGAAGTTGATCCCAATCGGCCGAGCCGCCAATCGGCCGAGCCGCGACCGTTAGGGAGCGTCCCAGCGCTGGTCTCCGATGAGAAGTCTAGCTAGAGCCTCAAACACAAGCATGCCGTTGCCGCCGCAGCTTCCAAAGCCATCGTGTGCTGCCATGTCGTGCCCATGTTGTATGGCGTCCCATCCATGTGTTCTTCCACAATCGGGGTTCAGACCTGTGTACGCTTCTCCTAACCGAGCGCATCATATACGCTCGGTTAATGGGGACAAAAAAGGAGAAACTCCTGCAACCGGCTCGTCCCGACATGCGGCCGCGCGCCGCGTTACCATCTTCACGATTGATCGTCAACATCGGGTCAGGAGATTTCAGAATGGCGGGGAATAACGGAAAGTTCATTTGGTACGAATTAATGACCGGCGACACGAAGGCCGCCGAGACTTTTTATCACAATGTAATCGGCTGGAAAACGACCGATTCGGGCATGGCCGACCGGTCTTATACCATCATCCACGCGGGCGAAACGCCGATCGGCGGCATTCTGGGCACGCCTCCACAGGCGACCGGGATGCCGCCGAATTGGAGCGGGTATGTCGGGGTTGATGACGTCGACGGGTACGCCGGGCGCGTGAAGCAGGCGGGCGGCTCGATGATGTACGGCCCCGAGGATATCCCTGACGTGGGACGCTTTGCGGTGGTTTCCGATCCCGGCGGCGCGGTGTTCGTGCTGTTTCGCGGGTCGGGCAATATGCCTCCCGTTACGCCGGCGCCCCATTCTCCCGGCCAGGTTGGATGGCGCGAGTTGTTTGCGGCCGACGGCGAGAAGGCCTGGGAATTCTATTCGTCGCTCTTCGGGTGGAAAAAGCTGGACGCCATGGATATGGGGCCGATGGGCAAATACCAACTGTTTGCGACCGAGGAGGCCATGGATGGGGGCATGATGACCAAACCGCCGCAAATCCCGCATCCTTTCTGGCTGTTCTATTTCCATGTGGACGCGGTCGATGCGGCGGCGGAACGGGTGAAGGCCAATGGCGGCAAGATCCTTATGGGGCCGGCCGAAGTACCTGGCGGCACCTGGATCCTGCAGTGCTCGGATCCCCAGGGAGCGGTTTTCGCGCTGATGTCGGCGCATCGATAGAGTTCGCGTGCGCCGCTAAATACCAGCCGCTGCTAAATGCCCACGCACTGGCGGCTTACCACCTAAAGTGCGCCGTCGCCGAAACCGGCAACTGCAAAGGGAAGAGGCCTGCATCGGAGTCGCCGCGTTCGCCGGCAAAAACCGTCAGAACCGTGTGGATGGTGACTTCGTATTCCTGCCCTTCCCGAAATGGATAGGCGGACCCCAACGCTACGGGTCGATCTACCGACCCGCCATCCGCGGCTTCGATCATCGGCCACGTCGACTGATTGTCCCAATCGAGGCGGTCATATGACAGGCCGGAGATTTCGGCGGGCCCCAGCAGAGCCTGCTGGGGTACGGGCAAAGTCGCCATCGCAGGCGGTTGAAATGTTTTTATTTCCAGCCAGACCTCGCTGCCCAACAGACCCGGCTTGGCGAACCGCAACTTCCGGCCGGTTTTGTTTTCCACGTGGAGCAACGCCGAACGTGTGTGCGCGCGGCCGCCGGACTTCGTATCCGTAAAAATCCAGTGAGCTGCGATACGGTCCGCGAAAGGGTCGGAGATCACTTCGAAGGATTGCGCCGCGGTTCTTCGGCCTGCAAACTCGAACGAAACCGTGTATCGTCCGATTTCAGGCCGTTCCTTTCCGAAGCCCCAGCCGCCGCGCCAACTGCGCGTGGGGTCGCCGTCGAGAGGCCAGGGAACCTGCTCGTCGAACGCCGTGGCGTCGGGCCGGACCCAATGGAGAACGCACGATGAGCGCACCCCCTCGGGAATGGGTAAATCCGCGTTTACGCCAATCCGGAATCGTATGGACTCATCTAGCAGATAGACGGGCTTTGGGATTTCGAGAACCGGAGTGAACCCGCCGGGACCTGATTGCGCCATCAATGCACCTATTACAATCCAGGCAAGCATGAAACGGCGCTGACCCTTGTACATTCAATTCATCATAGCCGCTGGGCAGATCAAATCAAACCGCACGGCTTGAAATAGGGTGCGCCAATCGACCGACCCGCCAATCGACCGAGCCGCGACCGTTAGGGAGCGCCCCAGCCCTCGTCTCCGATGAGAAGTCTAGAGCCTCAAACACACGCATGGCGTTGCCGCCGCAGCCTCCAACCCCATCATGTGCTGCCAGGGCATCCCCATGTTGTATGGCAGATCTGTCCATGCGTTCTTTCGTCAGGTGCCCGCGACTCTTTGGATGGCAGCCAGGCTAGCCTCCACATCCTCGGCGGTCGTGGCCCATGAGGAGACGCTGATGCGCATCGCCACGCGGCCCTGCCATTCCGTTCCTGCGCACCAGCACGTGCCTTCGCGTTGTAGCCGCTCGATTACGGATCGGGTGACTTCCGGGCTGCCGAACGACACCAGCACCTGATTGATCTCGACATCGTTCAGTACCTCGTGACCCGCCGCGCGCAGGCCCTCGGCGAAACGCTCCGCGTAACCGCACGTGCGCGCGATGAGGTCCGCTACGCCGCTGCGGCCGAGCGACCGTAGCGCGGCCCACAACTCCATCCCACGCGCTCGCCGTGACATTTCCGGAGTGTAGTGAGAAGGTTCTCGCAGATCGCCTGGCGCCAGATACGCCGCCCCGATCGCCATGGCCGCTCGCAGCGCCGATGAGTTGCGCACCAATGCGATGCCGCAATCGTATCCAACATTCGGCCACTTGTGTGCGTCCGTAGCCCACGAATCGGCCAGCTCGAACCCATCCGTCAGATGACGATAAGCCGGCGATGCAGCGGCCCAAAGCCCGAATGCGCCATCCACGTGGACCCATGCTCCGGCATCGCGGGCCCGGCCACAGATTTCGCGTGCGGGATCGAAGGCCCCTGTGTTTACATTTCCTGCCTGAATGCAAACCAGCGTCCGGTCGTCGAGACTCGGCAGTTGATCGGGCCGCATTCTGCCCTGTCCATCCACTGGCACCCGAACCACGCGCTTGCGGCCGAGCCCCAGCATGCCTAACGCTTTGAGGAGCGCGACGTGCACTTCGTCTCCCACTATCACCGTCAACGGCGGTGCGCCGGTCAACCCATCGTTCTCCACATCCCAGCCGGCTCGCTCCAGAAGATCGTGCCGCGCGCCGGCTAGAGCGGTAAAGTTAGCCATGGTAGCGCCGGTCACCAGGGCGCCTCCACACTCCGCGGGGAGCCCGAGCAACTCGCGCAGCCAGCCCAACGCCACCTCCTCCAACGCCGCGCTTACCGGCGACATGACCCTCAGCGACGCATTTTGGCCCCAGGCGCTCGCCAGCCACGTGGCTGCCACCGCGGACGGCAGCGCGCCACCGATTACGAACCCGAAGTACCGTCCGCCGGCCGTGGCCATGGTCGCCGGTGAGCCGATACGGTCCAGGATTTCTATCAGGTTAGCGGGTTCGGTTGGCTCGTCGGGAAGCCGGCCCGTAAGCTGCTCCAACTCCCTGATGGCGGCTACATCCGGAGCAACCGGGCGTGCGCCGACGCTCTGTAAATAACTCACTGCCCGGCGCGCCGTGGAGCCCAGCAATTCCAGATCCTTCGCCTGCATGTAAGAAGTCCCCATGTTTTAAGCCCCTATTCATTCTGTTTCGGAGTGGACTTGAAAACAAGATCCAATTACGAGAGAATTGGACTGCCATGCAGACTCACGACTTGGTAAGCCATCTGGGCGTCTGGTCCGCCGGCAGGGGATCGCTGCAACGGAAGCTGGCGCATGGCTTGATGCAGGCGATTCGCTACGGCGCCCTGAATCCCGGCATCCGCCTGCCATCGGAGCGGGATTTGGCCCATGCATTGACGATTAGCCGCACCACCGTCGTGGCCGCGTACGGCGCGTTGCGCGAAGGCGGATGGGTGGAGAGCCGCACGGGCAGCGGTACTTTTGTCAGCCGATCGGGCGCCGCCGCCGTGGCGCGGGGCGCGGCGCAGGCGCGCGCCTTGGCCGCCAGTCCCCTTCTGGGTCTCCTTGCCGCGCACGAAGCGCAGGACATGGTGGATCTGGTTTTGGGCGCCCCGCTGCCGCTCCCCGGGCTGCCTCTCGATTTCTTCACACTTCCGCCCGAAGAGTATGGCGTGCTGGTTAACGACCGCCGGTATTACGCGCTCGGGCTTCCCGCATTGCGCCAGGCAATCGCATCGTACTACGTCCAGGGCGGCCTCGCCACGCGCGCCGAACAAATTCTTGTGACCACCGGGGCGCAGCAGGCCATTTCCCTGTGTGCGGGGTTGTACCTGCAGCGCGGCGACTCCGCGCTGGTCGAG
>Ga0187871_10003694_pt1 | contig 11767 bp, 11 predicted proteins | sample June2016WEW_16_1_FD_132988 | JGI IMG/M metagenome (GOLD analysis project Ga0187871, IMG submission 132988) | Peatland microbial communities from SPRUCE experiment site at the Marcell Experimental Forest, Minnesota, USA - June2016WEW_16_10 | ecosystem: Environmental > Terrestrial > Soil >... | reverse complement strand
GCTCGGCGGACGAGTGCCCGCCAGATGTGTGACAATGCAGTAATAATGAAGCGAAGCCGGGGCGAACGGAGTCAAACAGTAGATTGAATATTTCAGCCAAAGAAGCCGCAAAGACCCCAAAGATGCAGCGACTGAAGGCCGTTTGGCCGGAAGTCTGGAAGTTGATGCGTCCGCGCCGCGGACTGCTCGCACTGGGTTTCGTTCTGATGGTGATCAACAAGGTCGCCGGATTCGTGCTGCCGTATTCCTCGAAATTCCTGATCGACAATGTTGTAAGCAGGGGCCAAACGGCGCTGTTGCGGCCTCTGGTTTTCTCCGTTTTAGTGGCGACGCTGATCCAGGGCGTCACTTCTTTTTCGCTGACCCAGCTGCTGTCGAAAGCTGCGCAGCGCTTGATCGCCGACCTTCGCAAGGAGGTGCAAGCGCACATCTCGCGGCTGCCGGTGGCCTTCTACGATGCCAATAAAACGGGAGCACTGGTCTCTCGCATAATGAGCGACGTGGAAGGGGTGCGAAATCTCTTGGGGACCGGGCTGGTGGATTTTGCCGGAGGCTTGGTCGCGGCCGGCATTGCGGTCGTGCTGTTGCTTCGCACCAGTGTTCCGCTGACGCTGATCGCCGTTGGCGCGCTCGGCTGTTTCGCGCTCGCGTTGAACAAGGCTTTTGCGATCATCCGCCCGATTTTCCGCGAACGCAGCAAGATCAACGCCGAGGTGACCGGGCGGCTGACCGAATCGCTGGGCGGCGTACGGGTGATCAAGGGATATCACGCTGAGGAGCGCGAAGAGAGGATTTTTGCCGGTGGAGTGAAGCGGTTGCTCGACAACGTCATGCGCACGCTGACCGCGACATCGCTGATGGGGCTTTCCGCCAGCGTGATGCTGGGCGTGGTGGGCGCCGCCACCATGTACATCGGCGGAAAGCAGATGGTGGCGCACACTCTGACTCCGGGCGGTTACATCTCGTACAACTTGTACCTGGTCTTTTTGATCGCGCCCATCATGCAGGTGGTTTCGATTGGCACTCAGATCACGGAAGCGTTGGCCGGATTAGAGCGTACCCAAGAGATCATGGGCGAGCGGCCGGAGGATCAGGATCCCAAGCGCACCGTGGTGCTTGGCGACATCGTGGGCAGGGTTGAATTCGAGGACGTGAGCTTCAGCTACGACGGAACTCACGAAGTTCTGCACAACATTTCTTTCCGTTCGGAGCCGGGAACGGTGACCGCGCTGGTCGGTTCGTCCGGCTCGGGAAAATCGACCACTATTGGATTGATCTCGGCTTTCTATGTTCCTTCGAAGGGCACCGTTCGCGTGGACGGAACTGACCTGAGTACCGTGCGGCTGGATTCCTACCGCACCCGCCTGGGAGTGGTGTTGCAGGAGTCGTTTTTGTTCGATGGGACGATCCGCGACAACGTGGCTTTCTCGCGGCCAGGCGCCAGCGAAGAAGAGATCATGCGCGCCTGCAGAATTGCGCGCGTCGACGAGTTCGCCGAATCGTTTGCTGAAAAGTACGACACGGTAGTCGGAGAGCGCGGAGTGAAGTTGTCGGGCGGCCATCGCCAGCGGATCTCGATTGCTCGCGCCATTCTGGCGGAGCCGCGCATCCTGATTCTGGACGAAGCAACCTCGAGCCTCGACTCGGAATCGGAACAGATGATCCAGCAGGGGCTCTCGTATCTGATGCAGGGACGCACGACGTTCGTCATCGCACACCGGTTGTCGACGATTCGCCGGGCCGACCAGATTATGGTCATGGAACAGGGGCAGATTGTGGAGCGAGGCACGCATGCCCAGCTGTATGCCGCGCGCGGTCGCTACTACGACTTGTACACGCGGCAACACGGAGTCGAGGAGAATTTATTCCTGGCTCCGGGCGAGGGAGACGCGGTCGTGGTGGCTGCCAACGGCGCAGACGGAAAGAATGGCGATGTGAAAGCCGCGGACGCCTTGCGCGTGCTGCGAGGAGAAATGCGCTAGCGCCTATGACGACAGCCCCCGTAGTGTCATCGGCACGCGGTACTCTCGCGGTCCGGATTGAAAATCTTTGCCGTTATTACAGCATGGGCGAGACTGTGATCCGCGCGGTCGACGGAGTCTCGGTCGAGATTCATGCGGGTGAGTTTGTGGCCCTGCTCGGCAGTTCCGGCTCCGGTAAGTCTTCCGTGTTAAATCTGATTGCCGGGCTTGACCGTCCGACCTCAGGCAGCGTGGTGGTACAGGATCGCGATCTGGCAAAACTTTCGCGCGAAGAGCTGGCCAAATACCGGCTGCATGTCGTGGGGATGGTGTTTCAGTCTTTCAATCTGATTGCCAGCATGACGCTCTCGGAGAATGTTGAACTCCCGCTCCGCTTTGCCGAGGTCGATCGCAGTCAGCGAGCGAGCCTGGCGCGTGAAGCCCTGGAGCGCGTTGGGCTGCGGGCACGCATGAACCATCGGCCCAGCGAGCTTTCCGGCGGCGAGCAGCAGCGGGCCGCGCTGGCGCGTGCTTTGATCAACCGTCCGCAACTTCTGCTGGCGGATGAACCGACGGGGAATCTTGACAGCCACACCGGGACCGAAATCATGGACATGGTTCGGCAATTCAACCGCGAATTGGGAATGACGGTCGTGATGGTCACCCACGAGCGCGCCCTGGCCGAGCGTTACGCCCAACGCATGATCTTCCTGGCGGACGGGAAGTTGATTGACGATCGGGCGAACGCGTCCGCTGTAGTTGATTCGCGCGAGCGAGGAGGGCGGCCGTGAAGATCCCAGATTTGACCGAACTCGCTCTGAGGAATTTGCGCGAGTCGCTGCTGCGAAATTCGCTGACCACGGTTGGCATTTCCGTGGGTGTGGCCTCGCTGGTGGCGATGCTTTCGCTGGGCATCGGCTTGCAACAACTGTTCTCACGGCGCCTGGCGAAATCCGGATTGTTCGACACAGTCCTGGTCACGTCGCGGCGCGATGTGCGCGGCATGGGCCGCGATCGGGACGACCCCAGCGGCCCTACCCCTGCGGAGAGCCGCGTGCTCGACGAATCCGCGCGGCAGGAGATCGAACGACTGCCCAACGTACTGGAGGCGTATCCTGACATTCGCTTTCAGCCCGAACTGCGTTTCGAAGACAAACCGTATCTCGAGATAGTTTCGGCGCTGCCCGCGTCGGCGAAATCGAATGACGCTTTTGAGGGAATGCAGGGCAGTTTCTTTTCTTCGGACACTGCGCCAGAGGTGATCCTGCAAAAGACTTTTGCGGAGAAACTGCTCGGCAAGACTCCGGCTCGCGGAATCCACGAGACGAATGTTGCCGATCTGGCAAAGCCACTGCTGGGCCAGGAACTGACGATGCTTTATTCGCAACGGGCACCAAGTTCGACGACGCCCTTGGCCCCAGCCGCAGGCGCAGCGGCGCCCTCCGACGTAGATCTCATCGGATCTACATACTCCGTCGTTTACCGCGAGCTGAAGCTCAAGATTGTCGGCATCTCCGATCAAGATCCTGAAAGCATGCGAGGTCCCACTCGTGCCAGGGTGTTCCTGCCACTCAAACTAGCTGAGAGTCTTCACGTAATACAGCCCGCGGACCTGCGTGAGGTCTCGCGAGCCGCCGGTAATCAACCGGTGTATTCCTCCGTCAGTGTGCGCGTGAAAAATCCTGCGCAGGTTCAACTGGTGGAGGACGCCGTCAAGAAAATGGGCTTCGGAACATTTTCGATTCTCGATGCCAGCCGCGGCCTGCAGCAGGTCTTCCGAGTTTTGTACGCATTTCTCGGCATTTTCGGCAGCCTGGCTCTGATCGTATCTTCGATTGGCATCGTCAATACTCTTGTGATGGCGATTCTTGAGCGGCGCCGCGAGATCGGCATCATGAAGGCCATCGGCGCCAGCGACGGAGATGTACAGAAGCTTTTCTTCGCCGAGGCTGGCGCCATGGGAATTCTCGGCGGCATCGTGGGAGTCGTTTTGGGATGGGCCATCGGCCAGTTGATCAACTTCGGCACCAACATTTATCTCAAGAGCCAGTCGTTTCCTCCCGAACATTTCTGGGCGGTGCCATGGTGGCTGGTTGCGCTGGCCATTGGATTCTCGTTTCTCGTCAGCCTGGTTTCCGGCTTGTATCCGGCGGGACGTGCCGCCCGCCTCGATCCTGTGCAGGCGCTGCGCTACGAGTGATCTAACCGCATGATTCGTGCCCTCAGACGTAGCTGTTTTTTTCTTTTGATCGCCAGCGCTGCGGCATCCGCTCAGAGCCGCATCGATTGCGGCGCGATGAACAGCCGCGTCCTCAAGCAAGTGGTTCACTATTGTGTCTACTTGCCGGCAGGGTACGACGCGGGAGCGGCGCAGCATCCTGCAAAGCGCTATCCGGTGCTCTACTTCCTGCACGGCCTGGGCGACAACGAGCAGACGCTGTTCAACAGCGGCGGTTGGACCTTGCTCGACGATCTGCGCAACCGGCATAAGATGGGCGACTTCCTCATCGCCGCACCGGAGGGCCGGCGCAGTTTCTACATCAACTCGGCCGATGGTTCGGTGCTGTATAGCGACTTTCTGCTGCAGGAATTTCTGCCGCACATCGAAAGTAAATACCGGATTCGTGCCGGCCGCGCGGGACGGGCCATCAGCGGAATTTCTATGGGCGGCTACGGGGCGCTACGCTTGGCTTTCGCGCATCCGGAACTGTTCTCAGCTGTGAGCGCGCAGAGCGCAGCGCTGATCACCGAGTCCCCGCGAGAATTGGACGCAGCCTCGCAAACGGGATCGCCCTTGGCCGGAGTTCTCGGGGCTGTGTTCGGGAAGCCGATCAACGTGCCTCACTGGGATGAGAACAGTCCATTCGTTCTGGCGAAAAAAAACGCCGCGGCCCTGCGAAAGACGACCATCTATTTCAACTGTGGCCAGGATGACAACTATGGTTTTGAAAAAGGGGCAACGGCCCTGCACCTTGAGCTGCAAAAAGAAAATGTGCAACACGAGTATCACGCGTATCCCGGCGACCACTCGCCGACATATTTTATGTCGCACTTTGCCGAGGTCATGGAATTTCATTCCAAAGCGTTCGGCCTGCTGCCCCAACACTGAGATTCACCGCACGTGTTGTAAACTAGCCAGAAGCGACTGAAGGCTGGTCGCGTTTCGCAAGAGCTGTAGCCACCGGAGAGGTGGCCGAGTGGTTGATGGCTCCGGTCTTGAAAACCGGCGTACCCGAAAGGGTACCGGGGGTTCGAATCCCTCCCTCTCCGCCAGTGCTTTTGTTTTCAGCAAGTTATATGCTGGTGATACCTCACATGATTCCGAGTTGAATCGGAGGTGGCACCGGTGCCCAACACGAAGTCCAAAGAAGTAAACCTCACCAAGCGAGTCCAAACCAGAGCGCGTGGGATATTCGGTTCAAAAATGCATCGTTGGCCACTCCTCGATCTTGACCCGTGCCACCAGAATTGCCTGACCCTTGCTGTCCGGACCAAATATCAGCGCCTCACCGTCCGCCAATCCGGACGCGAATTGCGGAAATGCACCGGCGATGTTCGGGAGGTGAGTCACGACAATCGTGTTGGTGGCAACTGGAAATCGTGCCACTTGCTTCTGCAGCCATGCGGCTTGAGCAGGCGTGCCACCCTGCATGCTTTGACCATTATCCCCAAGTTCGACGAAGGTCTGCGGGGCGCCGAATTTAGCCAGGCGTACGGTTTCGAGGGCGCGATAGGTGGGGCTCGAGAGCACGTTTCCGATCGGAATCCTCAAGTCGCGCAGCGCCTTGCCCATGGCAATCGCAGTATTCCGCCCGACTTCGTCTAATTGGCGTTCGGGCTTGCTGTTATCGGGATTCGCGGTAAGTTTGTCAGGGACCTCGCGCGGTGAACTGGCGTGCCGCATCACCAGAACATATCCGCCTTTTTGCAAGGCTTTGACGAGCGCTTCGCCATGCAAATCCTGCGCGCGCGCAGTTCCCGCGAACCACAGCATCGCGGCCACGATTGACCACAATGTAAGCGTACACATCGCTCGGGTGTGAGAAGTCATGCGAAAGTCCTTTCGCGGCGCGAATGCATAAGATTTCGCCATTGTAATGCGCCGAGTGCCCGGGATGAAGTAGTTGAAAACGCCAGCACCCCGCGGACATGGCTGAGTGTAGAATGTTTGCCACCCAGGATGCGAAGAGGGAAATTCGGTCGAGATCGGAAATTGCAATGATCTCCGGGGGGTGCCGATGGCGGATGACAGGACGTCCATGGATCGGCGAGGATTCTTGAAACACGCCGCCACGGGGGCCGTGGCGGCGGCTGTTCCAGCTTCTATGCACGCACAAGATCACGATCATGATGACGATCACGGCCATGATCACGGCCATGACCACCAGGTCGTTCCGTCCGACCCGGCGCTGCGTACCAAGGCTCTGGAGTCGCTGCTGGTTGAGAAGGGACTCGTTGATCAAGCTGCGCTGGACGCCTTGATCGATACTTTCGAACATAAGGTCGGGCCGCGGAATGGCGCGAAGGTCGTGGCGCGGGCCTGGGTAGACCCAAACTATAAGGCCCGCCTGCTTTCCGATGCGGCCTCTGCTATCGCTGAGATTGGGTTGGGAAAGAGCGCAGCTGGAGACCATACCCTCGTTCTCGAGAACACACCCAAGGTGCATAACCTTGTGGTCTGTACTCTTTGTTCTTGTTACCCATGGACCGTTCTCGGGCTGCCTCCCGTCTGGTACAAATCCACGGCCTACAGGTCGCGTGCGGTCATTGATCCGCGCGGTGTTTTGCGCGAGTTCGGGCTTCAATTAGACGAAGATGTCGAAGTGCATGTTTGGGACAGCACCGCGGAACTGCGCTACTTCGTGCTTCCCGAGCGTCCGGCCGGAAGCGAAAACCTGAGCGAGTCGGAACTCGCCGAACTCGTGACCCGCGACGCCATGGTGGGCGTGGCAAAAGTCTCAATGCCTGCAGGGGGAGCGAAGGCATGAACGGAGTACATGACATGGGCGGCATGCAGTGCATGGGCCCCATCCATCATGAAGCGAATGAACCAGTGTTCCACTCACCCTGGGAGGGGAGAGTCTACGCGATAAACCGGGCCCTCGGCACCTGGCACAAGTGGAACCTGGACGCCTGGCGGTACGACATCGAACTGTTGCCTCCCCCGGACTACCTGCGGATGAGCTACTACGAAAAATGGTTAGCCGCCCTGGAGAACCGCGTAGTGAAGTACGGGATGGTTACAGAAGAAGAACTGGCAAGCGGCAAGCCCACACCAGGCTCAGCGAGAGCTACGCCGGTGTTTACGGTGGCGATGGCCCGAGTGGTTGAACCTCGCATCACGGCTCCGAGCAACGACCCTTCGGTGGCGCCGCTGTTCCAAGTGGGCGAACGCGTGCGCGCTCGCAATATCAACCCCGTCGGCCACACGCGGCTGCCCCGGTACGCGCGAGGCAAGACTGGCAAGGTCGTGCTCGACCACGGCGTATTTCTGTTCCCAGACACGAATTCTCAGTTCCTTGGCGAAAAGCGCCAGCATGTGTATTCCGTGCAGTTCGCGGCGCGCGAGCTTTGGGGAGAGGGCGCATCTCCTAAAGATTCTGTCTACCTCGACATGTGGGATGACTATCTTGAGCACACCGGATCCTGATCTTAACGCCGAACGTTTGAACGCTTTGCCGCGTATTCCCCGCGACGAAGAGGGAGCTGTGTTCGCCGAGCCCTGGCAGGCTCAGGCGTTCGCCATGGCGGTCAGACTCTCCGAGCAAGGGCACTTCACATGGAAGGAATGGGCGGCGGCACTGGCCGCCGAGCTAAAAGCTGCGGAAGATCGTGGCGAACCCGACGATGGCACCCATTACTACGAGCACTGGCTGGTGACGCTCGAACGTCTCGTCACTGCTAAGGCTCTCTCGAATCCAACCGAGATGGTCGCCCGCAAAAACGCTTGGGCCGAAGCCTATCGACGTACGCCACACGGAAAGCCGGTCGCGCTGCGAACGGATCCAGTTAGCTGATGGCTTTTTCGAATTCCCGACAGCCGCAAGTAGGGAGACCCTAGTCCGACATCTTCCGTCGCCGGTTCGCCAAGGCAACGGGGTCGAATCATCGAGCCCAAAGACGACACAGCTAGCCGCCATGCTCCCGCAACCAACACGCGATTGTGCGTGGGCAGAATCGCACGCATCCGCCAATCCGAAGGCTCGGGAGCGCGCCTCGCTTGCCATCTTGAAGACGAGTCCGCAGAGAGTTTTGGGGCAGTCTGCGCGCTATTCGACGCGCAGAGCTTGGACGGGGTTGATGGATGCGGCGCGGCGAGCGGGGATCATACCCGCAATGCAAGCGGCAACGATCAATACGACGACGGCCAGCGCCATAACGCCTAAGTCGACACTCGCGATCTCGTAGAGCTGCGCCTTGATATAGCGGACGCAGAGCATGGCGACAGGCACACCAACGATGAGACCGAGGATCGCCTGCGTCATGGCACCGCGCATCACCATGCCGATTACGCGTGTGCGTTCGGCGCCGAGGGCCATGCGGATGCCGATTTCCGAGGTGCGACGAACGACAGTGTACGATGTCACTCCGTAGAGTCCGATCGTGGCCAGCAGAAGTGCCAGGCCGCCAAAGAGCGCAGTCAGCTGCGCGATCATCCGGTTGTCGTTGAACCGGTCGGCAATCTGCTGGTCGAAGTTCTGGAACTTGACGATCGTCAGGTTGGGATTGATCCCGGAGAGCGTGCGCTGCGCAAGCTTCTCCATTCCGTTCATCGGGCGATCGGCTGCGATGACCATGGCGCCGGCATAAAGCGAGACATCGGTCGCGATCGGCGACTTCTCGCTGGCCGGACGCTGCGTGATGGGCACGAAGAACATGGCGTGATCTTTCCACTGAACCGCCGTATACGTGGTGTCATCGACCACGCCGACGATCTCGAAATCTCCCGCGCTTTGCGGGCCCGGTGAACCGATCCGGTGACCGATGGGATTCTCGTCTGGCTTGAAGAACTGCTTCACGAATTCCTGGTTGACCACGACCACCGGGGGAGCAGAAAGCAGGTCCTGTGGCCGGAAGCCGCGCCCCATCAGCACATGCGTGCCGACGGAGTCGAAGTACTCGGCATTGCCTTTGACAAAGGACGCGCCCTTGTTCAGATCGGGGTTACCCTGCACCTGGATGCTGCTGCTCCAATTGTTGTCTTCCATGGGCGTGTAGGTCGCGATGCCCACTTTTACGACGCCCGGAATCTCGTGGAACCGCGCCTCCATGGTGCGATAAAGCTGCTCAACTTCCGTTGTGGCGTATCCGGCAGCCTGCGGATTAGAGCCACGCAACCAGCTGGCACAGCAGCCGGTAGAACGCATCTGCTTGGCGTTCCGGTTCGTCGTGTTTCGACCTGACAAGACCAATCTCGTCTTCAACGGTGTGGCCGAATGGCGCGTGGGTCAAATCGTGGAGTAGGCCTATAAACCTCACAACCGGCCTTCGCTTCTGGACGAACCTCGCGAGGTCTGATGTGCTGAAGTCTTGCTGATTGCCTTTCGTCCCGATGCGTAAAGTGCGTTTGGTTGTCTTAAGGTTGGCCTCAATAGCCGACATAAGTTTGTCGACTTGATGAAGAACTCCAACTACATGGTGAATGCGGGCGTGTGAAGCGTCGATAAAAATGCGATCCGTGAGTCCCAGTTGCCTGAGACCATAGAGCCTTTGCATCGCGGGAGTATGCAAAACCTCCAGCTCGGCGCTTGAGAGGCGCTGATCTCCATAGAGCACGGTTCGGATTCGTTTTGAAGCCGTCATGTGCGTTGGTTCCTATCTGAAAGATTATAGCCGCCTGGCTCTGCATCAGGTCCGCCAAGTGTAGGTGCTTCGACCCCGTGGTAACCGTGCGATGGCGAAGCCGGAACAAACACTGCCCGACAGACATCACTAACCGTTGGGGACACCTCCGGGACACTAGAAACCGACCGATGAGCAAAAGATGGGGCGATTCAGTATGCAAACCAGGGAGCTAAGTGCTTGAGATTGAGAAATCTGGCGGGAGAGGGAGGGATTCGAACCCTCGGTACAGGTGTTAGCCCGTACAACGGTTTAGCAATTGTCTCCGCCGATATGATGCCCAGCAATCTCAGTCACTTACAGTCGCGCTCGCGCACCAAAACTCACCAGACGTGACCTCATTCGTCAATTTCAGGACATTATTCGGGACAGTGGAATCTCCGGCGGCGACGCAAAGATGACTTAGTTCGCCAGATCTCTAGGCCCTAGACCATAAGCTGGCGATCCGAGCGTTCGCGTAGGAAACGCCGTGGACGCGCCAGCAGTAGTCATGCAGTTGTCATCATGTAGTCCAATGCCAGATATTGCCTTTGCGGTAGACCGAGAGTCGCAACGTGATTTCCAGAATCGCGCCGACGCCGGCGCGGAGGCGGCACAACTCGCTGTGACCGGAAACCCACCCAAAGATTCAGGTGGCTTTAAAATCGATTCGCAACCTCGCGTGGTAATGCTGCACTCTTACCACCGGACGAGTCCGCTCGTATTCTTGAAATGACCACGGTCATACATAAGACTAAGCTGACCGATTAGTGATATCGTCCGCCTGCTGTTTTTCCCCCACTGAAAAACTCAGTCGTTCTGAGCCCATCGATTCCGGCCCAGATACGAGTGATTCGAGTCCCAATCGGCCGAATCAGGTGAAGCCATCGACCCACCGGAGTATCATGCTGGAATCTCTAGGGGTGCGCCAACCAGAGCAGTTGGTCGTGCGGCGACTTCCTATCTTAGAATATCCGGGAGGGCGAATCCCACGCACGCGAAACTCCCCATTCAGGCCTTGCGTCTCGTGATTGCGATTTGCTTCTGGGCCGTGGGTCTGCAGGAGCATCCCCCCGCCATTTCTCGTCCACAAATTGCGTCCACATCTTCTTTGAGTGCCTCCCGAGAAGCGCGGGATGGTTTCGTGGGAGATGTCGCTTGCCAGCCGTGCCATCAGGAGAAATCCACAACCTATCTTGCGACCGCACATCATCGAACCTCGCGACTGCCGGATGCGACATCGATCGCCGGAAGCTTCGTCAAGGGCAAGAACATGATGACGACATTTAACCCCGAGCTCACTTTTCGGATGGAAGCGCGCGAAGGTCATTTTTACGAAACTGCGGTCCGACAAAGGAACGGCCACGGGACGGAGCGTACGGAGCAGATCGATCTGGTGATTGGCTCGGCTACCAAGGGTCAAACGTATCTCTATTGGAATCAGAATGGATTATTCGAGCTTCCGGTATCGTATTGGACGCAACTGCACCATTGGGTCAACAGCCCGGGATATGTTGACGGGTCGGCAGAATTTGGTCGGCCCGTGCTGCCTCGCTGCCTGGAGTGTCATGCAACGTACTTTCAGCCGGCGACCTCCGCAATCTCCGAGAATCATTACGACAAAGACGACTTTGTCCTTGGCATCTCATGTGAACGGTGTCACGGACCAGGAGCGGAGCACGTCAAAAATCGTTCCGGAGATTCGGCAAGTTCCACCGGCACAAAACCGATGCCGCCCCTCCGGTTGAGCCGCGAACGGCAGATCGACATTTGCGCGCAGTGCCACGGGGGGGCGGGCGAGCCCATCGCGCCGGCGTTTTCCTTCCGGCCCGGCGAAACGCTGTCAGAGTACGTCAGGTTGCAGCATCCGAACGCCACCGACCGGCTGGACGTTCATGGGAATCAGGTGAATCTGCTCGAACGCAGCCGCTGTTTTCAGAACTCACCGGAAATGTCCTGCTCCACTTGCCATGATGTTCACGTGT